>Ga0307378_10008385_pt1 | contig 13751 bp, 5 predicted proteins | sample UN1MG_FD_202238 | JGI IMG/M metagenome (GOLD analysis project Ga0307378, IMG submission 202238) | Soil microbial communities from Risofladan, Vaasa, Finland - UN-1 | ecosystem: Environmental > Terrestrial > Soil > Coastal area > Acid sulfate soil | place: Finland: Risofladan, Vaasa | collected... | reverse complement strand
GTCTGCGCGAATGCCGAAGTGCGTGCCGTCAGGCAACACGCGTGTCGTCACGACGTGGTCGCCGGGGAGAAGCTGCGCCACCTTGCGCGCCGTAAGCTGGCCGACGTGCTGATCCGGCACCCGGATCGACGTGACCTCGACCATGCCCGCGGGAAGCTCGGCCTCGAGTTCGAGGCCGGTGTACCTCGCGGCCGATGCCTCGGGCTTGCCGTACAACGTGGTGAATGTCGCAAGCCAGAGGCGACGCTCGTGCGGCTCCATGAGCCAGAGCGGTGCGCGGAGGACGTTGTCGCCGTTGGTCGCCGTTGTGACCGACGGGCCCTCGAAGTCTGCAACCTGCGCGGTCGGTGACTCGACGCGGCGGAGGATGATGCCCTCGCCACTGTCGATGATCGTCTCGTACTTGGCGTTGTACTGGACCTGCTTGCCGGTGATGGCAGCCGCGATCTCGGTTGAGATATTCGCCGACCTCTCCTGCCCCGGCTTCGGCTCGCCCTTCTTCGGCTTCTTCGGAAGCTTCCGCTTCTTCGTGTTCGCCGGGTCCGCGTTGTACGCGGTGACCTCGGCTGTCTCTCGCTCGAACGCGTGCTGATAGAACTGGGCGCCGGGCTGCCCGTGCTTCGGCCGCGTCTGCACGAACTGCAGACCTGCCTGAATCTTGTACTTTTCCAGCGTCGCCTGGGCGCTGACGAGTTCGCCCTTCTGTCGGCCGACGCCGAGGAAGATGTAGTTCTCGAGCTTCGGGTCGACGTCGACGAGGTCCATCATGTCAGCGGCGATCGTCTCGGCCCGCGACATCTCGTAGCTGAAGTGGCCCGCGGTGACCTCCGCGATCATCGACTGCTTGTGGAGCCCGACCGACGGGCGGATGATCCCACTGACGTCGTACTGCTTCAGCGTGTCCGGCGTCATGTACTTGATGCCGTTCTCGTCGATGGGCAGGACCGCGCCAGCCTTCTCCAGCTTGACGATGATCTCGTCGAACGCGTTGTTGTAGGTGGAACGCTCCCGCTCCTTCTGACGCAGCGTCCAGACCAGAGCCTGGATCTGCCACGGCGTGTACAACTCCTCGCCGGGATTGAGCCGCGAGTTGATCGTCTTCGACAACTGGATGAAGTACCGCGAGGCCGCCTCATAGAGCACGCCGTCTGCGAACGCGGATGTACGAAGCCCGAGCGAGCCCGCGATGATCGCGTCGTTGGTGCTCATGGGCGCCCGGTCGATCATGCCCATGAGGTAGGCGAACGTCTGCTGGAACGAGCCTGTCTTCAGTCGCGAGTCCGCGCTCACTCGGCCCATCAACGCGTCGGCGACGGTCTTCACGCTGATGACGTCAGTCTCGACAGCAACGTCGCGGAGCACCTCGCTCATGATGGCGAGCGTCCGGTCGAAGTTGTCCTTCACCTTCGTCCGCTGCGACGTCGCCGCCAGGATGTTGTTGAATGCCTCGCGAAGCTCGGGGGAGAACTTCCGCAACACGCCGTCGGCGGACTCCCACATCTCGGCGTACCGCTCGTACCAGTAACGGAACTCGTCACCGAGCGAGAGCGCGTCGCGGAGATAGTCGTCGGTGTAGGGCGAGAATCTGATGTCGTCCTTGCCACGGGCATGGTTGACTTCGAGCGCCCGGGCAAGCTGCTCGGGGTTCAGGCCCGATGTGGCGGTGTCCCAGTCGGCGGCGCCGTCGCCGTCCTGAATGAGTGCCCTCCTCGCCGCTTGCACCTCGGGGCTGAGCGGACCGGCGGGCTGGTCGATGTATCGCGTCCCGTCGCGCATCCGCTTCGGGCCCGAGGCTGACCGCCCGGCCGCGAGGTTCGGATCACGGTCGTGCTGTTTGATGTCAACGTCTAACTCGTCGAGGGTGCGGCTACGCCTGGTGTGGCGACCACCGCCCGCGTCGGCAGGGCGTGGCGGAGTCGTGGTGAGGATCTGCTCGAGTTCACGTTGCACCTCAAGGCTGCGTGCCGACAGCGTGTCCAGGCTGCGGAGGTAGCTGTCGAGCTTCCGGCCGACTACTTGCTCGGTGCGAGTGGACGCCCGATCATCGCCAGCGAGCGATCCTCCGGGTCCTCCTTCGGTGACGTCAGCCACTCCGCCATCGCCCGCCGCCGCAGGTCGCCCTTCGACTGCTTCGCGAACTCCGCGTCCCCCAGCTTCTCCGCCTCGGCCCACATCACCCGCAAGAAGTCCTTCCGCCCGCTCGATGAAAGCTGCCGAAGCTCCGCCTTGGTCAACGGACCCCGTTCTAAGATAAGTTGCGCGCGCTGCTTGTCGCTCGGCATCGGAGCCTCTCCATGTCATGACGACGACGTCGGGCCCATTCGTGAGGAACCCGTCCGCGCCGTACTGCGGTTTGAAGCCCTGCGTTTCCCAAGCCGCAACGAGCGCGGCCTGCTTCGCCAAACGAGCCTCTGGTGTGTCTCCAAGAAACGACGGGTCGTACTTGGTCCGGTACGCTTCCTTCCATCCGAACCGCCCGTACCTGTTGGGCAGGAAGCCGCCAACATCGTAGGCATCCAGAACAGTTGCACCGTTCTCAATCGATGACAGCATCGACGCGGGGGTCGCAACACCCCGGATCGAGTCATTGTTCATGACGCCGGTGGCGTTGACATGGCGACCCTGAAGCTCGGCCGGTGCCCCTGGAAGCCCGGCCGCCCAGTGGGAGTCGATCTCATTCAGGGCCCAGAACACGTTCGTGTGCGGCAGTCCGAACAGCCGCCACTTCTTCCCGCTAAGCTGCCCAGGCGTGTGCTGATCGAGCGTGGCGGCGAACGAATTGCTGCGGATGGCTGAGGAGAACTCTCGCGGGCTCACCTCTCGCGTCGCACCTGTCGCCGTATCAACGATCGCCGCGGCGTGCCTCGTGCTTATCCCTGCCCTTGAGGCTGCCTCGTCAATGTCGAACGTGCGGACGACGTCTCGGGTGGACGGGCGCGGCGGGGCCGCGACGCCGACGTCTCCGGCAGCGGATCGAGAGTAATCTGGTCGGATTCCAAGGCTTTCGCCAAGTCTTCGGCGTGTCGCGTCGCGAGAGATGGCGCCAAGCCCAATGTCTTCGCCAGCCGTTCCTGCGAGCCTGCTTGTGGAAGCTGCGTCACTGATGATCCTCCCATCGTTGCCGACGATCTCGGCGAGCAGCGCGACCCCGCGAGCCATCACTGCCTCTTCGAGTTTATCGTAGTGCGAGATCCAGAGGTGGTCCCATTCAAGCTGCTCACCCGTCGCACCACGCTTGATCGACGAGAGGTGCGTGCCGCGGTCATGCCGGATCTTCGCAATGAGGGCGCGGGCATCGTCAGCCGTGGCCGCGGAGGTGTTCTGCAGGAACGGAATCAGTTCGTTCTGCTTCCAGTTCGTCGACGTCTCGATGAACTCGACCTCGGTCGTGATCCTGTCGATCTCGTCCTGGATCTTCTTCCGCTTGACCGCGTCGGTCGTCGACGCAAGCTCCTGCTCCAGGGCGATCACTTGCGTGAGCCGCTCCTCAACGGCGAGGTTGTGAAGCCCGGCGTCGATGTTCAACATGTCGACCGGATGGAACTCGTTGCGAAGATCATACGCTGCGTCGCTCATTCCGCGGCCGCCCATGGCCTCCGCGGACTCGACGGTGATCCTCGCGTCCATCGGCGAATGCACCTCGCGGACGATGACGCCGAGGTCGCGGACCGAGATCGACTGCATGACGTCGGCGCGACCGAAGTCCACGGTGTCGCTCGCCCGCGTCTCGCTCATGTCGGCCACGCGGAGGGCGCCGGGGATCTCTGGGACGGGCTCGACGCCAGTCGGGAGGTTGTGGGGCCTGCCAGCGCCGGACGGGTGAACCAGCGTGGGAACGTCTTCCGGCGACTCGCCCATCTTCTCGAGCGACCGCCTCGCCCTCGCCCGAGTCTCCTCGGCGGACGCCAGCCTCTCCAACGCGATGGCGGCGTCGTCTGCAGACACGCGGACCGGGCCGCGGTCCTTGAAGACCACGATGTCGCCAGCGTCCGAACTCGTCACCCGTTCGATGATCGACGGGGCCGTCTCGCCCTCGATGGTCATCTCCGCTGATTGTTTCGCCCGTGCGTGGGCGATCTGGCGGTCGGCGTTCCTGCCGATTCGCGCCTCCGCGTCGATGACCTCGCGGCCGAATGCAACCACCTCATCGAGGGTGACTCCATAGTCACGTCGGGTCGCCTGGTACGCGCGGAACAACTGCTGCCGCCGAAGTGGGTCAGTCCCGTTCGCGACCGCGGCAGCGAGGAAGTCCGACGGGTGGTTGTCGGGGTTCATTGTGAGCATAAACTCGTCACCGTGGCCCTTGATGACGATCGGCTGCTTGTCGAGGCCAGTGACGTCGTCGGCTCGGATGATCGCCGAGATCAGCGGCTGCCCCTCGACGTCGACAGGCTGAGGACCATGGGCGTTCCCCTGCAGGTCGACGAATCCGGCTCTCGTCTGCAGGTCCCGCAGGCCAGCAGCCTCGCTCGCGCCGACCTCGACGCGGAACCAGCCGTTGTCGGCGTTGTGCATCGTGACGACAGCGCCGGTCGCGGTGTACTCGACAGCCGTGACATCGCCGCGGGCGGGCGTCCGGTATATGTCGTAGCGGTTGAGTTCGATGTCGCGGATCGCTCGCCCACTGGTGGCGCCCTGCCACATCTCGGCGTTGCTGACCTCGCCCGCGATGTCATGAGTGACGGCCTCTTGGACCGACCGGATGGGCGTCGATGCCGAGTCGGTGATCTTCTCGACCGACTCGATCATCGCCTTGGTGGTCGCTCGCTCCACCGGCGTGACGCCGACGAGCGTCGCCATCTTGCGGACGACGGTCGGGAGAAACGAGTCGAGCAGCGTGTTCGCGGCGAGGTCCATGAAGTGACGGCCGAGGCTGATCTCGTCTCGCTCGGTCAGTGACGTGTCGCGGATGACTCGTGCGCCCTCCTGCAACGCGGAGATGCCGAAGCCCTCAATGACGTTTCGCGCGGCCGTGTCGCGGATCCGGTCGGCCGCGAACTTCGCTGGGTTCGCCAGGGTTCTTGAATAGAGCCCGACCCGACCGCCTGTCTTGGCGACCGTGAACGCGGGCACGATCTGGCGACCGGCAATTCGGATGCCCGTCTTCGCCACGCTGCGACTGAGCCCCATGCCGACATACATCGCCGGGTCGAGGAAGACGACCGGGAGCGCCGCGGCGATGCTCAAGCCCATGCTCGCCTCGGCCAGCGTCTCCTCGGCCATGATCATCCGCACCGTGGAAGGGAGCAACGCGAGGAACCGTTCTTGGTTCAGCGACTCGGCGAGCAGTTCGACGACCGCTTCCTGCTGAATCGGCGTGAGCCCGGAGGCCGCAAGTCGCTCGGGCAACTTCTCGACCAGCATCGGCTTGATGGTGTTCGTCCACTCGACGTCTTCGTGCATCGTCCCGAGCCTGGCGATCGTCCGCTCGGCCGCGGTCGCGAGGTTCGAGATCGAGTGCAGGTCGGTCACCTGGGCCTGGAACACGTCGCCGAAGCCCGGGCCGTCGAGGAACCTTGTGCGGTACACCGGGTCCTGGACGACGCGGCCCGGCCCGTAGACCGGCGAGTTGAATCGCAGGTTGTTGTTGTCGTCGATCGTGAGCCGCACCGCTGACGGCGCCTTCTGCATCGCGGCAACTTTCGCAGGCGTGATGCGAAAGGTGAGATCGCTCACGAGCCCGCCGAACTGCTCGGCGATGTTCTCGGCGTAGTCGGGACTTCGCAGGTCCGGCGCGTTCGCGGTCAGGCTGATCTGGTCGTTGGTCGGCATCAGTGGGGCTGCAGAATATCGGCGAGCCGCTCGCCCTCAAGGTTCTTCTCGGCGAGGACGGCGTCCATCTCGCGGCGGACGCGGCTTGTCACGTTGAGGGCTGTGTGCGGGAGCCCGTTGTTGTCCGGGTTCATGACCCACTCGCGGAACCGCTTCTGCCCGTCCGGGTCGGTCGGCCAGAGGTAGTAGGCTGTTGACTCACCGAAGATGCTGTTGCCCTGGACCGCGACGATGACCGGGTCCGGGCCGTAGAAGTCGAACATCTTTCGCCGCTCTTCCTGGTCCCATGCGTCGCCGTACTCTTCGAGCCCTTCCTTCACGAATGCGTCGATAGCAGCCGCCCCCATCCTGGCGCCTCCGACCACTCGTCCGTCGCCACCGAAGTCGGACTCGTAGAGCGGGATGGCCACGTCGGAGAGAAGTTTCTTGGGCTCGTGCGGAACGCCGAACGCTGGCGGCTTCCCAGGCAGGAAGGCTTGGCCGGGGCCGATGGATCGCTGGAAGGCAAGCTGCTCGGCGCTCGCTCTCCCCGCGTCCAGTGATGGACCACGAACGCCAAAGAGATCGGCGTCGATGACATAGGTGCGTCCCGACTCGCGGGACTTCAGGACTTCCATCTGGCCGAGCCCGGTCTTCTGCACCTTCTTCTTCGCAAGTTGGTATCGCTCTGTGGCCTCCATCTCGAACGGACCTTCCAGCATGGCTGCGATCATCGCACCCTTGGCACGCAACACGAGAGGGCGGTTCGTCATCGCGATCTCGCCGACCTGCTCACCGTAGAGGTCCTGCATCAGTTGGACCTCGGCGACATCCTTGTGGAAGCCAGCGTCATACTCCTCACCATTGAGGTCACTGTTCATGAACGCGCCGAACTGGACGTCGGAAGCGAGCCGAAGCACCCGCCCAGCAGAACCCTCGCGTCCGAACTGGCCGATGATCTTCTGAAATCCCTGCCCTTCGTAGGCGAAGTTGCCGGTCTTCGCGTCGAACCCCGGATCGTTGTACATGAACGCCACCATGGTCAACACTGTGGCGAGTGCCTCGTCCTCCATTTTGGTCAGCAGGTTGATCGCCCGCTCGGGCCCGGCCTCGCGAGCCACGGCGAAGAAGAGGTCCAACGCCTGCGCTGCCGGGTGCATCTCCGGGTGCTCGGGGTCGAATGCCGTCGACGTCGCAGCGACTGACAATTCGGACAACTTGTCGACCACATACTTCCGGCCCTCGTCACGCGACAGGACGTAGCCCAGCCCACCCTTGCCAGAAGAGATCGCGATCGCCGCCTGCCCCGGCTTCATGAAGAGGTGATTGCCTGGACTCGACGAGTACGACTCGACCATCGTGCCGAAGTTGCTGTCCGGCTCGCCATGTGACCGGGTCGTTCCGACCGTGTACGGAGACTGCGCTTCGTGCGCGATGGTGAGCATCCGCTGCTGGAGGTCGGCCTCAAGCTGCTTGCCACGCATCGCGAACTGCTGCAGCGAACCGTCGATCGTGTCCGCTAATTCGGGCACGAGTCGCCGCAGTTGCTTGGAGTCCTGCTCCAGTTCTTTCTGGGCGTTCATGAACGCGTCGAAGTTCTTCTGGTGCAGCATTTCCTGCGAAGAGAAGTTGCGGTCGAGTGGCAGCGTCGCGGTGTTGAGGTACACCGAGGCCGCCTTCGACATGCGTCCATTGACACCTTCGAGATAGCGGTTGGCGATGACGCCGCCGGGCTTCATCATGTCGCGGAGCGGGAACGCACCGTCGTTGCCCCAGAGCGCTCTCGCGCTGGGGCCGTCGCCGCTGGACGACTTGCTCGCGTTGATCACCGGCAGGAGGAGCAACGCCTCTTCCATGGACAACTGCTGTCCCATGAAGTGCCTCGCCGCCTGCGCCATGTTCCGAACCGTCCCCGTGTCCGGGTCGAGGATCGCGACGTTGTCGGCCTCGGATGAGATCACCGACATCATCGCGTCGACGAACGCCTCGGGCCTGCTCGGCCGGAACTCGCCGCCGGTAATGCCACCGCGATAGAGTTCGATCGACTCGGAGATCGACGTCTCGGCCTCCTGGGCTGATGCCTGGACACTGGCCCCGTGCCTGCGGGCGATGTCCTGCTCCTGCATCGTGCTCTTCAGGTGATCTGCGGCGACGGTGATGTTCTCGCCGTAGGCGACTGCGGCAGCGTACGGCAGGCCGCGGACTCGCTCGGCCACCAGCCCGGCGATGTTCGCCGCGTTGATCGCCTCGTGCTCGGGCAGCCCCTTCGCGCGACCCTGCTCGATCTGTTCCTGGATCGACTCCAGCACCTTGGGCTGGTCGGCGCGGGCCATCCGCTTGCCGAGCAGTTCGAGTGTCTTCGCCTGAGCTTCAGTCTCGCCGTACTCTGGGTACTTCGCCAGGAATGCGGCCGTCGCCTCGGGGCCCTCGCCCGCGAGCATCGTCATGACGCCAGCGGTGTCGCGCAGTTCAAGCCTCGCGATGTTCTGCGCGACGGTCGCGGCCTTGCCGTCGAGTTCCTCCATGCTCTTCCTGAAGTCCGCCTGCTTCAGTCGCTCGCCATCGACACGCGTGCGGGCTTCAGTGAGCGCTGTCTCAAGCTGCGCCGCCTTGACTGCCGTATTCTCGCGGACGAGTTGCGTCTGCAGACCGATCGCCCTTGCCGCGGTGTTGGCCCCGGCGGCGAGCACCGCGTTCAGTTCGCTGACGATCTTTTCGGATTCGCTCACGCGGCGAGGCGGCAGCGCTGGGTTCACCCCTCCGGGGAACTCGCGAACGCCTTGCTCGAGTCGACTGGGAAGCTGCGTCATTTAGAACCCGCCGTAGAGCGGCCCCCGTCCTCGCGTGTTGGAGAACCCCGAGTCAGGCGACGTGCCGCCGGACCGGCTCTTGAATGTCGGCGTGCCGATCATCTTGCCGAAGTTGCGGTTCTGCTGGATCGCGTCGGAGGCTGCGCGGTCGGCGCCCTCGATCAGTTCGATTCGCTGAAGCATGCTTCGCTGTTGCTCGGTGAGGACATTGAACGCGGTCCTCTCGCGTTCGTAGACCGCGCCGATCGTGCCCGTCGCGGACTCGGCCGCCTTCACGAAGAGGGCTGCGCCGTCAAGTGCGGCGGCGACCCTGGTATCGAATGTCTCGCCGATGGATACGGCAGACTTGAAGGCCGAGACGGCGCTGATGAGCCCACCCGCGATGTCGAAGCCCTGCATGGCGCCCTTCGTGAACTCCCACCATGGCGCCGTCATCTCACTGTTGAGTCTGTTCTCGGCGTCGGTCAGTTGCTGATAGAGCGACCGCTCCTGCTGCCTGGTGCCCGCGTGGATCGCTGCCGTGTTGCGAGCCGACTGCCCCGCGACCGTCGATGTAACTCCGCCGACAGACTGGCCGCTCTTCTCGGCGAACGCCGTACGGATTGACCCGACCGCACGCTCAGCCTCCTCGGCCTGCTGCGTCGTGTTCAGGACGTCTGCCGTGGCGTTGTCTTCGAGCGAGTCCTTCACCCGCCCGAAGAACTCGGTGAACTGATCCTGCCGTGACGAGTTTCCGACCTGTGACTGGGACGCGGCGTTGATGCCGAATGCCACGCCAGCGATGACCTGGATCGCGATGAGTCCGCCCGCGGCGCTGCCGCCGCCGTAGCTGCCGGCGCCTGGCCCCCCACCCCCGATGATTCCCGGAGCAAACGCGGCGAGGTTGAGTTGTGTTTGAAGTCCTGCGTAGCTCATCGAAGGCTCGGTGTGCGTGGGTCGATCTGGTAGTGCAGGGCTGACCACATGGCCTGTCCCGCTCCCGAGTGCCTCAGCTTCACTCGGTTGTATCGAGCGTCACCGCTCACATTGAACTGCGCTGCACCGGTCCTCAGGCTGACGGCGCCGATCTCGGATACGCCGACCTGCAGGCCCTGCCAGTCGATGACTCGCTCCTCGCCCTGATTGTTCACGATGATGACTTCGAAGTTCGTCGTGTCCTCGAAGAACACGAAGAGGTCCGTCATGATCATCTGGGTTGCGGTCGGTCCACCATACAGGAACCCGATGTCCAACTCGGACGTGTAGTCGAAGCCGACGTACGGAGTCTCGCCAGCGGAGTTCGTCTCGATGTTGTCGTAGACCTCGAACGACCGACCAGAGATCGACCCTGCGATAGGCTTCAGCACCGAGTGGGCGTTGTTCTCGTCGACACGCACGACACGCACCGTCTCGTCTGCATCATGCGTACCGCTCAGGGTGAAGGTCGTCCGCTTCGTCGCCGAGTTGTACACGCCGTCGACTCGTTCGAGCCGGTCGAGCCGCGGCCAGAAGTCGGCGTCAGCCGGGGGCTCGACGTAGTGATGGACGTACTTCACCAGCGTGTATCGCTCATCGTCGACAGTGACCCACCGATGGCGATCCTGCCACTGGTCGACGTAGACGATGTCGCCGATGGTGGTGAACGCCGACCACGCGGACTGAATCTCCTGCTCCGTCGTCAGGAAGACCTCGTGCGTCTGTGTCTTGCCGTCTGCGCCAGGGATATAGAGCACCCGCTCAATCTGGTAGATCGCCGCCGACTCATGACCGTGGAACCGCTTCAGGTCGGCGAGGTTGAGGTGGCCTGTCAGTTGCACGCCGGTATCGTTGTCCCGATACGTCAACTGATACACGTTCTGGTACGCGTCCATGAACGTGACGAAGTTGCCCGTGTCACCAACGCGGATGTCGCGAGTGCTGAATTTGGTCAGCAGCCGCATTCGCCCGTTGACATTCGACAGCGGTTGCCCGCCAGACGAGTAGGAGATCTGGCCCTGCTCACACAGCAGGATCATCGACAACCCGGCGACGGCGAGGCGGAGTGGTTTACCCACGTTCTTGAACGTGATGAACTCGTCGGGCGGGTCTGAGTCCACGATGACGTTCACGTTGTTGTCGAAGAAGTTCCAGAACTCGCCGACCGCGGAACCAGACAGGCTGACACCGCCAGCCATGAAGAGCCGACCGAGAAAGAACTCGACGGCCTTGGGCTGCCTGAGAGAAAGGCCGGGGTTCGTCGACTGGTTGCCGGAGAGCCGCTGCTTCCAGGGGCCCTCGGTGATGTAGACCTTGCCCTCGGACTCGACGTACGACGCGCGGATCGGCGCCGTCGACCCGTCGATCCTCGCGTTAGGCTGGCCGTTGTCGGTGTCTTCGATGACGCTGTTGCCGCTCTTGCTGTCGCCCCGGCCGTCGGGAATGCGATACCACCGCTCATGTCTCGGGAAGATGCCGTCCGACTCAGGGTCGAAGATGACGCTGTCGGGGTCGCTCACGCTACGCAGCGGGTACGGCTCGCCGTCGGTGCCCGAGTCGACGCCGTCGTAGTAGACGTACCAGCCCGCAGGGTCGAGGTCCTGGTCGAACTCGATCTTGACGATGTGGCCGTCGTGCTTCGCGAGGTCGTCGTTGTCGGCAGAACTGAGCGCGTTCTCACCGTTGCCGAACAAGTACGAGTACACGTCCGGCGCCTCGTCGGTCTGGCCCCAGCCCGTTTCATGGAGTTCGTCTGTCGTTCCGGGGTAGCCGTTCTTGATGTAGTTGTAACACTGCCGGAACGACCACGAGGGCGAGAACTGAATCGTTGACGTCCGGTCCGCGATGATCGCCGTGTCGACGTTGACCGCCACGTCGATGTCGGCCGTGTCGCTCGGAAGGTTGGCGTCGAGGTACTGTGTGCCGTCGGTCGAGGTCGGGAGGTCCCAGAGCACGACGTCCAGCGGCGTGCCGTCGTCATCCCACGCTGACACCATCCGCGTCTGCGCGGTGGTGTTCTTCACGCCGATCCCGACGATGATGTTGCGGATCGAGAAGAAGTACCAGTCGTCGTCAGGGTCGAGGTTCTCGGCGAGGCTGTAGATCACGCCGCCATCCTCGTCCTCCATGTCGGATCGGACCAGATCGGCGACGAACTCGGACGGGTTGCGAACGACGGCGCCGCGGGAGATGTCGTGGCGGATGTTGGTCGCGTCAGCCACCTGGCCAGGCTGCCGCTTCCATGCGGGCTGACTGCTCGGGCCTCTCCACAACTGGTCGATTGTGACTGCGCGAGGTCGTGCCATCGGTTACCTCGCTCGCGCGGCGTCGATGCCGAGGAAGCCCGACGTTGTTCGCGTCGTGCGTGGCGGCAACGAGTTGAACGCCTTCGCCTTCGCACTGAGCGTTCGCTGCTCGAGCCACTGATTGCCCATGCCCTGCTTCTGAAAGTGGTAGTTCGCCGCGGCGTACCAGGCGATCCACATCGCGAACGGGTGTGGAATCGAGGTGTAGACCGTGACGTCGTACGTCACCATGACTTCGAGCGGCAAGTCGTACCAGGCCTTCTGCTTCTGGTCCCAGACATAGAGCAGGCTGTCGGCGGGGTCGATCTTCTCGGTGAGGTGCTTGTACTTCGCGGCCCATCGGACCGACAGGTACTGGGCTGGGATGAGCACCTTGCCCGATGCGTTGACGGGAAGCTTGATCTCCTCGCTGTTGAAGCCGAGGCCCTGCGAGAGGATCTCCTGCCTCGCCAGTTCCAGCGCAAGCCTGGCTTCTTGCGAATCGGGGTCGCCATCAGTGATCGAGTTCGGCGCTTCCTTGCCGTTGTGCCGGAGGATCAGTTTGACGGCGTCGAGTTCTTTCATCAGATCTCTGGAATACCCGGCGGGGGATCACTCCCCCGCCGGGAGACACACCAGTTCACGCCTCGGCGCTTGCTGGTTCAGGGGGGGATCAGGTCGAGCTGTCGGTGATGGCGTGAACAGCGATGGGCTGAATCACGGCAGCACCCATGGTGAGACGCGCCTCCGCCTTGAAGGCATCGTGCATCGTCGCCCAGTCGTACATCGTGGTCGGCTCCTTCCAGTGACGCAGCGCCCACGCCTCCTCGTGCCACGCCACGGCGAGCACGTTGGACATGTTGTAGCGGTACTTGCTGGGAAGCCGTTCGGTCCACGCGGAGTTCGTGTAGTCCACGGCGCCGAAGCCGACCTTGCCGTTGTGGATGATCGTGTTCGCGTAGATGATCACCTCACCCGGACGCTGCACGTTCGCCTGGCCGCCGTACTCCTTGGTGATGATGCCCGGCACGCCGAGCAACTCGTACCAGAGAGTCGACTTGAGCATCATGTGACGCCCGTCGGCGGGCACGCCCGTCTCATCCCACGTCGCGGCGATCGTGTTGAGGATCGCCTTGAGGTCGGTGCCGACATTGGACGAACCGTTCACGTCCAGGTCATGCGTGTTGTCGACCGGAGAACCGCTCCCATCGGTGCCGTACGCGGCGGCAGCCAGCAGGTTGTTGAGGCGGATGCTCTTGCCCTCGGCCAGAGCGCGGCCGAGCATCTTCGCGTAGTTCTCGCCGAGGTTCAGGTCGGGCCGGACTTCGATCTGATCGAGGCCGATCAGGCGGTAGTCCTTCATCGGCGTGTCGACCGGGAGTTCGGTCGTGGTGATGTCGTCGTTGTTGTCCGGCATCAGCGCGTACATGTCGAGGCCGTCGGCCTCGTTGAACGCCGTGCTGGGCTGGAAGACGGGGTAGTTGTACACCTCACCGACGCTCTTCATGCCGAAGAAGCACTTGTCGGTGCCGTACTGGTCACCGTTCTGGTACGCATGCGTGACGAAGCCCGCGAAGGTTTCGACGGCAGCGTCCCAGCCGGGACTTGACTGCAGTGAATGGAGAGACATGGTGTCGATCCTCAGGGTTCAAGAAGACTGATGGTCTTCGAGGTCTGAGGGTGTCCAGCAACAACGTGCCAGGCCCCAGGCGTCGACTCGCCCGAGTGTCCAGACCGGGTGTCCAGCATCCGATGCCAGGCCGTACCAGGTCAGGCGGTTTCCGAAATGGAGTTGCGGCGTTTCCGCCGCGACCCCAACGCGTGCTCAATGCGCACCAGACGGTAGCCCACCACCGCCTCGTGTGTCAACCCTGAAGCGGGCCGCCCCAGCTTCGGGTGTTGCTCACCTTCATCCGGGCGTCGTAGACCTTCCGCTTCTCGCCGGACCGAT
>Ga0307378_10008382_pt1 | contig 13755 bp, 13 predicted proteins | sample UN1MG_FD_202238 | JGI IMG/M metagenome (GOLD analysis project Ga0307378, IMG submission 202238) | Soil microbial communities from Risofladan, Vaasa, Finland - UN-1 | ecosystem: Environmental > Terrestrial > Soil > Coastal area > Acid sulfate soil | place: Finland: Risofladan, Vaasa | collected... | reverse complement strand
ATGCCGTTTTCTCGTTGCTGCAGATCACTATGGAAGCGCTCGATAAGCATCCGGCGGCCGCCGCCGCCATTATCGGCGCAAGCGTTGCCATAGCAGCCGAACACCACCTGCCGTTCGACATGCTGGCACCCTCGTTGGAGGCACTCCGGGACAATGCAAGCGAACAGGCCGCCTGGACGCTCCGCGAGCTTGGAAACCTCCCGGCCACCGGCCAGATCGGAGTTCTCGCACGCGTCATGGCGGCACAGGTCGAGCAGGGCGGCGTAGTGCCACGCCCCAACCTCCGCCGCACATTCGTCGATGGCCGGCTGTCGGTTGTCGATGGAACGGGATCGCGCCATCTCGCGCTTGCATTTCGCACACCCGACGATACGATCGACTTCCTGCAGATGAGAATCAGCGACACCGACGGCATCTGTGAGGAATGGGTAGTATACGATACCAGCGAGACAATAGACGAATTGCTTGAAGACCATGAGGATAATATCGAGCAGCTCGATTACGCCAAGTGCTCGCTCGAGACGGCACGTGAAATAATCGCCGACGCCTATGCAATCCACGAGGAATTGGGCAAACCGATCTGCGGGCGCCATTTCATCTACAGGCCGTACCTCGGCCCCGAACCGATAACGGCTCAACGGCGCACGCCCGACCTTTCCGCCTATCAGCTCGAGTCGATCGAGCAAACGCCCGACATGGCCGAAGATTCCGAAATCCTTATAGATGACATTACCTATGCGAGCCTGTGGTGCTCATCAGAAGATGCCTACGAATTCGTGGCATTGATCATGCTCCGCGAACTGGGCATAACCAACTGGAATAAAGGCAAGAATGCGGCCTCCTCCGCCAGGGAAGCAGTTTCACGGCTCGACAGCACGATTATCCCGGAAGTGTCAGACGATGACATCACACGCTTCATACGGGAAGTGGCTGCGGATGAACGCGAGGTGCTGCTGTTGCGGCTGGCAGCCAACCTGGAACTGCGGGCAATGCTGGGCGCCGCAGACGAACCCGTTCAACGCGCGGCAGCAGAAACGTGGTTGACTATCAGCAAGAATGTCATTCCGTTCGAGAACATCCCATACATCCGGGAGCTGGCAAGCCTGTCGTTCCAACTGATCTCGATGAATTTCTCCTACGGTTTTGCATCGCAGAAGGAAGCCAACGAGGCACAGCTATACGCGGATGACTATATCGATGATCCTCTGGATATCAACGATTGGGGCATGGAATGGGATGACGAAAAGTAGGATGACGATTGGGACGATGACGACAACGATGGGCCTGTGAAGAAATAGACTGCGACGGCCTGCCGCGTTTGTGGCAGGATTCACATCGTAAGCTTACCGTTACAGTATCAGCCTGGAGCAACAAAATGCTGCCAACCATAGCGCTCGGAGCGAAACAGGTCACCCGCCTGATCTGCGGCGGCAATCCGTTCAGCGGGTTCTCCCACATCAACGCGGAGGTCGACCGGGATTTCATCGACTACTACACGGTGCCCAACCTCCTGGCCACGCTGGATGAATGCTGGGCCAATGGCATCAACACCTTCCAGAGCCGCGGCGACCAGCACCAGATACGCCTGTACCACGAGCACAAGCTCAATGGCGGCCGGATGCAATGGATCGCGCAGACCGCAAGCGAGTGGCGCGATCTTCGTGCCAACATCCGCAACATTATCAAATATGAACCGATAGCGATCTACCATCACGGCACATACGTGGATAACCTGTGGCATGCGGGCCGGATCGACGAGGCGGGCGATACCATCAAGTTCATGAAGGATCAGGGGCTGCCCGCAGGCCTCGGCTCGCACATACCGGATGTGATCCACTATGCCGAAGACAAGGGCTGGGAAACAGATTTCTACATGTGCTGCTTGTACAACCTCGCCCGCGGGCCCAAGCTGGCCGTGGCCGAGAAGCAGGATGCCTACCGCAAGGACAAATTCCCCCAGGAAGACCCCGACGTGATGGGCCGCACGATCCGGCAGCTTGCGAAGCCGGTGCTCGCCTTCAAGGTGATGGCCGCCGGCCGCAACTGCTCCACGCCCGAGCACACCCGCCGCGCCATCGAGCGCGCATTCAGCCTGATCAAACCGACCGACGCGATAGTCGTGGGCGTATTTCAGAAGTATGCAAACCAGGTGCGGGAGAACGCCGAACACACGCGAAGCGTGCTGGGATGCTGATCAGACCGCGAACAACGGCGCGGCCACGCCGAGGCGGTCGAGTTCCCGGCGGATTTCATCGCGGTATATGGGGTTCATCGCGATGACGCAGCCCGGCTTCCGGCCGGCGAGGAATTCCGGGGCCACTATCGGCTGCGCCGTGGCCGGCATAAACTTGCCGTGCCGGTGGGGGTTGATGTCGACCACATACCGAACAGACGATCCGCCTTGCAGCGTGGTCAGAAACGCCACGCCCTTCGAGCCTGATCCCCAGACCACTGGCGGACTGCATCCGCCGCCTGCATCCAGCACGCTGCCCCAGCGGTCGATTTGCCGTCGGCAAACATCCGGGAACTGCTGCACTGCCTGATACAGGGCTTGCAGGTCGTTTTCCAACTCGAGACGCGGCTGCGTGGGCGCGTCGGCCGGCCGGGCCGTCAGCAGGATGTATTGGTCGTCGTAGGCCGGGCGCAGGTCGATGACGTCGAAACTCAGCGACCGGAACAGGCGTGCCAGCGAACCGGCGCTGAAGTACGAGCAATGCTCGTAGTAGATGTCCCAGAACGCGCCTTCCCGCAGTATCCGCAGCACGTCGGGCACTTCGAAAAACACGAGCACGTCGGGGTTGTCGCCTATGGCGGTGCGAATGGTGCGGACGAATTCGCGCGTGGTTGCGATATGCTCGAGCGTGTGGCGGCAGCAGATGAAATCGGCGTCGAGGTGTGCGTAGGCCTGTGAATAGAAATCCCTGATGAATGTCAGGCGGGCGGTCATTTCGTCCGGCAGGCGGCCCGGCACGTAGGCGGGATCGATCCCGATGCCGCTGTTGTTGCCGATGCGGCTGAGCAGCACGAGGAATTCGCCCTTGCCGCAGCCGATCTCCAGGATGCTGCGATTGTGCAGGTTGCAACGCGCCACAAGATCGCGTGCGAGGTCTTCGGCAAACGCGCTGAACGTGGGCGAGAAACCCTGTGTCTCCTCGTAATCGAGCGCATAGTTCTGCAGACTCGGCTCGTAGCGCGTGTTTGATATGAAGCCGCAGCCTTCGCAGTATGCGAGGCTCAGGCTGCTCCGCGGGAAGCTTGCCGCCTGCTGCGGATCGGCCACAAGCATGCAGCTATGGACGGGAATAGAATCGAGGCCGTAGAACGACACCATGCCCCGCCGCCCGCAACTGGGGCAGGCGCAACCGGGACCGGCCGCGCGCTCGAAATTCGCCGATGTGAGCCGATAAGCAGGCAATGCCCCGGGCGGCTGGAATCCGCTCATATCACCTCCGGCCACGGTACGGGCACGATGAACTTGCCCCCCTTCTCGCGATACAACGCCTGCTGGCTGAGAATCTCATCCTTGAAATTCCACGGAAGGATCACCACGTAGTCGGGCATATCCTTCAGGATTCTGTCAGGCTCGTGGATAGGTATATGAACGCCGGGCATGAATTTGCCCTGCTTATGTGTGTTGCGGTCGACCACGAAATCGATTGTGTCGGTCCCCACGCCGATATAGTTGAGCATTATGGCGCCCTTGGCTGCGGCTCCGTATGCGGCGATGCGCTTGCCCGACGATTTCAGCCCCGCCAGCATTGTGCGCATCGACTGGCGCAGCGCGTCCACCTTCGCGCTGAAGCCCTTGTAGTATTCGTATGAGTCGATACCGGCGGCCGCCTCGTCCGCGAGTATCGAACGCACGGCCTCGCCCACATTCTCCGCAGATTCCGCATACAGCCGCAGCGAACCGCCGTGGATGGTCAGCTCGCGCACGTCGTTGATGTACAGCCCGTGGCGCCGGAACAGCCTGTCGAGCGACGTCATCGAGAAATAGCACAGATGCTCATGGTAGATGGTGTCGAACTCGCAGCGCTCGATCAGCCGCCGCAGGTAAGGCACTTCTACAACCGCCACGCCGTTTTCCTTCAGCAGCACTCGTATGCCTTCCACGAAGCCGTTGGTGTCGGCCACGTGGGCCAGCACGTTGTTTGCTATGATGACATCGGCCCGCGTGCCTTCGTGAACAAGCCGAGCGGCCAGCTCCTTGCCGAAAAAAGCGTTGAGCGTGGGCACGCCTATGCTGGTCGCGATCATCGCAGGCCCTTCGGCCGGGTCTATCCCCAGCACCGGAATGCCCCTGGCTATGAAGTTTTTGAGCAGGTAGCCGTCGTTGCTTGCAAGCTCCACCACCAGGCTTTCCGGGCCGAGGTTTCGCTGCTGGACCAGCTCGACGGCGTTTTCCTGCGAATGTTCGAGGAGGGCCTGCGAGAATGACGAGTAGTAGGGGTAATCTTCACAGAACAATGTCTCGGGCGGCACGGTTTCGAGAATCTGCACCAGCGAGCAGTTGGGGCAGAAGGCGACCTCGAGCGGGTAGCGCTGCTCGCCTGCCGCGAGCTGTTCGGCCGTGAGGAGGCCGTCGGACAGCGGCATCTGGCCGAGGTTAAGCACCGGCAGCAGCTCCTGCCTTCTGCACGAGCGGCATTGGGCGCTGTGGCATTTGGCGGTGAAACTCAACTCAGTGGTCATTTTGGGCTGTTCTCCTGTTCATTCATACTGCAACAGCTTGCGGCCGCTTGCGGAAACGGAGGTTTTCACCGATGACTCCGTCGGCGATCATCTTGCGGACGTGTGCGATCCGCTGGTACTTCGGCCCTTCAAATTCTTCGAGAGTCAGGCCGACGGTCTCGTATGCGCGATGCAGCTCCTGCGCCCCGATGCGGGCGGTCCAGCGGGGCACGAACGCAGGCAGCGTGTGCAGAATCTTGTTGCAGTTCACGCGATAGCAGCGCGTGTCGGGTGCAGCGCCCGGCGTGAAGGTGGTCTGCGAGCCGGGCACGGTTTCGGCCACGATCTCAGCAAGCTCCCTGATGCGGTAGTTCTCAGACGTCGAGGCAACGTTGAACGCCTCGTTGTGGATCAATTCGCGCGGCGCCTGCAGCACCGCGATGAACGCGCGGGCGATATCCTCGATATGCACGATGGGCCGCCACGGGCTGCCGTCGCTTTTCAGCATCACCTTGCCGGTTGTGTAAGCCCATGCGGTCAGGTTATTCAGCACAAGATCAAACCGCAGCCGCGGCGACACGCCATACGCCGTGGCATTGCGGAGGAAAACCGGCGAGAAGGCCGAGCTTGCCAACGCCGAAACATCCTGCTCCACCAGCACCTTCGACCGCCCGTAGGGAGTGACGGGGTTGAACGGCGACTCCTCCGTCAGCAGGTTCTCGCCGCCGGCGCCGTAGTTGCTGCACGACGAGGAAAACAGGAACCGGCTGACACCGGCACGCTTCGCCAGCGCCGCCAGCCGCACCGCCGCCATGTGGTTGATCTCATACGTCAGATCGGGATTCAGATTCCCGAGCGGGTCGTTGGAGAGCGCGGCGAGGTGTATGACCGCCCTGAAACCCTCCAGGTCTTGCAGCTCGACGTCGCGGATATCCTTGAGAATCGTGGGCACAGGCACGATGCCCCGGCCGAACGTGCAATTGCGATACAGGTCGCTGTCCAGGCCGACAACGTCATAACCTTCTGCCACCAGCATGCGCGTGAGCACCGTTCCGATGTAACCGAGGTGCCCGGTAACAAGTATTCTCACCTGATTTTACCTCCACAGCTTCCACGGCGGGTTGCCGGAATCCCACAGGTGCTGGAGCAGCCGCTTGTCGCGCAGCGTGTCCATGCACTGCCAGAAACCTTCGTGTCTGTAGGCCACGAGCTGGCCGTCCTGGGCAAGGCGTTCCATCGGCTCGCGGGCCCATTGGACGTGATCGCCTTCTATGTAATCGAAAACGCCAGGTTCCAGCACGAAGAACGCGCCGTTTATCCAGCCTTCCGCAGTCTGCGGCTTTTCGGTGAATTGGGTCACCATGTCGTCAGTCAGCACCATGTGGCCGAACCTCGCGGGCGGGCGAACCGCCGTTACTGTCGCAAGCTTGCCGTGCGACCTGTGGAAGGCCAGCAGCTTGTGCAGGTCGACCGTCGAAACGCCGTCGCCCCACGTGCACATAAACGTCTCGTTACCGATGTACGGCTTCAGCCGCCTCATCCGGCCGCCTGTCTCGGTATCTATGCCCGTATCCACCAGGTTCACCTGCCAGTCGGGCGTGCTGCTATCGTGCCTGATTACAACGCCGCTCCTGAGGTTGATCGTCAGGTCGCTCTCGAGCGAGCAGTAATCGACCATGTACTTCTTGATATACTCGCCCTTGTAGCCGAGTGCGATCACAAACTCGTTGAAACCGTGGTAGTGGTAATGCATCATGATGTGCCACAGGATGGGGCGGCCGCCGATTTCGACCATGGGCTTGGGCTTGATCTGCGTTTCTTCCAGAAGGCGGCTGCCCACGCCGCCTGCGAGGATCGCAACTTTCATACGAGCGTCTCCTTGCAGCCGGCCGCGTCCTTTGCAGTCCGCCCCTCGAGGCGCCGTTCCTCCCTGAACCGCAAAACACACGATGGCCGCATCGGGTTTCGAACAGTTGTCAACCGCGTCGACGGATATGCCCGCAGTTGTCAGCGTCCGTACAGGAACCGCGCAGTCACGCCGAGTTCGGCCGCGTTCCGGCGTATTTCGGCATCGTAGGCCGGGTTCATTATGATCACGGCGTCGGGTTGGTAGCCCATCAGAAACTCGGGCGGGACCACAAGCTGCCCGCCGCCGGGCAGGAATCTGCCATGCTTGCGCGGGTTGATGTCCACGGCGTATTCGATGAGTTCTCCTGCATCGATCATGTTCAGGAATGCTACGCCTGCGGCTCCGGCGCCCCAGATCACGACCTTGCTGCCATCGAGCCGCGCCATCCGTGTGCGCCAGTCGTCGAGAAAACTCCGGTGGTTCGCTGCAAACGCCGCCGCCTGCGACGCAATTCCGAATGGCTTCTCAGTTCTCACAAATGGCATTGCTCCGATTCCTGAAAAATGCGGTGCGGCCTCCAAGCTCACATACTGCCCGTGGAAACATTCCTCAGCCCGCAGCACGTCGAAGCCCGCCTCCGCAAACAGCCGCGCCAGCGAACCAGTGGTGAAATACGAGCAGTGCTCGTATATCATATCCCACATCGACATCGTCCGCAGCATTCGGGCTGCGTTGGGCACCTCGAAATACAGCCGCACGTCCGGCCGATCTCCGATGATGCTGCGCAACTGCCGCAGGAATTGCCCCGGCTGGGGCACGTGCTCGAGCACGTGGCGGCACACGTAGAACCGGGCCGGCAGGCTGCTGTAGCTTTCGGTGTAGAAATCGCGCACGAATCTCACAGCCGCATTCGCCTGCGGCAGTTCCTCCTGCCTGCCGGGATCGAACCCGACGCCGCGATTCGGACCCAGGCCGCACAGCAGCTCGAGGAACTCGCCGCGCCCGCAGCCGATCTCGATTATATCGGCATCGTGCAGCGAATGGCGCTCGATAAGCCCCAGCGCCAGCGAATGCGCGAACTGCTGGAACGCCGGCGAGCAATGCAGCGAGTTTTCGTAGCAGCCGGAGTAATGCACCAGCGCGGGATCGAATGCCGAATTCGCGATCGACCCGCAACGGCCGCAGCGCAGGATGCGGATATCGCCGCGCGCACACGACCGGGCTTCGGCGGCCGTGTCGTACTGCACGCAAACGTGCACCGGAACGTTCCGGGCCTCAAACAGCACGGACGTCTGCGCCGAACCGCAGTTTGAACAGGTGTTTTCGGAATGCATCGCCACTCCGCGCCGTTGTCTGCATTCGTATACGGGAGGAGCTAACCAGGGCCGCCGCTCGTGCAGTGATGTATAACGTTGAGAATCATCGTGACGCTCCTGTCTCGCCCGAAATGCTGTTCATAGTATCTGCGCCCCCGCCGGCTCATTTCGGCCCTCAGCTCAGGTGCGGCTATCAGCGTCTTGAGTGCTTCGGCGAAGCTTTCCGGGTTGCCCGGCGGCACCACAACCCCCGCTCCGCTTTCTCGCACAAGATGAGCCGCCTGGCTGTCGGGCGGTCCCACAAACAACACCGGCCGGCCCGCGGCCAGAATCCCGTAGAGCTTGGCCGGCACCAGAACATTCTGCGCGCCGGGCTGCTGCGCCACCATGTGGATGTCGCCGGCTGCAAGGCTTCCGGCCAACTGCTGCAGCGGCTGGGGCGGGCGGAACGTCACGTTTTGCAGCCGCAGGTTCAGCGCCATCCGCTCCAGCTCCGGCCGCATCTGGCCATCGCCGACAAATACCGCGCGGAAATGGCCGGCGTCGAGACGGCTGATCGCCTTCATTGCCGTGTCAAGCTCGCGGCCGAAATCCAGCACGCCCGAGTACATCAGCGTGATGCTGTCGCCCAGGCGCCACACCGTGCGGAAATATGATTCCTCGCGCGGGATAGGCGCGATCGCTTCGCCGGGTACCCAATTCTGCACATCCACGATCTTGCGGCGGTCGGCGCCGGCATCGATCAGCCGCAGCGTCATCAATTCGCTCGGCGACACAATGGCCGCCGCCCTTCGATACAGCGAGCGGCTGACCTCCGAATAGATTCTGTGGGCGGTCGAGCCTTCCCGCAGCTTGCCCAGCGCCACCGTCGACTCGGGATACAGCTCCATCATCCACAGAATGAGCGCCGTACCCCGCATCTGCGCGAGGAGCGCGCCGACCAGGCCGATCAGCGGCGGAGTGGTGAGCGCGACGCAGGCGCGCATCTGCGGCAACCGCAACGCACGCAACGCCGCCGACAACTGAAACGAAGCGTTGTCGGGCAGATGGCGCAGCCCCGCCACCCGGTGCACGAGCACGCCGCGTATCTCCTCCTCCGCCGGGTGCCGCGGCTCGCCTCCGCCGTAGCCCATGCGGCTGCATATCACGTGTGTTTCGTGCCCCTGCAGAACCAGCCGCTCCGCAACATCAGCCAGAAGCTGACCGGTCGCTGCAACATCGGGGCGATAATACCGATTCAGCAGCAGGATTCTCATGGTGCAAATCTCCGCACGGGCTGCTCAGACTCGGGTCGCATCGCTGATGGAGCGGCGGCTCGATACGCGACGTGATAATATCGGCAATCAGCCGCGCGAGGTAAGAATTCCCCTCCACACTCGCATTTATCTCATCGTAGTAAAACGGCACACCCCCCTCGATGCCACTCCGAATGCACGCCGTCAGGTTTACCATCCACACGCCCGACCGGTCGCACGCGTCCTTCGCCTGCTTCACAAACGCCGCCGGCAGGCCGTCGGTCTGCTCACTGCTCGGGTACAGCAGCACCATGACCTCCACGCCGGCGGTGCGAAGCTCCGCGAGCTTGCGGCAGAAACGCTCGTGCACGGCCTGGCGGTCTTCGAGCGTGAACGAACGCTGCGGCCTCGGCGGCGCCCGCAAATACAGACGCGGCAGAAGATAGCGCGAAATTGCCTCCCACAATGCGAATGGAGGCGGAGTCGACGGATATGAAGGATCGACCCCCACAACACGCAGGTTGCTGTCTTGCGGGGCAAGGTCGCCGCTGTTGATCACCCACACAACAACGTCCGCGTCAAACGTCCCGAACTCGTCGAGATACGAAACCTGATCGCCCACCGCCCAACTGGAAGCCGAAACGTTCATAGTCTGAACGCGCCTGCCCAGCCGCTCCGACAAGATCGGCCCAAGCCTGCTGGATGCGATCTCCGATTGATCAAGCAGCGTCATTCCAAACAGCACGCTGTCGCCCACCAGCATGACGCGAAACTCGTACGGATCGGTTTTCTCGAGTTCTATTGGAGCGCTTCGCATCGACCAGCGGTTGATGAACACGTGATTCCCGAACCGGAACAGATTCTGGCCCGGCTTGCAGATGTAGCGATATCCCACGCCCTCACGCATCAGCAGCGGATCGCCAAGCCCCAGCACATACCGGCACACAAACTCGCCGCCGATCATCGCCACGGCCGCCGCAAGCAACAGCGCCCACCAACGCCCGCCCGCCGTCCGATCTGAATGATGCCGCAGTCTCATGATGTCACTCCGTCAGGCAGCTTCGCCTTCACCGGCGGGCGGCGCGTTCGCGTGCCTGTTGTCATTTCGCAGCCGTGTCCGGTCGAGCGTGTCGCGCGAGCTTCCGGATCGTAAACTATCCCATGGCCGGCCGCCAGAAGCCGCATCGTAAGGTCGCGATCGGCGTTGCACCGCAAATGCTCGTTCCAGCCCCCTACGGCAATAAAAACTTCCCGCCTGACCGAAAAATTGTCGGCATTAAGCAGGCATGCAGCCGCACCGCGACCGCTTTCTTCTCGATCGCACTGCTGGCTATGCGGGCGTTCGCCGGCATGTCCGGCTGAATCATGCGATTCCCCTGAAATGACCACCCCGCCGACCGCGCCGACGTCGGGATCGCAGTAATGCTGCAAGTGTCTGGCCACCAAATCGGGGGAAGGCATACAGTCGCGGAGGTACAGAAGTATGCCGGAGCGGGCGAATGCGGGGCCGCAGTTACAGGCTCGGCAAGCTCCGCTGCCGGCGAGCATAGCCAGCCGAATGTTGCCGCACGCCGCATGATGCTGCAGGAATCTGAGCGTGGCCGGGCTGTGCCGGAATGCAGGCGCCTGGTCCAGAACAACAATCTCGTCCGGCGCGCGCGATTGCACCAGCAGGCCGCGCACGGTGGCGGGAATCTGGTCCAGCCGCCCGGGCGCCGCCACTACTGCCGCTATCGTGTATGCCATGATGATGCCCAATGCTGCAATCTCTGCTGCTGTCACTGCGGCTCATTGCAGGTGCCGGGTGTTCAGACCCAGCACGCGCTTGATGTCGCCTGCTATCGAACGCCATTCGGTCAGCCCGTGAACCGTCGCCACCGAATAGCACTGAAGCCTGTCTGCCATTGAAAGCGGAGCCGAATGAATCGCCCGCAGGTGCTCCCAGTATAGCCTCAGCCCGAAAAGCGCGTTACGCCGCTTGCCCTTGTTTGCGGGGTCCATCCACACCGCGAGGTCCTCGAGCGTGGTGTTGGCGCGGTAGGAGGTGCTTTCGTGATAGCGGCGGAAAAACAGGTCCTCGGGAATTTCCAGGAACTTGCCCAGAAGGCTCAACTCGGCCAGAAGCACGGTATCCGACGCCCAATATGCCCGGATCAGGCTCGTCTGCCTGAGGGCGGAAAGCCTCATCAGGCCGAAAATCGGGTTCCAGTGGCCGGGGTTGGTCAACACCGCTTGAAAACGCCGCGCCGGTTCCTCCATCCACAGGTTCAGCAAATCGTCGTGCGGGGGCAGTCGGTTGCCGTCGGCGTCGATACTCACCGTCCGCGGATAACACAGCACCACCTGCGGGCCGGCCTGATCGAGTGCCGCCACGCAGCGCGACAGGTGGTTGGGTGCCACGAGGTCGTCGTGCGTGGCCCAGCGGAACAACTCGCCGCGCGCAAGCGCGGCCACGCGGTTGTAATTCCACGCGGCGCCCAGGTTGGTGGTGGCTCGGTAATAACGGATGCGCCGGTCGCGCTGAGAGTACGCCCGGCATATAGCCTCGGTGGCGTCTGTCGATCCGTTGTCCGACACGATCAGTTCGAAGTTATCGAAATCCTGTGCAAGAAGCGAATCGAGCGAAGACTCGAGGTAACGCTCGCCGTTTCGCACCGGCATTCCCACGCTGACGCGCGGAGGCGGTGAAAGATTCAGCGAAAACAGGTTATCAGCCATATCAGCCTTTCAGATTCATCGTTCAGGCGCTCGGTGGAATAAAGGCACCTGCATCAGATTCGACCGCGAACCCGCCGGGTTGAGGCCGCCGCACTCTGCAGCCTATCATCCCTCGCAGGCAGGCTTTCCATACGTCCTCCAGTTTTATCAACCGCCCCGCCCGACGCCTGAGCGCCGGTGGACGCCTGCGGGCCGCCCAATAGTTCAGTTGTGTTTTCGCACAAACAACGTTGCAGCATTCGACGCAAGCTGCTGCAAGTAAATCGCGCCGTGTCGACACATCACCGGCCGACGATGTGTTTATGTAGTTGGCGGCGGCGTGCATGGTCCGCCGCATCACCGATGGCTATGCACCTGCACCATCCTTGAGAAGCAACCGGGAGGGGGAAATGTTGGGCAACCTGGCCAGCGACATAGGTTACCGCCTAGTGCGAGGCGTGGGCGGGCGGCACAAGAAAATGGAAGGGGCAGGCGCCGGCACCACTCTCAAGACACTGGCGCGCCGCGCCGGGGTGCGCGTGCTGGATCGCCGGCAGGTGTGCTCGCTCGTAAGGCAGGCGGTCGGCGGGGCGCTCGCCAACCTCGCCGATGCCTCGCCCGGGCAGAACGAGCAGATCGAAAACGAAAGCTGCAAGCGGTTCGAGCAGCTCCTCGAAGACTTCCGACAGGCCGGAGCCTTGCCCGAGGCCGTTCCCGACGGCTCAGAAACCGCCCACCGGCTGGTGCGTTACGATTCGATAGCCGAACTGACCGAAGCGATCGCAGGCGCCGTGCGAGCCAGCCTTGCGGGAGCCGGCCCGGTCGACATGCCATCGGGGCGCGTCGATTCGCTCGAGCGGCGGCTCGACAGCCTGATGCACAGCCTCGAGCAGACGCAGCGCGCCATCAGCCAGGGAGGCTTCTCGCGCGGGCCGCGCCACGCCGAAAACTACGCCCGCCCCGAGCGCAGCGAAATGACCGAACAGCACGTTGCACTGATGAAGCAGATTCTCGATGAGAACATCGACCTTCGCTCTGAACAGGAAAACGCAGCACAAATCGAGTGATGAATGATGAGCGATGAGTGATGAATGATGAATGCGGAGCGACGAGAGCAGCGCCTCCCCATCCCATTTTCCTCTCCGTATTCTGGTAATCCTGTAAATCCTGCCTGATTTCCCTCCGGGATGCGCTATAATGGCCGTTGCCGAAAACCTCGGCCCCGCAGTCATCATGCCCGGCCTCGCGGCGGCCCGCCATCGGCTGCGCATCGAAAAATATTTGAAACACGGCGAATCGGCCGATACAATAATACCAGAGGCAATGCGCGTTTGAAATTCACTGCCGCCGCACTCCGGCGCTGAAAAACGGGGGAACCGAAAATGATCCCGGTCGACCTTTCCCGAATCCTGATAACCGACACCGGCGAGCAGCAGATAATCTGGCTCAAGGAGCGTGACGGCAACCGCAGCTTTCCGATTGTCATCGGAATCTTCGAAGCCCTGGCGATCAGGCGCAAGCTCAAGGACGAGCAGATCGAGCGGCCCCTCACTCACGACCTGCTTGCAAGCGTGCTGAACCATTTCAACGCACAAGTGGAGCGAATCGTGGTGACCGCACTCAAGGGCCACACGTTTTACGCAAACATAACCATCGCTCACGACGGCCGGAGCATCGATATCGACGCGCGGCCCAGCGATGCCATCGCCCTCGCAGTTCGAGTGGACGCGCCGATCTTCGTCGAAGAAGAAGTGCTCGACCTCGTCGGCAAGAGCGAAGCTCAACCGGAAGAATGACACCATCCCACGGAGGGATGGCTGAGTGGTTTAAAGCGACGGTCTTGAAAACCGTTGAGCCGATAAGGCTCCGGGGGTTCGAATCCCTCTCCCTCCGCCACCAGCGCAGCGGGCGCCGCATCGAAGCCGCCGATTCGCCGCACGCGATGACGGTTCACCTTTTGCATTACTCGCCCGAAACGTTTTGGCTT
>Ga0307378_10008379_pt1 | contig 13761 bp, 11 predicted proteins | sample UN1MG_FD_202238 | JGI IMG/M metagenome (GOLD analysis project Ga0307378, IMG submission 202238) | Soil microbial communities from Risofladan, Vaasa, Finland - UN-1 | ecosystem: Environmental > Terrestrial > Soil > Coastal area > Acid sulfate soil | place: Finland: Risofladan, Vaasa | collected... | reverse complement strand
CGCCGACACGCCCAAACGCGCCAGCGCCGACGCGCCCGAACGCGCCAGCGCCGACGCGCCCGAACGCGCCGACACGCCCAAACGCGCCAGCGCCGACGCGCCCGAACGCGCCAACGTGTGCCTCTTAGCCGCGAGCCGAAGGCGAGCGCGCCAGCGCCGACACGCCCGAACGCGCCGACGCGCCCGAACGCGCCGACGCGCCCGAACGCGCCGACGTGTGCCTGTTAGCCGCGAGCCGAAGGCGAGCGCGCCAATGCCGACGCGCCCGAACGCGCCGACGGCGCGCGTCAGGCGGCCGCCGCCAACGCAAGACCGCCTTTATGTTGCTGGCGGGTGCCGGCCGGCCGTACAAGAAAACGCGGTGAGCACGAGCCGCTTGACTTGCTTCTGCGGCAGTGTGGGGTTATACTGAAGGTGTTGGGACGCCCGCCGGCTGAGCGGGCGTGGGGTCGTTTCGGGGGAGGTTCTACCAGGCGTTGCCGGGGGGCCTCGAAAGGAACGGCCCATGGTGCGTTTCGGGATGGTTTGTGTGTGCCTCGTGTTCCTCCTTCCTGCCACTAGCCACGCGTTGACGTACGAGCGCGTTGCCGACATCAATCCGGGGTTCGGCGGCGGCGGGGCCGGCGGGCTGACCGTCTACGACGGCGACCTGTACTTCTCGGCCAAGGACGGCATCCACGGCAACGAACTGTGGCGGTACGACCCCGTCACGGGCCCCGCCATGGTGGCCGACATCGTTGAGGGCGGCATCTACGATTCGGGCAACCCCTCCAGCATGACGCCCTACGACGGCAAACTCTATTTCAGCGCCGACGACGGCCAGACGGGCACCGAGCTCAGCTACATCGAGGGCGAGTATACCCAGACGACGGCCATCTTCCGGGTGCCCGATCCGGCCACACTCACGCTGATCTGTGCCGGCGCCCTGGGCCTCCTCGCCTCTCGCCGACGCGCCTGTTAGCCGGCGCGCCTGCGCACGCGTGCATCGCGCTGGCGCGCGCCTGTTAGCCGCGAGCCGAAGGCGAGCGCGCGTCGGGCGGCCATGGCCGCATCAGGCCGAGGCGGGCGAACTCGCCAGGTCGCCCGCCGGGCCCGCCGGCCGCGAGTGGGCCGTGAGGTCCTTGTCGAACGCCTCGATCATCCCGGTCAGGCGGCGGACGACCTCGGGGTTCTCGCCGGCCACGTTCCGCGTTTCACCGACGTCGGTCCCCAGATGGTAGAGTTCGACCGGGGCATCGAATCGGCGATGGACGAACTTCCCGTCGTCGGTCTTGTGGGTCTCGTAGCGCGGGCCGGGCCGGAACAGTTTCCACGGGCCGCATCGGACGGCCTTGGGCGCGGTCTCGGCCGGCTGGTAATAGTAGAACGCCTCGTGGGGCGACGTCGCGCCCGGCCGGCCGGTCATCAGCGGCCAGATATCGCGCCCGTCGATAACGCGGTCACCGGGCACCGAGGCACCCGCCAGCCGGGCGATGGTGGGCAGAAGGTCCATCGTCGTGGCGACCTCGCGGCAGATGGTGCCGGCGGGAATCCGGCCCGGACACCGCATGACGCACGGCTCGCGCATGCCGCCCTCGAAAACCGTGCCCTTGCCGTCCCTCAGCGGCAAGGCCGACCCGCCGCGGGCACCGAACTGGAGCCACGGCCCGTTGTCCGACGTAAAGACGACCAGCGTGTGCTCGTCGGCACCCGTCTCGTCGAGGGCCTTGAGGATCTCGCCGACGCCCCAGTCGATCTCCTCGATGACGTCGCCGTACAGGCCCCGCGGGCTCTTGCCGAGGAACGTACTGGAGGCGTGGATGGGAATGTGCGGCATGGTGTGGGCCAGGTACAGGAAGAACGGCCGGTCCGCTTGGGCCCGGATGAACCGGACGGCCTCCTCGGTGTACCGCCGCGTCAGGGTGTCCTGGCGGGCCGGGTGCTCGACAACGGTGCCGTTGCGCATCAGGGGCGGGCCCGACTTGCCGTCGCGCGCGACGTTCATGTCGTTCGAGTACGGGATGCCGAAGTAAGAGTCGAAGCCCTGCCTCATGGGCAGGAACTGCGGCAGGTGTCCCAGGTGCCACTTGCCCACACAGGCCGTGGCGTAGCCCCGTCCCTTGAGCAGATCGGCGATGGTAATCTCGTCCGGGTGCAGGCCGCGCGGCGAGTTCTGAAACAGCACGCCACCCCCCGGCTTTTCCTCGCCCTTGACGAGGCGCGTGAAGACGTTCATGTGGACCCGCTGCGGGTAGCAGCCGGTCATCAGGGCCGCCCGGGAAGGCGAACACACGCTGGCCGCCACGTAGAAGTCCGTGAAGCGGACGCCCTCGGCGGCCATGCGGTCGAGGTGCGGCGTCCGGATGAGCGGCGACCCGAAGCAACCCAGGTCCTGGTACCCCTGGTCGTCGGTGAAGATGATGACGACGTTCGGGGGGCGTCCGGCCTGGCCGGCGCCCTGCCTGGCGGTCGTGCCGCACCCCGGCAACACGAGCGCGGCCGCACCCGCGCCCATCGCCCCGAGGAAATCGCGTCGCTTCATCGATGACCTCCTTCACGGATCTGCCGCGCTGCCCGCGCGGCACTGTGCGTCCGAAACTACCCATCCCGCGGTCCCGCGGCAAGGGGCAACCTCGCCCCTTGGGCTGCCGGGCATTTTCGCCGCGGGCCCGGCCGTGGCGCGGTATCATGCCGCGGACGCGCGGGGCAAGCCCCGCGGCTAACTCGGCGCGACGGGCGGGTAACTCGGTGCGGCCCCGCGGCTAACTCGGCGCGACCCCGCGGCTAACTCGGCGCGACGGGCGGGTAGGGAGGCACAGGATGGTGACAGCCGAAGCGGTGGCCTTGGTCGCGGTGGTGGCGGGGGCGCTGGCGTGCGGCGCGGCGGCGGCAGCGGCCGGCACGCCCCCCGCGCCTCAAGCCGAGTGGCTCCAGCGGCGTCTCGAGTGGTTCCAGGACCAGCGGTTCGGCCTGTTCGTCCACTGGGGCATCTACAGCCAGTGGGGATGCATCGAGTCATGGCCGCTGGTGGAGGTCGACCAATGGGCCCGGCCCGACGACCTGGCGTGCTGGGTCGAGCGCGGCAAAGACATGGAGCGGTTCAAGCGCGATTACTTCGCCCTGAACCGGACGTTCAACCCGCGCCGGTTCGACCCCGGCCGCTGGGCCGACCTGGCCCGGCGGGCCGGCATGAAGTACATGGTCTTCACCACGAAACACCACGACGGGTTCTCGATGTTCGACACCCGCCAGACGGACTTCCGCGTGACGCACGCCGACTGCCCGTACTCGCGGCAGCCGCAGCCGGACATCGCCCGGGCGGTGTTCGACGCCTTCCGGGCCCGGGGCTTCGGCATCGGGGTCTACTTCTCGAAGTCCGATTGGCACTCGCCGTATTACTGGGACGGCGACCGTCCGGACATCGCCCCCCTGCCGGCACGCCTGGGTCCTCAAAATGACCCCGGCGCCCGGTTGATGCCGCGGGACAAATTCGGGCGGCTCGCCTTTGACAAGCGGCCGGCCACGCCGTATCATGGACCCTTCAGACACCCGAACCCTAGTCGGAAGGGGGTAAGCCAATGGCCCAATGCGACAACCAGAAGAAGAACCTGGCGGACTGCACGTGCACCTACGTGTCGTGCGATCGGCGCGGCCTGTGCTGCCTGTGCGTGGCGTATCACCGCGACAACGGGGAGTTGCCCGGGTGTTTGTTCCCGCCGGAGGCCGAGAAGACGTACGACCGCAGCGCCCGGAAATATGTCGAGGTCATGAAGGACCGCGTGTAACCGCGGGGGCCGCCGATGATCGTCATCATCGACAACTACGATTCGTTCACGTACAACCTGGTCCAGCGCCTGGGAGAGTTGGACCCGGGGTTGGACCTGCGGGTGTTCCGCAACGACAAGGTCACGCCGGAGGAGGTCGAGGCGCTGGGGCCCAGTCGCATCATCATCTCGCCCGGCCCCTGCACGCCGCGCGAAGGCGGCGTCTCGAACGACATCGTGCGGCGGTTCGGCGGCAAGGTGCCGCTGATGGGCGTCTGCCTGGGGCATCAGTGCATCGGCTTCGTGTTCGGCGCCGACATCGTGCGGGCCGACCGCCTGATGCACGGCAAGACCAGCATGGTTTATCACGATGGGAGGACCCTCTTTGAAGGCATCGCGAACCCGTTTGAAGCGACACGGTACCACAGCCTCATCGTCCGGCGCGGCAGCGTTCCCGCCGACTTCGAGGTCTCAGCCTGGACCGACCAGGACGAGATTATGGGCATCCGCCATCGGCGATGGCCGCTGGAAGGCCTCCAGTTTCATCCGGAGAGTTTTCTGACCGCCGAGGGGCCCGCCATCCTGCGGAATTTCCTGCGGATGTCATGACCCCCCCCGGCCGATACGACACGGGGACGTACGTCCCCGTAGGGGCACGACATGTCGTGCCCCTACAACAGAGGCAGGACGTATAAGAGAACCGAAAGCCGGGGGCCGAAGGTCGTGGGAGACAGGACGTGATTCGCTTTAAGTGCGCCTGCGGCAAGCCGTTGAAGGTCGACAACGCGGTCGCCGGCCGACCGGTCCAGTGCCCGCACTGCGGCGCCACGACCCAAGCGCCGCCGGCCGAACTGAGCGGCCCGGAGGCCCTGGCGGCAGCGCTACGCGGCGCCGGCGGGACGACCCCCGACGACATCCCCACGGCCGAGGTCGTCGCGGGACCACCTGCCGGCACCGGCCGGGCCCGCCCGATCCCCCCGGAGGCCGCCCAGGCCATCAAGGGGCTCGACGCATTGGCCAAGGCGGGCCGGCCGGCCCCTGCTGCCAAGCCTGCTCGCCGCACGCCCCCAAAGGCCGCACGCGGCCGCGCGGCAACGGCGGCTCCCGGCCGTTCGGCCATCCCCAACGGACGCCGCCCGCCGGCCGCAGGCAACACCAAGAACGCCGCCATCATCGGCGGGGTGGCGGCGGTAGGCATTATCATCGTCGCGGTCATCATCGCGGCCCTGGTCGGCGGCGGCGGAAACGAGGCCGAGACCAAGAAGAATCCGGCACCCGAGACGGCGGTCTACGAGACGGTCGACGAGACCCCCAAGTCCAAGGGGTACAGACTCCACCAGCCCGGCGAACTGTTCGGCGGCCTGCCGTACGAGACCGAAAAAGAAGAGACCGCCAAGCCCGCGCCGGCCCCCGCCGGTAACTGACCCCACCGATGGAAAGGTGGGGCACGCCCCACCCTACGTGCCATCAGCAAGGGTGGGGCACGCCCCGCCCTACGTGCCATCAGAAAAGGTGGGGCACGCCTCACCCGACGTGTCCTGGGCAGCGGGTACTCCCTTGGGCGCATGGCATTTTTATTGACACCCCTTTTGCGCCACCCCTATACTCGCTGGCTGCCGGGGTCCGGGTGCGCCTCGGGTATGTCGATTGACCGCGAGAGCCACGTGAACCGTACGAGCTCTACTATCGTTGCCGCCCTCGTGAGTGTGGCGTTGGCGCTGCTGGCCGCCGGGGCTGGAGCGCGCGCCGCCGAGGCCGAGGCCACCGCCTCCCCCGCCTCCATGATCCAGGTCACGGGCCGCGTCATCCACACGTGGGACGACTCGGCCGGCGTGCAGGTCATGCTGGTCATCGACGGTCTGACGGTCATGACGGCCCGGGAGCAGTTGACCGCCCGCGACGGGGTCATCTGGTTTGACGAGGGGGCCGCCAAGAAAACCGGCAAGGTGGTCCTGGGCGTCTACGCCGAGACGGGCGTCGAGTACAAGGCCGCCGACGGCAAGGTCGAGCAGTTCGATTCGGTGTACCTGGTGATGGAAAGCGCCGGCGAGGTCAATCTGCACTCGGACGGGGCGCTGCGCGGCAAGGCCGAGGACACGGAGCTCTTTCTGCGGGCGAAGAAGTTGCGGCAGGAGGTCCTGGCCGGCGGCCGGCGCGAGGCGCCCACCGGCGTCACGCCTGCGCCCAAGCCGCCCGAGAAGGTCGAGCCGCCCGGCGTCCGCGAGGCCGGCGTGCCACAGGAGATCAGCATCCTGGCGCAGGACGACGTGCGGCAGGTCAACTTCACGAGTTTCGTCGAGAACGGCATGCGCGTCAGCATCTGGACGGGCGGCGTGTACGTGACCCGCGGCGACATGGAGATGGCCGCCGACAACCTCGTCATCTGGACGCCCGAAGACGCCGTCCGCCAGTCGGTCAGCGGCAAGCCGAAGGCCGACCCGGCGTCGCCCGCCGCCGAGGCGAAGCCGGGCGAGGCCACGCCGCTGCCCGAGCCCGCGGGCGCCGCCCCCGCCCCCGCCGCCAACGCCTCGACAAGCCTGGCGGCCGAGGCGTACTTCGAGGGACACGTCCGCATCAACCAGGGCCGGCGGATGCTCCAGTGCAGCCAACTCTACTACGATTTCCGGCGCGACCAGGCCCTGGCCATCGACACCAAGATCAAGACCTTCGCCAAGACCCGCAATATGCCCGTGTACTACTACGCCCGGGAGGTCCGGCAACTGGGCCAGGGCGTTTTCGTCGGCACCGACGCCAGGATGACGACGTGCGAGTTCGCCCATCCGCACTACACGATGGGCGGCTCGCAGATGACGCTGACCGACCTGACGCCGCCTCCCGGCGAGGACGGCCAGAAACCCGAGTACCGCCGCGTCCGCTTCGTCGGCGAAGACATGACCTTCCGCGTGCGGAGCCTGCCCATCGCGTATTGGCCGAAGACCGCCGGCGACGTGGCCGAAGACGTGACCGCCCTGCGGCGCATCCGCATGGAGAGCCGCTCGAACCGCGGTACGGGCGTCGTCACCCAGTGGCACCTGATGAAACTGCTCGGCATCGAGGCCGAACCGCCCGGCGTCGACCTCTACCTGAACGCCGACCTGTGGTCCGAGCGCGGGCCGGCCCTGGGCGTCGAGTCCGATTACCGCCGCAAAGACTTCTACGGCGAGTTCCTGACCTACTTCCTCCGCGACAGCGGCAAGGACAGCGTCGGAGAAAACGACGTCGAACCCGGCAGCAAGAACCGCGGTCGCATCCTCTGGCGCCATCGCCATTACCTGCCACAGAACTGGGAGTTGACGCTCGAACTGTCGAAGATTACCGACGCGGGGTTCCTCAACGAGTTCTACGAGCGCGAGGACGAGACCGGAAAGACCCAGGAAACCCTCCTCTACCTCAAGAAGCAGGAGGCCGACCAGGCCCTGACGTTCCTGGTGACCGACCGGCTGAACGACTGGCAGACCCTGACCGACTACAACCCGCAGGTCGGCTATAACATGATCGGCCGCAGCCTCTGGCAGGACCACCTGACGTACTTCCAGGACAGCGAGTTGACGCTGGCCCGGTTCCGGCCGGACGAACGGATGCCGGTGCGCGGCTCGAACACGACGGTCGTGGCCGACACGATCCACGAACTCGACCTGCCGCTGAAACTCGGTTCGGTGAACGTCGTCCCGTTCGCCGAGGTCCGGCTGTCGTACTTCGAGGAGGTGCTCGACCGCTCGGGCAACGAGGACCGCTTTGCCGCCAAGATGGGGACCCGCGCCGCCACCCAGGCGTGGCGGGTCTGGGACGACGTCGAGAGCGACTTCTGGGACATCCATCGGGTGCGGCACGTAAACATCTTCGACGCCAGCGCCTACGCGGCCACCAACAACACGCGGAGCATGGAACTGATTCCCTTCGACGTCGCCGAGGCCGGGACACCCCTGGTCCAGGGCGTCGACGAGACCGGCGTCGTCGAACTGGGGTGGCGCCAGCGGTTCCAGACCAAGCGGGGGCCGCCCGGCAAACGCCAGAACGTCGACTTCCTGACGTTGGACCTGGAGGGCACCTTCTACAGCCAGCGGCAGGCCCCCGACATCGCCCCCGACGGCCGACGGACCTTCAACCGCCTCGACTTCATGACCGACTGGCGCGTTACCGACTCGATGGTTGTCTGGAGCGACACCAACTACAACCTCGACGACGGCACGCTCGACACCTTCGCGGTCGGCACGACGGTCACCCACACGCCGCGGGTCAGTTACACGGTCGGTCACCGTTACATACCCGACGCCGACTCGGCCATCGGCATCTTCGGGTTCGACTACCAGATCAACGAGAAGTGGCGGATGACCGTCCTCCAGCAGTACGACTTCGACCGCGGCCGCAACAACCAGAGCAACTTCATCCTGTCGCGGCGGATGCACCGGTGGGTTATGCGGCTGCGGATCGAACTCGACCCAGGCGAGGACGAGTCGTTCGTCGGCGTCGAGTTCCAGCCCCTCGGATTCTCCGAAATCCAACTGGGCGGCTGAGTTTCGTTTAGCCGTCGCCGGCACGGCGACGGGAACGGCCGCCAGGCATCCTTTGGCCCCTTCCCGCGGGCGTACCGCCCGCGGCTAAACGACGGCCGTCCCCCGGCGATGCCGGGGGCTTGTTCGTTCCCCCGGCCGTGCCGGGGAGCGTTGTTCGGCTTTTCCATCCCCCGGCCGTGCCGGGGGCTTCGCACCGATTTTCGGGGTTGACAGGCCCCCGGAATGGGCTATACTGGCCTCTTCGTGCCGCCGTACGTTTGGCCACAGGGGGGCGTAGCGCGTGCGGCAGGCGCAGCGACCCCGCGGCCGGTCGCGGGAACATTTGAGGGCAGTGAGCGACTCGATGAACACAAAGACCGTATTCCTGACATCCGAGCAGGTCGACCGCACCTGGTGGGTCATCGACGCCAAGGACCGCGTCCTGGGGCGCATGGCCGCCCGCATCGCTCGAATCCTCCAGGGCAAGCACCGGCCCTCGTTCACGCCGAACGCCGACACGGGCGACTTCATCATCGTCATCAACGCCGGCAAGATCCGCGTGACCGGCGCCAAGGCCCGCAACAAGCAGTACGACTGGTACACCTACTACACCGCCGGTCGCAAGGTCCTCACGTACAACGAGATGATCAAGCGGCATCCGACGCGGCCGGTCGAACTGGCCGTCCGCCGCATGATGCCCAAGGGCCGCCTCGGCCGACGCATGTTCTCGAAACTGAAGGTCTATGCCGGGCCCGAGCATCCGCACCAGGCCCAGCAGCCGCAGCCCCTGGAATGGTAGAAACGCGGGAGGAGACCGGCTCGTGACGCAGGCCGCAACCGAATTCAGCAAAGCCAACCCCATCTGGGGCACCGGACGCCGCAAAAGCGCCGTCGCCCGAGTCCGCCTCATGCCGGGCAACGGAAACATCCTCATCAACAAACGCCCGTTGGAGAACTACTTCACCGAGCAGAAAGACCGCGAGAGCGTCCTGAGCGTTCTGGTGGCCACCGGCACCCTGAAGGCCTACGACATCGGCGCCAACGTCGGTGGCGGCGGCCCGACCGGCCAGGCCGACGCCGTCAAACTCGGCATCGCCCGGGCGCTGCACCGGGCCGACCCGTCGTTCGAGCAGGCGCTGCGCGAGGGCAAGTTCCTGACACGCGACCCGCGGATGAAAGAGCGGAAAAAGTACGGCCAGAAGGGCGCCCGCAAGCGGTTCCAATTCTCGAAACGCTGACGCCTCGGCCCATGCGGCGAACTCTCGCGAGCGGCTCCCCGATGGGCCGCTCGCGTTGCTTTAAGGCATAACGAAGGCCCGGGCCCGTCGCGGAGGCCGTCGGCCGCGCGGCCCTTCGAGCCACTAGGACCAAGGAGACCGAACGGATGACCCGCGTCGGAATCATCGGAGCCAGCGGTTACGCCGCCGCCGACCTCATGCGCCTCATGCTCTCGCACCCGGCCGCCCGCATTACGGCCCTGGCCGACCTGCCCGAGAAGTGCGGGCCGCTGTCGGCCCTGTTCCCGCAGTTCGCCGGTCGGCTCGACATCGCCATCATCCCGGCCGACCCGAAGGCCCTCGCGGCCGCCTGCGACGTCGTGTTCCTCGCCCTGCCCCACACGGCCAGCATGACGTACGTCGGCCCCCTGCTGGCCGAGGGCCTGCGCGTCATCGACTTCTCGGCCGACTACCGCCTCCAGACGCCCGGCCTGTACGAAAAGGCCTACGGCCACAAGCCCGACGAGACCAACCTGGCCCACGCCGTCTACGGCATGCCGGAACTGTACCGCGACGCCATCCGGCCCGCCCGGCTCATCGCCAACCCCGGTTGTTACCCCACCAGCGCCATCCTGGGCCTGGCGCCGCTGGTGCGCGAGGGACTCATCGCCCCGAACGACATCATCGTCGATGCCAAGAGCGGCGTCTCCGGAGCCGGCCGCACGCCCAAACTGCTGACCCACTACCCCGAGTGCAACGAGTCGCTCCAGGCGTACGCCATCGGCGTCCACCGGCACCAGCCGGAGATCGCCGAGCAACTGTCGCGCATCGGCAAGGTGAGCGTCGACGTCCTCTTCGTGCCGCACCTCGCGCCGATGGACCGCGGCATCGAATCGACCCTGTACGCCAAGCCGCTTCAGGACCTGACCCGTCAGCGCCTGGCCGACCTCTATCACGCCACCTACGACGCCGAGCCGTTCGTCGTGGTCCGCGACGAGCCGCCCGCCACCAAGCACGTGGCCGGCACGAATTACGTCCACATCTTCCCGACGGTCGCCGGGGGCCGCGTGGTCGTCAGCGCGGTCGTCGACAACCTGACCAAGGGCGCCGCCGGCCAGGCCCTCCAGAACATGAACCTGATGTTCGGACACCCGGAAACGGCAGGCCTGAAATGACCTCTCCCCCCTCGATGCCGGTAGACCGGACGCTGGGCGTCACGTCGCCGCAAGGCTTCCGCGCGGGCACCGCCGCCGCCCACGTCAAGGATTGGGACAAGCCCGACGTGGCCGTCCTGGCGTGCGACGTCGAGGCGGCGGCCGCGGGCGTCTTCACGCAGAACAAACTCTGCGCCGCCCCGGTCATCGTCAGCCGCGAGCACCTGGCCGCGCGGCCGAGCGTGCGCGGCATCGTGGCCAACTCGGGCAACGCCAACGCCGCCACCGGCAACCAGGGCATTGCCGACGCCCGCGAGATGGCCCGGCTGACCGCCGCCGCCATCGGTTGCCCGGCCGAGGCCGTGCTGGTCGGCTCGACGGGCGTTATCGGGCGCCTGATGCCCATGGAGAAGATTCGGGCCGGCATCGGCCAGGCCGCCGCCGCCTTGTCCGCCGGGGCCGAGGCCGACCTGGCCTTCGCCCGCGCCATCATGACCACCGACACGGTGCCCAAGCAGGCCGGCGTCCGCGTCACCCTCGCCGGCCGCACCGTCACGGTGGCCGGCGCCACCAAGGGCGTCGGCATGATGGCCCCCAACATGGCCACGACGCTCGGTTTCGTGACGACCGACGCCGCCGTCCCCGCCCCGCTCCTGCACAAGATTCTGTGCCGCGCGGCCGACGCCACCTACAACTGCCTGACCGTGGACGGCCACACCTCGACCAACGACACGCTCATCCTGCTGGCAAGCGGTCTGGCGATGGTCGGGGCCGCGCCCGTCGCCGAGGGGTCCCGGGAGGCCGCCGCCATGGAGGCCGCCGTCCTGGCCGTCTGCGACAGCCTCGGCCGCCAGATCGTGACCGACGGCGAGGGCGCCACCAAACTCATCGAGGTTCGCGTCACCGGCGCCGCCACCGACGCCGAGGCCCGCGCGGCCGCGTGCGCCATCGCCAACTCGCCGCTCGTCAAGACCGCCTTCTTCGGCGAAGACCCCAACTGGGGCCGCATCGTCTCGGCCGCCGGATACGCCGGCATCTCGAGCGAACCCGAGACCATGCGCCTGGAGATGGGCGGCTTGGTCATCTTCGACCGTGGCACGCCTGTCGAGGCCGATGCGGCCCAACTCAAGGCCGTCATGGCCGCCCGGGAGATCGACGTCCATCTCGACCTCGGCGCCGGCCCCGGCCACGCCCGGTACCTGACCTGCGACTTCAGTTACGACTACGTCAAGATCAACGCCGAGTACACGACGTAGAGGCGGGCCGGCGACCGAAAGGCCTGCCGCTCGCTCGCGCTCGCGGCTAGCATAGGCGATACGAGCCGCGACCGTAGCCGAGCCGCGACCGTAAGGGAGCGGAGGTCCGTCTCATGCCCGACACGGCATCCATCTACCGGGCCCGGTGGGTGATTCCGTCCGCCGGCCCCATCATCGACGACGGCGCCGTCGTGGCGGTCGACGGCCGGATCGCCCGCGTCGGCCCATGGCACCTGGTCGAGCCGCACGTGGCACCGAGTGATACCGTCGAGCATTTCCCCGAGGCCGCCATCCTGCCCGGCTTCGTCAACGCCCACACGCACCTGGGCCTGTCAGACATGGCGGACAAGTTCCGGCCGACGACGAACTTCACGGCGTGGATCGGCCGGCTGACGGCCCGCCTGTGGGCCCGCTCGAAGGACGCCGCACGCCGGGCCGTCCGTCTGGGCGTGGACCAGTCGCTGGCCGCCGGCACCGTGGCCGCGGCCGACCTGGCGCACGACCCGACGTTCGACGTGCCCGCCGAGGAGGCGCGCGGCCGGTGGACGATCTTCCGCGAACTCTTCCGTTTCGGCCCGGCGGGCCTGGCGGGCGTCGAGAAGGCCGTCGCCACCTTCGACCAGCGCCCCGCCTCGGACAGCAGGCGGGTGGGTCTGGCGCCGCACGCCCCGTACACGGCGGGCGTCGAGGTGTTCCAAGCGGCGCGGCGAGAGGCCCAGGCCCGCGGCTGGCCGGTCTCGACCCACCTGCACGAGACCCAGGACGAGATCGCGTGCACCGAGCGCGGCGAGGGAACGCTGTGCGAGTGGATGCGGCGCCTCAAGGTCCTGCCGGCCGGCTGGCGGCCGACCGGCCTGCGGCCCATCGCGATGCTGGCCGAGGCCGGGTTCTTCTCGGGCCCCGTCCTCGTGGCCCACGCCAACTACCTGACGGACGACGACATCGCGGTTCTGGCCGCGAGCCGCTCGTCGGTGGCGTACTGCCCGCGCAGCCACGCCTTCTTCGGACACACGGACCACCCGTGGCGGCGGCTACTGGCGGCCGGCGTCAACGTGTGCCTGGGCACCGACAGCCTGGCCTCCAGCCCCAGCCTGTCGATCCTCGACGAGGCGCGGCACGTGTTCGCCCACGACCCGTCGGCCGACCCGACGGTCATTCTCGAGATGGCCACGCGCCGCGGCGCCCGCGCCCTGGGACGGGCCCAGGAGATAGGCGACCTCGGCGAAGGCCTGGCGGCCGCGCTGTGTGTCGTCGGCCCCCTGCCCGGGACCGACGACCCGCTGGCGGCGGTCCTCTCGGGTCAGGGGACGCTCGGTCCCGTTGTCGGCATCTGAGGCAAAGACCCTTAGCCGCGACCCGACAGGGGAGCGGCCGTGTTTAAACCCCTGACAAGCCGCCGCTTACGGCCAACGCGCAGTTGCGTTTCCCAGCGCCGCCGGGTAGAATCATGCGATTGCGTCACAGGCCCTGAATGGACCAAGCGATGTCCACACGCGTTCTCATCACCGTCGGTTGCCTGACGGCACTGGTTGCCGGATGCTCATCCGGTTACTACACCCAGGACGCCGACCACGAGGTGTACGGCATCGTGGCCGACAAGAACGCCCAGGCGCTGGGCTCGGTGCGAGAACAGTTCACCGTTCAGCCGAACCCCAACGTGCCGGCGCTGCTCGAGCAGACCCGCCAGAAACCCCCGGCACCGGCCGTGCCGGTCAAGGCCGGCGCCGAGGCGGCGCAGCCGGCGACGCTCGAGACGAGCATCCCGGAGGAATTGCCGCCCCCCGTGCCGGAGCCGGGGCCGGACGCCGTCCGCCTGACGGTGGCCGACGCCATGCGGGTGGCCGTCGGCGCCAGCCGCGACTATCAGACCCAGAAGGAGACGGTGTACCTGGCGGCCC
>Ga0307378_10008378_pt1 | contig 13761 bp, 10 predicted proteins | sample UN1MG_FD_202238 | JGI IMG/M metagenome (GOLD analysis project Ga0307378, IMG submission 202238) | Soil microbial communities from Risofladan, Vaasa, Finland - UN-1 | ecosystem: Environmental > Terrestrial > Soil > Coastal area > Acid sulfate soil | place: Finland: Risofladan, Vaasa | collected... | reverse complement strand
GCCCCACCACCGCCCGCCCCACCACAGCGCCCAGAGCACCGACCCCAATCACCAAAAATGTCAAAACGCCGCCCTTCATCCGTAACGACTCACCCAAAAAAGCGTGCCCCTCATCCCTCACCCCTCAACCCTCAACCCTCAACCCTCACCCACTACTCGTCCCCCACCACCTCAAACCCCGTCAGCGCCGCAAACTCCTTGAGCTTCGGCCTCAGGTCGCCGTAGAACGCCACCTGGTGACAGCCCCAGCTTCCCCACCAGTTTCGGAACGCGCCCCCCTGCGGGTCCGAAGGGAGCAGGTAGCAGCGCGTCGGGTGCTCGATGCGGACCACGGTCTTGTTGCGGCAGATGCGGTTGTCGAAGTCGTCGAACACCAGGTTGCCGTCGAGCACCGTGGCGGCAAAGGCCGAGACCTTCCTGCGGTAGACGTCGAACTTCACGACGGTGGCCGTCTCGTCGGCCGGCCAGCGCACGGTGGTCGCCGTGGGGACGTCTTCCGGGCCGAACCACTTCTTGTTGCTGTGGATGTGGTCGCGGATCAGATACGGGACGCGATCGTTCCCGTGCGGATTGATCGCCGCTCCGCAATGGCCGAGCACGATCACGTTCTCGGGCCGGTCGGCGATGGGCGGAAACGCCCAGTCGTTGAGCACGTCGCCCACGAACCCCGGCCGGCCGTCGGTCAGGCAACCGCCGATCACCTGCGTCACCAGGCAATCGACGTGGCTCTGGCAGCAGCAGGGGACGTGCTCCTTGGCGAGCTCCAGGATCGCCAGCGGCGTCCAGGCCTTCACCTTCTGGTCGGAGAGCGTGAGCGTGGCGCTGTCGTAGGTGATCGCCGCGGCGTCGTACTTCTTCACAAGCTCCTTGAACGCGAAGTACAGGTAGGCCGGGCGCACGACGTCGCTCCGCTTGACGTTTTTCATCTCCGTGGCCTCGCGGATCCAGGTATCGGCCAGCCGCTCGGCGTCTTCGTCGGCCACCTTGGCCATCTCGGCCAAAAGCTCGTCGGAGCGGACCAGGATCAGCTTGACGCCCAGGTACTCCTCGAGCCGCGGCCGATACTCTCGATCGTACTCCTTGACCGGCGAATCGCCCCACACGCCGGCCATCCCCTCCTGGTCGATGGCGTTGATCTTGTCGTAGTCCTGGATGCTGACGATCCGCGTCGTCTTGAGCCGCTCGACGACCTGCCGGGCATTGGCCCCCTCGGGTGACTCGCCTCGTGACGCCGCCGGACCCGCCGCACTCGCCACCATGACCACGCCGGCCACAACCATCCAATACGCCCGTCTCCCATGCATGATTCGCCTCCCGCGTGACACCTTGGCTTCAGCTACTTCCGGGCCCATTATAGCAAGCCCGCGACACGCCGAAAACGAAATTACCCACGAATCGGCCCCCTCGTTGCGGTCACCGGCCGGCCGCGATACACTGGCACGCGTGCCGTGGGCACGTGCTTCGAGGGACCGGCGCGGCGGCGCGCAGACGCGAGCTGGCGCGCTGTTGTGACACGGGCCGCCGAACCAACGCTCTGATCCAGGAGGCTACGATGCCGGACGATCGCATGAGTCGAAGGCAGTTTGCCTGGCTGTCGGCCGCGGGGATCGCCGGCGGGGCGTTAACGCTTCACGGTTCGGCGCGTGCCGCCGCGGCCGCGGACGACTGGGACCCCGAGCGACCGCCCGTGGTCACCGGAAAGCCGCTCAAGGTCCAGCCGGTTCTCATGCACGCGACATTCGATCGGCGGGAGCACGCTTCGTGGCGATCGTGGGGGCGGATTAACACGCCCGAGGCCGCCGCGGAGGAGATGGGCCGAATCGACCGGGAGCTAAAAGCGCTCCCCGCCGGGGCCGGGTTCCCCCTGGAGGTGCTCCCGCTGGTGAAGGTCATTTCGGTCGAAGAGGCGGCCAAGGTGCACCAGGCCGACTACGACGCCGTGCTGGTCTATCCGGCGACCGGGTCGGGCACGCTGCTCAAGGCGTGCTTCGCCGCGAAACCGGAAAAGGACACGCTCGTCTTCGTCCGCCACCGGTCCGGGCCGGTCTACTACTGGTACGAAGCCCTCAGCACGCGGTACCTCAAGAAGGAGACCGACGAAGAGGTCCGCCAGAACGGCTCCCGAAACCACGGCGGCCCGACCGTCCATGACGCGGTCGTGGACGACTATGGGGAAGTCCTCTGGCGGCTTCGGGCCCTCTATGGGCTCAAGAACTTCATCGGCCAGCGGATCGTCGCCCTGGGCGGGGCAGGGGGGAAGTACGATCCCCAGGCGCCCGCCGTCGCCCGGGAAAAGTACGAGCTACAGATCATCGACACGAGCTACGACGACCTCATCGAGCGGTTCAACCGCGCCGCAAGCGACCCTGATCTCGTCGCCCGGGCCGAGAAGCGCACGGAAGCGTATCTCGCCCTGCCGAACACGAAGCTGGCCACCGAGAAGCGCTACATCGTCAACGCCTTCGTCCTCTACGACATCTTCAAAGCGTGGATGCGGGAGCACAACGCGCCGGCGTTCACCATCGGCGGCTGCATGGGCCGCGTGCTCCCCATCGCCGACACGACCCCCTGCATGCCCCTGAGCTGGCTCAACGACGAGGGCCTGCTCGCCTTCTGCGAGTCGGATTTCGTGATCGTCCCCTGCGGGATCTTCCTGCACTACATCGCGGGCAAGCCGGTCTTCATGCACAACTCCACGTTCCCCCACAAGGGGATCGTCACCTGTGCCCACTGCAGTGCCCCGCGGCGCATGGACGGCACGAAGTACGAGCCGGCCAGGATCATGACCCACTACGAGTCCGACGCGGGGGCCGCGCCCAAGGTCGACATGACCATTGGGCAAGAGGTCACCTTCATCGACCCCGAGTACGCCACCGGCCGCTGGGTCGGCATGAAGGGCATCATCCGCCGTAACCCCTTCCACGAAATCTGCCGCACCCAGCAGGACGTCGAAATCCAAGGCGACTGGCAGAAGCTCCTCGACGAAGTCCGCGACTCCCACTGGATGATGGTCTACGGCGACCACCTCCAGAAAATCGGCTACGCGGCCCGCAAGATCGGCATCGATTGGGTGAATATCTCGGAGACGGCCTGAAAGGGACGCGCACGCGTCAAGGCTTGCCGAGCATCAAGCGAGTGGAGGAAGAAGTAGGGTGCGCGAAACGCACCAATACAGGATCAACCACCGGTTATGGTGCGTTTCACTCGCCCTACTTCGCTTCAGCCCGAAGAGCGGTTGTTTCCGTTCCGGGCTTGATCCAGGAGGGCCTCGGCTCTCAACATCGCGTGCAGGCTTTCCCGCAGCGTTTCCATGTCGAAGCGGCCCGTCTCGCCGGCAAGCAGGCAGAAGGCCGTCTCGACCAGCTCGTGCCATGCATCCCCCAATATCCCGCTTCTCCCGCCGATGCCGACACCGTACCGCCCCCAGTGCCAGTCAGCATAGGCGGCGAGACTCTCCAGAAGCCCGCGTATTGCCGGCTCGGGCGAGTCGGCCTGCGGGCGGTTCCATGCGTCGACGTGCCGCTGTTCGGCGGGGCCGTCACGATGCCCGTTGATCCTGTCGAGCGTCTCCAGGAGTCCCCCCGGCCGGCGTCGACCGTCGATCCTCCCGGGCTCTCCGGCCTGAGTTTGATCCGCGTGCATGCTCAGCTTCGGCCTCGCGCTCTTCGCCTCCAGCGCCCAACGAGGCCGAGAGCCCCAAGGCTGGCCCAGATGGCTAAGCTGGCGGGTTCCGGAATTGCGTTGGCCCCCGGCGCGCTTATCCACACCTCATAGTCATCGTCTGGATCCGTGTTGTCATAGAATAGCACGTCGTCTGGACTGAAGAACAGATAGGCGGCGTTTACAGGGATCGTCATACTCAACGGCGTTGTTGGCACCAAGAAATCCTGGGGAATGTCCGTGAGCTTCAATCCGTTGAAGGTGGGTGGCGTCGTGTGGTCGTCACCGAAATCGATAGCGCCGGGTATCCGGTCTTGGTAGCTCGCATCCAAAAACTCAGCGGTGCTGCTGAAGACGGCGACGACGTCCGTGAAGACGTCTTGATATTCGGTGCCCCTTCTGTAATCCCCTTTACTCTGCATCGTGACCGTGTCGCCTTCGGTCAAGCCGAGATCAGCCAGAGTAATCCGGTTGAACGCGGGGCTCAAGGCGCCGTCGTTTACCGTTCGGAGATACGTCGAGTTGGGATTCAATTCGACGACTATCACGGAAGCATGAGCACCCGTCAGTGCGCCCAGAAAGGCAAACACCAGGAAGCTTTCCACAAGGCCTCGTCTACCACACATAGCCACCTCCCAGGTCATCGCGTACGGGGACTGTCACGCTGCATTTGCCAGTAGAGATCTCGTCCGAGTCGCGCCCCGACTCGCTTCGGGTAGGGCACGGTTTGTCGTGAGAACGTCGGATATGCCGCTTTGGCTTTGCGTCGTATTGCTACGCTTTCCGGCCTGGCGGCCTTTTTCGCACCAAGCTACTTGTTCTTCCTGCGGTCGTGCGGGACCACGACCACGCAACTCCACTTGGTCAGACGGGTCGATCGCGCGGCCTCTTCGCGAGCAGAGGCAGCGCATTCCTGGTTGAGACAAAAATACCTATGTGCGCAAGTATGTAAGCTGCCCCTGTTGCATAGCGACAAAAGGCGTCCCCCACTCACACAAATCGCGACAAACGCTCGGAATTTTCCGCTGCGCTGCGGGTCAAGGCGCTTCGGGGTTTCCGGCGATGAGGGTGGGCTCCACCCAGAAGACGTGGCTGTTTCCTCTGACGGGGGGTACGGCCAGTTGCAGCCAGATCGATTGCCCGGCGAAGTCGCTCAGATCGACGATCGCTTCCTGCCACACCGTGCCACGGGCATTCCACGCGAAGAGGATCGGACCGAGTTCCCCGGAGGGGGTATCGAACGGGCGGACCCGGACACGCCAAGCGACCGGCTCGGCCAGTGGCTTATCTCCGGCCTGCCCGAATGGGTTGAAGAAGGCCATTGCCGCCCGCAGTTGCACCGGGGATTGCGGCGGCAGCCGGAGTGGGAACTCGACCAACGCGCCCCGCACGTCTCCGTCCACGACATCCCATGCGCGATAGCAGTACACGGAAACCGCGTCGTGGCGGGCGCCCTGCGGGTCGCGAACCTGCTCGACGAACGAGCGGGACGGCAATCCGGTCGCAAACGTCCAGGCTTGCTTCTCTGCGTCGTTCGTGAACACCACCAGTCGCCCGAGCGGCAGAAGCGGAATGCTGCCGCCTTTGGGAACGGGAAAGGGCGTCGTCGACGCATCCTCGCCGGCCGCGCGGCCTGTGTGTTCGACGGGAGTCGGCGCAGACGCCTTGGGCGATTCGACGCGAGGTGCTCGATCGCTTTTTTCGGCCGGCGCCGACGCGGGGACGGCGCCCTGGGCACGTGCGACACCACCAGAAGCACAAAGCCCGTAGGCCAGCAGCACGTAGCCGAGCAGGGGCATCTTCCGGGCGGTGACCCCACGGTTCGCGTCACTCGGCATGGTGGGAAACCTCGTGCTGGGAGGCGGCTTCGAGCAGGACGACCTCGCCGGGCTCGGTGGCGGAGCCGCTGGTGCAGGCGAGGGCCCGGCCGTCCGGGGAGAATGCCAAACCGAGAATCCACCCGCGATGGGGCATCTCGAACGTCGCCCGCACGTCGCCCGTCACCAGGTCCCACAGTCGCACGACGCCGTTTCCGCCGCCGGTGGCCAGCGTGTTCCCGTCCGGAGCGAAGGCAACTTCGTGCGCGGCGCCGGGGTGTCCGCGGAGGGTGAATCGGAGCTGCCCGGTCGTGGGATCCCAGAGCTTGATCTCGACAGGCTGGTCGGGCGACCTGTCGATCGGCCACGAGCCGGCGACCAAGAGGGCTCCGTCCGGGGAGAACGCGACCGAGCCGATCCAGCCGGCGTGCTCGAGGGTCCTCTGCTGCGTTCCGGTGGCGACGTCGAAGAGTCGGACGGCCCCGTCGGTACCCCCGGCGGCGAGTAGGCGGCCATCGGGCGAAAATGCCAACGAGTGCACCACCCCGTCTTCGTGGCGGCAGGCCCAGTGCCGTTGCCAGGTGCGGGTGGCGAACACCTTCAAGGCTCGCCCATGCGGAGATTTGCCCTTCTCGCCGCCGGCGGCAAGAAAGCGGCCGTCGGGGGAGACGGCGACCGCGTGCACGGGGCCCGAGAGCCCGCCAAGAATCGTCTCTTTCTGCGAGCTCAGGTCGACGACGTGTACGCGGGTCCACTGTGGAAAGGCGAGCGTGTTGCCGTCGGGAAAAAACACGACCGACTCCGCCCGCTGTGACCCGCAGCCGAACCGGGCCAGCTCTTGGCCCGTCACGCGGTCCCAGAGTCGGGCGGTTCCGTCGCGCCCGGCCGTGGCGACTTTCGTGCCGTCGGGACGGAAGGCCAGATCGGCGATCTCGCCCTCGTGTCCCCGGAGTCGCCGTGGCAGGTAGCGCCGATCGAGGTCCCAGACCTTGAGCGTGCCGTCGCTGCTGCCGCTGATGAGCCGGCCTCTTGCCGGGTCGAAGGCGAGGGAGTTGACCGCGCCGGTGTGCCCTCGCAACCGATCGAGGTCGCGACCGGTTCGAGCGTCCCACAATCGGATGCCTCCATTTCCGCGGTTGCCCGTTGCCAGCAAGCTCCCGTCGGGCGAGAAGGCCAGCGTGCCCACGCCGCGGTCGCTCACGGCCGCCGCGACCTGGCCTGCGGCAACGTCCCAGATCACCACGCCCTCATTCCAGCCGCCGAGGGCCACCCATGAGTCATCCGCCGAGATAGCCAGGGCCATGAGCCCGCCGACGTCGGAGGGGACCATCTCGACAGGACGGCCGTCGGAGACGTCCCAAGCGTGCGCGGTTCCGCCCCACGTCGCGGCGATCAGTCGGGTGCCGTCGGCGGAGAACGCCAGTTGGGCGACCGGATCGGACAGCTCGGTGAGAGCGACGGCCTCCTGCTCGCGAGAGAGATCCCAGAGCTTGACGTGGCCCGGTTCGTCCTCCATGCGAGGCACGAGGCGGTTGATCACGCCACCGCCCGAGGCGAGCAGCCGTCCGTGGGGACCGAAAGCGACGCACTGAACGGGGCCCGGGTGGCCTCGAAGCACCGCTCGCGGGCGATGCGTGGCGATGTCCCACAGCCGGACCAATCCGTCTTCCCCCCCACTGGCAAGCGTATCGCCCTGGGGACCGAAGGCGACCGAATGGACGGGACCTTCGTGCCCGACAAACGAGCCAAGACGTTTCCAGATGGACGTGTCCCAGAGGAGGATGACGCCGTCGGCGCCGCCGCCAGCGACCAGCCGACCGTCGGGGGAGATGGCAACTGACTCGATCGCGCCACCGTGCGCGTCGAGCGTGTGCAGCTCGCCGTGAAGCTGCTTCCAGAGGAAGTACCACTCGAATCCACGAAGATCCTCCTGGCCGGAAAGCGGCCTCTGGCCTTCGAGCAGGGCCAACACCGTGGAAGAGTCGTTCTGCCGATAGGCTTGCATCGCCAGATTCATTTGGGCGCCGTAGAGGTTGCGGCGACGCGACTCGCTCAGCGCTTGGGTACGTCGAAGCGCCTGGCGTTCGGTCGTACGGGCGGAGGCAATCCAGAGGGCCGCGGTCGTTGATCCCAGAGCCATCAAGACCAACAGCAGCAGCACGACCCCCGTCAGCGTCGCGACACGCGGCTCGCGCCGGCACCACCGCCACAACCGTCCCAGACGTCCGACCGGGCGGGCCAGGATGGGCTCGCCGGCCAGGTAGCGGCGGACGTCGGCGGCGAAATCGGCGGGGGACTGATACCGCCGCCGGCGGTCCTTTTCCATCGCCTTGGCCACCATCGTCTCCACGTCACCCTGGAGCGCGCGATCGAGCGTTCCCAGCCGCGGCGGCTCCTCCTCGGCGATCGTCCGCAGGGCGTGCGCGATCGACTTGCCTGCGAGACAATGCGGGAGCTGGCCGGCCAGCAACTCATAGCAGACCACCCCAAGCGAATAGACGTCGGTGCGGGTGTCGACGTCGTCCGGATCGCCAACGACCTGTTCGGGGCTCATGTACGGCACGGTGCCCACCGGCTCGCCCGAGCGGCTGTGCACCGAGGCGCTCGTGAGGTCCACGTCGGTGGCCCGGGCGACGCCGAAATCGAGCACTTTGGGCTGTCCGCGGTGGTCGACGAGGATGTTGGCCGGCTTCAGATCGCGGTGAACCACCCCCTTCAGGTGGGCGTGCTGGACGGCATCGCAAACGTGGGCCATCAATTCCAGCCGGCCCTTCACACCCAGCTCGGCCAGGTCGGCGTACGTCGTCAGACGCTCTCCGGCCACAAACTCCATGGAGAAGAACGGTTGCACCCCGGCCGCCGACTCGATCGTTCCGGCCTCGAAGATCTGGGCGATCCCGGGATGGTTCAGCCGGGCCAGCACGCGGGCTTCGTCCTCGAAGCGGCGTAGGGCACGCGGAGACGTCGCCCCGCCGTGGATCAGCTTGACCGCGACAATCCGGCGAGGCGCATCCTGCTCCGCTTCGTACACCGTCCCCATGCCGCCCGACGAAATGCGACGTCGAATGCGATACCGACCGATGCGCTGCGGAAGGCTCTCACGGGCGCCCTTCCAAGCAGCGCCAGATACCCCCTCGGCAGCATCGGATTCTCGACGCAACGCCTGGCGACGAGCCCGTTCGATCAACGAGCGCTCACGATGGTCCCGCTCGTCGGGTAAAGAAGTCGCGTCGGGTACCGGAGTGTCGTCGCCCATAGCTCAGAGGCGAAAAAAGCACGCCATCACTCATGGCGATTCAGACGTAATTCGAGAAACCGCCCAGGATTTCTCGCAACATATCTCGGGCACGTGCTCGCCGCATGTAGACGGCGCCGGGGGAACATTCGAGCATCCGGGCCACCTGGTCCACCGGCCGGCACTCCAGATCGTACAGCCGCACGACCTCGCGGTACGCGTCGGGCAGTTGGGCCAAGGCAGCGGCCAGGACTTCTCCCAGTTCCCCGCGCATGGCCCCGCGACTCGGCGTCGTCCCACTGTCGGCAAGAACGTCGAGAAGCGAAAGCGCCCCCTCTTCGCCGCGCTCGGTCTCCACGCGCGAGTGATTCCCGCCGCGACGCTCGGCCCGCAGACCCTTGGCCGCATCCAGCAGATTGTTCTTGGCGATCCGCAGGAGCCAAGGGAAAAACGACCCCTCGGGGCCCAACTGGTGAATGGAGAGGAACGCGTCCGCGTAGCTCTCCTGCATCACGTCGTCTTCGGAGAGAACCGCCCGAAGCTGCGGGGAAATCTCGCCGCGGATCGACCGCCGCACGGCGGGGCCGTATTGCTCGAGGAGCCGGGCCAGAGCGTCGGCATCCCCTCCCATCGCAAGACGGATTTCAGCGCTATCGTTGGAGGGCACAGCGGCAACCTGCAAAGGTCGGGGCGCTTCTTACCAGGAATATCCACCGCGGACATTATGATCATCAGTAAGGCCATAGACAAGGCAAGCGAAGCGGTCTTCCGGGAGAATCGCAGGCCCCGTTGGGGCGCAAACGGCGCTCCGCGATGCTGGAAGCGGTTGCGTCTGCGCGCGTTACGGGCAATTGGGATTGGCAGAAACGGTAGAGCGGCCCGATCGCCTTCGCGGCAAGCACGTCGACCGCCTGCGGATCGCCGGCCAGCGCCGCGGCACGCCACCGCTGGTGGAAGACGGGTCGCAAGCTCTTATCTCCCAGTCATTTACGGCATCCTGCGGCGGCGGGCCGGTATACCGTCGCTGCCCCTCACTCTCTTATGTGATCATACCGGGTGAATCCTTCGCCGAAAGCGTGCCGCCGGTTAAGTTTGCCGGGGAGCCAGATTGCCCGGGTATCCCGGAGGGTGTAGGATGACCCCCTCGGTTAGCCAGTCAGAAGACACGGCGTATCGCAGCGCCGCTTCGCGCCCGTCCTGTGGGCCTCGGTTACGCCTGCCGTTGGACCGATAGGAACGCTCCATGACCGAAGTCAACCCCTATCAATCTCCACAAGCCGTCGACGACGAATACGCAGACGTGTCGGTGGCCGAAGACCCGGCAATCGCGGCCAAGAGAGCACGGACAGTTCGCAGCATTCGAGCCATCTGTCTTCTCTACGTGTTGTTCGGGACCATCGCAGTCCTTGCGGGCATCGCTCTCTTGGTCGACAACTCACAGCCGCAAGCCTCGCCCGTCCTCGGCTGGGTTCTCCTCGTCGGCGGTTGTGCCGGGATCATCTCCGCGATCGGCGTGGTCCGCAAACGAAGCTGGGGGATCCCGGTCTGCCAGATCGTCTCCGCAGTGTATCTGTTGAACTTTCCCTCGTTCCCAGGCTCTGCCTGGGAACGCCCTAACGCGAGGCTCCGCCTCGCCCCCCACACCGCCGAGCCGCAACGACTCCGTACAGGCAACGACCACCAGAGCATCGTCGCTTGGTTGGGCACGATTGTCGCGGGGCAGCCGTGGCGGCGACGGACACGAAGCACGCCCATACCGCGCCGGCTCCTTCGGCGAGTTGCACGCGGTGGCGGGGATGGTAGAATGACCGGTTACTGACCGTTCTCACCGTTCGCTCGGGCCCTTCCACCCGTGCGTTCCGTTCGACGGCCCTTTCTAGCGGAGGCGCAGCATGAAAAGGCTTGGCGAGGTCGCGCTTGTGCTTCTGCTCATTATCGCTGCGGTTCTGTTTGTGGAACACGGTCCGCCAAGGTTCTGGGGAGACTTTACCGGGATGACGGAAGCCGACGTGATCGAGCGATTAGGGCAGCCATTTCGCGATAGCAGACAGACACCGGAGGGTAATCCCGAGGAATATACGCTCGGTTGGCATCAGGGGTTTCAGCAGGGGTTCTTCTTGAAGTTCAAGAAAGGCGTGGTGGTGTCTCAAGAGCGCCATTCTAGATGACCTTCCAGCGTGGTTGTTCCCCCTGATTCAACATTCCTCACCCTCGTTCCCAGGCTCCGCCTCGCCCCACACACCGCCGAGCCGCAACGACTCCGTACAGGCAACCAGCGCCAACGAGGGCAGGCAGAGCCTGCCGGGTAGTGCGTTCCCAGGCAGAGCCTGGGAACGAGGGGACAGGCGGAGCCTGGGAACGAGCGGAAGCATAACCGGGCACGTTCACGCGTCCCGCAGCCTCACGATCACCCCTTCGTCTCCTCGTCCCACTGCCTCACCCGCGCTTCCAGCCGGGCGACCACGTCGGCGTAGGTCTTGTCGCCCCAGAGATTGCGGACTTCGTCCGGGTCGTCGGCCAGGTGATAGAGGTCGCCGTCGCGGGCGTCGCCCGAGCGGTCGACGAAGTACGACGTCTTCCAGTCCCGCGTTCGCACCATCACGCGGCGGCTGTTGGGTAGGTAGTAGCGCTCGAACTGCGGCTTGGTGAAGTCGATCTCGCAGAACACGGCGTCGCGGCCCGGCTCGCGACCGGCGATCAACGGCAGGAGGCTGCGGCCCTGGACCGTCGACGGCGGCCGCACGCCCGCCGCGTCGAGCATCGTGGGCATCACGTCGATAAGCTCGACCGGGTCGTCGATCACCTTTCCCTCGGGCAACCGGCCCGGCCAGGAGACGATGAGGATTCCGCCCGCGCTCTGCTCGTAGAAGTTGCGCTTCATGAACAGGCCGTGCTCGCCCAGCAAAACGCCCTGATCCGACGTGATCACGACGAGCGTATCGTCCAACAGCCGGCGCTCGTCCATGGCGGCCAGGAGACGCCCGATCTGGTCGTCGACGTGCGAGACCAAGCCGCGGTAGCACGCACGGGACCGCCGGATTTCTTCCTCGCTCAAATGCCTGCTGCCCTGGCACTTCTGGAGCATCTCGCGCTCGTAGCGGGGCTTCGCGGCCAGCTCCTCTTCGGTCGGCGGTTGGAAGGCGACCTCGGCCGGGTCGTACATCGTGTCGAACGGCTCGGGCGCCAAGATGGGCGTGTGCGGGGCGATGATCGACACGCGGAGCATCCAGGGCGCCTTCAGCCCCGCTTCGATCTGGCGGATCGCACCCGTGACCGTGATCGCCGGCTCCGTTTCACTCGCCGGCAGCGGATATCGACCGGCGATGATGATCGGAAACTCCTCCTTGAGGTGCAGAACGCCGAGCTCCTTCTCCCTGGCGGCGAACTCGGGCTTCAGCTCGTAGGGTGTCGCCCCCGGTCCGCCGTAGCCGGGCGGGCGCACGTGGACGTCGAAGATCCTCGGCGACGGGAGCTTCTTGCCCACGTTGACGAGCCGATAGCCCGCCTCCTGCAAGGGGCGCGTCAGATAGGGGGCGTCGGGAGCGAGCCGGTTCCCGTTGGACATGACCCCGATCGCGTGGCAGTAGCGGCCCGTGATGATCGACGACCGCGACGGCGTGCAGATCGGGCCCTGCGAGAAGGCGTGGCGAAAGTGCACGCCGCGCCGGGCGATCCGATCGATGTGAGGCGTCTTCGGGCCATCGGGCCCGGCACAGCCCAACGAGTCGGGCCGGTGGTCGTCGGTCATGATCCAAAGCACGTTGGGCGGTCGCCGCGATGCCCCGCCGGCTCTCGCGCAAGCCATCCCAGCCAAGGCAAGCGGCCCACCCGTTTGCGCCGCGGTGATCAGAAAGCGTCGCCGCGTGGTGCGGCGGTCAGGGTGCCGGTTCATGGGGAGTCTCCTTGCAGGGCGAGGATGAGATCACTCAACGTCCGCCGCGCGCCCGCCGAGCACCTTGTCGACGAACGGGTACGCCACGGCGCCGTGCCACTCGTGGCCCGAGGGCCAGACGTCCTGCCGGCACGCGTCCTCGGCGCCGAAGACCTGGTAGCCGGCACGGATCCGCGCGTAGCCCTCCTTCGTGTAGCGGATCGGGAAGCAGGGGTCGAGCTCGGCGCTTTCAAACAGCACGGGCCGCGGGGCGATGAGGAGGTGGACTTCGCAGACGTCCATCAGCTCCACGAAGCCCGGCAGCTCCCAGCACGCGCAGTTGGGCACGGAGAAGACGCCCTCGGTGGTGCACATCCACCCGCTCACGACGGCCGCCTTGAGCCGCGGGTCGCAGGCGGCGATCCACATGGTCCACTCGCCGCCCATCGACAGGCCGCCCACGCCCATCCGCTCGGGGTCGACCTCCGGCCGCGACGCCAGCACGTCGACGCACCGGAAGAGGTCCCAAAGCATCATCGCGCAATACTCGCGATGCGGAAACGACGGCGCCAGCACCACGTAGCCGCCCCGGGCGAACCGGTCGGCAAAGCCGTGGTAGATCCCTTTTGGATCGAACGCGGCCTCCGCCGAGCCGCCGTGGCCGTGAATGCACAGCACGGCGGGGAACGGCCCGTCCCCTTTCGGCACGGCGAACAGGCACGCGTGCCGAGTCCCTTCCTTCGTGTTGCCCTGGAACGACGCCTTGTAGAGCGTATACTCCCCTTTGTCTTCCGGGTCGCCGAGCTGGAAGTCGAGGGCCACTTCGTCGGTCGAGTAGCGGGGCTGCTGCGCTTCGACGAGCTCGAACAGCCGGGCTCGAGCCCGCTCCTGCCACGCCTGGGCGTCGTCTTCGGCAGTCGCTGCGAACGGCAGCTCGTAGCTCTGCGGCACCGGGCCGCTCACCTCGGGCATCTCGTCTTTCGTCTTCAGGAAGTCGGCCGGACCGAGGGCTTGCTCGGTGATGCGGACTTCGTCGAGACAACCGCGGAACGGGCGAGGACCGTCGGTGGCGTACCGATCCACGTTGCCGATCTTCAACGAGGCCGAGTTCTCCGTGAAGATCCCGGGCTTGGAGCGCGTCTTCGCGGCCACCTCGCGGCCGTTGACGTAGATCCGGC
>Ga0307378_10008377_pt1 | contig 13762 bp, 10 predicted proteins | sample UN1MG_FD_202238 | JGI IMG/M metagenome (GOLD analysis project Ga0307378, IMG submission 202238) | Soil microbial communities from Risofladan, Vaasa, Finland - UN-1 | ecosystem: Environmental > Terrestrial > Soil > Coastal area > Acid sulfate soil | place: Finland: Risofladan, Vaasa | collected... | reverse complement strand
AAATTTATAATAGCAGAGTTCATCCTGGTGCTTATGATAAAATTGAGGGGGTAGAAAATATTGATAAAGTAATAATTATTGATCAATCACCAATAGGTAGAACCTCTCGCTCTAATCCTGCTACTTACACCGGAGCTTTCACCCCAATTAGAGAAATATTTTCTAAAACAAAGGAAGCCAGAATAAGAGGTTATAAACCAGGTAGATTTAGTTTTAATGTAAAAGGAGGAAGATGCGAAGCCTGCCAAGGTGGGGGAATAGTGAAGATTGAGATGTATTTTTTACCCGATGTATATATACCCTGTGAAGTTTGTAAAGGTAAAAGATTCAATCCTGAAACTTTGGATATAAAATATAAAGGTAAAAATATAGATCAGGTGTTGGAAATGACCGTGGAAGAGGCTTTGGAGTTTTTGGGAGCAATCCCAACAATCAAAAGGAAATTAAAGACTTTACATGACGTTGGTTTGGGTTATATAAAATTAGGACAATCGGCTACTACTTTATCTGGCGGAGAAGCACAAAGGGTTAAATTAGCCAAAGAATTGAGTTCTAAGAGCACAGGAAGGACTATATATCTTCTGGACGAGCCAACCACCGGTTTGCATTTTGATGATGTAAAAAAATTACTCAATGTTTTGAATACATTAGTAAATACTGGAAATACCGTTTTAGTGATAGAACACAACTTAGAGGTAATTAAGTCAGCAGACTACATTATCGATCTTGGTCCGGGAGGAGGAGAAGAGGGAGGAAGAATCGTCGCCAAGGGATCCCCTGAAAAAATAGCTAATAATAAGAACTCATTTACTGGAGAATTTCTAAAAAAAGTATTGAATTAGTCGTTAGTGAATAGTAATTCGTATCGCGTATCGAGTATCGAGTATCGCGTGAAAGGATAGAAATTAGAAGACAGAATATCAAAAGCGTATAGCGGATAGCGTTTAGCGTAGAGCGTCTAGTTATGAAAGAGGAAGCCAGGTGTAGGGGCAGACCTTGTGTCTGCCCATAATGAGTAATGAGTAACGGGTTAATTGTTTCGAGTTTATAAAAACTAAAAACCAAGAACTAAAAACTATCATCTAATAGATAGATAGGCGAGACGCCTGTCCTACGGGCAGACACAAGGTCTGCCCCTACAACTTATCAACTATCAACCATTTGATTGGTAGACCAAAGGACTGGTGGACTGGTAGACCTAAAAAATTGGTAAATTGGTAAATTGGAGAATCAGTTAATTATGGATATCAAATCAAAGATAAATAAATTACCTGAAACAAGTGGAGTTTATTTTTTTAAAGATAAAAGAGGAAAAGTAATATATGTAGGGAAGGCTAATTCTTTAAAAAGTAGAGTTTCTTCTTATTTTATTAATTCTACCCAACAATCTCCAAAGATAAATAAGATGATCAAAGAGATCGTGAATGTTGAGTATATACCCACTTCTTCTGAAATGGAAGCACTTATCTTGGAAAGTAGAATGATAAAAAGTAATAACCCTTACTATAATACTCAATCAAAAGACGATAAGAGCTATCCTTATATTAAGATTACTTTAGAAAGAGACTTTCCGCAAATATTATTTTACAGAAAAATAAATCGAAAGTTAAAAGAAGACAAAAATATATATTTTGGCCCTTTCGTGGACACAAGTGCTACACGAGTTGTCATAAAATTATTAAGGCAAGTTTTTAAAATCAGGGGATGCAGAAAAAAAGATTTAAAGAAGGCAAAAATTTGCTTAGATTATCAGATCGGTTTGTGTTCGGCACCTTGTGCAAATATGATTAGTAAAAAAGATTATCAAAAAAGAATAAGAGAAATTTGCTTATTTTTAGAGGGGAAGCAAAAAAGATTATTAAACAGTCTTTATCATGAAATGAAAGAAGCTTCCAATAATCTAAATTTCGAAAAGGCTGCCAAAATAAGAGATAGAATAAAATCAATTAGAGCAATTTTAGAGGGGCAGGAAATAAATTTATTTAGGAAAAACAATAAAAATAGTTATTTACTAAAGAAGGTGGAAGAAGTAGAAGAAGACGAAATTAAGAAGGGGCAGAAGGCCATTGTCGATTTAAAAGATAAATTAAAATTGGAAAAATTACCAGAAAAAATTGAGGCATTCGATATCTCTAATGTTCAAGGGAAACTATCTGTTGGTTCTTTGGTTGTTTTTGAGAAAGGACGACCAAAAAAGAAAGATTACCGAAGATTTAGAGTAAAAAGAGTTAAAGGAATTGACGATTATGCTATGTTGCAAGAAGTGGCAGAGAGGAGATACAAAAGATTATTAGCTGAAGGCAAAAGATTGCCAGATTTAATTCTTGTTGACGGAGGAAGAGGTCAACTCAGTGCGGTGGAAAAAATATTAAATAATTTGAACCTTGAATTACCAATAATAAGTATAGCCAAAAAAGAGGAGGTAATATTCAAACCAGAAAATAGCAGGCCAATAATACTGCCTTCTAAGTCAGAAGCACTTTTTTTATTACAAAGAATAAGAGATGAAGCCCATAGATTTGCGGTGACTTATCACAGAAGGATTAGAAGTAAAGAGTTACGTAATTCAAGGTTAGATCTTATTCCAGGAATTGGCACTAAACGGAAAAGATTATTATTGGAACATTTTAGAAGTATAGAAGAAATAAAGAATGCTTCAAAGGGTGATATAAGTAAAATACCAGGATTTGGAGATAAAATTGCGGAAAAAATCAAAACAGTTATGGAGGCAAGAAGATGATATTGAATTTCGAAGGAAAGAGGCCAATAGTTAGCGAAGAAGCATTTGTTGCAAGCAATGCTATTGTGATTGGAAAAGTTACAATCGGAAAATATTCCAGCATCTGGTATAACGTGGTATTAAGAGGCGATGTTGCTCCAATTAGCATAGGAAATAATACCAGCATTCAGGACGGCAGCATTATTCATTGTGATATAGGAGTACCAACTGTAATAGGAAATAATGTTACCATAGGTCATAATGTAATGCTTCACTCGTGCAAGATTGGAAACGATTCTTTAATTGGGATAGGGGCAATTGTGCTTGATGGGGCAGAAGTTGGTGAAGGGGCCATAATAGGAGCTGGCGCAATAGTAACTCCGAGGACTAAAATACCACCATTTACCATGGCTTTAGGCGTGCCCACAAAGGTGATACGCAATCTTACTGAAGAAGAAATTGAAAATTTAAAAGTACACGCCATGGATTATGTTGAGTTAATGAAAAAATATAAATAAAATTATAGCGTGGAGCGTTTAGCGTATAGCGTATAGTTAGGAAAAGAAGAATTCAGAATACAGGGGATATAATAGGAAAGTATCGTGTAAAGGAAATAGCAATGTATAATATGTAGGGATAGACCTTGTGTCTACCCGTAATCTGTAATATGTTGTAGAACAAGATACTTTGTATCCCTACATCTGAATCCTAGCTTTTTACTCAATACTCAATACTCGATACTATATACTTGATACTGTATTATTTTATTTGTAAAACACAATAAAAAGTGTATATAATAAATAAACTGAATTTTTAAAAGTAAAGAACAAAATATTTTATCATATTTATATTAACCTAAGACTGAAACCAATAATTTGTCAATTGATTAATTGGTCAATCGGTCAATTGGTGAATTGGTTAATCGGAGGTGAGAGACTTGTGAAACATAAATCAGTTGCTGACGGTGCATATGAAATATTAATCAAACATAAAAATCCATTGCATTATAGGCAGATTACTAAAGAATTGATAAAAATAAGACCGTTAAAGGTTAAGGAACCCTGTTATGCCGTAAATGCCTCTATGAGCGGAGATAAAAGATTTATGAGGGTAAAAAGAGGAATATGGGGTTTAGTGAAGTGGCAATATAAAGATGCAAGCATTAAATATTCTCTCACCAGCTATTGTTTGAAAGACGGAACAATGTTTTTAACTAACTATATGAAGCCATTTTTCCCCAGGGAAGAAAGTGCTGTTGAAATTACTTTTTTAGATAAAGAGGGAAATGAAATAGAAGCAATAGTGAACAATGCTTCAAATTACATAGTGGGCTTAAAAGATTGGTATGAAAAGAAAGGACTAAGGGTAAATGATGTCCTTTTTATTGGCCTTATTGACTATGATAGAAAAAGGTATTTTTTGGTAAGTGAAAATGAGACTAAGATCGAATCTCAGGAAGATTTAAGTGAAAAAATTTATGAAATATTACAAGAAGCAGGCCACCCGCTAACTTACACAGAAATTTGTGAAAATGTATTAGAAGTAGAAGTAAACGAAGATAATTTATTTTCTAAATATATTGACAATATTTTGAGGAATGACTTCCGATTCATCGAAGAGAAAGAAGAAATGTGGGGGCTCTTTGATTGGCTAAGTGAAATGAAAAAATTGCAATTAGAATTGATAAATTCCGAAGATGATGATATTTTCAAACAATTACTCCAAAAAGTGTTTGAATTTTTAGGTTTTGAAACTTCTTTCGTATTAGAAGATAAAGTTTCTTTTATTTTAGTAAAGGCATTATTAGATTATAAAACATACAACTTAATTATCGATGCAAAGATATCAGATAAAAAAAGTGGGAAAATACAAAAATATGAACATTGGAACGAACTGAATAAGGTAAAAGAAAAAACAATATCAAATTATTCGGTAATTGTTTCTCCAGATTTCGATTATGATAAACTACACGAAAAAACGGATAAGAACAAAGTTACATTATTTGAATTGAGATGGCTAAGTAGCCTTATAAAAGAGCATGACCGATTACCTTTTTCTTTAAGTGATTTAGAATCAATCTTTGTAACAGACGATTCTGTTAATAATAATATTTCTAAATTATTAGAAAAAAGAAAAACACTTTTTAGTAAAATAAAACTGATTGATATTATTATTAAAGTGTTGCATGAGAATAGTGGTAAAAAACTTTATCTTAATGTGGAATCGTTAACTAAAATTATCAATCAAAAAAATGACGAACATTTAGGATTTAAAATAGTCGAAGAGCACGAAGTGGAAGAAATTGCTAAAATATTTTCTTCAGAGCCATTTAACATAATACAAAAAACCGAAATGGGAAGCATTATATTAAGCCTTAAGCCGGAGTTAGCAAAAGAAAAATTATATAAAGTAATCGGGGAAATTTTTTAGTATATCGTAGAGCGGGTAGGATAATAGCGTGTAGCGTGTAGCGTTTAGCGTATAGCGTAGAGAAAACTCGTACCTAGTATCTCGTAAATCGTATCTCGAAAAAAATAGAATTCAAAAACCAAATTAGTATATAGTATGGAGTATATAGTATATGGTAAAGAAATAAAAAGAAAAAGTTGCGAGTTACAAGATGCAAGTTATAAGTAGAGGAAGACCTCGTGTATTTACAACAAAAGACTATTTGGTTAATCGATTGCATAGTCATGAAATTTTATTTTAACTGGTAAACAGGTTAACTGTATATTAAATACCTACACGCTAAACGCTACCCGCTATACGCTATATTATACGATATGTGAGATAGAGGAAGGAGCAAAATTATGAAAATAAAATGGTTAGGACATTCCTCATTTTTAATTGAATCTGAAAAAGGAATTAAAATTATCACCGATCCTTTTGATGAAACTCTTGGTTATAAACTTTCTCGAATTAAAGTAAACATTGTGACTGTAAGCCACGAACACTTTGACCATAATTATGTGAGAGGGGTAAAAGGAAGACCTGTAGTTTTTAAAGGTCTGGTAAATAGAGAATCACATAAAATGGAATTCAGAGGGATATCGTCTTATCATGATAGCGTTTGCGGAACACAAAGAGGCTCCAATACTATATTTGTCATAAAAGCTGATGGATTAAACTTATGCCACTTAGGTGATTTGGGACATATTTTAAATTCCGATAAATTAACCGAGATAGGAGATGTAGATATTCTATTTATACCAGTTGGAGGATTTTATACCATTGATAGCAGTCAGGCTACTCAGATAATTAAAGATATTAAGCCCAAGATAGTAATTCCCATGCATTATAAGACCGAGGCTATTAAATTTTCTATAGACCCAGTAGAGATATTTCTATCTGAAAATGATAATGTGCAAAGATTGGAATCGAATGAGTTCGATATAACAGAAGATACATTGCCTAAAAATACTCAAATTTATGTTTTAAAATATGAATAGCATATTTAGTATATAGTATCGCGTATCGAGTATCGAGCTAGGAAAATAGTATTCAGACCCGAGGAGACAGGATATTATAGTGCGTATAGCGTTTAGCGTATACATTTGGTTATATAGTTAGTTAGTTAATAAATCAGTGCAAACCAGTTAACTAATTAACTATATAAACGTTAAACTATCTAATAAATATTGATAGGTAATAAGTATGGCTTGATTTATCGAGCTTGTTTCAGCTCCAATAAATTTGATACTAAAAAATGGCAAAATACATAACAGGCATTCTGTTTATGATACTATACGCTAAACGATGTACGCTCTACGCTCTACGCTAGTTTTATTCACTAACTGACCAATTTAGCAAATAATTAAAAGAGGAAATTTATGACAAAATATATTTTTGTTACAGGCGGAGTGGTTTCATCTTTAGGTAAAGGTATTTCCGCTTCTTCTATCGGGAGGTTATTAAAAAGTAGAGGTTTAAATATCTCCATGCAGAAAATAGATCCTTACATAAATGTTGATGCTGGAACTATGAATCCTTATCAACATGGTGAAGTATTTGTCACTGAAGATGGTGCAGAGACAGATTTAGATTTAGGGCATTATGAGAGATTTATTGATACAAATTTATCTAGTTATAGCAATGTTACTACAGGGAAGATCTATAGCTCTGTAATTTCGAAAGAAAGAAGGGGAGATTTTTTAGGAGCTACCGTTCAAGTGATACCCCATATAACTGATGAGATTAAATCTACCATTAAAAATATCGCCCAAAATAAAAAAGATAAAGTAGATGTAGTAATCGTAGAGATCGGAGGAACAGTAGGTGATATTGAAAGTCTTCCTTTTTTGGAAGCAATAAGGCAGTTTAGAAATGACATAGGCAAAGATAATGTTGTATATGTTCACGTTACTTTTGTTCCTTATCTTACAGCTGCCAAGGAGTTAAAGTCAAAACCTACACAACATAGTGTAAGAGAACTTAGGGAGATTGGCATTCAACCAGATATAGTTATCTGCCGTTGCCAGTCCAAACTTACAAAAGATGCAAAAAATAAGATATCCTTATTTTGCGATATTAAGGATGAAGCAATAATTGAAGCAGTGAATGTGAAATCTATCTATGAAATACCTTTAATATTTGAAGAACAAAAGTTGGGCGATTTAATCGTAAAATTGTTAAATTTAAAATGCCAAGGTTCTGATTTGCAAAATTGGAAAGATATGGTTGATAGAATATATCACCCAAAAACAGAAGTTAACATTGGAGTGGTGGGAAAATATATTAGCCTAAAAGATGCTTACTTAAGTATTAACGAAGCCCTTATTCATGGTGGAATCGAAAATAATTGTAGAGTAAAAATAAAAAGAATTGATTCGGATGAAGTAAAAGAACATTCGCAAAAAGTTCTTTTTAAAGATATTAACGGTATTCTGATACCAGGAGGTTTTGGGAAAAGAGGGATAGAAGGCAAAATTCAAACAGTAAGATATGCGCGGGAAAATAAAATACCTTTTTTGGGAATTTGTTTAGGTATGCAATGTGCTGTCATAGAACTTGCCCGCAATGTAATGAATATAGAAGGAGCTAATAGCACTGAATTTGCTCCCAAAACACTCTTTCCTGTAATAAGTTTATCACCGGAACAGAAGAATATAGAAATAAAGGGCGGTACTATGCGCCTGGGTACATACTCTTGTAAATTGGACAAAGATTCTCTTGCTTATAAAATATTTAAACAAGAAATGATTTATGAAAGACATCGACATAGATACGAATTTAATAATTCATACAAGAATGATTTTTCGAAACATGGCATAAGATTTAGCGGTTTAAATCAGGATTTAAATTTAGTAGAAATTATTGAACTTCCTAATCATCCATGGTTTATAGGAGTGCAGTTTCATCCCGAATTTAAATCGAGACCTAACCGAGCGCACCCATTGTTTAGAGAATTTATAAAAGCAGCGATATTAAAAACAGTATATAGCATATAGTATCGAGTATCGAGTGAGGAAAAGAAGTTAGAATCCAAATTAGTATCTCGTATCTCGTATGCGTAGTTACCCGGTTAACCCGTTTACCGGTTAAGAGTTGGTTTCATTAGAAAGACGGGCGTATAGCAATACGCCTCTACTTACTGAAAATGTCAACTAAAACTTGTTTTAACGCTAGCGGCTATTCACTAACGAGTTTAAACAGGCGAGACGCCTGTCCTACGAATTATTTTATCAAAATTGGTGAATTGCTAAATTAAAATAATAGATAGATTATTTTTAAAGGTAGGTAAAAAACATGTTTAATGCTTTAATATTAGCCGGAACGAAGGAAAAGGGTACTTTAGAGATTGCTGAGAATGTAGACAATAAAGCTCTAATTATGATAAATGGTAAGCCCATGATTGACTATATTGTTGATGCATTAAATAATTCAGAAAATATTGACCAAATTATAGTGGTGGGACCAGAAAAAGTACTTCATCCTTATATAGGCAAAAAAGTAAAAAAAATATTAAATCCCGGCAACTCAATACTTGAAAATATGGAGATTGGGTTAAATTTTTTCGATTCTAATGATAATTTATTGCTTTTAACCTCCGATATTCCTTTGATTACTCCCGAAGCAATTGATGAGTTTTTAAAAATATGTATCAAAAGAAAAGCTTATATTGGTTATCCCCTAATTACCAAAGAGAACATTATGAAAAAGTATCCTGAAACGAAAAGAACTTATGTAACAATGAAAGAAGGGATATTCTGCGGAGGAAATATTGCATTTTTTAAACCAGAAGTTTTTTTTCAACAGAAAAATTTAATTGAGGAATTGTTCGAAAACAGGAAAACTACCTGGAAATATGTTAAAATATTAGGTCTAAAATTTATATTTAAATTTATATTTAAAACGTTAACCATAGAGGAAGTAGAAAGAAGAGTAACCGGCATACTCGGTTATAATTCTATTGCAGTTATGATTTCACATCCTGAAGTAATGATTGATTTAGATAAACTTAGTGATTTAGAACTAATTCGAAAATATTTAGAGAGATAAAGAAAATTATAAGTTTGTTCAACAGATAAGTTGATTAGAGTTAAGAATTTCACCTGTATACCATCTTAATAACTTAATATTTTCAAATAATAAAAATAAAATTTGTAATAATAAAATATTAGTGATAAAATATATACGGACAAATTATACGGAAGGACAACTCTTCAATTGCCCTCTTTTTAATGAATTTTCTAAAAACATTACTACTTCAAGCTATTTTCTTGTTAAAAAGTATCGGTAGAAAAATATTTTTTATTTAAACGGATAAAAATAGCTTTATACATCAGCAATTTATTGCTAAATTCATTTAGAAATAACTACGCTATTAATTTAAATATTGTGAAAGTTGTAAAAAATACAAAAATATCAGTAAAATCTAATGATATCTAAAGGGAGGTCTTATAGGTGCTTTTAACAGAATTAAAGGAAAAGAAGATTAACGATTTATGTAAAATTGCTAAGGAATATAATATTAATAATTTTTCTAGAATAAAAAAGATGGATCTAATCTTCAAAATATTACAAGCTGAAACAGAGAAAAAGGGTTATATGTTTTCTGAAGGGGTTTTGGAGATTATAGATGAGGGATTTGGTTTTTTAAGAACAGCAGGATACTTGCCAGGCGAAAATGACATTTATATTTCTCCTTCACAAATAAGAAGATTTAATCTTAGCATTGGTGATCTTGTATCAGGCCAGGTTAGGCCACCTAAAGAGGGAGAAAGATACTATGCTTTGCTAAAAATTGAAGCTGTTAATCATGAAGATCCAGAATTATCTAAAGAAAGATTAGATTTTGAAAACCTAACTCCACTTTTTCCGGATGAAATGATTAAGTTAGAAAATAAGGCAGATGTATTATCAACGCGACTTATTGATTTATTTTCACCAATCGGTAAGGGTCAGCGAGGTCTCATAGTTTCCCCTCCAAAAGCAGGTAAGACAATTTTATTAGAAAAAATTGCCAATGGAATAACCGCTAATCATCCAGAGATAAATCTTATGGTTTTATTAGTTGACGAAAGACCCGAAGAAGTAACTGGCATGCAAAGATCGGTAAATGCTGAAGTAATAAGCTCTACTTTTGATCAACCTGTCACTAATCATATAAAAGTTGCGGAAATTGTTTTAGAAAGAGCCAAAAGGTTAGTGGAGCAAAAGAAAGATGTGGTCATATTATTAGATAGCATTACTAGATTGGCGCGGGCTTACAATCAAACTATCCCAACAAGCGGTAAAACCCTTTCTGGCGGATTGGATTCAAGTGCTCTTTATTTACCAAAAAGATTCTTCGGGGCAGCCAGAAATATTGAAGAGGGAGGCAGTTTAACTATACTTGCTACCGCTTTAGTGGAGACTGGAAGCAGAATGGATGATGTAATATTTGAGGAATTTAAAGGTACTGGTAATATGGAATTAAAGTTAGATAGAGAACTTGCTGAAAATAGAATATTTCCGGCAATTGATATTAAAAAATCAGGCACTCGAAAAGAAGAATTATTACTAACTAAAGAAGAATTACAAAAAGTATGGATATTAAGACGGGCGTTATATTCACAGCCCTCTCTTGGGGCGGTAAAATTAGTGATTAATAAATTAAAAAAGACAAAAACAAATCGGGAATTTTTAGATTCTATTAAAGAACAAGATATATAATAAAATACTATAAATAGAATTAGAAAAATCAAAGTTTAGTATAAACTTTGATAGAATACACATAAAAAATAGTTTAAATTATTGTTTTTATTTCTTTCTTTACACGATACTAATTTTTCTGGTTTCTTTTTTCTCTTTCTATTTTTTAACCATCTAATTAAACAACTAACCAGTAAGTGATGTAATGTCTAACATGTGATAAGCAACATGTAATAATTGCATGTATAATATAGGAAATATAATCTTGTTACTCATTACACACTACTCGTTACTGTATTTTATGCGAGATACGATTCACGAGATACGAGATACGAATTAAACTTTGACCTTAAAATAATAATGTGTTATAATTTCTTAGATTTTTAATCTATAAATATAAACAAAAAGAAATTAAAGGAAGGGAAAAATGAAAAAAGATATACACCCAAAATATGAAAAAGCAACAATAGGTTGTGCTTGCGGTAGCGTTTTTGAAACCGGCTCTACTAAAAAGGACATGAAAGTAGAAATATGTTCTGTCTGTCACCCGTTTTTTACCGGTAAACAAAAAATGATTGATACTACTGGAAGAGTTGAGAAATTTAATAAAAAATATAATTTAACCGATGATGAAGATAGTGACAATTAATTAAGATAATACCACAAAAATATTTAAATGACTTCAAAAATAAATATTCCATTAAAAAATAAATAGAAAAAGTTTTTGATGAATGATTACAAGAATAAAAAATATGAACGAGAAAAAGATATTATTTAAGAATATTTGTAATAAAATGATGAATCAATTTAAATATATAAAAAGACAGAGCCTTATAAAAGCTCTGTCTTTTTATATATTTATTTAATTGCATGGGAATTTCCTTTTTTCGCAGGAGTTCGATTAATCGAATACGAAATGAAAACGGGTCGGATAAATCAGATCCCTGCTTCAAAAGCAACACTTTATACGAAAAAAGTTTTGAGTTTTAAACTAAAGAATATTAACTATCGACACAGTATCTAATTTTATGTTTTAGAGGAGGGGGAAAATGCGTGAAGGAATAAATACTGGTTGGATTGAAGTTATATGTGGGAGTATGTTTAGCGGGAAGAGTGAAGAGTTAATAAGAAGAGTTCGCAGAGTTCAAATTGCTAAAAAAAAGGTACAAGTATTTAAACCAACTATTGATAATAGATATGCCGTCCAATATATTTACTCACACAACGGTACTAAGGTTGAAGCCATAAACATAAATAAATCAAAAGAAATTTTAGAAACAGTAGAACCAGATGTTGAGGTTATTGCTATTGATGAAGCTCAATTTTATGACGATGACCTTGTGCCTATCTGCCAAAAACTCGCCGATCAAGGGAAAAGGGTAATTATTGCTGGTTTAGACCAAGATTTTCGGGGGGAACCATTTGGTCCGATACCTAAACTATTAGCAGTAGCAGAATTTGTGCAAAAATTACAAGCAATATGTATGGTTTGCGGTAATACGGCTTCCCGGACTCAAAGATTAGTAAATGGTCAACCTGCAAAGTATAGCGATCCAACCATATTGATTGGAGCAAAAGAAAGTTATGAAGCAAGATGTCGGAAATGTCATGTGGTACTTAAAGAGTAATTTCGTATATCGTATATCGTATATCGTATTTCGTATATTGCATTAGTTACCCAGTTACCCTGTTTACCAGTTAATAAAAATATTACAGCTATGTAGTCAAATAACCAAATAGCCATTTGTTGGGTAGACACAAGGTCTGCCCCTACTTGCAACTTGCATCTTGTAACTTGCAACTTTTTCTTTTTCTTTCTTTGCTATATACTTATTTCTTAACGAGATACGATTCACAAGATACGAGATACTAATTTAACTTCTGTTTTCTGAATTCTTTATGATTCTTTACGAAATACGAAATACGAAATACGATATACGATATACGAGGTGAGAGAGATTAATTCTATGAAAGTTCGGTTGATAAATTACACTAAAGACCCTGAAAAAATTGTAGCTCAGTCAGCAAGGTTGTGTTACTCTGCATTGGGCATAGAAGAATTAAGGGAAAACTTTAGTGATAAATCAATAATAAATTTAATTAAAAAAATAATGAAATTAGGGCATTATTCTGTTTTAGAGCATGCTAATTTTACTTTCGCTATAGAAGGAATATCCAGGGTGACTTCTCATCAATTAGTAAGACATCGGCTTGCCTCTTTTTCCCAGCAAAGCCAAAGATATGTTAAAATAAATAAGGAGGACTTTCCCTATATTATCCCTAAATCTGTTGAGAAGGATGAAAAGTTAGCTAAAATATTTATAGAAGCTATAAAAGAATTAGATAAAATTTATCAGCAATTGTTAGATTATAATATAAAAGCAGAAGATGCAAGATATATCTTGCCCCAGGCGGTTACAACTAAAATAATAATAACAGCAAACGGTAGGGAGCTACTGCATATCTTTAAATTAAGATGCTGCAATAGAGCACAATGGGAGATTAGAGAAGTTGCTATTAAAATGTTAAAAGAAGTTAAGGATATTGCGCCTACTATATTTGAAAATGCAGGTCCTCCTTGCATTTTAGGACCTTGCCTCGAAGGGGAGTTATCCTGTGGTAAACCATGGTCTAAAAATAAAGAAGAAGGAGTAAATGGATAATAATGAAAAATGCTGACTGTAATTATGGAGGTCAAGCGGTAATTGAAGGAGTGATGATGAGATCTCCTTTAAAATATGCTATTGCTGTTCGTAAACCAGATAAAGAAATAGTTTTAAAAATAGGTAAATTAAGGACATTGTCCGATAAGATGAAATTTCTTAAATGGCCTATTTTTAGAGGAGTAATTAATTTAATCGAGTCTTTAATACTTGGCTTGAAGGCATTAACTTATTCTGCAGAACAGGC
>Ga0307378_10008376_pt1 | contig 13764 bp, 9 predicted proteins | sample UN1MG_FD_202238 | JGI IMG/M metagenome (GOLD analysis project Ga0307378, IMG submission 202238) | Soil microbial communities from Risofladan, Vaasa, Finland - UN-1 | ecosystem: Environmental > Terrestrial > Soil > Coastal area > Acid sulfate soil | place: Finland: Risofladan, Vaasa | collected... | reverse complement strand
AGTGTCGCCCCGGTCCCGTCGTCCTCATCGGCGGGAGCCACGGGCACGTCCGACACCGCCCGGCCGTCGGGGCCCAGGGCCTGGCAGCGCCAGCCCTTGCCCCCCAACAGGACGACCGCCAGAACTCCCTCGACCGGTTCGATCCGAACGGGCGCGGAACCCCAATCCCGTCCGACGGTCCGCCGGTCGGCAGAGAACTTCATCCCCGTGTTCTCGCATCGGCCCAGGGCGGTAACCAGGACCTTCGAGGTCTTGTCCAATTCCTTGCCGTCGAGCGGGACGGCCGCGACGGCGGCGAAGCTCGTCTTCAGCCCGAGCACAGGCGCCTCGTCCTGGCCGGCGAAGCCCACCCACACGCCCGCGGCGGGGACGACGCAACGGAACCAACGACGCCCCGTCTGCCGATTCATGCCCCATGCCGGCGGACGCGCCGTAGGCCCGCCGGTCACCGGCACCGGCCCGGACCGAATCGCCACGGCACTGGGCTGAAGCAGCAGCCTGCCCTGCTCGATGTCCCACAGCTCGCAAACGGCCGCTGCCATGTTGCCGCCGTGCCGCATTTGCAGCTTGGCCAGGTCGGAGAGGATGTCGGGCGTTCGAGCCAGTGGGAACACCATGCCGCCCTCTCTGGGCTGCATCCCCCCCTGGCGGAAGAGCACCGTCCCGGCCGGGACGAAGCCCCACTTGGCGGGGTTGTGGTCCATGTCGAAGAAGCCGCGGATGGCGTCGTGGCTCCAGTCGTCGGCGGCGTGGGAGTAGGCGAACAGCCACACCCCGTCCCAGTCCTGGCTGGCGGCATAGGTGGCGATCATGGGGACGCACTCGGCCTGGAAGTCGTTGGGGGCGGGGTGGTTGTATTCGCTGACGGTGTACGGCTTGCCCTCCAGCCGCTGGGCGGCCAGGCGGAACAGCGTGGACTGGTCGGGGTGGTCCACCATCGCCTTCTGCTCGATGGTCCAGTTGCCCGGGTCCCACGGCCGGCCCGGGAAGTGCGGGTGCTGCCAGTAGGCGTGGCCGTCGATGTAGTCCATGTCGCTCTGGCCATACAGGCCCAGCGGGCCGAAGACGATCGTGCCGGTCACCAGGGCCTTGCAGCCCAGGTCCTTCTGGACAAACGCCTTCATGCCGTCGAAGTAGGCCTTCTCCGTCTGGGCCAGGAATCGCCAGCGGTCGAGCGTGCGGGCGTCGGTGGCGCTGTCGGCGAACACCGCCACGGTGGCGTCCTCGATGGACTCGCCGTCCCTCAGTCCCTCCCTGCCGCCGGGGCGGAGGCGGACGTCGGCGATCTCCACCGGCACCTTCGACCCGCCGAACTGGAAGGTCACGCGGGCATTGTCGTCATCGGCGGAGGCGGTGAAGCCCTCCCGGAAGGTCGTCCATTCCTTCCCCACGTCGGCGGCGCGGTTGAGGCCGAGAATCCGCCACGGCTCGTGGTCCTGCATGACGTTGAAGCTGATGGCCCTGGGCGCGTCGGCCCGGACGCGGAAGGTCAGCGTGTAGTACCCGCCGGCCTTGAGCTTCAGGCCGCCCTGGGTGAGCTGGATGTGCCAGCCGGTGTCGTCGGCCTTGTCGATGGTGAGACGCCGTCCCGCGGGCGTCGCGGCGGCGGTGGCGGCACAGCCGGCATGGCCCATGAGATGCCACTTCGCCTGCCCCCCGCCGCCGGCCATGGTGCGGAAGGTCGGATCGGCCGTCAGGTCCTCCCCCAACGGCACGGCCCCGGCCGACCAGGCGGCGCGGACGCCCGCCTCGCCGCCGTAGCGCCCCTTCAGCCAGTCCGCATACAGCCGCCGCAGCAGAGCGGCGTAGTGCGGCGGGAGCGAGCGGAGGGTATCGTCGGCGCCCCACATGAACAGGCTGTCCTCGTTGTTGATCTCGACGAAGGCGACGGCGGGGTCGTCGGCGTAGCGGACTTTCCGGTAAGGGTTTACGTGGGTCAGCAGGTCGCGGGCGTACCGCTTCTGGGCGTCGATCAGCTCGGGGGTGAACAGGTCGGCGATCTTGTCGTAGCCGCGGAGCTTGTCGGCGTCCGGCAGGCGGAGATACCGGCTGTGGGTCCGCGAGACGTGCAGGTTGACGTTGGCGTAGATGCCGCGGCTGGCGAGCTGGTCGATGAAGAAGTCCAGCCGGTCGAGGGCCTCGGCCGACAGCTTCATCGGGTCTTTGGGGTCCCCTATGCCGCGGGGGAAGGCGGAGTTGTCCATGTGATGGAAGCGGACGCTGTTGATCCCCGCCGCCGCCAGCCGGCGGGCGACGTGCGGGGCGTCGGCGCGGGAGGGGAAGCACGCCCCGAAGCACAGGTTGACGCCCCAGATCCGCACGCGCCTGCCGTCGCGGAAGAAGTGCCCGTCGCGAACGACCACCCGCGGCCCGTCGGGGTAGATCGGGGGTCCATCGGGGATGGCGATCAGGCTCTCCGGATGGACCCGCTCGGGGATCACGAACGGGACGAGGTCTTCGGCGGATGCGGCCAGCGCTACACACAGCAGCGTCCCTGCCGCGAGAACGGATTGGTTCATTCCTGGCTCCCGGGCTCGGCCCTGCGCACCTGCACATCGTCGCCGACGTCGGCGCCGAGGTCAACCGTGGCGCTGCCGGCGTTGACGGCGATTTCGAGCAGGTTGGCGGAATTGATCAGGGCCAGCGGGGCGCCCGGAGGCACGCTGGAGTAGGTCCGCAGGATCGGCCCGACGCCCCGGCCGGCGCAGGTGACCTGGCAGGCGGAGAGGCTGCCGAAGGTCCCGGCCAGGAACGCCTCGGGCAGGTTGGTGATGAGGTTTCCGAACCGGTCGACGTGGACGATCTTGCCGGAGACCACGCCGTCGGCGCCCAGCTCCATCCCGGGCAGCTCCAGCAGCTCCATGGTATCCGGCGGCGGGCCGAGGCGGGACAGCGGCAGCCCCGAGGCGATCCGGGCGGCGACGGGCGCGATGATGTCCCGCCCGTGGAAGGTGGTGGACACCAGCGGGGAGAGGAAGTACCGCTCGTCCTGGACGAGAACGATCTGCTCGAGGGGCTGGTCCTGGTTGACAATGGTGATGACGCCGTTGTCGGGGAAGACGACGAACTGCCCGGCATACCGGGCGGCGAGGACGCGGCGCTGCGAACCGACCGTGGGGTCGATCACGACGCAATGGACGGTCTCGGGCGGGAAGTACGGCAGGGCCTGGCCCAGGGCGTACGCCCCGCCGAGCACGTCGCCGGGAGGAATGTCATGGCCGATGTCCACCAGGTGGGCGTCGGGCAGGATGGTGAAGATCGCGCCCTTCATCACCGCCACGTACGGGTCCGACCACCCGAAGTCCGTCAACAGCGTGATGATGCTCTGCTTGCCCATGAGCCGCTCTCCCTGTGCCCGCCGCGGGAAGCGCGTATAATGCTCCGGCGATGACATTCGACGCCCACAAGACGCTGCCGCAGCGGGTGGCCATGGTCCGCGACCAGCTCCGCATGCGGGGCATCGCCGACCAGCGAATCCTCGACGCCTTTGCCGAACTGCCCCGCGAGCTGTTCATCCCCCCCACCCGCCGGCCGCAGGCCTACGAGGACCGGCCCGTCTCCATCGGGAACGGGCAGACCATCTCCCAGCCCTACATCGTCGCCCTGATGATCGAGCAACTGGACGTCCGCGACGACCACCGCGTACTGGACGTCGGCTGCGGCAGCGGGTACCAGACGGCCCTTCTGGCCCGGCTGGCCCGGGAGGTCTTCGCCATTGAGCGAATCGGCACGCTGGCCGAACGGGCTCAAGCCGTATTCGACGAGCTGGGGCTGGACAACATCACGCTGACCGTCGCCGACGGCACCGCCGGCTGGGCCGAGCACGCCCCCTTCGACCGCATCATCTGCGGAGCCGCCGGGCCGGACGTGCCGGAGGCCTGGATCGACCAGCTCGCCGACGCCGGCCGGATCGTCATGCCCGTCGGCCCGTCCGACCTCCAGGAGCTGATCGCCGTGGACAAGTACGGCGGGCGGATCGCCCGGCGGGCGATCTGCGGGGTCCGGTTCGTCCCGCTGATCGGCAGGCAGGGCTGGCCGGAGACGGAGTAACGGCTATAATGCCCGGCACTTGCGGGAGAACGAAATGAGCAGAGGGCTGGGCCAACTCACCGGGCGGGTGGTCGTGTCGGATGGCGCCTGGGGCACCCAGTTGCAGGGCCTGGGGCTTCCGCCCGGGGCCTGCCCGGAGGAGTGGAACCGCTCCAACCCCGACGCGGTCCAGGCCGTCGCCGCCGGGTACGTCGAGGCGGGGTCGGAGGTGATCCTGACCAACACGTTCCGCGCGAACCGCGTGGCGCTGGCGGAGACGCCCCTGGCGGATTCCGCCTCCGAGCTGGCCGAGGCCGGCGCCGCCATCAGCCGGAGGGCTGCCGGCGAGGACGTCCGCGTGTTCGCCTCGATGGGCCCGACGGGCAAGATCCTGATGATGGGGGACGTGTCGGCGGAGCAGGTCTATGCCGCCTTCGCCGAGCAGGCCGCCGCCGTCGCCCGCGGCGGGGCCGACGCGATCGTGTGCGAGACCTTCGCCGCCCTGGACGAGGCCGCCCTGGCCGTCCGCGCGATCATCGAAACCACCGACCTGCCGGTGGTCCTGAGCATGACCTTCGACTCGGGCCCGGACCGGACGGCCACCATGATGGGCGTGACGCCCGCCGACCTGGCCGCATCGGCCGAGCAGCTCGGCGCCGCCGCCGTCGGCGCCAATTGCGGGGCCGGGCCGGAGCACTATGTCAAGGTCGCCGCCCTGCTCCGGCAGGCGACCGCCCTGCCGATCTGGATCAAGCCCAACGCCGGGTTGCCCGTGCTGGAAGGCGGCAAGACCGTCTTCCCCATGGGCCCCGACGCCTTCGCCGCGTACGTTCCCGCACTGATCGACGCCGGCGCGACCTTCCTCGGCGGCTGCTGCGGGACCACGCCCGAGCACATCCGGGCGGTCAGGAAAGCGGTGGGCTGAACGTCCCCCCGCCCCTCGTGCCGGGTGCCTACAGCAGCTCCAGCAACTCCCCGGGCCGTTGGATGAGCGTCCGGGCGCCGGCGCCGCGGAGCTCGTCGGCACCGCGGAATCCCCACAGGGCCCCCACCGCGTACATCCCGGCCGCCACGGCCGTCTGCATATCCGTCGCGGTGTCCCCGACGTACAGGAAATCCGAAGGCGACACGCCCATCCCCGCGGCGATGTCCAGGGCGGCGGCCGGGTCGGGCTTGAGGGGCACGCCTTCCCGGGCGCCGCGGATCGCCTCGAAGGCGTCGGCCCCGAGAAATGCCCGAACCGTCGCCTCGGTGGTGTCCTGGGGCTTGTTGGACAGCACCGCCAGCCGGAGGCCCCGTCGGGCCAGCTCCTCCAGCAGATCGGGGACGCCGTCGTAGGGGCGGGTCTTGTCGGCCCAGCCTTCGGCGTAGGCGGCCCGGTAGTCGGCGGTCACTCGGGCGGCGAGGTTCCCATCCCCCCGGCGATCGGCCGGCAGGGCGCGCCGGACGTACGTGGCCACGCCGTCGCCGACGAAGTGCTTGTGGTCTTCGTAGTCAGGATGGGTGGGCAGGCCGTTGGCGGCGAGGGCATGGTTCATGGCATCGGCGAGGTCTTCCACCGTGTCCAGCAGGGTCCCGTCCAGATCGAACATCACGGCGCGGCAGGTCAAAGGGCACTCCTCACTCCAGGGACGCGGCATTGTACGGGAGCGAGGGGGCGGGGTCGACAGGGAAGCGACAGGGGGAAGCGATGCGCGCTCCCCAATGGGTCGCGGCTAAACTTTCGGGCGGCGGCGGTGGCGGAGGAGGGCGACCATCGCGCCCAGGACCAGCACGACGCCGGCGGTCGGCTCGGGGACGGGGCGGAAGAACGTGCCGCCGTACACGCCCCAGGCCTGCCCGGCGTCGATCTCGGCGTAGTCGTACCAGTGCACGTCCCGGTCCCAGGTGTTGTAGGCGGCGTAGCGCAGGTCCCCGGGGGTGTCGTCGTATCCGATGGCCGTGACGAAGTGATCGGTCGCGCCGTTTCCGTCGCTGTCGACGATCAACTCCACCGGCTCGCCGGCGTCGATGGCCGCGACCAGGGCGTCCCACAGGCCCGAGGCGAAACCCCGCTGGGTCATCTCCGAATCGTACCCGCACAACCTTGCGTACTCGGCCAGGCCTGTCCCTTGGTTGTCCCAGGTGCTCCAACCGTATTTCATGCCGCGAACGCTCTGCGAGGCCCTCATGCAATCGGCCAGGCTGTTGGGCAAGTGCCCCGGCCCCAGGGCGTGCTCGGAGCGGTCCGGGTACGGCTGGGCGTAGCTGGAGTCATCCACGCCGTCGTACAGGGCGTAGTCGGCCACGTGAGCCGGGGAGGCGATCGCGTCCTGGATCGCCTGGCGATTGGTGTCCCAGTCGTTGGAGCCGGGGATAAGCCAGACAAAGCCCCGGGCGTCCCAGTAGCCCAGGATCATCCCCCCCGCCGTCGGCCCGCAGCCATGGTGCCAGACGTAGGCCGGGACCCCGGCGATCAGGGTGGTGTTGGCCGTGGTGACCGGGGGCGACTCCCCGCCCGTCGGCCCGGCCGCGGGCCCGCCGATGACCTCTCCCCACGCCGCCGGCGCAATCGCCAGCACCAACAGCCACAGTAGCGACAACTTGAGGCTACGCACGCTTTCCTCTCCTGGACGGATCGAGCCGTCAAAGCGAGCCTGTCATACCGAGCTGTGGCCTGAGCCAGGCCCTCCGTTCGTACTTCCTCCAGCCCCGATTATACCCGCACATGCCCATCCTGCCAACCCCACATATTCCGCCGCAGAGACCACAGCGCGGCCTCCGGCCGCACCCAAAGGAACCAGGAGTCGGGAACCGGGAACCGGGAGAAACAGCGAATTACGAATGTCGAGGCCTGAATATCGAATGTCGAAGCGCACACATCCGCGGCCGGACATTCCGATGCCGCCGACTCCTTCGCCATTCCAAACCGCCCCCGGCCCGGAACGACGTGAACCTTAACCCAAACCTGACATGGGCGCAGACATGCCCCCGAAACGGACCTGACCATCCTTCGCCACCTTGCCAATCAGTGCCAACATTCGTAAGGTTGATATGCATTTCCGTGCCGTTGGCCTCCGGGTCCCGAATACCTGACCTCAGGTTGCGGCGAAGAATACCTGTTTAGCCGCGACCCGGCGGGGAGCGCTTCCGTCGCCGGACGCTGTGCCTTCGCATGCGCCTGCGCCACCCCATCCGGGCCGTGGCGAAACTACACCTGCCGCCCCCGCGGCCGGCCAAAGAAGGACAAGCCCCTTGCCCAGAAGGCCGGGAAAGGTTCTGATCGCTTTCGCATGCTTCGAATGGTCCCGGTAGAATCGCGACCATCGCTGGCCGTGATCGTCAGCGAGCGGTGCTATGGAAAATCCAGGGCCAAGGAGACAGCCATGTCATCTCGCGGGTCTGCGCGCAGGCTATTGGGGATTCTCGCTCTTGTCGGCCTCGTCGGCCTGACCGCCTGCCCGGCGGCGGCACAGCCGGCCGGCCAGCAGCCGATCGACGCCGTCACCGCCGGCAAGGGCGGCGACGTGCCGCCCTCCGGCTACGGCGGGGCATGGTCGAAGGCGGCCAAGCCCGTCGCCGAGGTGTGGGCCGCTCCGGGCGAACTCCAGATCGATCCCATGACGGGCAAGACCTTCAACCCCTTCGTCAAGGACCGCGACTGGGCCAAGACCAGCACTATCTGGTCGGCGGCGGACAAGCAGGTGAAGCTGGCGGCCGCCCGCAACGAGTGGCTGGGCTTCCAGGTGCTGATCGGCGCCAAGGGCGAGGACCTGCGGAACGTCACCGTCGCCCTGACCGATCTGACCGGCCCGGACGGTGCGAAGATCCGGGCCGGGCAGTGCCAGCTCTTCCGCATGTGGTACACCGAGGTCACCGAGCCCTCGCGCTCCTTCGACTGGGTCGGCGGCTTCAGGGGCTTCAACGGCATCGGCGTGCCGTCGCTGGGGCTGGGTTGGTACGGCGACTGCCTGGTCCCCTTCCACGTCCCTTTCTGGGGCGGCCGGTTCGCCGTCGCCAAGGACCGCTGCCAGTCCGTGTGGGTGGACATCAAGACGCCCAAGGGCCTCCCCGCCGGCCAGTACGCCGGCAGGGTCACCGTCACGGCCGAGCGGGCGGAGAAGGTCGAGCTGAACGTCGAGTTGACCGTCTGGGACTTCGACGTCCCCGACGCCCTCAGCGCCCGGGCCGAGGCCCCGATGTATCGCGGCACGCTCCCCGGCTACTTCCGCACACCGGAGAGGAGCGAGCTGGGGCTGAAGCTGGAGCGGGACTTCTTCCGCATGGCCCGGGCTCATCGCATGTCGGCGTACATCTACGACACCTACCCCGACCTGAAGGGCCCCAACGACACCGAGAAGATCGACATCGACTGGACCTTCTACGACAAGCGCTACGCCGGCTATCTGGACGGCACGGCCTTCGACGACAAGCTGCCGCACGAGCAGTGGCACATCGCCTTCGACACGAACTGGCCAAGTCCGCGCGGCTGGGCCGGCGACAAGGACAAGTCGGCCCTGTACTACGCCCGCATGGCCAACGCCATCAAGGCCTACGACGACCACTTCAAGGAGAAGGGCTGGGACCCCAAGACCATGTACGTCTTCTTCCAGGGCCTGGATGAGCCGGGGCCGGAGAAGTTCCAGGCCATCCGCCGGGTGGCGGCGGCCGTGCACAAGGGCTCCAACCGCATCAAGGTCCGCCACGACTTCTACACGGTGATGGAGAAGGCGGAGGAGGTCATCCGGATCTTCGAGAACGACATCGACATCTGGTGCATCAGCGGCTGCTTCTACGACGTCAAGGCGCTCCAGGCCCAACAGGCCAAGGGCAAGCAGGCGTGGTTCTACCAGGGCAGCGAGCCGTGGATCGGCAGCGAGGACATCGACAACGACGCCCTGGGCATGCGGACCTGGGCGTGGATCGGCTGGAAGTACCGGGTGGACTGCTGGCACAACTGGTGCAGCGGGCGATGGGGCAGCGAGAACATCCTGACCACGCCCAACAACGGCGGCTCGCGCCAGGCCTGGCGGCCCAACAGCAACGGCGTGATGATCTACCCCGGCAAGCCGCTGGGCGTGGATGAGCTCTTCCCGTCGGTGCGGCTGAAGTCATACCGGCGCGGCAATACCGACTACGAGTATTTCGTCCTGCTCAAGGAGCTGGGCGGCGGGGACAAGGCCGACCGGATTGTCGGCTCCATCATCCGCAAGGCCCTGGGCGAGGCGGGCACGGAGCGCAAGCTCATCGGCCAGTTCGGCAACTGGAGCCACGACCCCGACGAGTGGGAGAAGGCCCGCGCGGCCCTGGCCGAGGAGATCCTCAAGGCCAAGGCGGCAAAGAAGGACAGGCAGGGCTCCTGATCCCTTTTCCTGTACACCTTTTCCATCTGCTGTCAGGGTGACCGGCAGACACTTGCTGATCTCCCGGGCGCCCCGACGGGGCGGCCCCCCCCCCACGTGCGGCGGAACGGAACACCCTACGGGTTAAGCAAACAGAACTTATCAACTCTCCCGGCGATAATGCTGGAAAGCGGTTGTAAATCCCGATATAATCGATCAAGATAATCATTCGAAATGAGCCTGCGCCGGCCGGGCGGTCGGCGGAAAGGAGATGGTTATGGCTCGCATCTACGACGACATCACCGGGACGATCGGCAACACGCCGCTGGTCCGAGTCACCAAGGTGATCCAGTCCAAGGCCACGGTGCTGGCCAAGCTGGAGAGCTTCAATCCCATGGGCTCGGTGAAGGACCGGATCGGCCTGGGGATGATCGAGGCGGCCGAGAGGGACGGCAGGATCGCCCCGCCGGCCACCATCATCGAGCCAACCAGCGGCAATACGGGCATCGGCTTGGCGCTGGTGTGCGCCGCCCGGGGGTACAAATGCATCCTGACCATGCCGGAGTCGATGAGCGTCGAGCGGCGCAAGGTGCTGGCCGCCCTGGGCGCCGAGGTGGTGCTGACCCCGGCCGATCAGGGCATGGCCGGCACGATCGCCAAGGCCAACGAGCTGCTGGAGCGGACCCCCAACAGCTACATGCCGCAGCAGTTCGAGAACGCCGCCAACCCCGAGGTCCACCGGCGGACGACGGCCGAGGAGATCTGGAACGACACCGACGGGCAGGTGGACATCGTCGTCAGCGGGGTGGGCACCGGCGGGACCATCACCGGGGTGGCCTCGGCCCTGAAGCCGCGCCGCCGCGGCCTGGCGGCCATCGCCGTCGAGCCGGCGGAGAGCCCCGTCCTCACCCAGACCCGCGCGGGCCAGAAGGCCGTCCCGGGACCCCACAAGATCCAGGGCATCGGCGCCGGCTTCGTGCCCGGCGTGCTGGACCTGAGCCTGATCGACGAGGTGATCCGCGTGGACCAGGATACGGCCATGGAGTGGGCCCGCCGGGCGGCGCGGGAGGAGGGCCTGTTCGTGGGCATCTCTTCCGGAGCCGCCCTGGCCGCGGCGGCCGAGGTGGCGGGGCGGGAGGAAAACGCCGGCAAGACGCTGGTGGTGATCCTGCCGGACTTCGGCGAACGCTACCTCTCGTCCCCCCTGTTCGAAGGCATCACCAGGTGAGTGACGGGCGGACGCCCGGAAAGGGAATCGTACCATGAGCGACTCGCAAGGCGAATACCGTCTGGCCACCAAGGCCCTGCACGCCGGACAGGAGCCAGACCCGACCACCGGCGCCCGCGCCGTGCCCATCTACGCCACCGCGGCCTACAGCTTCCGCGATACCGAACACGCCGCCAACCTCTTCGCCCTGAAAGAGTTCGGCAATATCTACAGCCGCCTGATGAACCCCACCTGCGACGTGCTGGAAAAACGCCTCGCCGCCCTGGACGGCGGGGCCGCCGGACTGGCCTTCGCCAGCGGGCAGGCGGCCATCACCGCCGCCGTGCTGACCCTGACCCACGCCGGGCAGAACTTCGTCTCCTCCACCAGCCTCTATGGCGGCACGTGGACGCTGTTCACCCAGACCCTCAAGAAGCTCGGCATCGAGGTCCGCTTCTTCGACCCGGACGAGCCCGAGAAGATTCGCGAGCTGGTCGACGAAAACACCCGCTGCGTCTACATGGAGAGCCTCGGCAACCCCAAGAACGACGTGCCTGACTTCCGCAAGATCGCCTCCGTCGCCCACGAGCTGGACCTGCCCGTCCTGTGCGACAACACGGTCACCACGCCGGCCCTGCTCCGCCCGATCGCCCACGGCATCGACATCGTCATCTACTCCTGCACCAAGTACTTGGGCGGCCACGGGGTCCACATCGGCGGGGCGATCGTCGACAGCGGAAAGTTCCCCTGGGCGGACAATCCCCGCAAGTGGCCGGAGTTCTGCGCCCCCGACGACGCCTACCACGGCGTGGTCTTCGAGGAGGCCCTCCGCCCGATCGGCAACATCGCCTTCATCGTCCACGTCCGCACGCACCTGCTCCGCGACATGGGCGGGTGCATGAGCCCGTTCGCGGCCTTCCTGTTCCTGCTGGGGATCGAGACCCTCCACGTCCGCATGCCGCGGCACTGCCGCAACGCCGAGGTGCTGGCCGAATGGCTGTCCGCTCACCCCGCGGTCGAGTGGGTCAACTACCCGCGCCTGCCGGGTCACCCGCATTACGCCAACGCCCAAGAGTACCTGCCCGACGGGGCCGGGGCGATCATCGGCTTCGGCATCAAGGGCGGACGCGACGCCGGCGTGAAGTTCATCAACTCCGTCAAGCTCGCCAGCCACCTGGCCAACATCGGCGACGCCAAGACCCTGGTCATCCATCCGGCCTCGACCACCCACCAGCAGCTCACCGCCTCCGAACAGGCCGCCACCGGCGTCACGCCCGAGTTCGTCCGCCTGTGCGTGGGCATCGAGGACGTCGAGGACATCAAGGCCGACCTGGACCAGGCCCTGTTGGCGGCCACGAGAGGCTAGTTCGGCGTTCGAAGTGCCGGTCCTCCGGCCTTCCGCGGGGGGCGAAGATGTTTTCTTATTGTGTTGACTTGGCCGGGCGGGGGAGCAATAATTCTGGAAACATGAACATGGGCCGGCGGTAGCGAGGAGTGTTCCTCGAGCCGTCGGCGAATCCGGGTGGCAACCGAGTTCTTTTGCAGCGTACTCCCAGCTCCTCCCGCCTCTGTGAATGATTTCCCTTCACTCCGCGGATCGGTCGGCTTGGAAGCGATGACTGCGAATCCAACGTGCCGACACCTGAAGGAGCCATGGGAATGGCCACAGGCAAAGTAAAGTGGTTCAACGATTCCAAGGGTTTTGGGTTCATCACCTCCGATGATGGCACGGACGCGTTCGTCCATCACGGCGACATCGAGGGCGAAGGCTTCAAGTCGCTCGCCGAAGGCGATGAGGTGACGTTCGACATGACCCAGGGCCCGAAGGGCCCCAAGGCCATCAATGTTCGTAAGGCCTGAGCCTGGCGGAACGTGAATCTCGGGAGCGCCGTCCCCGCCGGGGACGGCGTTCTCTTTTACCGGCAACCCCCAGCCGGGAAGGAGCAGGGATGCGCCTTGTTCTGATCAATCCGGTCAACCCGCTGGTGAGCCTGGTCCACGTCCGGGAATGCCGCTGGAACCGCTACCGTGTCTGGAAGCCCCTTGGCCTGCTCGTCCTGGCGGCCCTGACCCCCCCGGAGTGGGAAACCACCATCATCGACGAGAACACCACCGTGCCGGACTACGCCGCCATGGACCGTCCGGACCTGGTGGGCATCACCGCCTTCACCTCCCAGGCGAGCAGGGCCTACGAGGTGGCCGCCCAGTTCCGCCGGCGCGGCGTCCCCGTGGTGATGGGCGGAATCCATGCCACGATGTGTCAGGGGGAGGCGAGCCGGCACGTCGATGCCGTCGTCACGAGCGAGGCCGAGGCCGTCTGGGCGACCGTCCTCGACGATGCGCGGCACGGGCGACTGCAAAAGAGCTACGCCGGCCGACACGTGGACATGGCCGAAGTGCCGCCGGCGCGACACGATCTGCTCAGCGGGGACTACGCCTTCGGGGCCATCCAGACCACGCGGGGCTGTCCGCTGAATTGCAGCTTCTGCAGCGTGACCGCCTTTAACGGCCGGAAATACCGCCACCGGCCCATCCCCGCCGTGGTCGACGAGCTGCGGGCCGTGCGCGAGAAGTGGGTCCTCGTCGTCGACGACAACCTGATCGGCACCAGCCCGGCGCACCTCCGCCGGGCGAAGGACCTGTTCGGCGCGATCATCGACGCGGGAATCCGGAAGAACTGGATCGCCCAGGTCACCGTCAACATGGCCGATGACGAGGAGCTGCTGTCCCTGGCCGCCCGGGCCGGCTGCCGCGGCGTGTTCATCGGGTTCGAGTCCCCCACCGCCGAAGGCCTGGAGGAGGTGGGCAAGAAGTTCAACCTGTTCCGAGGACGCAACTTCCGCCAGTCCGTCCGGCGGATCCAACGGCACCGGATCCTGGTGGCGGGCTCCTTCATCATGGGCCTGGACACCGACAGGCCGGGCATCGGCAGGAGGATCGCCGCCGCCGCCGGCGCCTACGGGCTGGACATCCTCAACACCCTGTTCCTGACCCCCCTGCCGGGCACGCGCCTGTGGGAGAAGATGGCATCCGAGGGGCGGATCGCCGCCAACGGTTTCCCGTCCGACTGGCGGTACTACACGCTGGGATACCCGACGGCCCGGTACGCGCATTTCTCGTGGACGGACCTGATCGAGGAGATGAACGCCTGCGACGGGGACTTCTACTCGCCCCGGCGGATCCTGCGGCGCGTGGCCGACAGCGTCC
>Ga0307378_10008375_pt1 | contig 13766 bp, 22 predicted proteins | sample UN1MG_FD_202238 | JGI IMG/M metagenome (GOLD analysis project Ga0307378, IMG submission 202238) | Soil microbial communities from Risofladan, Vaasa, Finland - UN-1 | ecosystem: Environmental > Terrestrial > Soil > Coastal area > Acid sulfate soil | place: Finland: Risofladan, Vaasa | collected... | reverse complement strand
GATGTTTAATTTTATAGTCCTTGGATCAAGGGTAGACTCAAAAGATTACAGAAAATAGAATACAATTATGAAAAAACAATTATTAGTTAGTTTTAGTGGAGGAGAAACCTCTGGATTTATGGCTCAATGGTTAAAGAAAAATAAATCTGAGGAGTATCAAATGGTTTTTGTGTTTGCTAATACAGGAGAGGAAAACGAGGAAACATTGAAATTTGTAAAGCGATGTGACGAGGCTTTTAATTTAGGAGTAGTCTGGGTTGAGGCTGTTGTTCCTCTGGAGAAAGGAGTAGGAACCACTCATAAAATTGTAGATTTTGAGAGCGCCTCAAGAAATGGAGAACCATTTGAGGAAATGATAAAAAAATTTGGGATTCCTAACAGAAATTTTCCTCACTGCAATAGGGAGACAAAGCTCAGACCTATTCACTCTTTTATGAAAAACGAGTTAAAGTGGAATAAATATTTTACAGCTATCGGAATAAGATACGACGAGATTGACAGAATGTCTCCAGAAAGAAAGAAAAAAAGAGTCATTTACCCCTTAATTGAGGATAAGATAATGACAAAAGAAAAAATAAACTTTTGGTGGAGCCAACAAGACTTTAGACTAAACATAACAGGGTATCAAGGGAATTGTAAAACTTGTTGGAAAAAATCTTTTAACAACCTTTATACGATAGCAAAGGAGAATCCAGAACATTTTGATTTCTTTAAAAGAATGGAGGACAATTACTCTTTTATAACAGCCCAGGATCAAAACGAAGATTACAAAAAAGATGGAATTAAGAAAAAAATTAATTTTTTCAGAGGAGACAAATCTGTTGCAGACATATTCAAAGAGTCCAAGACCTTTACTGGCAAAGTAAGAGACACTAATAAAGAAATAAATTACCAGATTAATTTTTTGGATTTAACTGACGAATCAGAATCGTGCGATATATTTTCAAACTGTGGTGATTTTGATTAAAAATAAAGAAGATATGAAAAAAGAAATTACAAGTGGATTCTCACTATTATTAATCGTTTCTCTTTTGCTAAGTATTATTTTTTTATGCTTGAGAGAAAGCCGGAGACCAGAACCAAAAATAGACCGAACTTTGAGGATATTGGAAGACCCTCCAGAGGAGGTAGAAATAAGAATTTTTAACCAAACCAAAAACAAAAAAAATGGAAAATTACAAACGAGGATTCGATGAAATTATCAATTTATTAGGAGATAAATCTCAGCAAGTAAAAGACTCAGAGGAGCAGTTAAACGGCCTTTACGAAAGATTGGCCGACAAAGACAGAACAATAAGAAAACAGGAGCAATTAATCAAAGACCACGAAGTGCACACCAAGAATTTAAGGGCCAAAAGGGAGGAGATTGACATGGATGCCGGAAACAAAACAACGGTTATTCAAAATCAACTCGAAATAATTGAAAGCCAAAAACAGACTATTAAAAGTAAAGTCGCTTTTATCAACGAACAAGGAATCGCAATAAAAAAGTATTGTGATGAAATCGCCAAACTAAAAAAGAAAAAATGACCAACAAATCAAGCTACGGAGATTTAAAAAAATGGTTCGTTAAAAACATGGAGACGCTCCCAGATACTTTGGATGGATTAGATGTTTTTTATACCGATGTTCGAAAGAGTGTGGGGATTTACATCGCTCAGATAGATGACCAAATCGAAATACATGGGGAGGAAAAAATACAAGAGAGCGCCATCGCTCAAGCGTCAAAAAGAAATTTATTCTTTCTCTGGAGAGATTTGCAGGATCGGAGTAGATGGAACGCTAAATTAAAAACACTCAAAAACGTAAAAAAATGAGAAAAATTAAAGTTGGTAGTGATTTCTCTGGAGTTGGCGCTTTTGATTATGCAATTAAAAGAGTTGCAGAGGCGAAAGGATTCGAGAGTGAAACGGTTTACGCTTGTGATAAAGACAAGTTCGCCAGATTAACCTACGAAAACAACCACGGAACTCCTCCATATTATCCACAGGACGTTTATGACAGAGAAATCCCAACAGATCCGTTAGATATTTACATGACATCTCCTCCATGTCAATCGTTTTCCGTAGCCGGAAACAGAAAGGGAAAGAGAGACAAAAGAGGGGTTTTATTTTTTAATTCTTTGGAGTTTATAGAGAAAAACAAACCTAGATTTTTTATTTTTGAGAATGTAAAGGGATTAATCTCTGACGATAACGGTAAAACTTTTCAAGAGTGGGTTAATTCACTAGGAGGAAAATCAGTAAATGGGTTACCGATGTTATTTCCTTGCGAGGATTCTGTCCCTTATCACTTGTATTATCAAGTTTTAAACAGCAAAAAACACGGAGTGCCTCAGAATAGAGAGCGAATTTTTTTAATAGGGGTTAGAGATGACAAGGACAATTTTTTTAGATTTCCAAAAGAGGAATATTTACAAAAGAAGATTGTCAACATCTTAGAAAATGACGTTAAAAAAAAATTCTATTTAAAAAAAGAAGTTGTTCAGACTCTCTTTTATGACATGGATTTAAGTAGGAGCGGAATAAAAGTAAAGTCCGCAAATTCGAAAGGGTTCTCTGTTGCTAAAGAAGGAGACAGTGTTAATTTTTGCAACCTAAAAAGCGAAACAAACAGAGGTAGAGTTGGTAAAGAAGGTATTTGTAATACTCTTGATACTGCGTGTACTCAAGCGGTAATTTTGGGCTATTCAAGAGACAAAAACGGAAAGGTGGTATCAAGAAATATAAAGAATGAAGCAAATACGATCCACTGTTCTACAGGAAATGGAGGGAACACCGACCAATTTATCGCAGATTACAGAACAGACGAAGGGTTAAGAGTTAGAGCCGATGGTTGTAGCCCATGTTTACAAGCCGTAATGACCGACGAGTTTAACAAAAATAGCGGCAGAAACCCACCTTTAATTGGTTCAGACTTAAAAATAAGAAGATTAACCCCGAGAGAATGTTTTCGACTGCAGGACTTTCCAGATTCATTTGACTTTAGTTGCGTTTCAGACAGTCAAGCATACAAACAAGCAGGGAACTCGATAACAGTTCGAGTTCTGGAAAAAATACTTTTAAACCTTCAATTATGATTGAAATCAAACCAAAGAAATGTAAAGGAACAGGGAAAGCGCTCTCACATGGATGCGGTAACCTCGCTCTAAAGAGAGTTTACGGACTTTGTATGGAATGTTATCCAAAGTGGTTGTTTCAGACGGATGAGGGACAGGAGGTCGTTAAAAAGAGAACTATCAAATCAAAGAAGGAAACAGAGAAAAAAGAGCGAAAGGAGTGGAAGGAAAAAAAGGAGAAGCTCAGACCGATTACGCACTCAAAAGAGATTAAAAAAGCGCTCGGGGATCAAATTCAAAAGTTGGCCCGAATGATTGACAGCCGATTTGATTTTGATACTTGTATCGACTGTGGAAAGCCATTCAACGAAATAATAGACGGAGGACACTTCAAATCTAAAGGTTCAAACGCTTCGCTAAAATGGAATTTACATAATATTCACAGCCAGAGAAGACACTGTAACGGATTCGCCGGAGGGAAACAGAGACAATTCTTTCTCGGGTTAGTAATAAGATACGGAGCAGAATACGCCGAAATGGTGGACGTTGAATTGCAACAAAAATACCTTTACATCGGATTAAAGAACGACGAGATTCCCGAGAAGCTAAAAATAGTAAGAGAGATAGTTCGGAACTTTGACTCCTATGTTTTCAGCGATGCAATACAGGTCCGAGAATTATGTAACAATTTGATTGGAATATACAAATAGAATAATTTTTAATACCTTGTGCGAGATTTGTTATTCTCGTAACAAGTAGCCTTGCCAGGCAACCCCCATCTTTCTGACAAGGTGGGGGTTTATTATTTTTTAGTATATTAGTCGAAAATTACGAGAAATGAAAAACAAGTTAAAAACTTTCGGAGGTTTCCTCTGGAGGATTCTCAAGGACATAATAGTCGGAATATTTACATACATCTTTTTAGTCATTGATAGGATAATAATGGCTCCGTTCCCTATTGTCTCGTGCTATTCAGCACAAGAGTTGGGAGACAAGCCGGATAGACATCTCACTAACTTAGTATTGAGAGTTTCTGTTTTCTTAATTGGATTCGGTATTTTTTTACTCATTAAATGGATATTATGAGCGAAGTAATCAAAATGAGTAAGGTTGTTCCAAATAAAAACAACCCTCGATTTATTAGAGATGAGGAGTTCGACATTTTGCTCGAATCAATTCGGTCGTTTCCTTCAATGATGGAACTCAGAGGGATAGTCGTTGACGAATCAATGGTTATTCAAGGTGGAAACATGAGGTTTAGGGCCTGCAAAGAATTAGGGTATAAGGAAATTCCTTACAAAATCTATACCCAAGAGATGTATAAAAGAGACTTACTTGCCCGACAAGAATTAGCAAAGGAAAGAGGAGAGGAATACAAAGAGGAATCATACGAGACGCTCTGTCAAGAGTTCGTTATGAGGGATAACATTCAGCTCGGCCGTCATGATTGGGAATTAGTAGCAAATCAGTTTGACTTGGATCAATTAGCGAGTTGGGGTCTTGAGCCTCCAGGCATGGAACTTGATGCGGATGGACTTGGAACAGGATTCGAATTACCTGCCGGAGAAAAACTACCATTTGAAGCGATGACCTTCAAATTAGCAGACGAACAAGCTATCCAATTAAAAAACGCTCTCGAGGATATTCGAGCGACTGAGGAGTTTAAATACGTGGAGACATTTGGGAATGAGAACGGAAACGGAAACGCACTTTATTTAATGGTAATGCAATGGGTAGAGCAAAGGAAATAATAGTTAAGGTAATTCCTTCGGATATAGCGAACAAATTCGTTAAGGAATACCATTACAGTGGAAAGGTCGTCCAGAACTCGAAACTCCATTTTGGGTGCTTTCTTGATGGGAGATTAGGTGGAGTTATGCAGTATGGAAGTCCGATAGACAAAAGGAATATAATCGGGTTAGTTGATACGGATAACAAAACCACAAACGAGAAGTGGAACGAAATGGTTGAGTTGAATCGGATGGCCTTCTCTGACCTCCTTCCAAGAAACTCCGAATCTCGATGTATAGCAATTTCCGTTAAATTAATGAGGATGCACGCTCCACAAATTAAATGGATTCTTTCGTTCAGCGATGGAACTCAATGCGGAGATGGAACAATATATCGAGCGAGTGGATTCAAGCTAACAGCCATAAATAAGAACGCGACAATATTCAAATTACCAAGCGGAGAAACAGCCGCAAAACATGGAACGTCAAAGAAGGACTTTACAGGGGCCGAAAAAATGAAAGGGTTTCAGTTGAGATACATTTATTTAGTGGATCGAAACGCCAGGTTAGCCGTTCCAAGCATCCCGTTTAGTCAAATAGACGAGGCCGGAGCAGGAATGTATAAAGGAAAAACCGTAACTTTAAAAGAAAGAAGGGAGGAAAAACAATAATATAAGCGGTGGTAGCTCAATGGTAGAGTGCTTGTCTTCCAGACAAGAGATGAGGTTCGAATCCATCCCACCGCTCAAATAAAAAAACGATGAGTCAAAAGACAAATACGGACAACAATAAAAAGAGAATGTTGGAGGCTTTGGAGAAAGCGCTCGGGGTTGTTACGACTGCGTGTAAAATAACAAGTCTTTCGAGAGCGCAACATTACAAATGGCTTGAGGAGGACGCAGAGTATAAAGAGCAATGTGAAAGCGTTGGAGAAATGGCCCTCGATTATGCAGAGAGCAAACTCCACGCTAACATCGGAAAGGGTAAAGAGACATCGATTATCTTTTTTCTAAAGACAAAAGGAAAGCGCCGTGGATATATCGAAAGGATTCAAACGGAGGATTTAACGAAGCGTAAGCCTATCAAAGTTCGGATAGTGCGGAACGACCAAGATGAAGACGCAGAGGATTGAATACGATGTAATCGAGGCGACAAGTAATTTTGACGAAATCGCACTCGCTTATGAAGGAGGTAAACGAGGGATTGTTTTGCCTGGAGGCACTAGGTCATCGAAAACAGTTAGTGCAATACAATGGATTCTTATCTATTGTTTAGAGAATGAGGGAAAGTCTATCGCCATTTGTAGAGATACAATGAGTAATCTCAAAAGAACAGTTCTCAAGGACTTCAAAGAATTATGTTACGGTCATGGCTACGATGTGGCCCTATATCCAGACCTCCACATTAACAAACAGGATTGGGAGTGCGAAATCAATGGAAATACTATCTCCTTCTTTGGATTGAAAGACGATCCAATGAGGGTTTACGGATTAGCCACGGACGTATTCTTTATAAATGAAAGCATCTCAACGTATAAAAACACTTTCGACCAATTAGAGCAAAGGTGTGAAGACTTTTGGATATGCGATTGTAATCCCTCAGAGCCGAACTCATGGGTTTATGAATTAGAGAGGAGGCCAGATGTTGTATTTTTTCGCTCCACTTATTTAGATAACCCATTTTTGCCGGAAAGAATAGTAAAGAAAATCGAGAGTTATGAACCGACAGAGGAGAACATCTCAAATGGAACAGCAGACTCGAGGAAATGGACTATCTACGGGAAAGGGTTGATCCATAAAGGAAAGGAAATAATTTATCCAAATTGGACGACATTCGACGATGACCCAAAAGAATACGATTACATTTTTTACGGATTAGATTGGGGATTCAACCACCCACTTGCCTGCACTAAACTTTGGGTTAATGGGAATAAGCTATACGTGAAAGAGGTTGTTTATGCCTCTGAAATGGAGTTCCCTCAGCTCATCGAAATACTAAAAGCGACTAGCATAATGGAGGACGACACTTATATCGTTTGTGATAGTTCAGAGCCTCGAAGTATTGCAACTCTCCAGGCGGCAGGATTACCGGCAACGGGAGTGAGGAAAAATACAAAGGGAGGTTCTGTTTTGGATGGTATTCGTAAGATTCAAAACATGGATATTTATATCCACCAAGACTCTCTCAACATTCAGAGCGAAGCGAATAATTACAAGTTTAAAGTTGATGCAAAAACGGAGACCGTTCTTGATGTTCCAGTCAAAGAAAATGACGACGCCTGGGATTCTATCCGTTATCCACTAATTACATTCCTTTAAATGTCGGCTCTGAAACCCTTACTCAGTGCGGTTTTTGCGTACTCAAAATTCTAATGTAATGCTAAGGGAAAGAGGCCAACATTCAGTAGAACGCAGTAAATGAGCTTATAAGCGATAACTATAAAAACAACAAAAAGAACAATTTACTCTCAAAAAATGCTATATTTGAGAACCAAAAACGAACAAAATGACAGAAAAACAAGCGCTCAAAAAGATGAACGTAATGGTAGAAATTCATTACTCGTCCATCCCCAAGGCCGCAAAAAAGTGGCTAAAATTATTTAAAGTTGAAAGAGTAAATCTCGTATTTTTAAACAAAATAATCGAGAACGCAAAACTCAAAGATGAGTTCGAAAACGCTCAACTCAGACTATTCAAGGAAAAATTTAACGGAACTCTCGACCTTTTAAAAGATGTTTGTAAGTCCGAATCCAAGAAGATTGGAGACGGCGCGATTTCAATGCACGAAATTGAGCAAATGATTAAGGCTCTCAAGGATGGGTTTAAGTCGGGTCAAAAATAATTGTCTCCACCGCGTATGAAATCGCATATTTAAACACAAAATAATGAAAAAAATAACAATAGTAATCTTTATTTTTATTACGGCGTCATGCGACATGAAGTCAGAGAAAGGAAAGTTTGACCAAAAGATTAAAGTCGAACCTCAATTTGAAATAGTAGAGATTGACGGTTGTGAGTATATTACATGGAAAGCGTATAAATATGTAATCACTCATAAAGGAAATTGTAAAAACAAAACAACCCACCGATAAAAACAAAACACATGAATTGGATTGAAGTAGGAAAAAAGCGACCTCAAATTTCAGAGAGGGTAATTATTAAGGATCAACTCGGAGATGAGTTCGAGGCAATATTCCAAGAGACAGCAGGGTTTGTCGCTCTAATTAAAGACGAGCAGGGCAACCAAATAGACATAAAAGGAGGCGTAGAGGCGATGTTCTGGAGGACATTGAAGCTAGGAACATTCATCGTCTTGGGCCGACCTTACGAGGAGGGAGTTAAGTTTCAAATAATGGAGATTGAACTCCAGGCTCGTAATTGGACTGAGGCTTATCAAATGGCCAGGAATCTCGATTTTGTTCCGATAGTGGACTCAATAAAGGAAGTTGAGGAAAACCTTTAAACAATAGAGATTATGAGAAAAATAATTAAAAATGCTTATGTGCTTTGGATATTAATCTATGCTATAATAATAGGGCTAGGTGCTTTAATATTAATATAAACAATAGAGATATGAAAACACCAATGCAAGAAATAGAAAATTATATTAAAATGTATTTTGCCGAAGTCTATGCAGAATCAATACCAAATGACATGAGGGAAAAAATAAAGAATCAAATCGAAAAGGAAAAGCAAATGATTATTGATGCTTATGAGTCGAGACCGTTTTACTTGGATGCAGACAATGTTCCGCCAACAGCCGAACAATACTACAACGAAACTTTTAAACAATAGAGATATGATTTTTTTAAAAGGTATTATATTATTTCTAATTATATTCGTTCCGTTAATAATTGCGTTCGCAAGGGTTGGAGATGCAGTTCAAAAAAGCGACGACCAAGACGAGCCGACTGACTACTTTGAATAATGAAAGAATTACTTTTTATAGCGCTTGGAATCTCCGGCGCATCTCTTGGGTTTAGACTAATAACGGAGAAAGGAATGGTTTTCTACTTTATGCGCTTTCCTTTTGACCGAATGAAGGAGAAGCTATCCGAAAGAAGCGACGCAAGGAATAAGTGGTTAAATTATATTAAGTCTCGAGAGGAGTTGATTAAAAACGAGAAAGGGGACGTTCCAAAGAAAGCGATTCAAGAGTTTAGGGAGGACATTGAAACAGCCACGAAAATTCTGGAGCAGGACAGATCCGTTTGGATTCAAAATACAATTCTTTATTTGGCAAAACCCGTAATTCTTTGCTCCACTTGTATGGCATCTATTCACACTTTAATTTGGTTTCCTATTCTTTCGCCTGGAGTTCATCTCTGGAAAGTGATTTTTATAGCCTTAATAGTTGCGTTCTTGAATACCCTTCTACATTCTTTAATTGATTGGCTAAAAAGAGAGAATAATTAACAAGTTATGAACAAAGCAAAGTTGATAAAAGGAGAAAGGAATCACTCTCCAATGATTTTGAGGTTATCGCAACAAAGGAGATTAATTAAAGTCGTTAAAAATAGTAGTCACAAAGCGCATAAATTTTACTATAAAAACCTTGAGGGAGTAGATTAAATTTTTACTCGACTTTTGCTCGTTTAAAAAAAATAGTATATTTGCTCATATTATATCCCTCAAAGAATGAGCAACTTTTTTACCCGAGCGTTTAAAGGAATTATAAACCCAAGCACTTACAGAGGCCCACAAAAACTTAACGGAAGTATATTCTACCAGATTGGAACATTCTTTGGTTATGATTATGGAGCGAAGGAGTTGAGAAAATATCTTTGTGCATACGGAAGTAATCCCCTCGTTTATATGATTATTCGCAGAATAGCAACAACGACGGCCGGGATTCAAAGAAAGGTTTTGGATGAGTCTGGAGAGCAAATACAACAGTCAGAGATAGAGTTAATAATGTCAGCGCCAAACTCAGAGCAGGGAGATGTGGAGTTCCTTGAAAGTTGCTACGAGTATCTTTTGGCTACGGGGAATTTATTCATTAAATATACAGAGGGTGTTGGGATCGGAGCGGAAATAGTCGCTCTCAACTCATCTCAAATAAAAATTAAGTTGGATAATATGGGTCAACCGAGTGGATATGTTTATACGAATAATCTCGGAAACGATGTTCCTTACGAATTGGAGGATATTCTACACATTAAAACATCGAACGTAGTTGATATTACGGATTCTGGAGTTTATTTCGGTCTATCTCCACTTGAGGCGGCGTGGTTAACTGTCAAATCAAGCGACGAGATATTTGGAGCTGAGGCGGCAATCTTTAAAAATCGCGGTATTATAGGAATTTTGACGAATGAAACCGACACTCCAATGCTTACAAAGGAGAGGGAGCGGTTACAGGGTCAGTTTGATAGTGAGGTAGGAGGTCATGACCGATACAATTCGATTAAAATCTCCAACACCAAACTCAAGTATATTCAAACAGGAATGTCTCCAACGGACTTGAAATTGCTTGAGGGAATAATGAACAAGTTAAGAATCCTTTGCTCTGTTTATGGGTTGAGTTCTGTCCTGTTCAATGACAATGATAACTCTACTTATAACAATGTTGAAAGCGCAGAGAAAGCCTCATACAATAATGTATTTATTCCTTTAGCCAGAAAAGTTTTGACAGAAATTTCCATATTTTTGTCCGATAAATTAGGAGTAAACGAGAGAATGGTGCCGGATTTAACAACAATCGAGGCGGTAAAAGCGGCGACAAACGCAGTCGCTCAAGCACTTTCAAACCTATCCCCTCAAGTTCAAACAAGAATAGTCGCAACAATGACAAGAGACGAGGCTCGAGAGTTGATTGAACTCGGAGTATTATCGGACACGGTTCTCGGAGGGGATTTAGTAGGAGATGGGAAAGCAGATACTAACCAACAAGATACACCAAATGTCTAACGAGAAACCAAAACAAATTGACGACAAATTGAGGAAGTCCATAAAAGCGGACAAGGCCCACAAAGTCAATCACAACGAAATAATTCGAAAAAATGGAAATTCCAACGTTCAAAAGTAAAGAGTCTTTAATTGATTTCTTAGTCGAGAATAAATCGACGATAATTGCAGAGAAAAAAATGGAACTGCAAAAGTCGGATGCGATAAGCTATGTAGCGTCCCGAATTGATGAGAAAGGAGATGTTATAAAAGCGACCGCGAATAGTTCGGCCCTTTTAGAGTCAACCGCTCTAAATGTTGAGTTGGTTATCAATACAACGAACTTGATGGATTCGCACCGAGACGTTCACTTTAAAGGGATTTGGAGTAAGAGTCTAAAAGAAACTAAAGGGATATATCTTTTACAAGAGCACGTAATGTCGTTTAAAACGATTATTTCGGATAGTGTAAAGGCCTCAGCTCGAACAATGGAGTGGAGCGAATTGGGTTTTAAGTATGCAGGATCAACTCAAGCCCTCATATTCAAAGCAACAATAGAGAAGGAGAGAAACCCTTTCATGTTCGAGCAATATGCGAAAGGATATGTAAAAAACCACTCGGTAGGGATGAGATATGTAAAGGTTGCACTTGCATCGAATGACGAGCGCTATCCAGAGGAGGTAGCTATTTGGAACAAATATTTCGATTCTATCGCAAATAAGGAGGAAGTCGAACAAATTGGTTATTTTTGGGCCGTAACAGAGGCGAAAATTATAGAAGGTTCAGCCGTAGTAATGGGGAGCAATGTAGCAACCCCAACTCTTTCAGTTGAGTCAAAAGATATTGAGTCGCCAGGAGGCACTCAAGATGACGAGCCGTCAAAAGACACTCAAAAAGTTAAAGTAACTTCAAAGGGAAGTGCTTATTTTTATTAATTAAACATTAAATTTTTCAAAAGATGAAAAATAAATTTATCACATTTGCGGCGTTTCTTATAGCGAAAGAAATCTCTACGGAGGCTTTCGAGGAGAAGTCAGCAGAGGACAAGTTGGTTCTTTTTAAGGAGCATGGTTCAGAGCAAGAGGCATACATCGAGTCTTTAAAAAACGATGTGGATTCAAAGGTTTCCAAGGAGGAAATTGAAGCAATGAAGTCAGAAATGAACGAAGTAAACGCTCGTGAGAATAAGGCGTTTAAAGAGATTCTTTCAAAGCAAGGAGTTGCAATCACTAAGATGTTGGAAAACATGAAAGGTGGTGGAGTTTCGCATACTGCGAAATCTCAAATTGACAAATTTATCTCGGATAATGCAGAGGAAATTGTTAAGATGAAAAATCAAGGTCACGGAATGATTGAGTTAAAGGTTGCAGGGCCGATAACAACAGCGTCTGCGACAAATCCGAACGGTATTCCAGAATTGGTAGGAGTTCAAGTAGCGCCTCCAACAAATGTAAACCTAAGAATGTCAATTGTAGATTCTTTAGTTTCAATGTTTGATACTAACCAAGCGGCGTACCCTTATACTGACACAATCCCTAAAGACGGAGATTTCGAGTGGGTAGGAGAGAGTGGAATTAAGCCAGAAATGGACTTTACAATCGAAACTCGATACGCTGAACCAAAGAAAATAGCGGCACACATGGTATTGACTTCTGAGTCTATTCAAGACATTCCAGGCCTACAGTCTATTGCTAACAATTACTTGAGAGCAAAGCATGACTTAAAGCGTCAAAACGGAATTTTATTCGGAACAGGTGTAGGAGATGAGCCAGAGGGAGCGACAGTTTACGGACGTTTATTCGTTGCCGGAGCGATGGCAAACCTTGTAGCTGACCCTAACTTTATGGACGTAGTAAATGCGGCTTGTACTGATATTTACACAACTCATAATTACGTTGACGAGATGAATTACATGGCAAATATTGTAATGGTTAATCCGATTGACTTCTACATTAATTTGGTAGCGGCTAAAGATTTAAACGGTTTACCGTTATATCCAATGGCTAGTCTATTTAATAGGGTTATGATTGGAGGCGCTACGATAGTTCCAGAGGAGACAATTCCTGCCGGTAAGATTTTAGTTGCTGACATGAGCAAGTATAATGTAACTAACTATGTTGGGTATACTGTTCGAGTTGGATGGATTAATGACCAGTTCATTACAAACCAATTTTGTATAGTTGGAGAGTCAAGACTTCACGCTTTCGTGAAATTCTTGGACGAACAAGCGTTTATTTACGACGATATTGCAACAATAAAAGCGGCTATTTTGTTACCGTAATAGTTCAATAAAAAAGTAATTTAATTAAATTAGTAACCAATAAATTAACAATACAATGGCAAAGTCAGCAAAACCAAAGTTGAAGGATCAACAAAAAACGATGAAAGTGAAAGTTGTAGTAGCAAAGTTCGGGAACTATTCAAAAGGGGAGACTCTTGATATGCACCCAAGCACTGCGGCGGCTTGTATTAAGTCGGGAACAGTTGAGAAAGTTGGAAAAACTAAAGAGGATTAATAAGGAGATTTATGTCGGATATTCTACAAATCGCGGATTTTGAGGAGGGTATTTATACCATCCCTTTAGCCGCAAACCAAGAAGCAATTTTACAAGAGTACTTGAATGACATCGAGTGCGAATACTTGCCACGCTTATTTGGAGTAGATTTGTCCGACCTCTTTATTGCCGACTTAGTTGGGGGAGTTCCTCAGACACAAAGGTTTATTGATGTGTTTGACAAATTTCAAGTTCAGCCGGAGGACTGTTTCATCGGAGATGAGATTTATCAGTCTTTAGGCATAAAGGAATTGTTAAAAAGAATAGTTTATTTCTTTTACATTCGAGGATCATTTGTTCGTTTAACGAATAATGGCCCAAAAATAACAGTTTCGGAGAACTCTGAAAACCCAAACCCCTTATTTAACGAGATGTTTACTCGATGGAATGAGGCGGTAGATTATTGGATAGCGATTCAGTATAGAATGAGTACAGAAGACCCCGACACTTACCCAGAATATAAGGGAGTAAGGGAGAAGTACGCAATAAGATATTAACATGGTAGGAGAAGTTGACGCAACGGATTACGTTCGGGACA
>Ga0307378_10008373_pt1 | contig 13766 bp, 8 predicted proteins | sample UN1MG_FD_202238 | JGI IMG/M metagenome (GOLD analysis project Ga0307378, IMG submission 202238) | Soil microbial communities from Risofladan, Vaasa, Finland - UN-1 | ecosystem: Environmental > Terrestrial > Soil > Coastal area > Acid sulfate soil | place: Finland: Risofladan, Vaasa | collected... | reverse complement strand
ACCCCGCGTCCACTGACCTGGGAGAATGGTCCGCAACTGGCGCGGGTGTGGCGCGTCTGGATGACCTAGTGCGGGATGTAAAGGACCTCGTAGCGTTAGCCAGGTACGAGGAAGCCGTGAGCACCGCAAAGAGGCACCGTGAAGCTATGGTTGCCGTCGGTGACAAGCATAATCCGGCGTTTCAACTGGCTCTGGGTGAACTCGATGTCTGGTATGCCCATACCCAGATCTATGTAGGAGATACGTCTGAGGCGATTGAGCGGCTGAAAAGGGTGATTGCAGACTTGGGGGGTCAGAGAGGGTTATATGAGGCTCTCCCACTTGGGACACGGCGATAGAATCAGATACTCGGCCGCGCGCACAATCACATAGGATACGCCGGTTGGATGGATCGGGGCAACTATGAAGCAGCCCTCAGAGAATTCAGTGCAGCCATCTCCTATTTTCTCGTTGAGAAACGGTTGGCAGAAGAGTTGGCCACGGCCTATGACAATATGGGCCGGGTGTACGCTCAACTGGGCTACCGAACTCGTGCTGATTTGCTGATTGAGCACGGCCGGCAGATACGACAGATGATACAGAACGATTATCGCTACGCTCTGAGCCTCAACTCCAAGGCCACTGCAGACCTGGCTTTTGGACAACCGTATCGTGCGCTTGTTACGAGCGAAGAGGCGCTCGGAATCTTCAAACAGCAGGGAAAGCCAGGCATACGTGGCGCTGGTCTGGCACTGATTACCCAAGGGCGCGCCCAGCGATACCTGGGTGCCTATTGGAGATACTGCCGCAATCCCGCCAGGTTCGAGCATCATCTGCGTGAAGCCATCAAAACGCTGGAAGAAGCCAGGGACATCTTCCTGTCTGTCAAAGAGGACATTCGGGTTTTCCAGGCGTATAATGAGCTAGGGTGCGCCTATCGGGAATTGGTGGCATTGAGCCAGGGAAGTGATACTGAGAGCGCTCTGCAAGCCAGGCACTATCTGGAGAAAAGCCTGGAGGCCGCCCCCAGGGAGAAATATCCTGCTCTCTACGTGGATGCCTGTGAGGACCTGGCACGGACTTATTTCATACTCGGCAAACGTAAGGAGGCGGAGGGGTACCTGAGACAGGCTGAGAGAGCGACCCCCAAGGACTACAAACTGGGGAGGAACGGCCAGTTTTGCGCAGTCCCACCAGAAGAATGCGTGGAGGACTACTGGCAGCAGTTGGGCAAGATCCACGTATTGCGCGGTGACATGATGTTCGATAAGAAGCGACCGTGCACGAGCACTCCGCAGATGCGACAAGCCATAGAGCACTATGTTCTTGCTGCCTGTTATTTTGGACGCTTTCTAGAGCGTCCGCTCGATCCCTCATCCGTTTCTGAAGACGAGCATCTGTACCCACCCTCTCAGCCACGACTGACGAGTCACCGGCTCTTCATTGAGCACCTCTATGGCCACCTTAGCCAGTTGGAGGCAGAGGATATACTGCGCATAGGACAAGAACTCTTGCCTGAGTTGGAACGCACCTACGTGCTCAAACCCTCCTGGTTGGGTGTATTCCGGCAGGAGGTGTTGGAGCTTCTGGAGCACACGAAGGCCACAAAGTTCGCTACAGAGTAAAGCCCCTTTGAAGGATGCAAGATGGAATCTAGTACCAGTGCCGGGCAGCCCCATACCAGCCTTGATCGCTGGTTTGCGAGAAAGGGTTTCCGTGCCAATCCGTTCGAGAGGTGGAACGCTGAGCACGATCAAGACCTGCCGAACTACTTTGTGGATATCGGTGGTTTTGACGAACTCCTCCGCCTGACTGTGCCATGCGTCATCTTCGCGCAACGTGGCTGCGGCAAGACGGCTCAACGCCAGATGCTGGCCGCTCAGTGCCGCCCTCTCAAGCGAGATAGCCCATGGCTGGCGATAGCATACACCTACAACGGGTTTGAGCGGGCACTGGGTAGCGCGGGCGGTGAGATACGGCGGGTGCAACCCATACACCACGTCGGTGCGCTTTGCTACCTCGGGTTGACTGCGCTGGTAAATGAGGCCTCAAGTGATTCTGAAATACAAAGCACACTGGCAGATCCAGGTGTCGCGCCGCGCCTGGCAGCCTATGTGGCCCGTTTTGCACCCCACCTGGCGGGTGCGCCAACCGCTGGACTTTCGGGCGCTCTGGATGGCCTGGGCTCACTGGAACTCTTGCAGGGATTCGCCACGCTGGCCAGGGATGCTGGTTTAGAGTCATGTGTGGTGCTCGTGGATGGTGTGGATGAGTTCCCCCCCACGGCCAATGACCTGACCCAGGCCGTTAGGCTGTTGGCCCCTCTGCTCGGTACGCTGTCCCTGATCGAATGTCCCGGCCTGATATTTCGGTTCCTGTTGCCACAGGAATTGGAGTCAGCCTTACGTGCCTGCGGCTGGTTCCGCGCGGACAGGTTGCATATTTCTCGGATCGCTTGGGAAGACAATCGGCTTTTGCTCGCGCTGATCCGACAGCGGCTCATTCATTTCAGCCGCAGGGAGCCCCCCTACGAAGACCTGGCGCAACTTTGTGCGGATGAGCTGGCCCAGGTCATTGACAACGAGATTACTGCCCTTGCTGGCGGGTCGCCGCGGGCAGTACTGATTCTGGCAGATATGCTCCTGCAAAGCCATTGCCAGCAGCCCGACCCGTCAGAACTGATCGGGCTGGAAACCTGGAGACAGGTTGAGGCCGGATGGCTTGCCCGCCGCGGTGATTACGCAGTAAAAGAAGGCTACGCGACGGCAATGGCCGTGCAGCCTCGCGTGGTTCAGTTCGCTGATTTCCCCGTTTTGTGTGTGGACGAAGAGAAACTCGTTGTCCGACTTGGCAATGGTGACATCACGAGTAAAATTCCGCCGCAGGACTATCGTGTTCTGGTGTGCCTCTATCGGCACCAAGACAAAGTATGCACGATGGATTTGTTGGCAGAAGAAGCCTGGTCACACTTAGCAAAGCAGGGAGTCGCCGATCAAGCCATTACAGCTTCTATTGCGCGCCTGCGCCGCGTATTTAGAAAGTACTCGCAAGATGCGGAGTACGTTCAGACGATCAGGGGGCGCGGATATCGCCTTCATCCTGATGGCCTCAAGGATGATCTTGGGCTAGACGGCTGAGATGGCGAGGAAGTCCGGGATAGGTTGAATACCAAGACCTCGCGGGCTTCAGGACTGGTCTTATGCATTTTTTAGTGACAGCTTTACTTTGTGTTCACCATGAAGGATGTATACTAGGACTGATTCCTTCAAGATCAAGGTAAGCAAAGCGTAAGGACAGTAGAAATGGTGAGGCGGGGCTATGAGCAGAAAAACGGATCAGGGAATGGTGACATACTCCTTTTCCAGAAGTCAAGAAAGATCAGAATGCAGGCAAGACAAGACCGGCGAATTACGACCTAAACCTTACCTTCTGTTCGATGCTGGTGGTACCCTGGTCTTCCCAGACCAGCCTTTCCTTGTCCAGCAGGCCCAAGAGCAGGGGATGGAGTTAACCGATACGCAGTTGTTCCATGGTTACTATCGACTGATCCACACGCTGGACTGCCAGGCACGTAGCCAATCTGGTAGGTTCCCGACCCCGTGGGCACGTGGCTATGCATACGCTCTCCTCGAGACACTTGGGGTCGCTGGTCCAGCTGCTGATGCCATAGCACAGGCCTTTGAGGAATGCCACCGTCGGAAGAATATGTGGACTTTCACCTTCCCCTGGGTGCACAAGACGTTGTCTGACCTTGCCACGCAGGGATATCGCATGTCAGTCATCTCGAATTCTGACGGTCGAACATACCAAGTGTTCTATGACCTGGGCATGGCCCACTACTTTGAACGCATCTTTGACTCCAAGACCCTTGGATTTGAGAAGCCCGATCCAGCCATTTTCAGAGCGGCTCTGCACGCGCTGCACCTGTCGCCGGCCCACGCGCTTTATATCGGCGACATTTTCTACGCTGACGTCATCGGTGCCAACAGGGCCGGCCTGGGTGGCGCCCATCTTGATCCACTGGGACTATACGGTGGCTGGCGAGGCGTCCACTTGCGCGATGTGCGCGAACTGCCAGGCTGGCTGGGCAACCACTATGTTCATTCCCCGAATTTGGATCTCTTCCCGCTGTGGCCTAGAGAGAACCTTCCTGAGTCTGTTGAGGGATGGCCTGCCCCTACAAGCAGTGTCCTTCACAAGCCTCAGCCCGTTCTAGCCGGCTGACCAACCCTACTACCGCCTTTCGTTGTCCGAATCCAACGTACCAAATCGCACCCGCCTATCCTACGTAGGTGGTACGTAGATACTATTGACACAAGGGGGCCTGTGCACTATCATATAAACGGTGACGCGCCTGAGCCTTGGGGAAGACCGGCGCGTCAGAACTAGGCAAGCCACCAAAGGCTTGCGATTCTGGCATAATTATACCACGCCTTTGCGAAAAATCAAATAGGAGATGGGTACTATAGCCAGATCAAGCCCCAGGTAGGCTTACCTCAGTAAAGCAAGTCAGCTTTGAGGTGAGAAATGGATGAGGATAAGCACACAGAAAGCCGCTTCCGGGTGAGAGTCTGGGGAAATAAGCACACCACGAGTATTGAGGCCCACATCCCCACATTCTGGATCTGGGTGGTCATCGCTCTTGCACTTGCTACTCGGTTTCCCGACCTTTGGGAAGTGCTTAAGGAGATCCTGCAGAACTGGACTGTAGCGCCCTCTTGAAGTTGTACAACTATGATAGTTTGGCCCCAGCACTAAAGTGCTACGGCAGATCTTGTGTACATACATCGCCCGTCACGACCCCGTAACATACCTGTCATATACTTGTCAAGCAGGACTCCAAAGAAAACGCTATAATTATGTCCGTGTGCTAGTGGCTGTGAGTTGACCATACTATGGCCCTACTGACATTTCATCGGCAACCCTGTTGGCTCTGTCACGCGGCGTCGTAGTAACCAAGGGAGTAGGTGCGGTGACAGCCACTGCAGCAATTGTAACGGCCAAGGCAATTATTTACGAACTTCCCATCACGTAGAGGCGTATGATGAATTCAGATTCTCGACTCAAGCCCCGCCGGACTCCAGAACCAGGGCGCCGTTTCGTCAATCGTGAAACTGAACTCCAATTAGTTCAGAACAAGTTGGATCTTGGAATCCAAGGGAAGCCGATGCCGTCAGTAGTCATGTGTTTCTGGGGTGCCTTTGGCATGGGAAAAAGTTGGCTCCTTCTAGAGCTGACGGAGCGCCACAAGCGTGCTGACCCGCAGGTACGGGGCTCGAGTTCCTATCCCACTGTTGCAGCGCGCCTGGACTTGAACCGGGAGATCTCACCCGCGTTGTGGCAGGACACCGGACTCAACCGAGAGCAGATGATAAGGGAACTCTGGAAGCAACTGGCCTGTCAATTGGGGGCTGAGGTGCCCGATCTGGGAAGGGCCAGTGCCGATGAGTGGGCAGAGGCCTTTGTAAACGAAGTGACCAAATGGTCAACCAGATCGGCTACTCCCTTGATTATGCTAGACACTGTAGATGACTTGGTGAAGTTGGACGAGCCAACCTTCTTCTGGCTCGAGCAACACATAGTGGAGCGCCTGACGATCACCGACCGGGTGCTTTTCATTTTCACGAGTAGGGGAGAGTTACGGCGCTGGAAGCGCTTCCAGGTTCGGCGACGAATAGACTCGCACCGGTTGACCGCCTTCGATGCCGAAACCGCTGGTAAGGAGATAAAAGCGAGCACTGCCATGAGCGAAGCGCTCTATCATCGTGCTTTTGGGCATCCACTGATCACCGACTTCTTGGGGACTGCGTTGGAGAGACACGGCGTATGTCTCCAAGAGTTGGAGAGAGTTGAACAGCTCATTGAACCGCCTTTGGTACAGACCATTTTGGGCAAGGTGATCGGTGAAATCCTGAAGGATATGCCAGAACAATCAGCGGAGCTGGCCAAGCCGGCCAGCGCGTTGCGCTGGGTCAGCGTTGAACCGCTGCGCGCCCTCGCAGAGACCCTGGGTCTCGTCGAACCCGGGCATGGCGACGCCTACTATCTGGACAATCTCATCGGAGAACTGCAGACCCACCACCTCCTGTACTGGAATGGCGACAGAAACAGCTACGAGTTCGATCCAACGCTGCGCCGGTTGCTGGCCCACTTCCTGGAACTGGACGCCCCGGCGTTGTTTTGTGAGGCACACCGCGCCGCTTTTGATTTTCACAACAGCCACTTGAATGAGTACCCCCAGTACCTCGACCGCTACGTGCCGGAATTAGCGTACCATCGCGCAGTTCTGGAACGCTGTGAGCGGCTGGCGCAACAACTGCCCACCATACAAGCCTGGTGGGAGCGATTCCTCTCCGAGAAAGCGCCGCCCACTCCCGAACCCTGGGCTGAGTTGGCACAAGCGCTGGAGCAGGATGAAGAACTGAAGGAGATTTTGCCCGGCGAAGACTACCAGCGTCTGCGCTCGGAGGCCCAGAGGCGCGCGGTCAAGCAGGAAGGTTGACCCAAGGAGGTAAGAGCGATGCCAGAGTGGATCCCGCGCAAGATCATGCCAGAAATTCGGGAAGCGATTGAGGCCAGAGACCGGTCCACCTGTGTCTTTTACATCACCGGCGAGGGCGGCGAGGGCAAGACGGTCTTTCTGCGCCAAGTGGGGATGGAGTTAGGCAGCTCCGATGGCATGGCCCCAGCCGTGCGCTGGTCCGGCATCCTGGACCTCTATCATGCAGATGTGAACTCTAGCAGCGGCCTGGAAACATGCCTCAGCCAGGCCCTGGAGACGGCCGGCCAGTTCCAGCACTATCGGGAGGAGCGCGACGCCTGGACCGCGCGACGAGAGGCGGGATTGATCGGCTCCGAGTTGGAAGCGGAGCGCGCAAAGCTCGCCGAGATATTTGCCAAGAGCGTGAATGCCGTTATGCGTCAGGTCCGGATCGTGATTGCCTTGGACACCACAGAGCGCATTCAGTACGAGGTAGATGAGATACAGAGACTGTGCCAGATTGAGGACGAAAGCACCACGGTAAGGGCCTGGCTTCTGGACCAGTTGTGTCGCTGGGAAAACTGCGTCGTGCTGCTGGTGGGGCGCCCGGAGAAAGATCCCTACCTGCAAAAGGCCCTGGAAGAAACACTGGCTGCCAATCCGCGGGTCCGCTACAAGGCCATGACGCTGGGCGGATTCGACAGAGACGAGGCTCGGATCTATTTCGACAGAGAGAGAGCCGAGTCTCCAGATCTGGACAACCTGGAGCCCGCGTTCTGGGACCGGCTATGGGAGATGACCGAGGGCCGTCCCATCCGGCTCGACTTGGCCATGGAGGTGGTCCGGCCTGGGCTTGGCTTCGATCAACTCCAGGATAAGGTAATGATGGGGACGGTGGAGAAAGTGCGTAGAGAGATTGATCGTCTACTGACCGAGTCCGTGATGCGGGAAGAGCCAGATAGATCGGTGCGCAGCATCCTCCGTTATCTGGCGGTCGCGCGTAAGGGACTGGATGCCGGGTTGTTGCAGCACCTGGCAGAGGAGTGGGACTGTGAGGAGTGCCAATCACGTCTCAAAGCGATTGCCGGGCGGCGTTTCGTGAAGCGGCATCCCGAAGACGAGCGGCTCTTTCTGCACGATGAGGTTTACCTGCTCTGTGATGCCTACGTGCTGCAACCCGAAGACGTTCAACGCCTCAGCAAGCGCATCGTGGAGTGGTACGACGAGCAGATAGAGGCCGCTGAGGACGAAAAGAAGCGGCAGGAACTCCAGACTGACTCCTTGCTGTACCGGATGCGTGCCAGCCCTCGTGAGGGATACCACTGGTACATCAGACAGGCAGAGTTCGCGATCCGCGCGGCACAAATCGGCTTCGATATGCGTATGCGCAGCGAAGTGATGGCATTCCTGGCGAGCCAGAGTCCCGTTGATCGGCAGTTGCTGCGCGATACTCCGGGTTTGGTTGACGAGTTCAACTGTGACTCTGGGGCTGGCTGGGTGAAGCGGCTGCTGGTGCGGGGCGAGAGTGAGCGGGCCGTGAGTGTTACTGAGAAGTTGTGGGATGCCTATCCTAGCCTGTTCCCCCCAGAAGACCTGATATTTGCGTTGGCCTGGGCTGATCTCATGGTACATCACGCTCAGGCTCTGATCTACACCGGAAGGGCGCGGCAGGCGGCCGATCTGCTTCGAGAGGTGATCGCCAAACCCGAAAGTGGTTCCCCTTATGAACAATTGGTGCCCAAAGATGCCAGCCCATACGCTACCTGGCGGCGCAACCTGGTATGGGGCCGGGCGCACAACCACCTGGGGTATGCCCACTGGATGCACCTGGGCCACTACCAGGCAGCGTTGCGAGAGTTTCGAGTGGCGCTCCCCTACTTCCGCGCCTCCGAGTTGTGGGAGGAGTTGGCCAACACCAACGACAACCTGGGGCGCGTCTACGCTCTACTTCGTCACCGCACTCGTGCCGAGACACTGGTGGACGAGGGCCTCCGGTTGCGCAGGCAGTTGCGCCGCGATTATCGCATCGGCCTGAGCCTCAACTCCTGGGCCATCGTTCACCTGGAGTTCAAAGAGCCTCACCGTGCCCAGCGGTTCAGTGCGGAAGCACTGCGCATTTTCGAGCAATTGGGGACGCAACGTGGCATTGGCCTTGCCTTGATCACGCTAGGCCGCTCGCTGCGCCAGTTGGGTGGGCTGTGGAAGGATGGCGAGTATCCACACCAGGAGTGTGACCAGTTCTTGAGCGAGAGCATCCGGTATCTGGAGAAGGCGGTCAACATCTTTGAGAAGGTCGTGAAAGAGCCGGTGCGCCTGGTAGAAGCCCTCAACGAATTGGGTTGCACCCATCGAGAACAGTTCAGGTTGGCCTATGAAACAGCGCCAGATAGTCCGCGAGCCAGGACGATTTCTCTGGAAGCTATTCGGTATCTAGAACGAAGTATTATGTTGGCAGGAGAGCACCAAGTACCGATGTGGTACGTGGACTCTTGTGAGGATCTGGCGCAGATTTACTTCCTGCGTCACGACTATGACAATACAAGCGACTGGCTAAAGCGTGCTGAAAAGGCCGTTCCCGAGGATTACAAGCTGAGAGAAGATCGAGTAAGGAAGGAAATACCAGAGGAAGAATGCGTCGAGGCGTATTGGCTTCAACTGGGCAAGATCGAACTGCTCCACGGGAACCTTGCGTTCGACGTCGGTACAGACGGTGGCGCCAAGCCCGCCACATTGGCAGTGCTGGAGGAAGCCGCTCGACACTATCTGCTCTCCATCGCGTACTTTGAGAGATTCTCGGCGGAAGCCGTTGGCCTCAGCACTACTTTCAAGCAGATATACGATGGCTTCAAGTACTGCAAGTCCGATGAACTACAGTACTTGCGTGAGCAAGTATTGCCATCAATAGCGAATAAGTATGCCATTGACAAGTCTCGCTTTGAGAAGTTTTTCGAAGACACCTTAGGTAGGTGATAGAGCCATTCCACCTGTAGAAGCAAGAACGTTGAACGAATACCGCCGCAGGCCTTTGAGGCCTGCGGTTTGCCTTTATATAGTGATGGTAGGCCGTCATAGATTTGACAACATGCTGTTCGAGTTCTGTATTACACCTGTCATGCAGCGGCACTGCACTTCAATTATACTTAGGGTGTAGATTAGGAACGCGGTTGGCAAAGTGGTTCGTTAAGTTGGGGCGGGGGTGGAGGTATGCGACATGTGCGGGTATCAGGGTGCAGGATCAAGAGGAAGTGGAGTGGTAACTACTCAGCCTAGTGGAGTGAAAGAAATAGTGTTGCTCGTCGTTTTCTTACTCATCGCTGCCTTCACTGTAGACATAGTGGTCGGTGACTCGTATTGGGGCAATCCTGCCCGGGAAGAGGCCGAGGCAGACCAAATCCGCATCGAGAACAAGGGCCTGGAAGAACGCCAGCGAATTGATCGGGAGGCCTACCAGCAGCAGAAGGGCAATGAAGTCCAGGCGCTGAAAGAACAAGCCCAACAGGCTTTGCTGTGGCGGGATCGCCGGCATGAATTGGGGATGGTCCTGGCCACAGCCATCGTCGCGGGGCTCCTGATCATCACCGGCGTTCGGATCGCCGCTCCTGTCGCTGTCCATGCCTACGAACGATATGCGTACCGTCGTGCACGGCTCGTGGAACAACAGACCAGGTTCGAGGAAACGCAAGCGACGCGAATGCGGGAGGAACGTCAGTTGCTGGAGGAGATCCGCCTACAACGAGCCGGTGCCACTCTCGCCCAAGAACAGGATGGCGGCAATGGTAGGGGGCATAGTTCCCATTATGCGGGCATCTCCTCCACACAACGCACAAATCGAGTGAATGGGAGGACTGGAATGAAGCTCCTATACGGCGCGACGACACGCGGAGGTCTCAGACCAGCGGCCCTGAGGGGGTATTGGGGCGATAACCCAGGTTGGGCCAGGACCCCTGTGCCTTGTCTGGGTTGGGCTTCTGCGCGAGGCCCGCCGGACAAGGCCTCGGCCCTTCAGGCACCTGTTGTCGGTGGCTGGACAGGATAGCATGAACCCAGGAGGGGGCGGCGACCCGCCCCCTCTCATCGTCTCTGGCCCGGCGCAGCCAGGGTGCCACGCACGACCAGTCAGGCCTCAAAACGCCTGGTGCTCCGTCCGCGCGATGATCTCATCTTGCAAGGCCTGACCCAGGTCACAAAAGTAGTCGCTATAGCCCGCCACGCGCACGATCAGGTTGCGGTACTGGCCAGGGTTCTCTTGCGCCGCGCGCAGCGTGGCCGCGTCCACCACGTTGAACTGAACGTGGTGGCCGTCCAGCCGGAAGTAGGCACGGATCAACTGGACCAACTTGACCAGGTCTTCGTCGTCCTGCAGCAACTGGGGCGTGAACTTCATATTGAGCAGCGTGCCGCCGGTGCGCACGTGGTCCATCTTGGCCACCGACTTGAGGACCGCCGTCGGGCCGTGCCGGTCCGCCCCCTGCACGGGCGAAATGCCCTCCGAAAGCGGCGTCCAGGCCAGCCGCCCGTCTGAGGTGGCGCCGATCACCGACCCAAAGTACACGTGCACCGTCGTCGGCAGCATGTTGACGTGGTAGGTGCCCCCCTTGGTGTTGGGGCGGCCGTCCACGGCGTCAAAATAGGCCTCGAACAGCGCGCGCATCACGTCGTCCGCCTCGTCGTCGTCGTTGCCGTACTTGGGGGTCTTGTGTAACAGCGTCTGGCGCACCCGCTCGTGGCCCACAAAGTTGTCCTGGAGGGCGGCCAGCAGCGCTTCCATGGTCAGGGTCTTGCGGTCGAAGACGTGATGCTTGACGGCGGTCACGGCGTCGGTGAGGGTGCCCAGGCCCACCCCCTGGATGTAGGTGGTGTTGTAGCGCGCGCCGCCGTCGTGATAGTCCCGGCCGGTGGCGATGCAGTCGTCAATCAGCAGGGAAAGGAAGGGGGCCGGCATGTATTGGGCGTACAGCCGCTCGATGACGTTGTTCCCGCGCACCTTGACGTCCACGAAATGGCGCAGTTGCTGCCGGTAGGCCTCCAACAGCGCCTCGAAAGTCTCGAACTGCGCCGGGTCCCCCGTGGCAGGCCCGACCCGGCGGCCGGTGCGGGGGTCCAGGCCGTCGTGCAGCGCAATCTCGAACACCTTGGGCATGTTGAAATAGCCCGTCAGGTTATAGTTCTCCTTGCCAAAGGCCCCCACCTCGACGCAGCCGCTGGAGCCACCGTTCCGCGCGTCGGCCAGCGACTTGCCCTGCCGCACCAGTTCCTGGACGATCAGGTCGGAGTTGAACACCGAGGGCTGGCCGAAGCCGGTGCGGATGATGCGGACCGCCCGGTGGACGAATTTGTCGGGGCTCTTTTTGCTGACCTGGATGGAGGAACTGGGCTGCAAGAGCCGCATCTCCTCAATCACGTCCAGGAGCAGGTAGGTGACCTCGTTGACGCCGTCGGAGCCATCCTCCCTCATGCCACCCGTGTTGATCTGGGCAAAGTCGGTGTAGGTGCTGCTCTCGGCCGCCGTGACCCCCACCTTGGGGGGGGCGGGCTGGTTGTTGAACTTGATCCAAAAGCACTGCAAGAGTTCCCGCGCTTGCTCGTGGGTCAGTGTCCCCTCTTGCAGGCCGCGCCGGTAGAACGGAAGCAGGTGTTGGTCCAGCCGGCCGGGGTTAAAGGCGTCCCAGGGGTTCAGTTCCGTGGTCACGCCGAGGTGGACGAACCAGTAATATTGCAGGGCTTCCCACAAGTCCCGCGGCAGGTGCGCCGGGACGTGCGAGCAGACCTGGGCGATGCGCTCCAGCTCTTTCTTTCGCTGAGGGTCTTTCTCGCACTGCGCCAGTTCCCTGGCTTTTTCCGCGTGCCGCTCGGCAAAGCGGAGCAGGGCACCGGCGCAGATGTCCATGGCCTTGAGTTCTTCCTGCCTGGCGTAGGCCTGAGGGTCGCTCAAGTAGTCCAGGTCGTGCAGGCTGCGCTGGATGTCCTGTTTAAAGTCCAGGAACCCCTTCCGATAGATCTTGTCGTCCAGGACAGTGTGGCCGGGGGAGCGCTGTTCCATGAACTCGGTGAACACGCCGCACTCGTAGGCGGCTTGCCACTCGCCCGTCATCTCCCGGAAGATGAGGTCGCGCATGGAGCGTCCCCGCCAGAAGGGGATGATGGTCTCGGCGTAGACCTGGCGGGCCTGGGGACTGACGGCAAAGGGTATCTTGTCCCGTGCATTGAGGATGTCCAGGTCCTGCAGGCTGTGGCAACACAGTTCTGGATAGGTGGGGGTCGCCTTGGGGGCGGGGCCTTTCTCGCCGACGATCAGTTCCCCGTCGCCGATATAGATGGCCTTGTGCTCCATCAGGTACTGAAAGGCCAGCGCCCGGCGCACCGGGACAGACACGAGCCCCAGGTCTTGTTTGTAGAATGCGGTCAGCAGCTCCGCCCGCTCGGTCGAGAGCATGGGCCGGGCCTCCAGGCTCTGTTGCCTCAAGCGGACCACCCGTTCACTCATGGGCATGGATCATCTCCTGTCCCTTCCCGAAAGATCGGAACCCTTCGGGAAGGTGGCAATTAGGCGGCGGAGAATCGCCTTGGGCCTATCGAAAGAGTGCGCCGAAATGGGGACGAGTCGCCTCACCCACGTGCGCCACATGGCAGGGCGAGCCTCTCTCCACGCAGTCTGCGCCTGCGGATCAGCCGCGGTGCCACGCGCGAAACGGGATTGCACGTACAGGCCCACGATGCGGCCAATGGGATCGCGCGCCTCGGGCACGAGGGCGTTGACGCCGTCCATCCACTCGAAGGGGGTGTCAGAGGGGCGCAACGGGCGGCCAAGCCAGCGCCCGAAACGGAGCAGGCGGGCGTAGGCTTGCTCGACGGCGGGCAACCGGCGCAGGCCCCAGTTCTCCGCCGCCCACCACCCCGCGCCGGCCAGGATCGCCACCGCCAACCCCCCGGCCAACCACCACCTCCAGGCCCGCGATCCCGGAGCGGCCAGCGGCTCAATGTCCCACGTCAGTGACTCGTCCGGTTCCCCCGCCAGGCCCCCGCGTCTTCGCAGCGCTTCCATTTCCTCGCGCAGCGAGTCTTCAGACAGGCTATCCCCCAACGGGCCTTCGGTGCCGGCGGGCCGCACGATGGGAGATTCACTGGCGGTAGGCTCGAACTCGATCCAGCCATAGCGGGGGAAGTAGACTTCCACCCAGCTGTGCGAGTTCTTCTCCTGCACTCGAAACACGCCGCGCTCCGCGTCGTACTCCCCCTGGGCATACCCCACGACCAGCCGGGCCGGAATGCCCACGCTGCGCGCCAGGACGGCCATGGCCGTGGCATA
>Ga0307378_10008371_pt1 | contig 13767 bp, 9 predicted proteins | sample UN1MG_FD_202238 | JGI IMG/M metagenome (GOLD analysis project Ga0307378, IMG submission 202238) | Soil microbial communities from Risofladan, Vaasa, Finland - UN-1 | ecosystem: Environmental > Terrestrial > Soil > Coastal area > Acid sulfate soil | place: Finland: Risofladan, Vaasa | collected... | reverse complement strand
CCGGTCGAAAAAGCGATGTCCTTTACGGACATCGCTTTCCCGACCGGCTTCACATCGTCGGTCTATGTAATCTTGGGATCAAGAAAGAGGAACGGTAGGGAAAACGCTGGCCTTAACACTAGTTGTGTCGGTAGAGAGTGCGGCTGGGATCCCGTATGCGGCACCATGAACTGCGGAGGTTGTGCAGCTGGTCTACATTGCATTAATGGAAGGTGTTTTGGTTTTAAGCAGATTACAGCAGGAGGATTACACACCTGTGGATTGTCAACCACCGGCACTGCTTACTGCTGGGGGTGGGATATTTATGGACAACTTGGGAATGGAGTCGAAGTTCAAGATATTTGCAATGATAACTCTTGTTCTCAGGTGCCTGTTGAGGTGAATGTTTCTGGAATTAACGGACCAACTTTCACGCACCTTTCAGCTGGTCACGATCACACCTGTGGATTGACAACAGATGGTGAGATCTACTGCTGGGGTATTGATTCTGATGGCCAACTTGGAGATGGGAATAGGGCAATAGATAATTGTGGCGTTCATCCCTGCGCCCGCACCCCAGTAGCTGTCGACTGCTCCGGCATAGGTAATCCAGAATTCGCACAAATTTCGTCGGGAGGAGGGTTTTCTTGCGGACTAGCCTCGAATAATGAAATCTATTGTTGGGGATACGACAACTATGGCCAACTTGGAAATGGTGCAGGGATAATAGATACATGCGGATCCCAAAACAATGTTCCTTGTTCTCAGCTACCAGTAAAGGTGGAAAGGGGTCCAATAGGCCAGTCAGAGATCCTGAGTCTTTCCGCAGGAGGTGCGCATGCATGTGAATTGACTGAAGATGGCCTTATTTATTGCATGGGTTTGGATGATTCTGGACAACTTGGGGATGGGGGTGCGACCCCCGGAATTTGCGCAAACAACCCATGCTCTGAAGTTCCGGTGGCAGTTGATGTTTCTGGCTTAGAAAACTTTACATTCTCTCAGGTCTCTGCTGGCTGGATGTACACCTGTGGCCTGACTACAGGGGGGGTGCCTTACTGCTGGGGTAATGACCACTATGGCCAGCTCGGTAGCGAGGATGCGGTTATGGACGAATGCAATAGCAGTCCATGCTCCCAAGTCCCTGTGTTGGTCGATACTACAGGAATCAATAACCCGATTTTCTCACAACTAACAAATGGCGAAGGTCATACATGCGGGCTGGTTGAGACAGGGCAAGCATACTGTTGGGGTTGGGACGTTTATGGCCAACTGGGGAACGGTGCGGATTTAGACTCGTCCCAAGTTCCGATGCCGGTGGATACAACGGAAGTCGGCAGCCCCTCATTCACGCAGCTTTCCGCCGGGCAGTATCACACATGTGGGTTGACGATGGACGGCAAGGCATACTGCTGGGGTAGAGATGATTTTGGTCAGCTCGGGGATGGCGGCTCAAGTCAAGATTCCCAAGTGCCAGTGCTTGTAGCTTTGACTTCAATTATTAAATGATTTTGAGAAACACAGGTTTGTATCTCTTCCTCAACCGATTCATGTTCTTTTCACATAACTGATCCCAAACTGGCGATCGGCGATGGAGCCTCTCAGGATCCAGAATCGCCAGACCGTGTCCGGGTGCAGTATCGATGACTATCGGACCTGCTCTGCGCAGTGCTACGTCAGCGCCACATAATAATGGACGCACTCGCGCCCGAGACGGCGGCGATGTCGTGTATCCTCAGCCCCGGAGGAGGCCTCATGGGGTTTCAAAACGATTCGTTCAGTTGTGGGATGGGGAGCTTCTTCTGTAGGTATCTCTGTACCAGTTCTCAAGAGACTCATCGGATTTCGAGTTCTGGATTGCCTTTTTAAATTCTTCTGCTACTGCTGCGACACTGTTGTGGTACTCGTCTTTATCTGCAGATGTGAACTCGCTAAATAGTAAGGTCTGTCTCAGTTGGTCAAAGGCACTTTTCGATTCTTCGTCTGAAACAATGAAATCACATCTCGCCGTGAAACAGCGAAACCGGTCTCTGTCTTTCTCAGACTCACGTGTTCTTTCCAAAAGGGTTGGATTTCCCCTTATCATTTCTCTAATGCCCGGCGTACTCGAATTTCCCATTTGTTGAACCATCGAAATGAGGTGGTCGGCATTCCTTTCTTCGTTTGTGAAGACGTGATTCTTTGTTGCAATATAAGTAGATTCAAGAACTTCAGTACCAAATTCCGAAAGCTCCTTCTTTCGCTCTCTGATGGTGATACCCTTCTGATGTTCCCTTACAGACCGCATGGTGGTTTCGGCGCCAAAGCGGGCAGAAAGGAATGCGACAAGGAGTGTTACAAGCCAGCCTCCGACAATAAGCAGAATATCCATGGTATCCTCCCTCGAACGATTAAGTGCGAATTGGTTACTTAGAAACGCAGCTGCTCGACGGCCCGCTGGGCTTCTAACGGGTCAACCTGGAAGTACCTCTCGGTGATCGCTAAGCTGGAGTGACCCAACTGTTCTTGAATAACCTTCAGGTCCACGCCGTTTCTCCGGAGAGTATTCGCGTGCGTTCGGCGGAGGGAATGACTTGAGGCGTTCTCGACGCCGGCGACCTGGAACATCCGCTTGAGAATCATGATAGCGTTCGTGCTCGTCATTGGCCGCCTGGGCCGCGTCTGGGACGGGAAGAGCGGTTCGGTGGGGGCTAGACTCGGGCCTCGGCTGTCCAGGTAATCCTGGAGGTGCTTGACGGCCTGCTTCGAGACGGCAACCGTCCTGGATCGACCTGACTTCGTGCTGTGCTTCGGCGATTTGTGCCGTGCCCGAGCGCCGCGTAGCCGCGGCGCCGGGTGCTCCAGGACGATCCGGCCACGCACCCTGTGCCGGTCGGCGACGTCGCCGACCTCGAGCCCGATGATTTCCGAGATCCGCATTCCCGACCCCAGGCCCAGGTAGAAAATGGCCCTGTTGCGCAGCTCGTGCCTGGCGCCGGCGAGGCACTTGTCGATTCGGTGGATCTGATCCGGCGTTAATTCCTCGGCGCGGCCGCCGGTTCCCTTGGGTCTGCCGGCCATATTGGAGGCCTCCAGAAGTTAATAAAAGGCTGCTATTAGGGATGGATTATTCAATACCGGGGGCCTGGTTGTCAAGGGCGATCTTGGAAGCCGTTGCGGGGGGCGGAAGAGGGGAGTTTGTTAATAAAAGAGAGATTTTATTAAGGAACCGGAATCAACCTAAAAACAACGGTTGAAAAAAACTTCCCCTAACCGGGCGGCTTTTTGTTACACTTTGCACGTTTCTGAAAAATGGAGCCGGTCATGCAGTCGAAGACAGTTTCGATGGTGTGCTGAGGGCGAGCGCAATCGAGGAGAACCTGGCTGACAAGTTCGTGAGGGGGCTAGCAATTGTGGAGAAGACCGCAAAGGTGGTGCCGAGTATCGCCACGCCACAAATTATCGCCGCGATGTCGGCGGCAGGGGCGGTACTCTCTGAGTTCCAAGTATCGGACACGGGCACGACGAACTCGAAAGGGGTGCCCTTCAATCCCACGTCTGGCGATGTCATCGGTCAGACCCAGGCCTTTCTCTTCGTGCCAACCGGGGGCATCTCGTCAAGAGTCACGTGGACAATTTTCAAAGGAGATGGCCCGGCGTGTTATACAGAAACCATATATTCATTTTTAGACGTCTGACAACAACTACAGGAGGAACAAATGGCCAAGAAGAAAGTGTTCGTGAGCTTCGACTTCGACAACGACAAGACCCTCAAGGACTTCCTCATCGGCCAGGCGAAGCTCGATGACGCGCCGTTCGAAGTGATCGACTTTTCGCTAAAGGAGGCGGCTCCTGAGAAGACCTGGCTCGACAAGGCTCGTACAGTAATCTCGCGTTCGGAGGTCTTCATCGTGATGCTTGGTTCGAAGACCCGGAATGCTCCGGGTGTCCTCAAGGAGGTCAAGCTTGCCAACACACTAAAGAAGACTAAGTTCCAGATCATCGGCTACAAGGACGGTTCCGAGACATGGGCGGTTCCCGACGCGGGACGTGTCTACAAGTGGGACTGGGAGAACTTGAAGAAACTTCTCAAGTGACGCGATGAGCAAGACCGTCGATATCGATTCACCAGCGGTCCAAGGCTACCTTACGATCCTTCAGGGCGTAATCGGTCGCATGGCTTCGAATAGCGCCAGCGCCAAGACATGGTGTATCGCGCTCGTTTCAGCGATCATTGTTGTGGTATCGGACAAGGGAGAAGCTGGATTCGTGTGGATTGCGCTCGTGCCAGTCGTCCTCTTCTTTCTCCTTGATGCGTACTACCTCGGCCTCGAACGACAGTTTCGTGATCGATACAATGACTTCATCGGAAAATTACACAATGGTCGTGCGGAGGTGGAAGATGTATTCATAGTTACTCCCGGCGACGGCGTCCGTGGGACCATGAAAGCTGCTTTGATGGCCTGCGGGTCCGTGTCCGTGTGGCCTTTCTACTCCCTACTTGCCGCCATGTTGCTCGCGGTGCGAATGTGCATTCTGTGACCGCCGTGAGCACACACCTAACGGCATGCAGTTCTCAACGCTGCTCGGCACCATTCAGCCGGGGCGTTTGTCTCACAAGAGGCGACCGATGAATCCGTGGCTCATCGCGATGCTGGGGTATCTCGGGTTGGTCGCGATCACCTTTCTACCGGTAGCCGCGGTACTGCTTCGAAAGATCGAACTTCACGATGGTGGTCCTGGCCCAGATCAATCGCCACTGTTTTCGGAAGACGCGAAAACACGTCTTCAGCAGAATCACTCGCGACTGCTCGGGACGTTGAGCTTCTGGAAGAAGAAAGCGGAATTCTACAAACGCTTTCATTTCTACTCGCTCGGATGGGTGATCCCGTCCTCCGTCTTGCTGCCCTTCCTTGCACAGGCGATTACTCAGGATCCCTACTCGAAATGGTTTTTATCGGTGGTAGCAGCGTTCTCCGCCGTTCTCCTGTCATTTCAGAAGTGGCTCAAAGCCGAGCAGAACTACAAGGCTTTCCGACTAGGTGAGTCGGCCTACTATGACCTTCGCAGGCAGATGTTAGACCGACCACGAAGCTTCGGAGAAACCGAGGATGCGCAACTCGAAACGTACTTCCTACAAGTCGAGGAAATTCGGCGACGAGTTCGAGATGCGGAGATCGACAACTTTCCGGGTTCAGATATTCCAAAGGTCAAGCTTCCGCCCAGCGAGGGGAGAGACGCCTAACAATCATTGTTATGTCCAATCGCGGATAGTGATTTAATGGAAATACCTAAAAAGGATTTGAAAATTCTCTGGGGGCGTGCAGCGAATCGATGCTCGATATGTCGAAAGGAGCTTTCAGCTGACAAGAAGCATGATACCATGTCTTATCCCATCGGTGAACAAGCTCATATTGTAGCAGAGAATGAAGGTGGCCCCCGAGGAAAAAGCATTCTCTTACAAAAGGAGCGTGCATCATATCGGAATCTAATACTCTTATGCCCGACACATCATACCGAAATTGATAAAGCCCCAACAGATTTTCCAATTGAGCGCCTCCATATGATAAAGCAAGAGCACGAGGACTGGGTTCGTGAATCTCTACATGGTTTTCCTGGCTGGGATGTTCCTATCCAAGAGGAGAAGTATCTTAGAGATGACAAGGAAGTTCGAATTGTGAACTTTGTCAAAGAGTGGCTAGACTTTCTGGCATTTTTCGATCTGTTTTATACTAATATTTATTCATACCTGCTTCGTTCAGATAAGAAATTGAATGATTTGCCAAGAACCGATATTCTGGAATGGCATAAGCGACGGGGTATACTCCGTGAACTCTTATTTATTACAGGAGAGAAAAACCTTGTCGTTAAGAAGTTTATATCTTGGGTGCAACTAAAATCCGAGGATTCGTATCTTTCTGAGTGGAACTATGAGACACCATTTTCTTTTATACTAGACTTCATAAATCCTATTGCCATGGTGAATCTTCATGGTTTAGCTGTTTGGAATGCAAGCGGTATTTCCAAAGAATATATTGAGGGCCTCAGTTGGAAGTATCCTGGCGTTAAGATGCTATATTTAAAGATATAACCTGCTCTTGCAGCGGATCGCAAAAACCGCGTCCGCTGAAGAGCGGCGTTGGGACACACACAATGGCACAAACGAATGAAACACCTGAAAACCGGTTGACGAAATACCGGGAACTCTACGCTCTGGCAAAGGACGTCTTCGCGCAAGAAATTGCGCGCTCCGCAAGTATCGAGCAGAAAGCCTCCATCTACCTATCCATACACACCTTTATCCTTGGTATCTTCGGTTTCTTCAGCAGGCAGGTATTATCGACGGTCCTTCCGCCACGTGATTGCCTGTCATGGCTTCTGATTATCGGCCTCACCGTATTCCTTGGATTGATCATTTCAACATGGTTTATCCTCTTCCAAATTCTCCGCCTGTATCGTTATGCCAACCTCCCCATACCCCTCGAGTTTTTCCACAAGAACACCTTGGCGACCGTATACTACGGCATGGCGAAAGGAATGCGAGATAATCTTCAGATCAATCGGAAACACGGTGACGTAAAGGGGCGGATGCTGGATCGTGCCTATGATCTCATGCGGATCATGGTAATCCTGCTGTTGCTTCTGTGCATGCTGTTCGGTGCCCATTCGTGGATCCATACTGTACCTAATCCGTAGCGAGAGGAGGACATGATGCCAGACGAGCCCAATGAACCAACACCAGAACAACAAGACCCAGCGCCAGCCGCGCCTGAGCCTGCTGGGAACACGCCGGATGTGAATGTAACACCACCGGCATTCGATCTCATCACGAATTCGGCTGACCCACCGTCCGGCAGTGAAATCCTGACGGAGACAGAGAACGACTGACTCAACAACAAGATCGAACCCGTCACCCCGATCAGACCTACTGCCGGAACCTGGGATGGTAGGCTTATGCTATTTGCCTTTCTACATCTCCATCCCGAACCCTCGATCCCTTTTGAGGGCCCACTCACGAAACGGAAAAAATCGTACGCTAAGGATCAGTGCTAGTGATCAGACAAACAATCACTTCTTCTTTTTCTTTTCCTCCGCGATGTCTCCGATCGTGCTGAATACGTTCTTCCAGTAGCTCTCATTCCGTTGTCCTGTCAGCAGGATCTTCTCAAGCGTCTTGCGGTCCCGATCGCCGGCCTCAGCGCAGTTTGCGGCGGTTTGTGCCGTCCTGGTTTGTAGGGCTGCACTCGAGCCAACAGCTCGACGTGTCTGAAAGCCGCTTATCAAAACTTCTCCCAGCTCGCGCTCAATACCTGCCTGCCTCATCTGTAGCGCGTTTTCCTGTTGCTGCCGGACCCAATGCGATGTCAAACCCGTCCCGACCGCAAAGCCTAGGGCCAGGTTGATCAGAAATACAACGGCCGATAATAATTCCCCGCCCTGGGCGCCTTGGTGGTACACTTGGCGCGATTTTGAAAAATGGCGGCGGTCACTCCTTGTTACACGGAACGACACTCTTCGAGTACTGCGGCGAGGGGCCGGCGGGTGGTTCCCGAGTTTGACAAGGCAGCTTGGATTTTCTAGAACGTGGCGAATTCTTGGTTTAGGAGACGGTTCGGGCGGGATAAGCCGCCAGGGGTGCGTAGATGAACTCATTTGAAAGGAGTATACGATGTCGTCGCTCATGCGTTTGATTATTGTAATTGCGGGTCTTGTGCCGGTTGCGTTCGGCTGCGGGGGGGGTGATCCTGGCCGCGGCGATCTACCGCAACCGCTGTCTTCGGCCCAGGTGACGCCACAGGGCACCTTGCAGCGGCAGGAGCCGCGCCGGGACGAGAGCGACAGAATGCCAGCCGGGCTGCGCCGAGCCTACATCGAGGCCCGCATGAAAGACGCCGCTCCCGGCTACGCCTTTACGCGTCGGGCGGAGGGCGGCTTCGAGGCCCGCTGTGCCGGGCAGAAGTTGTCTATGGAGATAGGCGAGCGGGCAGTGAGGCTGGCGCCCTCGACGGGCGAAGACTTCAGCGCCGAGCTTGCGCTGGCCGGAGTGGGCCGGCCGGGGGATATCAGGCCGGTGGCGGCCGCGGTTTTGCGGGCCGAGAAGAATCAAGTGACGTTAGACCGGGGCCCGGTTACCGAGTGGTACAAAAACGGCCCGCCGGGTTTCGAGCAGGGGTTCGATGTAGCGCGCAGGCCTGCCGGCGACGGTCCGCTCACCATCCGGGTGGCGGTGGGCGGCGATGTGACGGCCCGGCTGGATCGGGTTCCTGGGCGGATAGTGCTTGAAAAAGACGGCCGCGATCTTCTCGCCTACAGCGATCTGGAAGCCTACGACTCGGCCGGACGCATGCTGGATGCCTGGTTGGGGGTCGAACAGGGGCAAATCGCGCTCTTTGTGGACGACGCCGGGGCGCAGTACCCAGTCACCGTCGACCCGCTCGTCTGGCAGCTTCAGCAGAAGCTCACCGCCTCCGACGGCGCGGCTGGTGACTTGTTCGGCGGTTCCGTCGCCATCTCCGGAGACACCGCTGTGGTGGGGGCATTCTATGACGACATCGGCTCGAACTCCGAACAGGGCTCTGCATATGTGTTCGTGCGCTCGGGCACTACCTGGGCACAGCAGCAGAAGCTCACCGCCTCCGACGGCGCTGCCAGTGACAGCTTCGGCATGTCGGTCGCCATTTCCGGGGACACGGTGGTCGTCGGTGCGTACTATAACACCATTAGTCCAAACACAATGCAGGGTTCGGCGTACGTTTTCGTGCGGAGCGGGGGAACCTGGGCGCAGCAAGCGAAGCTCGTGGCCTCCGACGGCGCGGCTGGCGACTTCTTCGGCCGCGCCGTCGCTGTTTCCGAGGACACTGCCATAGTCGGCGCGATCGGCTCGGACATTGGTGTTGTGGAGGAGCAGGGTTCAGCCTACGTTTTCGTGCGGAGTGGGGTCACCTGGACGCAGCAGGCGAAGCTCGTGGCTTCCGACGGCGTGGACATCGACTGGTTCGGCTTCTCGGTTGACATTTCCGGGGACACGGCGGTCGTCGGTGCGCTTTATTGCGACATCGACACAAACCTGGATCAAGGTTCGGCTTACGTTTTTATCCGAAGTGGGACTACATGGACACAGCAGGCGAAGCTCATGGCTTCCGACGGTGCGGCCGACGACCTGTTCGGAAGATCGATCGCCATTTCAGGCGACACGATCCTAGTCGGCGCGGACAGGGACGACATCGGTGCGAATGTGGACCAGGGTTCAGCCTACGTTTTCCGCTACGTGGAATTGTTTGGGAACGGTGAGCTTTGCGCCTCGGCGACTCAGTGTGCCAGCGGCTTCTGCGTTGACAGCGTATGTTGCGACTCGGAGTGCGGCGCAGGGTCGCTGGATGACTGTCAAGCTTGCAGCAATGCGCTAACCGGGGAGGCGAACGGGACATGTTCGTTTGTCATTTCAGGAACCGTCTGCAGTGCCTCGGCTGGTTCCTGCGACGTGGCCGAGAGTTGCAGCGGAAGCTCTGCGGACTGCCCAGCGGACGTCTTAGCTCCGCCGTCGACCGAATGCCGGGCGGCCAACGGTACCTGCGACGTCTCCGAGAATTGCACCGGAAGCTCTGCGAGCTGTCCCGCGGACGCTTTTGCAACGCCGTCGACTGAGTGCCGGGCGGCCAACGGTACCTGCGACGTCTCCGAGAATTGCAGCGGAAGCTCTGCGGCCTGTCCTGCAGACGCGCTCGCTTCCGCGGGCACGGAGTGCCGGGCGGCCAATGGCACCTGCGACGTCTCCGAGAGCTGCAGCGGAAGCTCTGCGGACTGCCCAGCGGACGCGCTCGCTTCCGCGGGCACGGAGTGCCGGGCGGCCAACGGCACCTGCGACGTCTCCGAAAACTGCAGCGGAAGCTCTGCGAGCTGTCCCGCGGACGCTTTCGCACCGCCGTCGACCGAATGCCGGGCGGCGGCCGGGGCCTGCGATGTCGCCGAGAGCTGCGACGGCTCATCGGCGGCCTGTCCTGCAGACGCTTTCGCACAGGCTAACACCGGGTGCAGCCCGGGCACATGCACGGACGGCACCTGGACCATGCCCGCGAACTGTTCGGGCTCGTCGGCGGATTGCCCGCAACCCCAAACCCAGCAATGCTTGCCCTACGTCTGCGGCCAGGACTCCTGCCTGGCAAGCTGCTCATCTAACACCGACTGCGCGGCAGGCTTCATCTGCGAAAACAACCTGTGCCACTCCCCGGGCAACCAGGGAGATCCTTGTAATGCCGACGTCGAGTGCGCCTCCGGCTTCTGTACCGACGGCTTCTGTTGCGATAGAGCCTGCGGCGGCCAGTGCGAGGCTTGCGACGTCTCCGGCGGCGAGGGAAGCTGCGCCACCGTGACCGGCGCGCCCCACGGCGAGCGCACCCCGTGCGCTTCCGACGGAAGCGCCTGCGCTGGAAGCTGCGACGGCACCGACCCCGACGCCTGCGCCTATCCCGACCAGGAGACCAAGTGCCGGGACGCCTCGTGCAGCGACTCGGTGGCGGTTCTCGAAGCTTTTTGCCAGGGAGACGGCGCCTGCCCGGCCGAGCAGACTGTCGACTGCGGCGATGCCGGCTGCGATAGCGACCGCTGCGGCGTGGCGAGCTGCCAGCAGGACGGCGATTGCGCCGCAGATGAGTTCTGCGCCGCGGGCATCTGCGTTACCAAGCTCGCTGACGGCACCGAGTGCGCCGGCGGCAACCAGTGCCTGAGCGGCTACTGTGTAGACGGCTTCTGCTGCGACGGCGCCTGCAACAGCCAGTGCGAGGCTTGCAACGTCTCCGGCGGCGAGGGAATCTGCGCCCCCGTGACCGGCGCGCCTCACGGCGGGCGGGCGGCCTGCGAGGGAGGCGGCGACTGCCAGGGAAGCTGCGACGGAAGCGACCGGACGGAGTGCGTGTTTCCCGGCGAGGACACCGTCTGCGCCGAGGCCGACTGCTCGGCGGGAGCCGCGAGCGTCGAGGGCCTGTGCGACGGTCAGGGCCGCTGCCAGGAGCCGGAGCCCGTCTCCTGCGCGCCCTACATCTGCGGCTCGGCCGCCTCCTGCCTCGGTAGCTGCAGCGACAACACACAGTGCATCTCCGGCTACGAGTGCGTAGAAGGCGAATGCCGGCAGATAACCACTCCTGCCAGCAGCGGCTGCGGATGTGCGACGGGCGCCACGCCCGTATCGGCCGGTCCGGTGCTGCTGGCCCTGTTTGCGCTGCTGTTCCGTCGTCGGCGCGGCTGAACGCACGCCTAATCATGAGAATCATCGCGGGACGCGAAGATTCTCAGTAGCGGGCTAGCCCGGCGGGCGGATTTTTGGCTGCGAAGCCCTCTGAGTGCGAGGGCCGTTGAGAGGCACGGCAGCGGCGGAACGAAGTGTAGCCGTGCCCATTGGTATCCACGAAGGGGGAAGGGTATTGCGGCGGCGATTCAATGTTGCAAATGCTTTTCGCGGTCAAGGATCTATTTGGCTTTACGAGGTGTGCGGAACTTCTGCAGAGCGGTCGTCAAGACCAAGAAAAACCTGGCTGATAAGGTAGTGGGTACATGCTGGAAGGTGCTTGGCGTGGCGCTAAGGTAGGAATGTAAACCTGGAGGTTGAAAGCGGCCAGATCCAGGAAACTAGCGGCTGCGGTGACACTGGTCGGTAACCACTGCACACCGGGTGCCACGCACACCGTGGCAGCCGCCGGATCACGTAAGTCATTGATCACTGGTGAAGGGTAGGGGTCGGGTTAGCCCGCTCGTAGCGCAGCAAGATCCACTTCGGGCATCAACAAGAGTCGTCGTTGCCGGAAATATTAGAGAGTCCACTCCAGCCGGCGGCAATTAGCTGGTCAAGTAAAGCGACTGCCAGGGAAATGCAAAGGGCGGCGTTGCTTTCGATGTACAGGCCCCCGACGAAAGTGAGGGCTGTCATTGCCAGGCTCGTCAGGGCGTCGTTGCTGTAGATTTCCAGGAACCCCCGAACGGACGTGAGAGCCGGCAGGTCCAGGCTCGTCATGGCAGAGTTGCTGGAGATGTCCATGTTAGCATCAACGGTTGTGAGGGCCGGCAGGGCCAGGCTTGTCAATGCGCCGTTGCTGTAGATGCTCAGGTTCCCCCCGACGATCGCGAGTACCGGCATGTCCAGGCTCGTCAGTGCGGCGTTGGCGGTGATGTTCAAGTACCCTCCGGACGTGAGGGCCGGCAGGGACAGACTTGTCAGGGCGGCGTTGATTCTGATGCTCAGGATCCCTTCGACGGACGTGAGGCCATCGAGTCCAGACAGGCTCGTCAGGGCGGTGTTTGTGCTGATGCTCAGACCCCCCCCGACTGTCGCGAGGGCTTCGAGCCCAGTCAGGCTCGTCAGGGCGGCGTTGTTGGTGATGTTCAGGTTCCCCACGACGGAAGTGAGGGCCGGCAAGGACAGGTTCGACAGGGCGGTGTTGCTGTGGATGTCCAGGACACCCCCGACGGACGTAAGGTCTGGCAGGTCCAGGCTTGTCAGGGCGGCGTTGCCGCCAATGTTCAGGCTTCCCCCGACGGACGAGAGGGCCGACAGGTCCAGACTCGTCAGGGCGACGTTGCTGGTGATGTTCAGGTCCCCTACGACGGAAGTGAGGGCCGGCAGTGCCAGGCTTGTCAGGGCGGCGTTGCCGTTGATGCTCAGGTCCCCACCGACGGACGTGATGTTTTCGAGCCCACCCAGACTCGTAAGGACGTCGTTGTTTTCAATGATAAGATACCCCCCGACGGACGTGAGTGCCGTCAGATACAGGTTCGTAATGTCTGTGTTGCCTACGATGCCCAGCAAACCCTCGACGGTCGTGAGGGCCGGCAGGGACAGGCTCGTCAGGGCGTCGTCGTTTTGGATGTACAGGTCCCCCTCGACGGACGTGAGGGAAGGAAGGGCCAGGTTCGTCAGTGCGTAGTTGCCAGAGATGTTCAGGTCTCCCCCGACGGACGTGAGGGAAGGAAGGGCCAGGTTCGTCAGTGCGTAGTTGCCAGAGATGTTCAGGTCTCCCCCGACGGACGTGAGGGCGGGCAGGGTCAGACTCGTCAGGCCAGGAGCATCGACTATCAGATTTCCTGTGATGGTGGTAATGGCCGAGATCAAATATGCATCCAGGCTGTTGTTGATTGTGTAGTTGCCCTGCAGAATCCCAGTCGGGCGGGCGTTTTCACCGTCCTGTCCGTTGCACAGGTAGGACGTGCTTTCAATCTCGTCTCCTTCGAGCAGGCCGTTGCCGTCGCTGTCAATGCCTGTATGAACAGCAATGCCGCCATTGGGACAGTTGGAGTCACCATCCTGAAGAATCTCGTTGACGACGAGCGTCGCACTGCCGTCCTGACCGTCGTTGACCGTGACCGTCGTGCCGTCGGTGCAGGAGATCGTCTTGGTGCCGTCGCCGTTGTCCTGGACGGTGCAGGAAGCGCCATCTTGGCCGTTGTTGACCGTGACCGTCGTGCCGTCGGTGCATGAGATGGTCTTTGTGCCGTCGCCGTTGTCCTGGACAGTGCAGGAATTGCCGTCTTGTCCATCCTGGCCGTTGTTGACCGTGACCGAGGTTCCGTCGGTGCACGAGATGGTCATCGTGTCGTCGCCGTTATCCATGACGGTGCAAGAGGTGCCGTCGTTCCCGCCGCAGCCGGAAGCGGATAAGATAAACACGACGGAAAGTAGCAACAACATCGTTCCACGCACATAGCAGGAAAAGCGTTCGGTCAGTTTCGTGGGCATTTAATTTCCTCCCCTTGGTTTTAGATTACGTTCGAACAATCGCGTTCAGCCGTGCAGTAATCACTTTCTGAAAGCTGCCCAGAGAA
>Ga0307378_10008370_pt1 | contig 13767 bp, 7 predicted proteins | sample UN1MG_FD_202238 | JGI IMG/M metagenome (GOLD analysis project Ga0307378, IMG submission 202238) | Soil microbial communities from Risofladan, Vaasa, Finland - UN-1 | ecosystem: Environmental > Terrestrial > Soil > Coastal area > Acid sulfate soil | place: Finland: Risofladan, Vaasa | collected... | reverse complement strand
ACGAGCAGGTGAACCGGCCGGGATGAGTAGAGTTCGTGGCTGTCCAGATACTCGTAGGAAGCGAATGCCATCCATCGGTCGCTGGGGCCAAGGATGCCGACGACCACCATCTCGGTCGGGATACTGTAGTCTAGATCGTATACTGGACGGCCAACCGTATCGCCCAGGTGCAGGCCGCGATTCATAGCCACTGCTTCCGATAGAACGATCTCGTTGGATCGGGGGTGGGGCAGGCGGCCTTCGTTGGGGTACACCCCGTACAGATCCATGAGAGCGGGCAGGTCATTTTCAGGAACGCCGTAGAACGTGAACTCAGCCTCTGTGGGCGGTATGCTGGCCATCATATCCAATCGTATAGCAGGGATGACGCGCGCCACCGACGAGTGGGTGCTGATGCGCGCCGCCACGCCAGGATCGACGGCGCGGCCCACACTTGGCGAGACCACGCTGACGTGGCGGAGGTATTCGATGAATGGCAATTTTGCGTCAATGAGTGGTGCAATGAAGAAGGCAGGAAAGGCAATTCCCAGGATCATCAGCGCCATGCCCGCCATCAACATCAGCCCCCGGCGACGATGGCGTAGATAGAAGAGGCGGGACGACAGCGGCCTGGCCGACGAGCCTCTCACCCCTCGCCGCCGGGCGCTCGCTTCCGCGCTGAGTTTCCCTCGCTCAATGATCGCCACGGCGTCCAGGCGGGCGAGAACCCGCATGATGCTCAAGGCCGCAAAGGCGATCGCCACCAATGGAATCGGAACGGTGAACCAGATTGGCGAAAGGTTCGCCAGGTTCAGCTCCATCCCCCTTGGCTCGTAGAGGTTTGCCCTTAGCCAGGCAAAGATCAGCCCGGCAAGCGTCAGACCGCCGATCCAACCCATCCCGGCCATAGCAGCCGTTTCCAGCGTCAGGCGGCGGACCAGTCGGCTCTTGTGATGGCCGATGGCGTGAAGAAGAGCGAACTCTGCCAGCCGTTGGGTCAGGGCGATCTGGTTGATCGTCCCGACGACCAGCGCAGTGACGACCAGGACCAGGCAGTCCACGACACCAAATACCAGGTAGAGTATTCGGCGAGCGCTATCGTGGAACGCGGACAGTGACCCGAGGGTCTCCACCTCTGTGTGCGCAGAATGTATCGTGGTCTCCAGGAAGTCGTCCACTGCCGTCTTGCCGCCCTCTCGAGCGAAGACCAGCAGTCTGGATGGCCGCGGCGCATACAGTTCGTGGGTGTCGAGGTACTCGTAAGAGACAAAGCCTACGAGAACGCCTTGTCCTGAACCTGCCACAGGATCGTTCTCCAGGATGCCTACCAGCACCAGTTCTGTGGGGATGCTGGAGTAGTAGTTCTTGTTGATCGAGGCGCCGATTCGGTCGCCCAGACGCAGCCCCAGCGCACGGGCGATCTCTTCCGGAAGTACAACCTCGTTTGTGCGCGCTTCGAGCAACCGTCCCTCTTTCAAGCGCACGTCGCAGGCATCCATCAGAAACCCCACGTCGGCCTCGGCCACCCCTAGCACGTTGAAAGATCCACCCCCGAACAGGGACGGCCAGGAGATCCGCAAGCCATTCTCCAGGATGACTCGTTCCACGTCTGGATGCGTTCGAATCTGTGACACCACGGCTGGCTCGAGCGAACGGCCGGCGACAGGGTGCACTTTGCTGAATCGGGTCAGGTAGTTCGCGGTGGCGTATGCGGTGTCCAGGACGGAATCCAGCGCGCCAGCCATCACATAGATGCCCAGCGTCACCAGGGTGATGAGACCCATCAGCAGCAAGGTCTGCCGCTTGTGGCGGCGATAGTAAGTCAGCGGTGATAGTGGGTTCATGACCTCCCCCTGCTAGCTGTACTGCGCGGCGCGGGCGACCCGATCTTTGACGTCGGCGATCCGCCCCTCGCGCAAAGTGATCACCAGGTCGGCCTCGTTGAGGATCTCGGGGTTGTGTGTGACGGCGATGAGACTGCCCTGCTTGCGATAGCCGCGCAGCAGGGCCATCACCTGCAGGCCGGTGCGCCGGTCCAGCAGGCCGGTCGGTTCGTCGGCAAAGATGACCCGCGGGCGGTTGATCATCGCTCGGGCGATGGCCACCCGCTGCCGCTCGCCGCCCGAGAGCTCGTAAGGGAAGCGGTGCAGCTTGTCGCCCATGCCCAGGTCGGCCAGGAGCGCCCGGGCCTGGACGGCGTGAGCCTTGTCCTGCACGGGCGCGGCGACCATCACGTTTTCCTGTGTTGTCAGGTAATTGATCAAAAAGTGCTGCTGGAAGACGAAGCCGAACTCGTGGCGGCGCAGTGAGACACGCTCCCGGTCTGACATCTTGCTGTAGGCGCGGTCGTCCAGGTAGATCTCACCCCCGGTCGGCTTGCGCAGCCCGCTCAGCAGATAGAGCAGCGAGCTCTTGCCCGAGCCGGAGGGCCCCAGGATGCCGATGAACTGGTGGTCCTCGACGCCCATGGAAACGTCGTCCACGGCATCGACGGTGGTTTCGCCGTCCTGGTACGTCAGGGTGAGCTTCTCTCCTTGTAGCATTTGAACCTCCCTGGCAATGTGATCTCTCCAAAAGACGAACGTGAATTCTCCCCGTGCAACGTGGATGACTGCCACGATGACAGCATATAGGAAAGCGCGCGCCATTTCTATAGGCGGCTGTCACTCCAGGCCGTGACAATCGTCACGGCCTGTCCGTAGCGCGGGGCACGTGATTGACTCCCGTCCCGCGACAGGGTACAATCCTGGGAAGGACCGGGAAGCGACTGAGGATCATGATCCGCGTTGTCGTTGTTGACGACCATCCCCACGTGGCCATTGCGCTGCGCGCCTTGCTGGACCAGACGCTCGACATCCGGCTGGTGGCCGAGGGGCGGCAGGGCAGCGAGGTCTTTGCCCTGGTGCAGCGCGAGCGACCCCACGTCCTCCTGTTGGACCTGGTCCTCGAGACGGGATTCGACGCCCTGAGCGCCGTTCGCGACCTGCGGGCCAACTTCCCCCAGCTGCGGATCTGCCTGCTCAGCGCCCACCTGGAGCCCACGTATGTCCGCGACTTGCTGGAGGCTGGCGTCTGTGGCTACATCCTCAAAGACGACGACTACGTCTCTCGTATCGAAACCATCGTCCGCGACCTGGCGGCAGGTCAACTGTATCTGAGCCCTCAGGCTTACGAGGCGCTGGCCCAGGCCACCCAGCAGGTGGCGGACCGCGAGCTTCTCACCGACCGCGAGCGTGATATCCTGCGCCTGGCCAGGCGGGGCCTACCCAACCCGCAGATCGCCCGGTCGCTGCACCTCTCGCCGGGCACGGTACGCAATCATCTCAGTGCCATCTATCGCAAGCTGGGTGTGCATAGCCGGTACGAGGCCCTGGCTATCGCCGAGGAACGGGACCTGCTCTAGGAGGCTTGATCTAGGAGAGGGCGTTGAACGGAGCTGTTTTGTGGTTGCTGGTTGGCGTCTCTGGCGCCCTGTTGGCTGTGTGGCTCGCCCACTTGGCCCGGCGATCGTACCACCGATGGCGCTATGGCACTCCCATCGCCCACGAGGAACTGCTGGTGCAGTACGGCCGCCGCATGGCTGCTCTGCTGGATGGCGAAGCTTTGGGGGGGTTGCTGGCCGAGGATGTGTCCGCGGCGTTGGACGTGTCGGGGGCGACGGTGTTGCTCGGCGATGGCCGCGACCTGGTCGCCATGGACGAGTCTGCCTTGCGCCTGCCGGTCCTCCACGCCGCGGTGCGTTGGGTGGCCTCCGGCGGAGAGGCGGTGGGTGTGCATGGACGGCTGCGCGAGCTGATCGCCCAGGGTCGCACCGACCTGGCCTGGACGGTGGTCTGGGTGCCGATCATGCGCGGCGCCGACCTGTACGGCGTCTGGCTGCTGGGCGAGCGTGTCAGAGGTCTGGCCTACGCGCCCGAAGACCTGCGCTGGTTGACCACCTTGGCTCGGCAGGCAGCGGTGGTTCTGGAGACCATTCGCTACGCCGAGCAAGAGCAGTTGGTGGCCAATGAGATGCAGGCCCTCTATCGCCAGGCCGTGTCTACCCGCGAGTCGGAGCGGGAGCGGTTGTCGCGGGAACTGCACGACGGCGTCCTTCAGGACCTATGTGCAGTGACTCGTGACTTGAAGGCCCTGGAAGGTACTACAGGGGACACGGGGAACCTGGCGGCCCTGGTCGCCCGCTCCAACGAGTCGGTGCAGGCCCTGCGGGCCATCTGCCACGACCTGCGCCCCCCGCTGCTCTCCAACAACCCCAGCCCGGCTCTGAAGGCGCTGGTCGAGCGGTTGGATGCCCAGTCCAAAGCGCCCATCCACATCGAGATCGCCGCCGACGATCTGAGTCTGCCCGAGCAGGCCTCGCTGGCCATCTACCGCATCGCCCAGGAGGCGCTCTACAACGCCATCCAGCACGCCGACGCGTCGGAGATCGCGGTCCGTCTTACGCGCTACCCTGAGAAGCTGCGGATGACAATCACCGACGACGGGCGCGGCATGGTCGACGGCACGGACCTGCGCCGCTTCACCGCGGAAGGCCACTTTGGCATAGCTGGCATGCGCGAGCGGGCAGCGACGATCGGGGGCACCCTGGATATCCAGGCGGCGCCCGACTATGGCACGGTGGTGATCCTGGAGATCCCCTGCTGACCGGGGAACCGTGACAAGGCGCTACGGGGCAGGGGCCGTGGCCTGTGAGTTGCCACCCTTTGGGCACGCCAACCCGCTGTATTCCCATGGCCAGCTTGCCTGGGGGAACACGGAAGACCGATCAGGTGATGGCCCCTCCTCGTCCCCATGGAGATCAACGATCTCGCCACAAACGTCCTCATGCCGGCCTTCTGCTGGCATCGCTGTTCGAGCAGGACTGGTGTAAGAGCTATCTCGGGCGCTGCCTGCATTCTCTCCGGGATCGATCTTGGTGTTAAGCTGGGGATGTTTGAGGGGGAATTGACCCCGTTGTCTCCGCGATCAGTTGCTTGACAACCCACCAGCATACGTCCGGAGGGTGCGGGTCCCTGGGTGTGCTTGGAAGAGCTTTCCCTCCCCTTGCCAAACGGGGACGTTCTCAGCTGTGACTGTGAGTGGGCTCGGTGTTTGTGATCGGAGGTGCCGGCTTTCGTGGCTGGTCTATGGGAACTGCGGATCAGAGTGCTGCGGGCTTTGACAAAGCAAAGGCCTGCGACGGGTGAGAACCTACTCAATATGAGTACCCTGGACAGATACATGTTACATATTGTGGTGTGCGGATTCGGATACTGCTGATCACCTAAGATCCGTTTTGGGGTAACCCGGGTGCGGGTTCGAATCCCACCCGCCCTACAAGTAACACGCGCACGGTGTAGTATCCGTCGCCGTGTCCCACAGATGGAACTACCTGGCTCTCCCAGTACGGAGAGCCTTTTCTCTTGCCACGAAAACGACTGCGGACTGTGAAAGACTGAGTGCTACAAGAATGCTACGGACTCAGGCGAATAATCCTACGGCGTTCAAAAGGTGGCAGTTTCCAGTGGCCTGGCCTTGAAAACGGTCGAACGCCGGCAAGCCCTATTCAGATTGACCGCGCAACGGCTAGTCCATAGAATGACTTTCACGCGCACGAGCACCCCTTGGACCATTCTTGCGGGCGTGTAGAGGCTAGCCTGGGGCGATGCAAGGTGTGTCAGCAGGTTGATGAAGTGGGGAAGCCAAGTCAATCCCGTAGCCAATCTACTCCTCAGTCACTAGCGGGGCTGAGAAGGTCAACGATTTCTTGAAACATGCTCACTATGACGGCGTCATCTGCGGTTTCAACTACTAGCTGCGCCTTCTTTCGGCATTTCTCTCGGTCGATGTCATCTGCATGTATGGAAACATACGTCTGAATGACGAGTGCCAGAGCGCGTTGGTGCTCGATGGAGACGGTCTCAGCTAGATCAAAAGCTTCCAGGAAGTGGTCGATTCCATCTTCGGGAGTATCGGATGTGAGGAAGAAGAACCCCAGATCGGTGTGAAAGGAGATGCGTAGGGGCAATGGGATACTGCCTGCATAGGCTTCGGCGTCTCTGGCATATTGCAGCATCTTGGACCAATTCTGTAGAATCTGCTCGACACTAGCGAGTTTTAGGAGGCTGCGCCCCAGGCCGATGGGCTCGTTGCGCTCCTCATAGAACAGTCTTAGTTGCTGCAGTCGTTCTCGATACACGATGAGTTCCGCGTGGTCGGCGATATCCTGAGGTAGAATCCCGAAGAGGATTCCCGCTTCAGACTCCTGATCGATGCTGTACTCTTCGAGAAGTGCCAAGATTTCCTCCACCATGCTTGCAGCAGAGGGCTCACCCATGGAAGTGTAGAGAGAATACAGATTGAATAGAGTCTGAGCCTCGTGATCGCGGTTTTCCAATTCACGGTAGATCTCTAACGCTTCAAGCAGGCACTTCTCGCCTTCTTCCATGTCCCCCTGAAAGCCGCGAATAATCCCGAGGTTCTCCGTGGCTTGAGCATGCAGCATGGGCTCCTCCAGGGCCTCGAAGACCCGTACAGCTCTACCATAGTAGTTGAGGGCATTGGTGAAATCTCCCGTATCCTGATACACTTTGCCCAGATTGTTGTACAGCACCCCCAGCGTTTGGTGCGGACCTTCGCCTCCGTACGCTTCTAGAATCTCTCGGGCACGTCCAATCTGGCTGCGTGCCTCCTGGCTTCGGTTCAATCGCAGGAGTAACGCTCCGTAGTTCACCCGAGTTATAGCCTCGCGCAGAGGATCCGGATGCTGGGAATAGATAGCCAGCGCTTCCTCGTAGAGGCTCTCGGCAGCCTGTGATTCCCCAACCTTGTCATAGATATCCGCCTGGAAGGTGCGGATCTGAGCCACCTTGCCAGGATGATCCCGTTCCCTGCTCAAATCGACGTTTCTCAAATAGGATTCTGAAGTCTGAAGATGCTGTCTGGCCAACTCTCTGCGCCCGCGGACCCACTCCACGGTGGCTAAATTCACTGCAACCTCTGCTTGGCCCAGCAAGTCAGCCGCCTCTTCGAAGTTCAAACGAGACTGACCATACAACTCCTCCGCCTGGTCCAGGTCTCCTTGCTGACGATACGTCACCCCGATATTCATGGCGATGACACCTAGAAGATAAGGATCCCGCACCTTCTCTGCTTCGCCCAGGGCCTGCTCGTAGAGTGTTCGAGCTGCCTGAGGATCATTCTCGTGAAGATTGCCCTCGTTGATGAGGATGTGGACCAATCCGACCTCGTCGTCGAGTTGTTGGTATATTTCCCGAGCCTGCTCGTAGTTGTGAAGGACGCGATCCCGATATGGAGTACCTCTTCCCGCCCAAAGGACTCGCTCATTCTGCAGCAGAACGGCCTCGCCTTGGGACCCGGTCTCTATTGTCTGATGGGCCAATTGGTAGAAGCGTTCAGCTTCTGTGAACCTTCCACGTTCATATGCGATGCTACCACGAATGACATAGAGCTTGCCCTGCAGATGCTCATCTAGGAACCCGGAATTCTCAACTTCTGCGATCAAGTCGTCTGCGCGGGCCCCATCGCCTAAGCCAGCACAGACCTCGATCAAATGCAGTTTGCACTGGACGGCGCGCTTGCCAAAGCCCAAGTCTCCGAAATAGCGGACAGCACGATCCATTTGTACGCGCGCTGGGCCATACCGATGTAGATCGACCAGCTCCGATCCTTCAGTCTCGGCTTGAGCGGCAACCCAAAACTTGGCAAGGAACGGACCGACTCCCACAGCAAGTATTAGCACCGCGAGAGCAACAGAAAAGAGGCCATAGGGCATTCCCATTGCGGTTTGGCCCTCCGGCCGCTCCTTTCGAAGCAGCGTGGGAAAGGCCAGTGCCACCATTACGGCGAGCAGTGCACTCATGATGGCTGTCGGAAGAGAGATCCTGGAGAAGAACCCCGCGATTTGGTTTAGCGCTGAGAGCGAAGAGAGAAGAAGCGACGCAACCGAGACTAATATCGCGATGTTCATCGACTTCATCATACTCCTCCGCTACACTCGACTGGAATTCCCTCGCGGCGTCAAGCGCAGGACCATGCTCAGCTCCGAACCACGTTCCACATCTCCCGCAGTCTGTCACGAACTTGTGTATCCGAAGTCCTATAGATGTGAAAGCCCAGTCGGCCGGTGGGAAAGCTCCACATATCCATGGTGACTGTGAGGCCTATTCGCCTTTCGTCGAGATCATCAGCTCAAAGGAGATTCCTCGGTCCGAGTCGTAGCTTGAAAGGACGCTTTCGGACGAACCGTTCCTCCAAGCACCTTCGTCGTCCCATTAGGCCCACTGTAAATGGCACACAATCCCCACGCCTTCGATGGCATCGAGATTCTCGAGTCTCTCCAGCTTTGTTCTTCCTTGCTAGCTCTGGCTCCAACGCGACTTGCTATATCCAATGTACTTGAACTCGTCGCCGTGGTAGGCGTATAGCGTATAGTCGGCTACCTCGAACCCATGGCGAAAGAGCCTCTCAAACTCCTCCTGGGACAGTCGCCGGGCTGTTGTCTCCATGTCTCTCGCACGTACGGCTTCGTCGTCACTCAGGCATTTGGAGTCGGAGCACAATCTAGCTATCGCATCCTCCAACCGTCTGGCCTCTTCAAGATCCTTGCGCCGCAGAGCCTCCTTGCGAGCGTCCGTGAGAACGTACTCACACGTGTTGCCGATATGGACATAGCTCCCCTGGTCTTTGTGAACCTTGAACCGCTCCACAATAGCCCTTGATCTTAACGCGAGAACTTGATACATCGGTATGTCGATGATTCGAAGGATGACTTGCCAACGCCGGTACCCCTTGGATTGTGGTCTCCCAGACGCGCTGCTCGCTATCAAGAAGTCAACGCCTTCTCTCCATCCATCGACAAAGTTATGCAAGCCCTCCAAACCGAGATTGTCATAGATCCCTCCGTCCCAAAGGTGGACCTTGGAGTACTCAGGCGTCGTTTCTTCCGTCTTTCTGTGCATATGGGAGTCTGGGTCCATTTGTTCCTTCACTCCGCTCAATCTGTCCTTGTACTTGAACCATGAGCGAGGCTGCGTATCGAGAACCAGAGGGCCAACGAGACCTGGAACGGCAGCGGAGGCCGCCACCGCATCGCCTAGCGGGATATCTGTGTCGTATGTGTATCCGAGCACATAGTCGCCCATGCGAAAGCCTTCAAACCGCCAGTTCCTTCCTGTTTCATAGCATGCCGCATTGATCATCCAGCGAGGATTCTCCGGCAGCTCGCTGAGGCTTGCTGTTATGCCCCAGTCTTCCTTCAACAGTGCTGAGAAATCATCCGCTCTGGTCTCGAGAAGACTCAGTGGAGATTGCAGCACTGAAGTCAATACTCGCCAAACCAATCCGCGCTGCAAATCCTGAGTGGTCAGCAGTTCGCGAACTCTGGGAACTACCTCGTCTCTGAAATGGTCACTAGTGGGCCATTCGAAGCCGCTGTTGGCGTAGACCAGAGCAGCGCACACGCTGCCGCCGGAGACAGTGGACAAGAAGGTAACGTCCTCCAGTCGGCGTTCCTCCGCCAGTCTCGCCAACACGCCCAAATGGAATACCGTGGCGCGAAATCCCCCTCCAGAAAGAGCCAATCCTATCCTCATCTGCTACCTACCTCCTTCCATAGAAGAGTTCGTATCCTGCAATAGAAACGTAGCTTTGCCGGAACTGGTAGTATGCGCAGTATCGGGCATATCACTCGCCCGCAGCGTGAATACGTGCATAGCGCATATCACGGCCGGTTGCACGCACGATTGGCGGGTCACCTACAGTAGGTTGTTGGGCGCCTTGATGTCGGCGCGACAGACTCGGGATGGTCTACAAATAGGTTAATGCTCTTTGCTTGGGCCCAGGATGCTTCCATTGCGAGCGTTCGGAACACCCGCAGATACCGGGATTTCGTGCCAAAAGTCGTTTAAAAGCGAGTCTGGCCGCAAGCTTCAATCCCCGGCAAATGGAGGTATACTGAGGCCTCAAGTCCTTTGGAGAATCAGCCGTCCCACAACTCTACCAGAGACTCCCGTCCGGGCCGAAGCTTGAGAGTTCTGGGAATCCTGAGGGATGTCAGCTTTCCTCCTCACCCACTGGTTCCTGGCCTGTACTGAGGCTATTCCATTCAGGCTTGTCACTATTCAGATACGCGTAGATCGGTTTCTCGTTGCGCACCAGATCCACAAATGGCCCCATCTCATCGAAGGGCAGAAATATCGCCCCCACTTTGTTAGGGATCACATAAACCGGATCCGGGACAGGACTCTCGTCAGTCAGGAAATAGGCGATGAATCGATGGTCTTGTCCGCGGCAGGCAACGATTCCACGTGCCTTGATCCCAATGCCACTCCAGGTGGCGGTCAGAGCGTGGCCCAGTTTCACCTCGTACCGTTCCACTGTGAATCGCTTAATCGCCATTTCTACCTCCTTTGCGCTTGACGTGTACTTGATAGCCCGGACGGGAGTATTCGTAGGCAGGCGCCTGACGGGTTGAGCTCAACACGAATGCCATGGGCAGCCAAATCACTCACCACACGGTCTGCCCTCAGACGATGAGGTTGGGCCACGCCGGGCCCAATGGATGAGCCCCGCGTCCTTCGCGGAGTCAGGAAGTCAATCTAGTTCCATTGCCGCGTCAGCTGCAGTACCAGCTGCCCGCGAGGCACAGGCGCGATCCCAGGAGCAGGCAGATCGCCTGCATATAATGTGACCTGAACGAGAATGCCAATTTCGGCCAAGTCCCCTGTCATAAGCTCTGCGATGTGAATGACGGATTCGTCATCTGGCTTGCTGGCCACTATCGCTTCCCAGCCTTCCAGCATAACTGTCGAATCATCTAGGACGGCCTGCGCCAGCCGAGCATCCTTTCTTTGGATTCATTGGCTAGTCTCTCTCGTGCGGCGTTGCCGCATGACCTCAGCGCCTATCTCTTGAGCTATGAGGGCTAGTCCTACCGTCCCTTCCACTGGCGATCATCATAGACGGCGAACAAGAGTGTGGGGAAAGACGGATCCGTCGTGCGAGTACGCTCCTCTTCTTTGCAGGAGGGCACGGTGCTGCTTCCAAGAATGAACTCCCTTCGAAGCGCTGAATATTGGCACAGAACCCCTTTTCCTCAACCCGTGCCCAGCCGATCCGATTGAACACATCGTCATAGGTACTCCAGATGTAGCCAAAGCCCCGGGTTGGGGCAAGCAATCCAGGCTTCGGACTTCCCCTCGATGGGATGGGTGTCCCCTCCTCCCACTGGTCGAGGTGTGCTGTCCAGGTGTGGCCGTCATCAAGAAATGCCATAACCTCGACCGTGTCGCTGCGCCAAAGCATGTAGCCGCGCTCAAAAGGCTGCCAATCTGCCCAGACAATCCCAGGCTCTGAGGTTGGGCAGCCAAGTCTGCTGCGATCCCACGCGTTGGATAGCTGACTGTTTACTCCTGGCACGCAGGTCGCGGTGGGCGTATGGGTATCAGTCGGCGTGGTCTGGGCTATCTCAGGGAATGGAACATCATCCTCGTCGGCACGCACCTATGCGGGCACGGTATACTCGAGCCACAGATTGTCGCCCGTGCTGCGATCCTCGGCCGTCTGGCCGAAGAAGACCTCCCACGCGCCCTCAGGCACAGACTCCGGCCTCTTCGGAAGTCCTGTGTCTGCGCGGATGATTCGGCCTCTTGTTTTCTCCTCGAGACCCTCCAAGAGCTTGGGAAACGGAAATCCTCATCCGGAGTGAGCAGGTAGACATCTGTCCGTTGCTCGGTGGAAGGCCGAAACTCACCAAGCGCCTCTCCTTGGAACCAAGACACAGCCTTGTCAGGCATCGATCTCTCGAAGAACCAACGGATTTGCAGAGTTACTACTGTATCCTCGCTTCGCCCACCTGGTAACGCCTGCCCAGGCCTCGCATCATCAATATCCCTGCATACTGGATTGGCAAGGTGGGTCGGTGGGTCGTAGCCTGGAAAGCCGATTGATACCCTAGTGCTTGATCTGCGATCTGCTTGGCGTAGACTTTGTGTCTCTAAACCGGGAATATCAGAGGAGGGGCCACTCACAGGTTCAAAGTGAGGTATGTGGGTGCGGTGTGCAGGCCACCGCGCGGTTATATGGTTACATTCTATAATATTTCTATCGAATTGTCAACATAGCGAGGTAACCGGTGTGTGGATTTCAACATAGTGGGATATGTCTGGCGCTGCTATACCCTATCATCGACTCAGAACTCTACAAAGCGGGCCGGTTGTTATCTCTGGGGCTCTGCTTTGCTTCCTCACCAAGGCACCGGCCATGGTCTCCTCGCGATTGATCGCCATGGCTCCCGCCGTTTGGCTTCTCCGCTCATTCGTGCTCATCTCCGAGGGTAGGGATTCTTTGCTTCTAAGTAGAATCCCGTCTGATGGGCATCAGTCCCCGTAAGGGGACTGAAGGCCGAACAACCCCATCTTGAACCAACCCCTTGTGCGCCATCCCCCCGCGTTACCAAGTCGAACCTCTACGCCTCACACTCGTGCCGCGGACTGCAATCCCCCAGCTTGACGACGCTCAAGAAGTGACGTATAATGTTGTTGGCTGAAACGGCGTTGCACGACGTGTAACACTGTTGGACAATGAATCACAGCGGACTCAGAGAGAGGTAGACGGGAGTGGGGATATCTCGTCATGGGGATGGTGTCGGCTTCGTGTTCAATGTTTCGTGTCGCCAAATGAGCGGGTGAGATGACTGATACGCGTTGAGACCCCATTGAGGTCTCACATCAATCGATGGAGGTTGTTCAGAGGTGGGTGAGAGCAAAACGATTAGCGAGCAGATAGCCGAATTGGCGGTGGGCCTGCGATACGAAAATCTGCCGGAGAAGGTGCGCCAGCGTGCCGAGAACCTGGTCCTGGACCTGATGGGCTCCATGATCGGCTCGAAGAAGATCGAGTCCAGCAGGATCGCCACTGAGTTGGCCTTGGAGCTGGGTGGTCCGGAGGAGAGCACCGTGGTTGGCCGCGGCCGGAAGGTGTCTGCACCGAACGCGGCCTTTGCCAACGCCATGCAGGGCTACGCCTTCGACTTTGCGGACGACCACAACGAGTCGAATGCCCATCCCAGCGTGGCCACCATCCCCGCCAGCCTGGCCCTGGGCGAGAAGCTACACGCCAGCGGCCGAGAGGTCATTGAGGCCATCGCGCTGGGCAACGAGGTAGTCTGTCGTTTGGGCTCTGCGTTCCTGGGAAAGACCTACTACCAGGGGTTCCACCCCTCCAGCACCTGCGGCACCTTTGGCGCCGCGGTTTCGGCGGCCAAGCTGTTGAAACTGGACGTGGAGCAGACGGTCTGTGCCCAGGGCATCGCCGGCAGCCAGGTGGGCGGGCTGATGGCCTGGAACACGTCGGGGTCCTACACCAAGAGACTCCAGGCAGGACACCCGGCGATGGTGGGCATTATTTCAGCCTTGATGGCGCAGAAGGGGTTCGACGGGCCGCCGGAGATCATCGAGGGGCAAGATGGTTTTATGCAGGCCTATTCGTACGATCGTCAGTACGACACCAGCCAAATCACCGGTGGGCTGGGGGACGAATGGACATTCGCCAACTCGAGTACCAAGGTCTACCCTTGCTGCCGCTATTCGGCGGGCCACCTGGATGCCTGTCTGGACATCGTGGCCAGGCACGCTCCTGACTGGCGAAAGATCAATCACATCCTGGTGCGCTCCTCAGACTACACCATTCGCCTGCTGGCCATGCCCAGGAAGCGAGATCCGCAGAACGTGGTGGATACACAGTTCAGCATGCCGTGGCAGGCTGCCATCGCCCTCATCGATGGCCAGA
>Ga0307378_10008367_pt1 | contig 13768 bp, 11 predicted proteins | sample UN1MG_FD_202238 | JGI IMG/M metagenome (GOLD analysis project Ga0307378, IMG submission 202238) | Soil microbial communities from Risofladan, Vaasa, Finland - UN-1 | ecosystem: Environmental > Terrestrial > Soil > Coastal area > Acid sulfate soil | place: Finland: Risofladan, Vaasa | collected... | reverse complement strand
TGAGGCTTGGGGCTTGGGGCTTGGGGCTTGGGGCTTGGGGCTTGGGACTTGGGACTTGGGGCTTGAGGCTTGAGGCTTGGGGCTTGGGGCTTGGGGCTTGGGCTTGGGACTTGGGACTTGGGGCTTGGGGCTTGGGGCTTGGGACTTGGGACTTGGGGCTTGGGGCTTGGGGCTTGATTCCCTGGCTGCTGGCTGCTGGCTACTCCTTTGAGGGCTTGAGGCTTGATTCCCTGGCTGCTGGCTACTCTTTTTGCCGCCCGCCGCGGCGCCATGATTGATCGTAAATTTTTCATAAGAATCTTTTAATCTTTTTTTAATCAGAATTTAATGCAATACAGGGATAATATGGCCAACTGGCCCTAGAACGGATGCGGATGCGGAACATGCGGATGAAGCACTCTATTGACATTAGGACCATGCAGGGAACCACTGCCGGCTCCAGTGATGAGGGTCTTCATCTGGAGCTTTTCGTTTATTTAAAAGCCGCGGCTTCTCGCGGCGGCAGCCAGGGGTTGGCGTTTTCGAGCCGGGCCCGCGGGTGAAAGGAGGTTGGACAAGGGCGCGGCCATGATTCGATATATGGGGAAACCGGGGGATTCGTCCCCGGCCCGCCGGGCCGTGGAGGGCCGTGGGCGGCGAAAGGGGACGGTTCCAGAAATTTTTAGTTGCGGGGATTTGACAATGGGCCTGTTTTAAGTTACATTGTATGGAACATTTAAACGGGCCGGAAGCGCGTGCAGACAGTTAAAGGAGGTGAACGTGGAAGGGGGAACATAAGACTCATTGTGCCGCGACGCAGGGGAGCGGCGCAATTTTTAATAGGAGAAGGGTAAAGGGAACGACATTCATGAGATGAGAATATCAGGCGACTGAAAAGGTTAAAATCATCATTAAGGCAGAAGGAGGCAATTGAGATGAAGAAATTTTGGCTGGTAGGATTGATTATCGCGGCTATGGCTGTGCCTGAGTTATTGCAGGCGCAGGTGGAAGTAGGGGCCGGGACCCTGCAGATCGGCGGCAAGGTCAAGTGGGGCTACACTTACATGGCCGAGTCCGAGGATGCGGTGGGCGCGGCGGCGGCCGGCCAGGTTTCGGGCTTCGATGGCGCGGGCATCGAGCAGTTCGCGACCACCAACGTCGAGATTGACATCAACGGCACCGTGGGCGAGAAGGTGGCCTACGTGATCGAGCTGCAGAGCGTCAATGGGTTCGATGTATTGGTTAGCAACCCCAATGAGATCGGCGCCATCGGCGTGCGCCAGGCCAAGATCATGTTCAAGGACGTGATCCCCATGACCACGGTCACCGTGGGAACCTTTAACCTCCCGGTGAGCATCTATCAGCCCCGGGCCACCAACGACTATGACCTGATCGTCCTTCCCTTGCTCAATCTAGGCGGGGCCGGCAACGCCGTCGGCTTCTATGGTCCCATGGGGCTCGGCTGGCAGGCCACCGGCGTCAACTTCGCCATCATGCCCGCTGACATGGTCGAGTTGGACCTGTCCTACTTCAACGGTAACGCCGGCGGCGGCGCCAATACCGAGATTGACCTCGAAAAGTCCTGGCTCGTCAACCTCAAGATCATGCCCGCCGAGGGCGCCATGATCAGCATCGGTTACCTCACCGAAGGATGGCAGGAGAACATCTCTCTACCCGGTCATCCGGCATCAACCGAGCAGCAGAACGCGACCGGATGGGTCGTCAGCGGCGCCTATGACAACAAGAAGCTCGAGGCCAACTTCGACTACGTGACCATGACCGCCAAGGATTACCAATTCTACAAAAACAAACTGCAGAACCTCACCTCGACCGGCTACCAGGTCACCGTCGGCTACTGGTTCACCGACGCCATCGAGGCCTTGGTCCGCTACGAGAACGTTGATCCCAACACCGCCAACACCAAGAAGACCTGGGCCGCCAACGGCTATCCCAGCGAATATGACCAGATCAGCATCCTCACCCTGGGCGCCAACTACCGGGTCACCGAGAACTCCGAGGTGTCCGTCAACTACCTCTTCATCACCGAGCAGGGCGACGAGATCAACGTGGAGAAAGGCAAAACTCCGTTGGACACCAGTTTTACCCCACCGGTGCCGTGGAAGAAAGGCAAGTATCAGTCCCTGGACAACGACACCCTCCTGATCCAGGTTCAGGTGTGGCAGTAAGTTAGAAGGCAATCCGGGAGGAACTGAGCCCAACCACGGGCTCAGTTCCTCCCTTCCTTTCTAACTCCCTGAGAAATTGCTTGACCCTCCCGGGAAGCCGTGTTAATCTAAATTATGGAAGGGCTTCTCTTAGCAGGGAGGGTTCTCCTATGGAAAAATTAAATAAAAAGCAAAGAAAGATTTCCTTTCTTGAATCTGGCACCAATACAGCTCAAATTACCGAGATGTTGGATCGCGCTGATGCCCATGTGTTTCCTTCAGTAAAAGAACGCGGCAAGACCAAGCAAGCGTTGTCTAAAAAGTTGAGGTTCATTATAAGCTGCATCAATCCGGATGTTCCTGATGAGATTTTATTGAAAGCTCAACGGCAAAGCATCGCGGCACTTAAGGGCGCATAAAAAGCCGAATTACCCTAAAGCAAAGACATCTCCATGCCCTTTTAAAAAGGGCAAGGGGCCTTCTTGACTTTATCCAAATCTTCCATGCCACACTAGGGGGAGAAGTATGTACCGCGCTGGCTTGAAGTACTTTGCTTGAAAAAGATCATAGTTCCAGGATCGGCCCCTTGAAGGGAAGCCCTGGGCGGAGATTTTGCCGGGTTGCCCTTTTCCTGGGAATGATATAGCATAGCTAATGGCGAGTCATAAAAACTAATGGGGCATCGGATGAGTGAGCAGCAACAATCGGAGTTGAAACAAGACCTTTTTGATTTGGCCCGGAGCAATACCGCCAGACTGGATGAAGAATATGGACGCGAGTCGGCGGCATTGGCTCCAGATGACCGGCGCATCATGGACCGTTTCGCCGCCACTGTGCGAAAGAGCGGAAGAATCGCGCATAACATGGGCCAGTTGGACCTTCTTCAATTCCTGAAATCCGGCCAGCTCAAGAATTGTTACGAGATCGCCGAAGAGCAATCAAAGGCCGCGGGCGGCCCAGGAAAAAACAGTATCAAGAAGAAATATGGGACGCTCTATCATAGGCATGAGGTATTTCATGGGGCATTCATTGATGGAGAGCTCTTTCTGTACGGCTCCTTGAATATTGGAGGATTAGGGGCGGCCAGGTTTGGAGACCACTGCTCTATTTTGAACGAGGAATTATTCCAGGGCGCTTATCAGATTGCGTTCCTGCAGTCGGACAGCCTCAAGACCAAACATTACTGGGCCCCTGGTCCAACGTTGCAAATCGAGGCGCTGGCGCGGGAGCTTGCCCCGGAAACGCATAAGAACAAATTAGCGGCGCTGAAACACCGTGAGGAAATAATAGGAGCGTCGGACCCGCGGTCCTGGCCTGAAATCCTCTGCCGGGAAAACGTCAACATCGAAGCGATATTCGTGGGCGTGGTAACCCCCGGAGAGCTGGAAACCGTAAGGTTCCCCGCGTCGAAATACCTGAGATACGCGGTGGACGGACGCCGCGCCGCGCTGTCAAAACTGGAGCAGGATATGGCCGGCAGGCTTGAATCCATTTTATCAATGCTCGATAATATGAGCATCAAAAGGGAGTTCGTCTAAGATGATAGTATTGGCCGCGGCCAAGCTACAGGAAGGATGGGCCTATGTCAGGGACGGGGAGAGACTTATTCTCTTACGGCCGCCTTACAAGGTCTACGATCAAACCAGCACCGATGAGCCGACCCTGGAAGCCGCCGTCTCCAGATACGGCTACCAACCAATGAACCGGGAATTCGAGGACTGGGAACCCCTGGTCGAATTCCTGGAAGAACAAGCTATCAAAACCAGGAGAGCTCTGGGGTATCCCCCCCCCCGAATGGAAAACATCCGCGGACTGATCCGATTCGCCACCAAAGAGATGGCCCATGAAATTCTCGCCCGCGTCGAGAAGGAACTGATTCCCGGCCACGAATTGATCACCGCTTCAGGAATCTTGGCCGACCTTCAAGAACTTGACGCGGTCAAATCCGATCCGGAGCTACCGGGCCGCATTCAATTCCTGCTCAAGCAAACAATGTCCAAATCCAGGATCAGTTGGAGCAGGCATGAGGTTCCGGAAAAATATCTTCTGAAATCACAAATCCAGACAATTGAGTTTATAAATCAAGGAGCATCATCCATTCAACCCTCTAATCATTGACCGTCAGGGCGACCCCTTGGCGAAAGAATGAAGCAGGCTCATATTTAATATCCTTGCCTTGAAGGGACGGAAACATGTTTTCCGCTGCGCTGAAATTTGCCGAAGCCAAGTACCCTCGTTTCAACCGGGAAAGATTATCATTCCAGGATCTCAAAGATATCTGCAAGACGGAAGAAATTTTTTATTTTGAAGTGCGGGACATACCTGAAAAAAATCTAAAAAGCTACATTCAATGGCCCTGGCCCCCGGAAATCAACGAGACCATCATCGTAGTAAACAAGGAATGCAGCGATTCCGTAAAATGGTTCTGCTTGGGCCACGAGCTCGGACACTACTTTCTTCATCCCCCGCACGTGAACAGAGATACGATCCTTGCCCTTGAGAAGGGAGGGTATATCAACAAGGTTTATGTTGACGAGTTCAAGCAAGCTTATGAAAACGAGGCGGATATCTTCGCCACCATGCTGTTCATACCTGAAAAGGAACTGCTGGACCAATTTGAAAAATCCTTGCGGCCTTTCAGAGATGAATACAAGCGGCGCGGCGCGGTTGCCTTGAAGGAAATTTCCAAAATTGAGGAGAGGGTATTCATGTATCTTGAATCTGAAACCATCAGGACCCTACAAAAACAAAACCCGCAGGCCAAGAACATCGTCGAAGAAGCCCAAAATAACCTCCGCCTCCGCGCTCAAAGTTTTGTCCGCTCCCAGATCTGGCCCTCTCCCTTTGCCCTAGTTCCCGGAACCATAGATTAATATTTCGGATCACCCGCCTCTTTTCAGGTCCCGCGCGGTCTTGAAGAAGGGGTTTTGGGCGCGCTCCAGGCCCAGGGCGGCGGCGGGTCCGTGGCCGGGGTAAACGTCGGTGTCGTCGGGAAGGGCCGCCAGCCGCTGGTTCAGGGACTTGACGAGTTCGCGGAAGCTGCCGCCGGAGAGGTCCCATCTTCCCACCGAGCCCGAGAAGAGTAGGTCGCCGGAGAAGAGGGACCCGGGGGTGTAAAGGCAGATGCCGCCGCGGGAGTGGCCCGGGGTATGAATGACCTTGAAGCGCAGCCCGCCGATGTTGAGGTCCTGGCCGTCTTCGAGGTCATGGACCTTGACCCCGTCGGAGGGTCGCGGCCGGTGCAGGTACCCGCTCTTGGCGTCCAGCGGGTGGCGCAGCACCGGAGCGCCGGTGAGCCGCTGCAGCGAGTCCGAGCCCGCGGTGTGGTCCCAGTGCCCGTGGGTGTGGACTATGGCCATAAGGGTCAGGCCCTTTTCCTTGATGGTCCGCGCGATCTTTTTGGCGTCGCCGCCGGGATCAATCACCATCGCCATTTTGGAGTCCTCGTCCCAGACCAGGTAACAGTTGACTTGCATCAGGCCCGCCAGGTGCTTCTTGATCTTCATCTTCCTATCTTTAGCACCACTCTTTCCATGTGTCCATTACTGGGCGCGGCCGGACCGATATGATATAGTCGCGGCATGCAAGGACCCGGCGGGGGAGCGCCCTTCCGGGCGCGATTCTTGGCGGGACCCGGAAAAAAGCGTCGCGGGAAGGGCGCTCCCACGCCGGGCCATGAACTTCGGCGGGTGCTTCAATGGACAGCTCCTCATGCCGCGAGGCGGCACCCTGAAATAATGAAAAGATTTTTGACAGGATTAACAGGATGTTCCGGAACGAGCAGATGCTTATTTTCTTTCATCCTGTTCATCCTGTCAATCCTGTCAAAAATTATTTTCTGAGCAGGAGAAGCCATGCTGAAAATATCACTTGACCTACGGGCGATCGCGGCCATCGCTATCTTAATGTATTGCATGGCCCCGCCGGGCCTGGCGGCGGACACGGCCGGGCAAGGCGCTGAGGGCGGATCGCTCGCGCTGACTGTCAAGCCCGTGGTCATCAGACTGGGCGACCTGCCGGGTCTGGCCGGCGCTCCCCGCGAGAAGCTGGCGGTCATGGCCTATAAAGATGGGATCGCAAGGCCCGTGCCCTTCCAGGTTGATCCCGGGGACGGCGCCGGATACGTGCTCGGAACGCCGGAAAGGCCCCTCACCGACCCGACACCACCGGGACCGGCCGGGGCCCGGGATGAGCTCGTGTTCATGGCCGGTGACGCCGGAGAGCGCGGCCCGGCGCCCCCCGAGATGAAAAACCCCTGCGCGATCGAAGCGCGCGACCCGATCACCGGCCAAAGCGTCTGGGCCTATGCCGGGGTCTGGACCCAGGGCCCGCCGCCGCGGTCCAAAGAAGATTACGTGGCCTACCAGATCGCGCCGGAAATGGAGAAGGTGGTCACGCCGCATTACGTCCAGGACTACGGCCCGAGCGAGCTGTTCATCTCCGACATGTTCATCCTGCCTGCAGCCGGCGGCGACGGCCGGGACATCTTCGACAAGCTCAAGATGCGCTCGAGCATCACCGCGGCGGCCGGCGCCATCAAAATGAGCTTCTCGGAAGAGGACTTCGTGTCCGAGATCGTGGGCGTGCGCGACGGCCCGGTCCGGGTGATTAGGCGCAACAAGACCGCGCTCAAGTTCTTCCTGGGCCTCACCACGCCCTCGGTCCTGGTGGACGGCATGTTTTACCGCGACTCCTACGAGGTCCCCGCCACTCTCCAACTCCCCTTCCGCGCCGACCTCGTGCTCTCCTCCATGACCTATTACCAGGGATGCGACCTGTCCCTGGCCGCCGGACCGTTCACCTATTACGCCGACGTTGCGCCCTCCGGCGTCAAGGTGGACGGCGTCATGTCGGAGCAGGAAAAGGCGCTCGCGAACAGCGCGGCCGAGCACTCGTGGGGCCTGGTCACCGGGCCCGCGGGCACGCTCTTCTACCAGGCCAGGTGGCAAAAAGCCGGCACGCCCACCCGCATCCTCCCCTTTTACGATGACGAAAAGGACCGGCAGGACCCGCCCGAAAACGAGCCCGGTCTCGCCATGTTCGGCTTCCGCCTCGAAAATCCCCTGGCCCTTAAAAACGGGGCCTATGACCTCAACATCGTGAACTACATCCTCCCAAGCTTCCAAGGCGACGCCCCGGCCACGGCCAAGGAGCTGGCCGCGCCGCTGGAAATAACGATCAAATAGTCCTACAACTTCCGCGGCGGATGGTATAAAATGATCGCATCCGAAGGAGGGGAAGTCATGCCCAGGTTGATGGCGGGAATTTGCGCGGCGGTTGCGGCCATTATCATCTGGTCGGCCGCTCCGGCGCGGGCGGCGGCGTTCGAGGTGCGGGAATATGGCGGCGTGCCCTGCCTGTGGCAGAACGGGCTGCCTTATTTCACGAGGTTTGCTGAGAGCGATCGGACGGCGGTGGACCTGGCGGGAGAGTGGAGCTTTATCACGGACCCGGAGGACCAGGGCGAGGCGGGAGGGTACGCGGGCCAGAACTTTGACGCCTCCGGCTGGGAGAAGATGCCGGTGCCGGGAGTGTGGAACCCGAAGGACAGCAAGTACGCGGACTACATCGGGGCGGCCTGGTATCGCCGCGAGTTTAACGCGCCCGAAAAGCTGCCTGCCGGCCTGTGCCGCCTGTATTTCGACGGCGTGGCCTTCCACGGCAAGGTGTGGCTTAACGGCACGCCCATAGGCGAGCACAGCGGCGGGTACACGGGCTGGAGCCTGGATGCGACGCGGGCAATCAGGCCGGGCGCCAACGTGATCGTGGCGCGGGTGGACAACCGGCGCGGGTACACCGACGTGCCGCCCAAGCTGTGGGAGGGCGAGAAGCTGGGCTGGTGGCCCTACGGCGGGATCGCGCGCACGGCGCGGGTCGAGTGGTCGCCGCGGGTGAGCGTCACCAAGCTCGTGGTCCAAGCGTATCCGCTGGCTAATGGCGGCGGCATGCTCTCGGTTTCCGGGCTGGTCTTTAATTACGGCGCCGCTCCGGCGGAGGCCATGGTCAGCATCGCCGTTCCCGGATTGACCGACCCGATCCGGCAAGACCTGCTCGCCGTCAAGGTCACGGTCCCGGCCCGCGACTGCGCGTCCTTCAATTTCCCCGGCCTCGTCCTCGCCTCGGTCAAGCCGTGGTCCAACAGCAGCGCCAACCTCTACCCCCTCACCATCACGGCCGCCGCCGGCGCCGCCGACCGCGTCACGGACCGGATCGGCTTCCGCAAGTTCGAGGTCGGCAAGGACTCGCTGTATCTTAACGGCCGGCCCTATTTCCTGCGCGGGATCAACCGCCACGAGGACGACCCCGCAACCGGCCTGTACCAGAGCGACGAGCGCATGAACCAGGACATGGCGCTGGTCCGCGAGCTGCACGTCAACCACATGCGGCCGGCTCACTATCCCAACGACCCGCGCTGGCTCGACCTGTGCGACCGGGCTGGCGTCACCATCACCCACGAGATTCCGCTCTACCAGGCCGGAAGCGGCATCGAGAAATGGGCGGAGTCCAAAATCCAGAAGCGCCGCCAGGATGACCCGAACCGCGTCGGCGGCGACTACCACACGCTCCGGCAGATGGAGGACCCCGAGCTGATCGCCAGCGCCCGGCTTGAGCTCATCGAGATGATCGAGCGCGACCGCGTGCATCCGTCCGTCATCATGTGGTCCGTGGGCAACGAGAACTTCACCTTTATCCCCAGCGCGCGCGGGATGTACGAGCAGCTGATCGCGACCGCGAGGCGCTTCGACCCGGACCGGCCCGTGACCTTTGCCCTGCTGGTCGGGCCCGGCGTGTCGCCGCTTCTGGAGCAAACCGGCGACCTCGCCGACGTGATCTCGCTGAACGAGTACTACGGCTGGTACTTCGGCAAGGCCCAAGGCGTGGCCAAGATGCTGGACCGGTTCCACCAGAAGTACCCGGACAAGCTGATCATCGTCTCCGAGTTCGGCGCGGGCACGGTGGCCGGCCGGCACGCGGACCCGCCCGAAAAATTTTCCGAGGAGTACCAAAAATACTTTTTCGAGACGCAGTTCCCGCTCATTCTGCAAAGGCCCTGGGTGGTCGGGACCATGCCGTGGGTCTTCGCCGACTTCCGCTGCCCCTGGTTCGGACCCGAGCACCCGGTCCCCGGGATGAACCTGAAAGGACTCGTGGATTATAATCGCAACCAGAAAGCCGCGTTTAACACGGTGGCCGGGATTTACGCGGAGATCGAGAAGCGGTGACCGCAATAACAGGGCTCACATTTATATTGATTTGAGGGGAGGTTGTCTTCCCGGAGGGACATTGCGACATTAGCCCAGGAATTTATTCCTGGGAACCCCGGCCCCTCATAACCAACCAGTCCCGTTAGGGACGAGCGAAATTTCGGCCGTCCCTCCGGGACTTGGTGGGCGGTGGTGGCGGGCCCACCCAGCGATGAATCGCTGGGCTACTATCCGCCGCCCCTCCGGGGCTGAAATCTCCGATGAATTTCCCGTGATTTGCAATCCGGGCATAAAATTGATGTAGCCAGGATCGGAGGAAAGCATGGCCGAGGAAACGAAGAAGGAAGAGGCCAAGAAGCCCGCGGAGGCCGCGGCCGGCAAGGGAGAAGCGGCAAAAGAGGAAAGCCCCGAGCCCCGCGTTTTTGTCGTGGGCCTGGGCCAGACCGGGCGCGAGCTCATTTACCGGCTGATGAAGAGCGTGCCCATCGCCGGCGTGGACCTCGAGCCCAAGAAGATCGAGATGGCCGCGGGCCGCGTGAACACCGACGAGGTCAAGCTGTATCAGAAGGACGCGGCCAGCCGGCTGACCTGGGAGGAGCTCAAGCTGAGCGAGCGCGACACGGTGGTCGCGACCACGCGCCGCGACGACGTGAATTTGGAAGTCGGCCGCATCGCGCGCGAGAACTTCGGCGTCAAGCGCCTGATGGCCCTCATGCACAGCTCGCGCCGGCAGGAGGATTACGAGGCCGCGGGCATCGAGACGGTGAGCCGGGCCAACGTGCTCGCGTCTTTCCTGGAAGCCCGGGTGCTCCGGGACCGGCGCACGGCCATGAACATCGGGCTCGGCCAGGGCGAGATCATGGAGGTCCCGATTTTGGCGGGCTCGCCGGTGATCGGGCGGCCGCTCTCGACCTTCCACGCCCGGCCGTGGCTGGTCGGAGCCATCTACAGAAAGGACCGCCTGGTGGTGCCGCACGGACACACCGTGATCCGCGAGGGAGACCGCGTGGTCCTGATCGGCGAGCCGCACATCCTGTCCGGCATCGCCGACTTCTTCAGAATGGGCGATCCCGAGTTCCCCCTCCAGTACGGACCACGCATCGGAGTGCTGGCGGGACCGGTCAAGGGCAAAGCCTACGAGGCCCTGCTCTCCGAGGCCAATTACCTGGCCCGCACCAGCAAGGCCACCTCCATGGCCATCCTCAGCATGCCCGGAAAGCCCGAGCCCGACGTGGACGCCGCCGAAAAAATCTGCGGCGGCACCGGGCTCACCTGCGAGCCCGCCTTCCTGCCGGACGAGGCCGACAAGCCCTGGCCGCGCCAATTGCAGAAGCAGGACTTCGGATGCCTCGCGCTCGGCCTGGACAAGCTCGGCATCATCAAGCGCCTCGGCCTCCGCCGCTCCCTCTTGCTGCGCGTGCTTGCCGAGTCCGAGTATCCGGTCCTGGTCGCGCGCGGCTCTCATCCTTACGAAAAAATCCTGGTCCCGGTCGAGGTCAACTCGTCGCCGTTTTTGGTGGCCGAGCTGGCCATCAACATCGCGCGGCTCTTACACGCCCGCCTCGACGCCATCACCGTCACCGAGCCGGCCTTCGCCGCCGGCAAGGAGGCGGTGGAAGAGCAGAAGAAGATCCTGGACCACGTGGTCGAGCACTCCGCACTGTACCGCCATCCCGTGAATATCGTCCACCGCGAAGGCAACCCCATCCAGGAGATCGTGGCCCAGGCCAAAGGCTACAACCTCGTGGTCATGGGCTACCGAAAAAAACGCCGCTTCCGACTCCAGTTCGACCTCGCCCTCGAAATCCTCGCCCGCCTCACATGCTCCGTAATGCTCCTGCCCTATGGAGAGGACGAGAAATGAGAGTCTGTGGTTATAATAAGCGGACTGAAAAACCGCCAAGACGCCAAGAACCCCGGGGATTATTTTTTTGCTCAAATTCAGAATGCATTAGCGGCGAATTATATCTTCTTGGTGCTCCCGTCAGTCGGCCAGCCAAGATGCTCAAATTCAAGGTCACCGATTCCCCATTTCTTAATCCGAAAATAATAATTAGTCTTCACTTGGCGATCCTTGGCGGTCTTGGCGTCTTGGCGGTTCTCTTATCGCCCCTTTATAAAGAGGCCTGCCCATGACCACAACCTCCGCCCAGAGCCTCCTCTTCATCACCCTCGGCGCCCTCTTCGTGCCCATGATCTCGCGCCGGCTCCGCATGCCCTCCGCCGTCGGCGAGCTAATCTACGGCATGGTCCTCGGACCCAACCTCCTCCGCATGATCTACAAGGACCCGTTCATTGACCTCATGGCCCAGCTCGGATTCGCCATCCTCATGTTCAGCGCCGGTATGGAAATTGACTTCGCCCCCCTCAAAAAGCGTGGCGGCCCGCTGCTTACCGCCGCCATCTGGGTCGCCGCGGCGGTGGCGCTCTCCGCCCTGGGCGGGCGCTTCCTGGGCCTCGGCGCCTGGCCCGTGCTCGCCGTCTGCTCCGTGTCCATCGGCCTCGCCTCCGTGTTCCTGCGCGAGCGAAAACTCCTGGCCGCGCCCATCGGACAGGCCGTCCTCGCCGCCGGACTCATCGGCGAAACCTTGTCCATCGCCATCCTCACCGTCTTGGACCTCCATCACCGCCTCGGAACATCGCCCGAGTTCCTCCTCTCCGCCGTCAAGTTCACCGGTATCTTCTTCCTCGCCTACGCCCTGATGCGCCTCTTCCGCTTCATCATCTGGTGGTACCCGAAAAAGGTCGGCGCGTTCATGGATAGCGGAGACCCGCTCGAGCTCGGCGTCCGCCTGGCCGTGGCCATGCTCTTCATCTTCCTGGCCGCCGCCGTGGTCCTGGGCGTCGAGGGCATTCTGGGGGCGTTCATCGCGGGCGCGCTCTTCAGCTTCATCTTCCGCGAGAAGGAGCACGTGGCCGACAAGATCAACGCCATGGGCCAGGGCTTTTTCGTGCCCTTCTTCTTCATCGCCGTCGGCTCGCACTTCGACCCCGTCTATTCCATCCGCGAGCTCTCCGGCCAGACCTTCCTCATGCTCGTCGGCCTCGCCCTCGCCGTCAAAATCATCCCGTCCCTGCTCTTCCGCCGCAGCGGACTCACCTTCCGCGAGCTCATCGCCGCCGGCCTCCTCTTCGCCGCGCCCCTCACCTTGACCGTCGCCGTGGCCGAAGTCGGCAAAAGAGTCGGCGCCATCTCATCATCCCTCCAAGGCTCCCTGATCCTCGCCGCCATCGCCACCGGCCTTATCTCCCCCTACCTCGCCCGACTCATCCTCCCCCGCTCCGCTCCACCCGGTAGCAAGGTTGAAGAAAAAAGAGGAACCACCAAGACACCAAGTTCATAAAGTTAATAAGAAAAACACTTCTTCCTTCTTCCCTTCGTGTCTTTGTGGTTCAATTCTCTTTTTTCTTCATTTCTCCCCCATACTTGATCCTTAATACTTTTTTATTTTTCCCCTTGACAACGCTATTCAACCTTGCGTATAATGCCCTTGGAAGGCGATAATGAAGCTCAAAATTGACGAACAGGCCGATGCCTTGTACCTCACCCTGAGCGAGGCCCCGGCCAGCGAATCCGAGGAGATTTCACCGGGAATAATCATGGACTACGATTCCGAGCACCGGGTAGTGGGCATCGAAATGCTCTACCTCTCCCGACGCGCCCCGGCCGCGGACCTGAGAAAATGGCAAATAGAGTCCGTCCCGGCCAACAAGCCGGCCGGACTGGCAAATGGAAAGCCCTGAAAGAACCGGTGCCAGATGTATCCGTTGGCGCCCTGAAAGGGCAAATATAATACAGCCCGGGGTTGGCCGTCTTCGGCCTACCCTGGGAAAACGGACAAAATATCATTTCCAGCCCTGAAAGGGCGTAATAAAAATGCTTGAGCGGGGGCAGCGGCTCTGCCGCGGGCTCATTGGAACCAAACTGCTATACCCTGCGCCAAGGGCGCCCACACGGGACGTATGGGCTACCCTGGCGAAGAAATAACAACGCGGGACGGCGGCGTTACGAGGTAGCGCCGGCATCTTGCCGGCAAAGAGAGCGCCGGCATCATGCCGGCTGCCGCCGGGACGGCGGCGCTACCATAAAACGCCCCGGGACGGATGACGGGATGCGGGCGGACCCGGCCGCGGACCTTGGGCGGCGGAGCCCGGTCAACCAACATGGCGGACCCGACCCCATTCCCCATCCGCCCCGCCCCAACCGGCCCTCGCCAAGGCGAGCGAAAGCCAAGACCGGGGACCAACGAGACCGGGATGAGGCAAAAAGGATAAGGGGAAAAGATAGTTGCGTATTGTGTCCCGAATGGCACTAACTTAAGCCTTCTTGTATCGATTCCGATGCATGATTTCCTTGAACTCTCCGCGTGGTTTATTCAAGAGCTGATAGTTTTTCGGCCGGCGTTTTCGCGCGCGCGG
>Ga0307378_10008366_pt1 | contig 13769 bp, 10 predicted proteins | sample UN1MG_FD_202238 | JGI IMG/M metagenome (GOLD analysis project Ga0307378, IMG submission 202238) | Soil microbial communities from Risofladan, Vaasa, Finland - UN-1 | ecosystem: Environmental > Terrestrial > Soil > Coastal area > Acid sulfate soil | place: Finland: Risofladan, Vaasa | collected... | reverse complement strand
CGTCAGGCCAATATCCACAGTTGTGGATATGTGTGTGGATTCGGACGTAAGCGCCCTAAGCCGGCCCAAAATGGCCTTCCGTGTCCCCATAGGTCCGGCGTTCATGTGGATATCCTGGTACAGGCGCGAGTCCTCGCTGTCCGGCTCCCCCGCCCGCGCCGCCGTCCCCCGGCAGGATACGCGCGCTCCTCCTGCGAAGAGAGACCCGACAGCATCCCGCTGCCGAGAGGCTTGCCCGCCTCAGGCGGGCTGACCCCATGCGCGAATGCGCGCCTCCTCGAAACCGTCGGGGACAAACGGGGTCTTGCAGAATGTTCTCAGGAGAGAGCGCCCATGTCTTTCTGCCCGAACTGCCGCACCGAATACACGGGAGCAGCGACGAAGTGCACCGACTGCGGCGCCGATCTCGTCTCCTCCCTCCCGCAGGGATGGTCCATCGCTCGCGACCCCGAGAACCTCAAGCCGGCCGAGCTGATAGAGGCGTCGGACCAGGTGCAGCTCGACCTGATCGAGGCCCAGCTCCGCGCCGCCGGCATCCCCAGCGTCCGCCGCCCCCGCCTCATCGCTCTCTTCGTGCCGGCATCGCACCTGCGCTCCGCGCAACGGGTGCTCGAAGGCAAAGCTCCCATGGCCGCTCCCGAGTCTCTCGGCCTCTCCCAGCTCCACCGCGTCATCATCGCCTGCAGCGAATGCGACGCTGGCGATGTCGTCGACCTCCTCACCGACAAGCTCCCCGAGAAGTGCCCCGGCTGCGGCCGCCTCCTCGACCTCATCGCCGCCCGCCCCATCCTCGACCGCTACGCCGATATCATGCGCACGATGGCCGAGGCCGACTTCGAGATCGAGCTCGAAGTACCGGAAGAGGAAGTAGGGGAGGAGTGACGCGCCCCTCGCGTCCGAACCGTGCCGTTTCGCGTGCCGACCGTGCCGTTTCGCGTGCCGAGCGTGCCGTTTCGCGTTCCGTTCGTACCGTACAATCAGCCTTTTATCCCGCTCAGAGCGATCCCCCGCGTGAAGTACCGCTGCCCGAACAGGAAGATGATCAGCACCGGAATCGTCACCACCACCGTCCCCGCCATCAGCAGATCCCACGTCGTCGTATACTGCGTCTGGAACACCTGGAGCCCCACCTGAAGCGTTTTCATCGAGTCCTTACTCATGATGAGCAGCGGCCACAGAAACTCGTTCCAGGCGGCCGTGAAAGTGAATATCCCCAGCGTCGCCATCGCCGGCTTCGACAGCGGCAGGATGATCCGCCAGTAGATCCCCGCCTCCGAGCATCCGTCGATCCGCGCCGCATCCTCCAGCTCCCGCGGTAGCGTCATGAAAAACTGCCTGAGTAAGAAGATGCCGAATGCCCCCACCGCTCCCGGGAGCACTAGCCCCGTATACGTATTAAGCAGCCCGTGTCCGCCCGCCCCCAGCAAATCGTTCCCCCCGAGCAGCGGCCATCGCTTCAGCATGATGAAGACCGGCACCATCGTCACCTGGGCGGGAATCATCATCGTTCCCAGCACCAGGATGAAGAGCAAATTGCGCCCCGGAAACCGGAGCCGCGCGAACGCGTATGCCGCCATCGAGCAGAACAGCAGATTCGATGCCGTAATCCCGACGGCGTAGATGACCGTGTTTAGGAAGTATCTGCCGAACGGCGCCGCCGTCATCGCCTTAGCGTAGTTATCCCACTTCCACGCGCTCGGAATCCAGACCGGCGGAAACCGGAAGATCTCCGGCTCGGGCTTGAGCGATGTCAAAATCATCCACAAAAACGGCACGATGGTAGTAAGCGCGCCCGCGGCCAGCACCAGGTGGAGAAACGTCGGCTTGAGCAGCCTCTTGATCATGAGTACTCCACCTCACCGCCCCGCAGCAGCCGGAGGTTGATCAGGGACAGCACGAAGATGATCCCGAACAGCATGAAGGCGATGGCCGACGCGTACCCCATCTTCAGGAAATTGAAGGCGTTCAGGAAGATCTGGTGGACGATGACCGTGGTCGAGTTATTCGGGCCGCCGTTCGTCATCACGTACACCTGCGCGAAGACCTGCGAGGCGCCGATCGTAGACATGATGAGGATGAAGGCCGTGGTCGGCTTAAGCAGCGGCCAGGTGATCGACCGGAACCGCTGCCAGGAGCTCGCGCCGTCTATGATGGCGGCCTCGTACAGGTGCTCGGGGATCCCCTGGAGTCCCGCCAGGTAGATCACCATGCCATACCCCAGCCCCTTCCAGATCGACATCGCGATAATCGACGCCATCGCCTGGCCGGGGTTGGCGAGCCACGTCTGAGGGGGAATCATCACCTCTCTGCGCAGCACTACCGTCGCCCCCTTAGAAAGCAAATCGAGCCCGTAGTTGAGCAGCCCGTACGTAGGATCGTAGAGCCACATCCAGACCATAGACACGGCGACGAGGCTGGTGACCACAGGGAGGTAGTAGGTCGTCCGGTAGATGCTCACCCCGCGCAGCCCCGCATTCACCAGCAGGGCCAGCGCGAGCGCCAGCGCCGTGCCCAGCGGAATCGTGCCGATGGCGTATTGCGCCGTGTTGCGGAGGGATGTGTAGAGCGTGCCCCGCCGATTCAGGTCTTCCAGAATATGGCTGTAGTTCTTGAGACCCGTCCAAACAGGCGGATGGATGATGTCATACCGGCAGAACGACAAGTAGAGCGCCGCCGCCACCGGTATCAGGGTGAACAGGAAGAACAGAGCGAGGCCTGGGGTGAGGAAGAGATAGGCCGATCTCGTCTCTCGTTTTGCTGTAGTGCCGGCCCCGATCACAGCTCCCTCCAACAACGCCCAACTGCGCGTCGTCCTCGCGCGATGCCCGAGATCAGTCAGCCGCCCCCGCGCCGCCTCGAAGCGTAACGTCGAGCGCCCCGATTGTCAATCCTGGCCGAACCCCCACCCGCGCGGCTTCGGTGTTTCGCGACCTCACTCCCGAAACCTACGACTCCCCCTCCCCGCCCGCATCATCCGCGGATTCCTCTCCCCCATCCTTCAGGTAATCCGGCAGGATCGTCTTCTCGTCCGTGATCGCCTCCCCGATCTGCTCGCGGGTGACGCGTTTGGCCTCGGACAGGTTCGCCCCGGACAGGTTCGCCCCGGACAAGTTCGCCCGAGACAGGTCCGCCCCGGACAGGTTCGCCCCGGACAGGTCCGCCCCAATCAGGTTCGCCCCGGCCAGGTTCGCCCCGGACAGGTCCGCCCCAATCAGGTTCGCCCCGGCCAGGTTCGCCCCGGTCAGGTTTGCCTCGGTCAGGTTCGCATCCACGAGAAACGCGCTGGACAGGTTCGCCTCGACCAGATTCGCCAGGTACAGGCTCGCGTAGTACAGGTTCGCCCGGGACAGTTCTGCCCCGGCCAGGCGCGCGAAGGACAGGTTCGTTCCGCTCACGTCGATAATCCGCTCTCCGGCGCGGTCGAACTGCACTTGCCGCCGCCCGATGACAGTGAGGATCGCCTGAATGTCAGTCCTGATTGGCTCTGGGTCCTGCTCTTCTTCGTCCCAGGCCGCGTTCTCACGCACGTACGCGGTCAATACCTCCATGATCGGCCAGTGATCCTTCTTGGAGTCGCGGGCGATGCGCTCAAGAGCGTAGATGCCGCCGAGGCGCACCTCGAGCTTGTCGCTGCCAAGCTGCTCGATGGCGCGGGTGAACCGCTCGGTGATCTGCCCTTCTCCCGCGATCGCCACTTGCTGCTCCGTCGCGGTGACCCGACGCCACGTCAGGTAAAGGCCAAGCAGAAGAAAGAGGCCGCCCAACGCCTGCACGATGGTCGCGCGGTAGGAGTTCTGTAGTTCGAGGTAACGGTCGGGTTCGAGCGAGGCCGCGCGGGAGGCGAGCTGCCAGATCGGCACCTTCCATGCCAGCCACACCGCGACGATCAGGACAACCAGCGTCAACGCGACGCCCCATACGAGCGGACGCTTCCGCACCCACGCGGCCGCGCGGCGGCCGAGCGCGGCGATATGCCGCCGCAGCAGGAAGGCCACACCCCCCACAATGACCGCTACTGCCACCCAGTCGAGAAACGTCATCTCACACCCCCTCGCCACAGCCTTACTCAGCGTGCCGCCCTGTCGGCCGAGGCACGCCTACCGTCTTCTTGGCTGAAAAGGCGTAGCTTCCTGCTGACGGCTTGCGACGTGACTTCGGGATGCCGGCTCCTGCCCTACGGAACGGCCCAACGGCGAGGTTCCTCGCTCCGCTCAGCATGACAGCTCGCGGGGGAAACGGCTTCGGGAGCCCTTCGTCAGGACTCAGGGCAAGCTCGCTCTCGAAAAACCAACAGGCGGCGCCTCTTGAACGCACCCCCTTCCTCCCGCTATGATGGATCTTCAACTGTGTTGAACTGGGGGCGCGGCGAGCGCGGCGCCCGGAGGAGATGAGGACGTGGCGAATGAGATCCCGATGACGGCCGAGGATGTGGCGGGGCTGCGGGCGGAGCTGGAGGAGCTGAAGACCGCGGGGCGGCGTTGCGTGCGGAAGGACCTGGCGAAGGCGCTCTCGTTCGGCGATTTCCGGGAGAACGCCGAGCTCGACGAGGCGAGGCGCGCGCACGGCATCCTGGAGGGCCGCATCGCCGATCTCGTGCAGTTGTTGGGCCGGGCCGAGGTGGTGGAGCCTGGCGGCGAGGCGCGGGTGGCGGTCGGGGCGACGGTGGTGGCGAGCGACCTCGAAACGCAGGAAGAGATCTGCCTCCGTGTGGGACTGGCGGGTACCTCCGAGACCGCCGGCAGCCTCGTCACGCCCGACTCGCCGGTAGGGCGCGCTCTCATGGGCAAGGCCGTCTCCGACGAGATCGAAGTGCAGACCCCATCCGGCGGGCGCCGCTATCGCATCCTATCCGTGACCTTCCCGGCGCGGGAGGGCTGAGGCGGCCGGGCCGGTATCGAGTCCGCCTGAAGCGTACAGCTACCGCAGACGCTCAGAAAACTCGGAGTCGTCGTCAACCCCAGCGCGCGCATGCACGTCCACATCGGAGTCCAGAGAGCCGCTGGCGAGCGGTGCAGCGAAGTCGCTGAGTAAGTCGCCAAGCCCCTATTCGCTCTCCCCGATCCCCCGGTTTTGCGGGGTCTTTGTCCAAGGGTGCAGACATATGTTTGAATATGCTTGACGATGAGAACAGGCGTTTGCTATAATGCTCCCAGCATGTGGGTACAGGAATGCTGGAAGTCATTGGCGAGCCGATTCGGGTGTGCGCGTATTTCAGGCGGGGCAGAATCTCGCCCGTGTGGTTCGAGTGGAAAGGGCGGTGCTATCGCGTAGAAGAGACGCGGAATCGTTGGGTGACGAGTGAGGGGGTGGGGAGGTGCTATCACTTTGCGGTGACGGTGGAGGGGGGTGCGGATTTATATGAGGTGGTTTTGCGATCAGAGACGATGGACTGGCATCTCGCCAGAATCGACGTGAATGGGTGAGTGGGATGGCAGAGCGTGTTCAGAAGGAGCTGAGGCGGGTGTATGCGCATGTGAGGGTGCATGGGCTCGGCGCGGCGGTGGAGGCGCGGGAGCACGGGGGGGAGGGCCGGCCGGTCGTCCTGCTGGATGAATCGGGGCAGGAGGTGATTAGCGTCTCAGGGGCTGCAGAGGGCTGTGGGGTGGAAATTGGGCAGTCGCGGTGGGAGGCGGAGCGGGCCTGTCCGGGGGTGCTGGTGGCGGAGCCGGACGAGAAGAAGTACGCCTATTTCTGGCAGCGGGTGGTGGATATCTGCGGGGATTATACGCCGGACTTGCGGATTGTCGGCGGGAGGGAAAAGGGCGTCTCGCTCGATCTGACGGGCACTGAGAGGCTTTTCGGGCCGGCCAAGCAGATCGGGCGGGAGATCTGGAACAGGCTGCGGGCGGAGGTCGGTGTCTCGGCGTCGATAGGGATCGGGCCGAACCGGATGGTGGCGCGATTGGCGTCGGAGGCGGAACGAACGGCACGAACGGCACGCGAAACGGCACGATCGGCACGCGAAACGGAACGGACGGCACGGGTAATGTGCGTGGAAGGGACGCGGGCGGCACGCTTCGTCGCAGGGCTGCCGATTTCGGCGCTTCCCGGGGTGGATCGCGATTGGGAGGGGCGCCTGAAGGACATGGGCATCCGGCGCGCGAAGGACCTGGCCGCGCTGCCGGCGGAGGCGGTGGAGCGCGCGTTCGGGGAGCGGGGGAGGATGCTCTGGGAGATCGCGCGGGGTGGGGATCCGGAGGAGGCGCGGCGGGACGCTTCGCCCGCTTACGGCCGACTCCCGACGACGGAGAAGGAACAGAGTCTGTCGGCGCAGGTGGAGGTGCGTCCGGCAACGGATGAACGGGCGCGCATCCGAGCCGCCCTGCGAGTGGCGGCGGATGACCTGTCGCGGAAGCTGCGCGAGCATGGCATGGTCGCTCAGCAAGTGCGCATTGCAGTTGTGTTCAGCGATATGAGGAAGGTGGAGGCGCGGCGGACGCTGGGCCGCGCGACGCGATCCGGCGAGGTGTTGTTTCAGGCGGCGGGCATACTCCTGGATCGAATGAAGCTCGGCACACGCTTGGTGCGGCGGGTCCGCATCATCGCCGACCGCCTCAGCCCCGGCCCGCACGGCGGCCAGCTCGGGCTGCCTCTCGTCGAAGGGGAAGAGCGGCGCGAGCGATTGGCAGAACGGGTGGATCAGGTCAAAGATCGCTACGGCGATCACGCCCTCAGGCGCGGGAGCACACTCGCACTCGGCCGGCCAGGGTGAACGACGGGTAGCCGCAGATGAACGCGGATGGACGCAGATTAGATGCCCGGCACATGCGTGCCGGGCGAGAAGTCGGCGGGGGACGCTGTCCCCCGGACCCCCTGGCAGAGGGGACGACCGGCGATTCGTCCCCTCTGCACTCCCCCCACTCGCGTTTAGCGTTGACGTCGGAGGTCTGCGGCCGGCGTGCGGGTCGGTGGGACAGGGATGGAGGCTGGGGGGTGGCGCCGGGATTATCATCCCGGCGGAAGCCGACGGGCGGTTTCCGAAGTCGGTCAAGGGGGACAGAAGTTGCTGGCGGCAGGAATGTCCTATGCCTGCGGGTAAGGCTGGCCATCCACTCGTGTTACCTTGATACGGGATCGTCCAAAGGAGGATGCTATGGCCGAATACACACGGGCAGAGGTGGCGAGGGTGATCGACCATTCGCTGCTGGACCCTGCGATGACGGAGGCGGACTTGGAGGCGGGGTGCCGCGCGGCGGCCGGGTGGGGGGTGGCGTCGGTCTGTGTGAAGCCCTACTTCGTGGCGCGCGCGCGGGCGCTGCTTAAGGACTCGGATGTCAATACCGGCAGCACGGTCGGGTTCCCCCATGGCGGACAGGCGATATCGGTGAAGGTGGCCGAATCTCGATGTGCGCTGGGGCAGGGGGCGCAAGAGCTGGATATGGTGATCAACATCGGCAAGGCGAAGGGCGGGGATTGGAGCTATCTGGAGGACGAGATCGGGGCGGTGGTGGAGGCGGCCCACCAGGGGGGCGGGCTACTGAAGGTCATCTTCGAGAACTGCTATCTGAGGGATGAGGAGAAGCGAGAGCTCTGCCGGATATGCCGGAAGCTGGGGGCGGATTTCATCAAGACGTCGACCGGGTACGGGTCGGGCGGCGCGACGGACGATGATCTGCGGCTGATGCTCGAAGAGGCGGGAGAGGAGATGGGGGTGAAGGCCGCCGGCGGGATTCGCACGTATGCCGATGTGGCGCGGGTGATGGGGATGGGGGTCAAGCGCGTCGGCGCGAGTCAGACGGAAAAGATTCTGGAGGCGTGCCCCCGGTAGATGCTGCATGCGCCGGGGGGGAAGTCCTTGCGGGGGAGCGACCGGCGATTCGCTCCCCCGCACCCCCTTCACTCGCGTTTAGCCTTGCTGACGGTGGCCGGGAGTGAGTGCGTCGGGCGGTGGGTAGCGCCGGGAGTATCCTCCCGGCGGAAGCCATGCAAGGGGCTCCGCCCCCCGCAAGCCCCCCGGGAAAGGTAACGGATTGGGGCGTTCCTGTCGGGGCCGAGGGTTGAGGGCGGTAGGTGGCGACGGGAAGATGCCTTGCGGTCGGAAGCCGGATAGGGGGCTTCACCCCTTTTTGAACCCCCGTTGAGCGGTTCGGACGATGGGAGGGGGCGAAACCCGAGGCGCTCTACGGCGGGCACACCCGCGCGGGCGAGACCGTTCGCCTTACTCACCACCACCCTTGACGGCCGGTTGGTTGGTGTGGGAGGATTGGGGGAGGGGCAGGAATGCCACCACTATCTCAGCCCATTCGCAAACCCGTCACGTACCAGGAAGTGTTTGGTCAGCCCCATACAGCCCAGGGCTTGCGAGCACTAACAGAGTCTCTTCCACGTGCTGAAGCGAGTCGTTTCCTGGCGGCCCTCGGCGTCCATCTTCACATGATGGAGGATGCACAGGATTTCACGGCACCCCTTCCCGCCTTCCTGGGCCCGCAGCCAATCGTGGACAGAGTACTCCGAATCTGCCGGAGGGAGGGCGACCGGCAGTGGCTTCACGCGGGCACGGTCTGCGCAGGGTGGCGGGCCCTCGCGCTCTGGGGGTCAAAGCGATCGAGGGCCGTGACTGAGCCGTTCCTCCCCGACTTCACACGGTGGATATTTCACCTGTCGGACGCGTACGCTGACAGGCAGATCGACTTCCTGACGGATGCCACCGGACAGGCCTGCTACAGCCCCGTGCGGATGTTCGCGTTCACCCTCCAGAATGAGTGGATCCATGGGAAGACCCAAGACTACTATACAATCGCGCGCACATACTGGTTACTGCACAGGATTCCGCCACTGCTGCGCCCGCAGGACCGGAAGCTCGATATAGCACGAGTCTTCGAGGAGGTTCTCGGCTTTGGGCTGGAGGAGTATCGAGCCGTTGGAACCGTGCTATGGGGCTGGTGTTACCCGTCCCGAGTTCGTTCCCTCTCTCCCCCGGACGCGGCGAACGCCGGTGTGGTCGAGGTGCCGCGCCACTTCGCAATAACCGCCCTTGACTCAGCACTAGTCGAGAGCGTGGTGAACGCACTCGCTCAGGACCTCGACGAGCTTCGGGACGCATGCGACGGCAGCCATTTCCATGAAGCCTGGTGGTCTGGGGACTTCCTCCAGTTGGCCCGCACTCCGCTTATCGAGACTGATTGCGAAGGCTACTTCGCGCTGTCTCTCCCTGCGTTGGTCCTCGACGCCTTCAGCGGCGGAGTCTATCACCGGCTGCGGGATTACTACAGCGAGAAGGAGGGCACGGGCAACAACACCTTCACCACGTACTGGGGGAACCTAGTCGAGGCGTACACCGGGAAGCTTCTCGAAGACACCTTCCGGGCTATCGAGGAGCGCGACAGGCGAAGGCGTGTCTGGATTCCGTCGCATCCCGATATGCGCGGCCACGAGCGCTGTGACGGTGTAGTTCGGTACAACAAATGTGCGGTAGTCTTCGAGAGCACATCGAGCCACTTCACGGTGAAGTCGTTGACGGGTCATGACCTCGACGAGGTAGAGCGCGACCTTGAGAAGGTCGTGTTCAGCAAGGTGCGGCAGTTGAGCCGTGCGTGTGAGGACCTAGCGGTTGGGAAGACTACTCTACTTGAGGACGGACGTCCTATTCGAGTGACGGAGTTCATCCCCGTTCTGATCACGCTCGCACCTGTGCCGGTATGGCAGTGGCTCATGCAGCTTGTCGACGAGGTGTGCGAACGGGAAGGGCTTTTCAGTGGCGTGTCCTGCACTCCGGTACAGATCATCAGCATGGAGGAGTTCGAGATGTTGCTCGATCTCGCCGCGGCCCGCAAGTCATTGCCTCATCTCCTGCGCAGAAGGGCATCCAGCGCCGGAGGCCGAGACCAATCGATGAAGAACTGGCTCTACACGCAGAAGATCACACTGAACGCCGAGCGCAGGTCACCTCTCCTGCAGGAGGCGTTTAGAGAGTGGGGCAAAGAGGTGATGGGGATGCTGAAGGGGGAGAGTCCGTAGGGCAGGAGCTTCCCTCCTTCCCAGGACATCGCTTTCACCGTGCGACACCGCCGGCTTCCGCGCGTGGACCGCCTGCATAGTACGCCGCTTCCACCCGTTGGGGACGGCGTGGGTCGTATGGGGACGTGTTCTGTTCCCGCCAAGACAGCCGTCGCGCTCGTATGGGACCGGGGGTGGCCCCGGCGGCGTGCGATGCGGAGGGGGGTGGACGGGAGGGGTGGTGGGTGCGGCAGCAGGTGGCGGTTGACAGGCGCTCGGAGGTAGGTGGGTGCGCCCCTGTTTGTGGGTGCCGGGGAGCCCGCGTAACGGCCGGCCGCGGGGACGAGATCCCTCAGTCGCTTCGCTCCCGCGGGATGACAGCGGGGGGGGGTTGGGTGCGCGGCGATAGGTGTTGAGGTCCCCGTTCGACTGCGCTCAGGGCAGGCCTCAGTCGCTTCGCTCCCGCGGGATGACAGATGGTGGACCGGCGGTTTATTCGGATAGGGGGCATCGTACGCCGCTTCCACCCGTTGGAGGTAACGGCCCGGCGGGCATGCGCCTTCGGCTCATACCCGCCCTACAGCAGAGGATGGCCTTCGCGAGCGAAGGCACAGTTGTGAGAACGGACCCCTCCGCTTCCGACTTCGCCAAGGCTTCGTCGGACAGGTCGGTCGGGATGACGGGAGGGTACGGAGGATTAGGTGCGGGACGAGACGTGGTGAGGTCCCTCGACTGCGCTTCGCTTCGCTCGGGATGACAAGGGGAGCGGGCGGGGTGTCCCCGATGGCGCACGATGCGGAGGGAGGGGGGTCTGGAGGGGTGGAGCCGGGGCAGGATGGCCTTCGCTGCGCGAAGGCGCTTGTTGAGGGAATGGATTCCTCCGCTTCGGTCGGAATGACAAAGGGGGCACGGGGCGGCCCCAGGCGGCGTACGATGCGGGGGGAGGGTGCGGTCTTGACACGGTGTGTGCCAGGGGGAGACGGCAACGGCCAGGTGACAGACCGGGCGTCTGTCCTACCAGGAACGGCTAACGGCCCGGCTACAGAACGGCCAGCGGCCGGCTGGCACAGGCGTGCCAGCCCTACAGCAGAGGATGGCCTTCGCGGGGCGAAGGCGTTTGTTGAGGGAATGGATTCCTCCGCTTCGGTCGGGATGACAGATGGGGGAGCGTTGGCGCGGGGAGGGGCGGGCGACGAAGGGTGTTGAGGTCCCTCCGCTTCGGTCGGGATGACAAGATGGGTCCGGGATGACAGGTGGGCGGCGACGGTTCGGCGGCGGGGGGGAAGAGGGCCGGAGGGTGGGTGCGGTGCGGTACGTGTTGAGGTCTCCGTTCGGCTACGCTCAGGGCAGGCTCTTCGCTGCGCTCAGGATGACGAGAGAGGCGGGCACATATCAGCATTGCGTTACGGTGAATGCGCTTCGAGGGGGGAGGGACCCTCCCCGTGGGGCTTGGGTCCCGGGACTCAAGCCCCAGGACCCAATTCACGATTCTTCCCCCTCCCCAACGGCCAAGACATCGTGAGAGCGTTCGCGGGGGGACGGACGGCCGGCTGGGTTGAAGCCTTTGACGATCAGGTATACGGCGAAGGTCATTTCTTGCACGGCTATCGGAGCGTCGAACACGGTCTGGGTTGCAGAGGAGAGATCGAGGCCGTAGACCACCATGATGCGCGCGGCCAGAATCAACGCGGCGGCGACAAGACCCCAGACGGATAACCACCGAGGCACGAGCCTCGCCTGATATAGCACGTAGTTGAGTATCAAGGCGCCGAGGCTGAATGCGATGAATGCGAGTGCCGCGTCGTCCCAATCGTGCCCGGCCAGCAGCACTGCGCCCAAGGTCTGAAAGTGGGAGGTGGGGGGAGTGCCCGCAACGACGAATTCCCGGCTCACTGCTACGAGTGCCAGCAAGTGCATTGTGCCGATGGCGAAGAGCACGGCCTCTATGGATCTGGCAGCGACATACCCGAGAGCTAACCGTTCACTGAACCGTCTCAAGACGGGGTAGATGGCTACCGCAATTGCAACAACTGCGATGTGATTGATGAGCTCAAAGAGAGCTCCCGTCGCCACTCGGTTTCCGCTGAGAGACGCCTTGGTGAGGTAATCCGGAGCGCCGAGGACTGGTTGCAGAACCACGACAGCCAGTGAGAGGGCAACCGTCGCGGTTATGAACAGGGCTCCCACAACGCGGGCGGCAGTTCGGTATGTCATCACATTCACTCTTCCGATGGTGGCCCGAGCCTAGAGGCAGCGCTCGCCGTTTCTGTACCACCTGGAATGAGACTATTCAGCCTAGTGCGGCCAGGTCCTGCCCTACGGGAAACGGCGACGGACGAGAGGGGCTTCGGCAGCCCTTCGTCTGTACTCAGGGCAAGCTCGCTACCGAAGCAACAGAGGGGGAGACGATGGCCTTCGCTGCGCGAAGGCGTTTGTGGGGGGAATGGATTCCTCCGCTTCGGTCGGAATGACACATGGGGCGGTGGGTCTAAGTGGAGTCGCAGGCCTCGCAGGTTCCGCAGGTTTCACAGCATTCGTGGATACTGGACACGGGGAGGCTGTGAATCTCGAGGGGGATGTTGCCGAGGAGGGCGGCTCTGTCCTCCGCGGTGACGAGGTGGAAGTCCTGGTTTCGGATGCGGTCGCGGAGGTGGGTGAGGAGGTCGCGCATCATCCAGCGGGCGACTTCGACGTTGGTTTCGCAGAACCAGGGGTCGTAGGCGAGGGCGTCGCCCATGATCATCTGGCTGTCGTAGGCGCAGCCGCCGCCGCAGATGGCGAGGGCGGGGCACTTGAGGCAGTCGGGGGTTTCGAGGGGGCTGCGGTGGGCCCAGCGCGAGAAGTCGGCGACGGTGTCGGCGGAGAACTCGTCGAGGGAAACGAAGGAGCGGCCGTCGGCGGCGTTGTACTCGCAGAGGCCGGCGGTGCCGTTGGGGGCGACGACGACTTTGCCGGCGCAGCCTGCGCAGGAGTAGCGCCGGCGGATACCGGCGATGAAGGGCTCGATTTTCTGACACATCTGGATGAAGTGGAGGCCGCGCCGGCGGGCGGCGAGGTAGGCGTTGACGAAGATGCGGGCGGCTTGCTCGGGGGAGCACTGGTGGGGGCTGCGGCCGTCGGCGAGGGGGTGGAGGTGGGTGCCGATGCCGAAGCGGTCCGGGCGGAGATCGTCGAGGAAGTCGGCGAAGGATGTCTCGAACCAGTCGGCGGTCTCCTTAGTAACCGTGGCGGAGATGCCGACGCGACAGCCGTGGCGCTTGGCCCGGGTGTAGCCCTCGATGGTGCGGTCGAAGCTGCCCTTCCCGCTGGCCAGGACGCGGTGGCGGTCGTGTATCTCGCGGGGGCCGTCGATGGAGGCGAGGACGAAGACGTCGTTGGCGGCGAGGAACTCGGCGGTCTCGTCGTCGATGGCGGTGGCGTTGGTCTGGATCATGATGCTGGCGTGGTCGCCGCCGGGGCCGGAGCGGACTCGGCTGATGACGGCGAAGGTGGTGTCGGGAACGACGAGCGGCTCGCCGCCGAAGAGGACGACGGTGCGCTTTTGGTCCTCGGGGATGGCTCCGATGAAGCGATCGACGGCGGCGCAGGCCTCCTCGGGGGAGAGGCGGAAGCCTTCCTGGTGTCCTTGCTTGCGGACGATGCGGCAGTAGTTGCAGCGGAGCTGGCAGTTCAGGGTCGGCATGACATAGAGGGTGTTGAGGTGGGCGGTGGTGGTGGCGGGCCGGAGTGCCTCAGAGAGCAGCGGTCCCGGTGGCGGGTCGAAGAGGAAGTGGCGCAGGTCGTCCCGGAGGGTGTCCGGGCTGGCTTCGCCGGAGAGGACGGCTTTGGTCTGG
>Ga0307378_10008365_pt1 | contig 13769 bp, 13 predicted proteins | sample UN1MG_FD_202238 | JGI IMG/M metagenome (GOLD analysis project Ga0307378, IMG submission 202238) | Soil microbial communities from Risofladan, Vaasa, Finland - UN-1 | ecosystem: Environmental > Terrestrial > Soil > Coastal area > Acid sulfate soil | place: Finland: Risofladan, Vaasa | collected... | reverse complement strand
TCCTCTCAGATACTTAGGTTTGGCTTACACCCTTAAGTACCTGATGAGATCCATGCTTTCAACTGCCCAGCCTCCCCTTTCCTGCACCGATTCGCGAGACGAACCTTGCGGTAGAACGAGCCTTGCCGTAAGCGGTACAGATGAGCAACGGAGATCTCACTGAGCCGCTGGAACTCACTCTTCCCAAACAGGTCGTACTCTCGCTTGAAGATGGCCGCGGTGGCCTTACCCGACAACCGCTCATTGTCGCTGACCAGTTCAGCCAACAGGAGCTGATCTTCTCTGGTGTACTTAATGGGGAAAGAATGGCGCTGGTAGGGTTTGAGGCGTACATGACCGCTACGGCGGAACTGGGTGATGAGCCTTGTCAGTTGTGAGCGAGAGATCCCGGTCATCTTGCGCATGTACCGTCTGAGTACTCCTTTCTCCACGCGAAGACGAGAACGATAGTTGTAAGAACGTAACGTATGCTCGATCCAAGCGTAGATCTCTCCCCGTGATGTCCCTTTGAATGTGAACACTTCGCTCGAAGCGAGAAATGCCTCAAGCTCGTCGATATCCCTTACGCGTTTGTCTATCATCATCAGCATCATGCCTCCTATGATGTGACCCACGCGTGCGTAATGCCAGTGTCATCTCATGCCCACCTTGCACGAGATTCACCGCCTCCCTTCATGCTCATCTTGTATGAGACAACTCTTCTACTTGCATTCCGGTTTGTAGTGCAGTAAAATGCTGCCGGTTTGGAATACTGTTTTGTATAATGGAATGGGGGGACTGTAAACTATGCTATTACGCGTAGTGGTGCCGTCCAAGATACTAAGAGTCAATAGAAAGGAAGTGCTGAGATGTCCAAGTTCGAGGTCAAAGGAATCAACCATATGGGGTTTGTTGTCGAGAATGTCGATGATACCATGCGGGCATGGGAAACTCTGTTTGGCGTGAAGGGAGAAATACATGAGAATAAGGAAATGAAGGTTCGGTATGGATCACTGATTATAGGAGGCGTAAAATTTGCTTTTAACCAGTCCACTGATCCAACTAGCCGTTGGGCACAGTTCCTTAACGAGAATGGAGAGGGGTTAGAGCACCTTGCTCTAACAATTTCCGATCTTGAAGAGGCCTGTAAGACTGCAAAGACACTTAACTTTCATGTTCGGTTCAAGGAGCATAAACCCATGCACGGTTGCATTACAAACTTCGTCGAAAAAGGCGATTTACATGCCACATCGATCGAACTTATGGAGCTAGAAAGCTGATCTTCACAGACCTGGTTAGTGTCAAATACTTCAGGTTATTACAACATAGATACTTAAGGAGGAAGAAGTGTGTGAAAATAAGTTGCAAGAAGACGGAACTCTTATGGTAGGTACTGGTAAAGCGCGTCCCGGAGAGTTAGTGCGCTGTGGAATTCCAATAGGAAAAGACATCTACGGAAACGAAAAAACAATCCCAATTATTATTGCAAATGGTAAGGAGAAAGGCCGTGTGCTTTGGATTAATGGTGCAACCCATGGTGACGAGGCGGAAGGGCCGTTTTCTATCTTTAAATTGCTGGAAAAACTGGATCCTAAGACTCTAACTGGTGCCGTAGTGATGTGTCCAGCTATGAACGTCGAGGCCTATCGAGTGGGTGACCGGGGAGATCCAGCAGATGTTATGCATACGTATGACATGAACCGGATTTATCCTGGTAAGAAGGATGGCTTCCCCACGGCTCGGGTAGCTGCGGCCCACTGGGAGGCGATGCTCCCCACGTGTGATCTGCAAATCAACATCCATTCGGGGGGGGGACACTCGTATTTGGCGGAGGCAATCTTTGCCCCCGATACCCCGTTGTGTCAAGAACTGGCAGCGGCTATGGGGCCAAATTGGACGATGATTATGAAGAGTCCTACCGGTGGTGGGAACCCTTATTCCCAGCTTGCCGCGCAGGGAAAGGCTGCGATTAATGCTGAGCTCGGAGGACGCTGCCGCACGCTTACAAGTGATTTTCACGTTGTTGCTGATAAGCTTGTGAATGCGTACTTAAACGTCATGCGCCACTATGGAATGATCCAAGGCACTCCGAAGTATGCACCTAAGTGGAACTTTGGACATCAAGAAACGGTACTCTCGCCTGCTACAGGTCTTTGGGTAGCCGAGCCTGATCTTGAGTTCCTCAAGCCAATGAAGAGAGGGAAAAAGATAGGAACGATCTACAATCTATATGGCGAGACGATCGCCGAAGTCTGCGCTCCTTGCGATGGGATGATTGTCGGTGTCCGCTCGTACCCTTCCGTAATCGAGGGCGGATGGATTTCTTTCTACGGTATTGTTGACGAGATTCGAGATGACCTGATTCCAGGACGTCAGTAGTGGACTTGTAATAGTGTTGAACTGGGTCATGTAGCAGAATCTCTTTTATCCAGCCTTACTTACCTAAGATGGGATGAGAGTTAGAGAAGTGACAAACAAACAGGGAAAGTATCTGATGAACCACCCCGTTGCAAGCGGACGGGGTATCAAGAGACGTTGCAAACAAAACGCCCCAAGGGGGGTGGGGAATCCAACCCGAAGTGATTGATGTAACACAGTGAAGTATCGAAGAAGCGAGATAATACAATTCGCGCTGGGGTGTTGTGATGTTGTGTGCATCAAGATACGCAGGCTGAACAAAAACAAAACTGAAGGGCGAGGTACAAAGCTCTTCAGGCAAGTGGGGTTGGAGGAAAAGGTTTAAAGGGAACTTTACTGACTCTTCAGTTTATAGTGTAATATAAGCCACACGGTGAAGCTGGATTACTTGAAGGAAGTAAGCCATGTAGGGATGATTTACTAAGAGTATCCTGAGAGAGAATATTCATGCAAGACCGTCTCCTGGGCTTTAGTCTTCGATCAAGATGTGTTCGTAGAAGAGGGTTTCGAACATTCTATGCATAAAACAGATACACGATTTTCTGGAAAGATCCACAAGGGGATCTGAAGGAAATAACAGACTTTAGGTTGTAAGCACCTAAAAGAAGGAAAGGATTTTATGAGTATGCTGCTAAAACAACAACTCGATGAACTTCATGTTCCGGGGAAGTATTTCCTTTATGAAATTTCTCCGCGGAATGTTTCTCCTTTGCAGAACCCGAGTCTGGCAGTGAAACAGGCTTTGGCGTATCCTATAGGCACTCCCCCTCTTTTAGGGCTTGTGAAGTATGGGGACCGCGTCCTCATTATTGCCGACGATCTGACCCGCCCTACCCCTCAATCGCTTATCTTTCCTCCTCTATTGGAAGAGCTAAATGCTGCGGGTGTCCCTGATCGGGATATCTCGGTGCTGATAGCACTGGGGACACATCGGAAGATGACCCAGGCAGAGATCGCTAGCAGATTTGGTCCTAAAATGAGAACCCGGGTGAGAATCATCAATCACGACTATCGGAATTCTCAGGCCTTGGTTCGGTGTGGAGAAACGACGAATGGAATCCCGATTCTTGTTAACCGACGGGTTCTGGAGGCAGATCTGGTAATTGGCTGTGGTAGCATTGTACCTCATGCACAGGTCGGCTGGAGCGGAGGGGCCAAGATTGTCCTTCCTGGAGTCTGTGGGGAGAAGAGCGTCGCGGCATTCCATCAGCTTGCTGCGGCGCGATCAGATTACCTACAGTTGATGGGGACGGTGGAGAATTCCCTTCGTCACGACATGGAGGAGCTTGCCTATAAGGTTGGGCTACGATTTATCGTGAACGTGGTGTTCAACGCCGATTACGCGCCAGTAGAGATTGTTGCAGGAGATCCTGTCGCCGCGCATCGCCATGGGGTGAAGCGGGCGCAGTCGATATTCGTACGACCGATCCCAGCCCGGGCTGATATCGTGGTGGTAGAGGCAGAACCGGCCGATCTTGACTACTGGCAAGGTCTAAAATCGCTTACCGCAGCCTTGCAGGGAATAGCGAAAGATGGGATCATCATCTTAGTTGGACGATTCCCGGAAGGAGTCTCTCCCACCCATCCAGAATTATCGCGTTACGGCACCAGGAGCAAGAGAGAGTTGAACCAGTTGCTCGCCACGGGTGAATTAGCTGATGGAGTGTGCGCTGCTGCGCTAGTCCAGCACGCGCTAATAAAGGAAATTGCTCAGATCTACAGCGTTTCTCTTGGTTTAAGCTTCGATGACGTGACGCGACTTGGGTTTCGTGGCTTCCCGGACGTGAATAGCGCTTTCACCGCGGCTCTGAAGGTCAAAGGATGCGAAGCCACCGTGGGGATCCTCCGGAAGGGTGGAGATGTACTTCCCATCTTGGTTCAGCTGGAAAAAAGGAAAGGGGTGTCCTGATCAACGCAGGCAAAGAATGCATGGCAAATCGCATATGAGAAAGGACGTAGGTACAAATCGCATGCTATCGACTACTACCAATCCGCAAAGGATATCATGCCCAATGTGTACTGGACGAAGCAGAGAAGATCCGGCCGAATAGTTCGTTGGCCTGTGACTAGAATTGGTACTTCGAAGGGCATGAGAGTGGCGGATGTGAGCAGATTATCCTTACTTCAATTGGATGACTAAGATCATGCTCTGGAAGGTGCCTTGAACCAAGAATTCTAGATGGATTATAAGGAGATGAGGATGAAAGAATACCGCTTTAGGGCAAAGGATCTGAAGGCTTACATAGTCCGTTTCTTCGAACATTTCGGTCTTGCTGAAGAGAATGCAGCAATTGTGGCCGATGTCTTGGTTACCGCTGATCTGCGGGGCGTGCACTCTCACGGGATTGGTCGCCTCCATCGTTACTACGGAAACCGGTTGCGGGCTGGGCTAATCGATCCGAAGGCGGCGTTGCATCTGATCAAGGAGACATCGGCAACCCTTTGTTTCGACGCTGGAAATGGCATGGGGCAGCTGGCAGGTTATCGAGCAATGCAAGCCTGCATCGATAAAGCGAGGGACGTTGGCGTGGCCCTCGCTACCGTTCGCAACAGCAACCACTTTGGGATCGCTGGTTACTACGCGATGATGGCCCTGGAACACGACATGATTGGGATCAGTCTCACCAATTCTCAACCCCTAATTGCCCCTACTTACGGGCGGACACGGATTCTAGGGACAAATCCAATAGCTGTGGCCGTTCCTGCCGGGAAGGATGATTCCTACGTGCTTGACATGGCGACAAGTGTTGTTCCGATGGGGAAGATCGCTTTCTACGAAGAAAAAGGCGAGGTGATTCCTTTTGGCTGGGGAATGGATCGGACAGGAAGCTTGACCCGGGACCCGCATGCGGTGCAGGATGGGGGATGCCTGTTGCCGCTTGGCGGGACAGATGAGATGCGTGGTTATAAGGGATACGGGCTAGCGTTACTGGTGGATATCTTAAGCGGGATTCTCTCTGGAGCTGCCTATGGAAGGAATATAGGAAGCCCCGGGAGCGTAGAAGGTGCGCCGGTAAATATCGGCCACTTTTTTATGGCAATTCGTGTCAATGCCTTTCGCCCGATTGAGCAATTCAAGGCTGATATGGACCTCTTAATTCAACAGCTTAAAACAGCCCCCAAGACAGTTGGGCATGACCGCATCTTCGTTCACGGCGAGAAGGAATTTGAGCGGATGAAGGCTTACCGCCGCGATGGTATTCCGATCATCGCCCCTGTATTTCATGGACTGTGCCAGGACGGTGAGACAGCAGGCGTCCCGTTTGATGTTAAACCTATCGCACTAAAAAACAGTGAAGTATGAGCAAGAAATACTATGATATCGTTGATGGAGCTATTCCTGCAGAGAGGGTGTCAGCAGCGGCCTCCGCGATCGAGGATCCTGGAACTCGCGATATCGATGCCAACGGAAAACTTGTCCTACCGGATGTGATTGGTGCGCATTTATGGCGGACTCCATTGTTTAGGCAGACCGATTCTGTTAATGCAACGGGGACATACCATTCTGGAAAACGGGCAGCTCCATATGCGCCGAGACATGGCCCTTTTCTACCAACGCAAATCGGGAAGGTACCCCCGAAAGCATTACAACCAGATACTCACGGTGGATTAAGCAGAGGATTCGGACGAATATAAGCGGGCAATACAGTTGGGAGGAAACAGGATGATCGTGCGTGGCAAGTATGTTCTTAGCGAACCCGGAGTAGTCTCAGGTGGAGTTCTAACCGATGCTGCAATTCGTGTTCAAGGTGACCGGATTGTTGAGGTGGCTTCGTTCAAAACTCTACGAAAACGCTACGAGAATGAGGAGGTAATTGGGAATGGCGAACAGCTTCTCATGCCCGGGCTGATTGATGGTCACTCACATGGTCGGGGTCTTTCGCCGTTAAGAGGGGGCCTAGGATACGATCAATTGGAGCCATGGCTGTTGCAAGCGCCTTCCCTTCCTAATCCTGGCCCCTACCTAAACGCCCTATACTCGGCCATTAAGCATCTTCGCTCCGGCTTTACAGGGATGCACTATATTCACATTCCACGCCTGCCGCTTATGAAGATGGAGAGGGATATGGAGGAAGCCCTTGCTGGACTGAACGCCTCAGGAATTCGCATCGCCTTCTCTGTCCCCATAAAAGATCAAAACTTTTTTACTTATGATGACAAAGCATTCTCTCAAATGCTGCCTACTAAGCTGAAAAAGCACCTTCAAGAACTGTCCCCACGAAAAGGAGAAGATTTGCAGCATTCCTTCGTCCAACTCTTTTCTGACTTTCATGGCAGGCATAATTCAGATGCACTCAAGGTACTTCTTGCCCCGGCCGGACCGCAATGGTGTAGTGATGAACTCCTCTTGACGGTCAAGGATCTCGCCCTGGAACACGGTACTTCCATTCATCTTCATACGCTACAAACAATCCGTCAAAAGGTCTACGGAGTGAGAACTTACGGGAAGAGTATAGTCGAACACCTAGACGATATCGGGCTACTGGGACCAGACCTCACCTTGGGCCATGCGGTTTGGTTAACCGCATCGGACATTGATTTACTGGCCGCAGCAGGGACTTCTGTTACCCACCATGCTGGATGTAATCTAAACATGAGGAATGGCATTGCCCCTGTGGATGCCTACCTGCGCCGAGGTACTAGAGTAGCTTTAGGTTTAGATGACAAGTCCTTTTCCGAGGATGAGGATGGTTTCCAAGAGATGCGTCTCATCGCGCTGTTGCACAGGGTCAATACTCATGAATTGGGGTATAAGTGTCTTGAACCCTGGGATGTGCTGAGGATGGCAACGGATAACGCTGCTCAAGTTACTGGGTTTGGCGGTAGCTGTGGACGACTTGTACCTGGCAATTTCGCAGATGTCATCTTGATCGATCTAGAGCGAATAACTACGCCATGGTTAGCTTCTGATGTTGATATACGAGAAATATTAGTCCATTGCGGACTAGCAAGAGATGTGAACACAGTTATCGTAGGCGGCAGCATAGTGATGAAAGAGCGTGAGCTTCTAACAGTGAATGAACCTGAAGTGCTCGCGGAATTTCGAACAATCCTCGCTGCACAAGAGGGTGAAAGTTCTAGTGATTCATTCTGGGAAGACCTCAAGCCTTACATTCATGCGTTTTACCGCAGCTGGGGACTACCTGAGACGGTGCCTTTCTATCCGTTTAACAGTAATCAATAAGAAAAAGAGGTGGAGTGAACCCCTACGACTGGACAGATATGTGTGGGAGTTAATAGATCGTCTGGAGGGGCGTAGGGAGGCTTATCGTGAATAGAGAATACCATAGGAGATAGGGTATGAACAAGCGTAGTCTGCAGGGTTTGATTGTGATGATGATCTTGCTCGGGTCTTTGATGTCTGCCTCCAGTTTTGTATCCGGGCAGGCATTGGGAACGCGGGAGCGACCGATCTACATGCTCCTCGTCCCATCGACCGAAGCGACCGGTCTTGAGGCCCGTGGTAAAGAGATCGCTGAAGCGCTCTACGATAAGACCGGTCTCTACATCAAGGTGAGCCTACAGGCGGATTACGCGGCGATGGTGGAGGCGTTTGCATCCTCAGAAGGGGACGCGTTTGGCTTTGTCACGACTGATCAATACATTCGCATCTACCAGCTGACAAACGGGAACATTACCCCTCGGCTTGGCGCGGTGCGCAATGGATACCCTTACTACTTCTCCAGAATCTACGCCCCTCGGGATTCGGAGATGAACTCGCTCAGAGATTTGGACGGCAAGACATGGATCTACAGCGATCGTGGTTCGACCTCTGGCTGCGTTCTACCGAAGATGTTGTTCGACAGCCTCGGGATCAGCTTCAACAACATTGTGGAAAGCGGCGGACACATAAACTCCATGATAGCGTTACTCGAAGGGCAGGGCGACTTCTGTACCGGTTATGGGAATCCACCACTTCCGCCGACCGATTGGAGTGGGGTGACGTGGAAGAGTGGTGACGACCCTGAGCTATGGATCTGGGACCGCTGGAATAATGATCTCTACCGCGAAGAGCTGCGCGGGACCTGCATGGACCTGCGTCGGGGAATCCGAAACATCTATAACCTCGATGACGTCATTCGGCGGATCGGGGTATTAGCGGTGATCGGCCCCATTCCAAACGATTGCCTCGCGTTCGGCCCGGACTTTCCCGTGGATGTGAGCGACCGGATCGTCGCCGCGGTCGAGGACCAGCTCGGTACTGAAGCGGGCAAAGCTCTGTGGGGCGATGGCTTCTACGGCTGGACTGCGGCCACCGAGATCGACGATTCCTACTACGATAGTTACCGCCAATTTCTAGGCCTCCCGACCCAAGAAAAATCTAGCTCCACACAGAGGTAGAAAAACTCAAGGTGATTATGCTGGAATGGAGGCACTTAAGCTATGCGGATGAGAATAGGTGGGCAAGCACCTAATACTGAAGGACATACGGCAGGAATTCCGTACCAGTCTAGCGACCAGTTTCCGCCAGGGCAACCTCTATGGGCGGTACATAAATCAGTGGTAGGCTAACACCTCAGAGAAAGAGGGCGGGGAATGGAGCTGACCCCAGTAACCGGGGAAACCCACCTGCCGATTGAGACCGTGCTACACGGGGTAGCACTGCCGAAACTGGCAGTGCAGGTAAACAGAGAAGCTGATAAAACAGAAAAGAGAAAACATAATAGTTGAGCAGATAGAGTGCACCCCTGCAACTAGACAGACAGGCGTGGGCTCGAGGTAATTTCGATATTTGGTCTCTTGAGTCGAACAATTATCCCGAGAATTGGTACCAAGAGTTGCCCAAGAGAGGAAAGGAGGAGTGAGCATGTTCGATACGCTAATCAAGGGTGGATTAGTCGTTGATCAAGGGGTTATCCGACGTGCGGACGTGGCAATAGAGGATGGTAAGATCATTGAGGTTGCCCCTGACCTTGCCGGGGCGGCCAAACGCACGATCGATGCACATGGGAAGTACATTCTCCCCGGAATCATCGATGTGCATACACACCCTGTGTATCTCGATGACCTTCAGGGGACTTCAGAGGCAGCAGCACATGGGGGAATCACCACCGTGATCCACTACGCCTATGCCAAGCCGGGGACAAAGCTAATGGATGCGATTACCAAGTTCCGTACGGAAGGAGAGGCCGGGTCCGTAATTGACTTTGCGTTGCACGGTGGTCTGTTTGATCCAGGGCATCAGTCAGAGGAGATCCCGGAAGCGATATATGCGGGCGTGACCTCGTTCAAGATGTTCATGACCTATGCGAAGCTCAATTGGATGAGCGATGACTACCAACTGATGCGCACGTTTGACATCATCGCGCAGGCCGGCGGTATGGGGATGGTTCACGCGGAGAACGGGCTGGCAACGGATTATCTGGAAGATAAGTACCTGAAGGCGGGTCGTGATCCCAAGGAGGTATTTGTTGCTACCCGCCCAGCGCTCCTGGAAGCAGAAGCAGTGAATCGGGCGATTGCGATGGCTCAGGTTGCTGGTTGCCCGTTGTACATCGTTCATCTCACCGCGCGAGAGGACATCGAGGTGCTCGCCCGGGCGCGGAATAATGGTTATCGTGTGTTCGGGGAGACCTGCCCTCAGTATCTCACGTTGACCAGTGAGGAGGTATTCAAGAACGGAGCTCTGGCCAAGATCGGGCCACCGTTGCGAAGCGAAGATGACAACCAGGCATTGTGGGAGGCGTTAGCTTGTGGAGTGATCGATACTATCGCCAGCGACCACGCCCCTAAACCTAAAACGAGGGACGCTGACTTTTTTAAGGCGGCATATGGTTCTCCATCTACCGAGACGATGTTCCCCGTGGTCTATGATGCTGGAATCAACAGCGGAAAACTGTCTCTTCCACGATTAGTGCAAGTAATGTGCGAGAACCCAGCACGCATCTTCGGACTCTACCCTCAGAAGGGGACATTGCAACCGGGAAGCGACGCCGATCTTGTCATAGTTGATCCTGCGATTTCACATACGATCAAGCAAGAAACGCAGCACTCTAACGCCACCTATACACTGTACGAGGGACGAGCCTGCCTGGGAAAGCCAGTTCTCTCCATGCAGCGGGGCAAGGTGATTCTGGAAGGTGGAGAGTTGCACGCCCCTGCCGGGCAGGGAAGATTCTTGCCCACGGACACGCAGAAGGGAGCAAAGGACTTCTTCGCCGCAAAGTAGGACAAATAGGACAAATAAACGTTCGGGTTAAAAAAGGAGAGAATATGAGGTTGTTGATCGCACTCGGTGGAAATGCCATTAAACAGGCACACGAGGAAGGTAGCACCGCAGAGCAGTTTGAGAACTGTAAGGTTACCACACGGCTGATCGCTCAAATCGTCAAGAAGATGGGTCCCAAGGATCGTTTGGCGATCACCCATGGGAATGGACCACAAGCAGGGAACCTTCTCGTGCAGCAAGAATTGGGCAAGACAAAGGTTCCTGCCCAATCGATGGATGTCGTGGGTGCGATGACCCAGGGACAGATTGGATACATGTTGCAGCAGACGCTGATGAACTATTTGATCGACCTCGGGGTCAATGTACCCGTTTGCGCGGTCGTGAACCAGGTCTTGGTTACCAAAGACGATCCGGAGTTCTTCGGAGACACGGCATCCAAACCAGTGGGGAACTTCTTCACCGAGGAAGAGGCGCAAGAGCTCAAACGCGAGCATCCGGAGTACATTGTCAAGAAGGTAAAACCGAACGGAGAGAGGGCATGGCGACGTACTGTTCCCTCCCCGGACCCCGCTGCAAACTCCGAGAGCGAGGCGATCAAGCGGATGGTCGACGCTGGCATCATTGTAATCGCCTCTGGTGGTGGTGGGATACCGGTAATCAAAGATGAAGCCGGGCACTACGTAGGAGTGGAAGCCGTGATCGATAAAGATCTCGCAGGGGAAAGACTTGCTGAGGTAATTGACGCCGATGAGTTTCTGATCCTCACTGACGTAGAGATAGCCAAGCTCAACTACGGCCAGCCCAACGAGAAACAAATCAGCAAGATGACGTTGGCCGAGGCAAAGCACTACCTGGAGGAAGGGCATTTCCTTGCCGGGAGCATGGGACCAAAGGTCAAGGCCTGTATTCGTTTTCTCGAGAAGGGCGGGAAGAGAGCGATTATCACCTCTCTAGATAAGGCTGTTGCTGCTCTCGCTGGTGAGACGGGTACGCATATTGTGAGGGAGTAGCGATGTCGGACATCGGCCAAACAACGATCAAGCTGACCAGGGGAGTCCCGGCGACCGAGGCTTTCCCCATTGAGGAGATCATTGCTTGTAGTGAGCACGTGCTGCGCGATCACGGGAAGACTCTTCTGCAGTATCAACCAGCCACTGGCTTTAGTCCCCTACGGGAGATCATCGCCTCTCAGGCCGGAGTGACCCCGGAGCACGTGGTCCTAAGCAATGGCTCGATTCAGCTGCTTGCTTTTCTCGCCGAGACTCTCCTCTCTCCGGGGGAAGTGGCATTGGTAGAGCAGCCCAGCTACGATCGTACAATCACCACTCTACGAAGAGCCGGAGCCAAGGTTGTGGGGATCCCGTTGGAGGATGACGGGATAGATATTGCCTACTTGGAAGCAGCCGTGGAGAAACATCATCCTCGTCTGCTGTACCTCATCCCCGATTTTCAGAATCCTACTGGAGTGACGACGTGCCTTGCTAAGCGGGAAGCGATCGTTTCTCTGGCAAAAGAACACGATTTCATGGTGGTGGAGGACCTCCCATACCGACGTCTACGCTACCAAGGTACTGATCTTCCCACCCTACGCGACCTTGATGCCGAGCTTGTGATCCAGCTTTCCTCCTTCAGCAAGTTGCTCAGTCCGGGGATCAGAGTAGGGTGGATGATCGCCCCGGTGTCAATTGCTCATCGGGTGGTGCAAATTGCTACGGACACTTACATCACACCCAACATGCTTGGGCAAGGACTAGCTTACGAATTTCTGCATGAAGAAAGACTAGAAGCCAATGTCGAGCGACTACGAATGCTCTATGCTTCGCGTCTCGCCACGATGCTAAAAGGGTTATCTCAACACCTTTCCCAAGCGAGTTGGACCAAACCCGAAGGAGGATTTTTCGTTGGCCTTACCCTCCCGGAGGGAGTAAACTCCGCACAAGTGGCGGAGAAAGCAAAGGAAGAAAAACTTGTATTGAGCAATAGCGCTGGCTTTTTTGCCGATGCGGATGGCTCACGCTTTGTCCGCCTTCCGTTCTGTGCGTTAAGCGAGGAGGAGATCGAAGAGGCAATAAAGCGGCTGGCTCGTTCCGTGGAAGCAGCTAAACAATAACCAAAGGAGGAAAGACATGACAACACTACACAATCAAGATATTCTACGTGCCGATCAGTTCAGCAAGGAAGAAGTTGGGCTCATCATGGACACTGCACGTGCCTTCGAGCAGGATCTACAGGCAGGAAAGGTGCTTAGCACCATGAACGGGCAGGTCCTCGCTACCCTGTTTTTCGAGCCGAGCACGCGTACCCGTCTTTCGTTTGAGAGCGCGATGCTGCGCTTGGGAGGAGGCGTGATCACGGTGGCCGATTCGAAGAGTTCCTCTGCTGCTAAGGGAGAATCACTGCCTGACACGATAAAGACAGTAGAAGGGTACGCTGACCTGATTGTGCTTCGCCACCCGCAGATTGGCTCGGCTGAGCAGGCGGCGGCAGCCACGGAGAGGCCGATCCTCAACGCCGGTGATGGTGCGGGCCAGCATCCGACACAATCACTCCTCGATCTATACACGATCCAGAAGGAAAAGGGAACACCCGATGGATTGACCATTTCCCTCGCGGGTGACCTGAAGAACGGGCGGACGGTCCACTCGCTCGTCGACCTTCTTTCGTCGTTCAACGTCAAGTTCTACTTCGTTGCTCCTACAGCGCTGCGTATGCCGGAGGCGATCGTGGCTAGGCTGAAGAACCGTGGAATAGAGGTGACGGAGACGGAGAGCCTAGAACAGGCGTTGGCAGTGAGCGATGTGCTGTACATGACCCGTATCCAGCGTGAGCGATTTAGTGATCCAGCGGAGTACGAGCGGTTGAAGGGAGCGTACGTGCTGAACCGAGCCCTTGTGTCCAAGGCCAAGGAAGGACTTACGATTATGCATCCGTTGCCGCGTGTAAACGAGATTGCTACGGATGTGGATGATTACTCTGGGGCAGCGTATTTCCGCCAGGTGGCAAACGGTATTCCAGTGCGAATGGCCCTCCTTGCTCTCGTGGCCGGAAGGGCATCACTTGAGAGATATCCGCTGTGATGCTCTTCTTGATATAATAGAGTTATGAAAAACGTAACGCGTGATACGAACCCTTCCCTTGTCCGTTCATTGGACAAAGCGCTCCGCGTCTTGGGTTTATTGGCCCAAGAGCATGAGGATATTGA
>Ga0307378_10008362_pt1 | contig 13772 bp, 9 predicted proteins | sample UN1MG_FD_202238 | JGI IMG/M metagenome (GOLD analysis project Ga0307378, IMG submission 202238) | Soil microbial communities from Risofladan, Vaasa, Finland - UN-1 | ecosystem: Environmental > Terrestrial > Soil > Coastal area > Acid sulfate soil | place: Finland: Risofladan, Vaasa | collected... | reverse complement strand
CTCATGAGTCGGACAAGGAAGCTCAGAACGTGATTCATGGGATGGTGAAACGTATTCGGGAGGGCGATTGGTTCAAGGATTCGCCTGTAATGACTGATGACGAAGCGCTGAATAGGGATCTATCGGCGAAGAACATCTTTGTGCTTGGCACATTATCGGGCAACTCCTGGCTCGCAAAGTATGCATCCGAATTGCCGATAAAAATCTTTTCCGACCGAATTGAGGCCAGGAAAACTCACAACGGAGAAAACCTTCGCATGATCGCCGCATGGCCTAATCCGCAGAATATCGAAAATGGAGTCAGGGTTTATACCGCACAACAAGCCCGCGATCTTGCAGGCATACATGCCATCATGCATGGGTCCAGGGATTATGTGATCGCAAACGGCGACGAAGTCCTGGAGAAAGGGTTTTTCTGGAAATCATACGATGGGTGGACGTTGGAGCATGCTGAGAGGTTGTTGGATTAGCATCATGCGAACGCCAAGTTGTCAATTCAGCCCGTAGCGATTCCATTATACGATCTTTTCAGTTTTTGACCATGCTATAATATGCTCATGGATTGGCTGGAACAGGCTAAGAAAGCTGCACGAACGGAAGAGTGCTTGTCCTTGGAGTATGGGCCGTTGCCGGGCCGCGGGAGCGTTGTCATGCTTGCCCCCCACCCTGACGATCCCGATACATGCGCCGTATTTCAGAAGATGCTCCAACTCGGCGGTTGGGAGATTTGGTGGGTAGTCCTTACTTCCGGCTGGTCGGGGGTCAGGGACGAGTTTGCAGGCACGGATAAGGAAGCGAAGACTGCCTGCAGGTGGCAAGAGCAGTTGGATTCCTGCCACTTGTTCGGACTGAATGAGGATTGGTATGAATTCCTTGGCCTGCCGGAGACAGACGATGGAGAATTAGCGGATAACCTGGCGAGCTACCGTCACTTCGCGTCTGATCTGAATGAGCTGGCCCCGGATATCGTTATTCTTCCCTGGGGCAAGGATACCAATGCCACCCACCGGCTGACATACGAGTGGTTCATGAGATGGCGGGCAGACCGACCGGTGACGGCCTTCTTTGCCGAAGACCCCAAGAGCCTGGACTTCACCCCTCATCTGGAGATCGTGTTTGACGAGGAGACGGCGGCGTGGAAGGCGTCTCTCCTTGAATGCCATCGCTCCCAGACCGACAGAAACCTGGCCACCAGGGGCATCACGTTCTCCGAGCGCATTCTGTCCGTGAACCGCCGGGAAACCGGCTTTGTAGAGAGATATCGGATCATGGGTTGACTGGCTTCTCAGGGCTCAGGGATCAAGCCGCTCGTCTCCGGCAAGGGCAAATAGCCGGAATCGGCAACTCATCATGGTGACAGCCTACTCACCGACCTGTTTCAGGTGTGCCCGGATCATCCAGTCGAAGATGCCGTCATCGCCTACGTCGTAGACGAAAGACCACGGCAGCGCCGATTTCGAGTGGAACTTCGGCTTCCGCTCGTAGTTCATGTAGAAACCCTTGGTGTACGTAGCGTCGAAGTAGATGCAGACGTAGAATCCCTCAGGCACGGGCACTGGGTCGAAATCGAAGCGATACCACTTGTTGTCACCCTTTTCAAGCTTGGCATACGGTTCCTGAATCTCTTTGATAACGCTGAAATCAGCATCAAGGATGAAGATGGAGAAGTTATCCTTGGGCGGTATGTCGGTGCCATAGCGGGAACCGAACATGCTCACCCCATCTACGGCCCACTTCCCGGGCGGGGTCTTGAACATTATGGCATGTCCTGAGCCGGTAGTGCTACGCTTCCCGTCGCTCTTATCCTTGTCGTATTTCAAAGTGATTCCCGTGGCATCGGGCTCTTGGATCAGCCCTTCGGTGGTCTGGTCGCTGATCTCGCGACTGGCCACTCGCCACTCGACCTTGGGGACGATCAGGTCTTCGGAGAACATCTGACTAGCCTTCTCGTCACCGCTCCTTTTCACCAGCGCGTCAATGAACAACGGCATGACATCTTTGCCGTATGGCTTCCCGGCGAGGGCCTCGTTCATCGAAGCGAATACAGTCGCCAATCCATACTTCTGCTGTGCCTGGTAGAACGCTGCGGAGGCCTTGGTAGTCGGATCCTTCAGCGCCTCAGGATCGGACGCCGTCTTCTCCAGTCTCTTCAGGCCATCCTCTGAGTAGTCATACTTCACCGGCCAGATATTCTTGCCCAGCTTCTTGTAAACCTCATCGGTGACAGCCGACCCGGCATAGTGCGCCCATCCTTCCGCCACTCCCTTGGGGAAGCCCAGCATGCGTGCCCGCCTGTACATGGCAATGTGTCCCAATTCGTGGCTAATGCCGTAGATGTTCCAGACGCCGCTCTCCTGGGGAGGCGCGAGATCGGCCTCGGACTTGATGGTGAGGAACATGGTGGACTCACCATCGGTCCAAAGATTCGTCCTCCCACCGCTCACTCGCTCGATCCTGACGGTTACCACATCCGGCATATCAGCCTTGAGTTCGTTGGCGTAGATATCCCGAGAAGTCTCCGCAATCTTGAGGACCGCCTTCGCCCACTTCGGATCAACCCAGGCATACTCCACGACGGCATGCTTGGACTGGATCGTCTTGAAGTCCGACTCCTTGGGTTCCGGGATCTCAGGAGTAGTCCAGGTGGCGATAATCTGCTTGACCCCCGAATCCAGCATAACACGGTTGATACCGTTCTCGTCCTTTAGGAGTAGCGACTTACCATCCGGCGCCCAGGCCAGGGGCATCCAACGGTCGGAAACCTTCCGCTTGCCGGAACCGTCTGAGTTCATGACCCAAATCTCATCCTCGTCTACCTTGGCGGTATAATCAGACAGCTTCATCAGTTTATGCCTGCGGCGGTATGCGATCTGACTCCCATCCCTCGACCAGCGGGGATCTATCGCGCCTGACACCTCCCAGGTATCCGCTTCCTTGTCACTCACATTCACCGGAGCATCAGTCAATGCGACCGATGTCTTGGATTCCACGTCGGTCTTGACAATGCTGCCATCTATGGGAACGCCAGCGTACCAACTGCCGCCTTTCACGATGTTCCCTGTATAGGCGATCCATTTGCCGTCGGGCGACCAGCGCGCCCCCACTCCCTTGACGCCGAGATCGGTCGTGACGGCGGTTGCCACGTCCACTACCTTGAGCTCATAGTTGTTTCCATAGCCTCCCTTGCCGTAGACAATCTTCGTGGAATCCGGCGACCATTCGACATAGGACTTCACGAGATCGTCGCTCAGCTTCTTCACCTCACCGGTTGCCGTATTGAGGGCAAAGACGCCGGCCTTGCGGACGTCTTTGCGAATTGCATTGAAAGCCACCCATTTGCCGTCGGGAGATATGGATATCGTGGCCCAGTAGAAGTTATCCGTGAGCGAGAGGGTTCGGCGCTTGCCCTTGCCGATGGGGATGATGTGGATTCGGTTGACGTCGAATTTGCTCAGGGCCAAGTGCGATTTGTCATACCAGGAGACGTTCCAGTACTCAGGCATTGAGGCGACCTGCTTCCGATCTGAGCCATCGAGCTTCGAGACCCAGACCTGAGTGACCGGGCCACCGAAATCATCGTAGCTCGGCACGGGATAGGCGATTCGAGTGCCGTCCGGTGAGACGGCAAAAGTGCTGGATCTGAAGCGGGAATCCACCTTCGGCTCGTCAGCGGCGAGGACAGTACTCAGCGCCAGCAAAATGCAAAACGCGTACAGTGACTTACCCTTCATTACAGTTCCTCCTTGACCCAGTCTCCGAAAAACAGAAGATCACAATGATATTAACGGAAAACGGCAGTGTTTCGTTTCGGTCGGAGCAGAAAAAAGGCACACACCGATTGCGGCATAGAGGGGTTCTATTGAGACGGTGTCTTGCTGCGTGACGAATTGCGTGCTCTGCGCTTGGCAGGCTGCTTGAGGAGGGACCGTACATTAGCCTCCTTTTCCAGTCTCTCAGCAATCCAGAGTTGAATTAACGTTTGATACGGAACGCCGAGTGTCTTAGCTCGGCGCTTCGTTCGCTCAAAGACCTTCTGTGAGACACGAAGCGATATCTGCTGTGTGGGTCTCCCAGCCCGCTTTTCCCTCGCCTTGGAAGCGTCAATCTCCACAACACTGTCCTCATCGAGGAATTCCACGGCGCCGTGTTGATCCCAGAAATCCAGCTCCTCCTCAACTGACTTGAACTCAGGGATATTCGTCTCTTGGTTCTTCATATTTTGCTAGCATACACAATGTATACGCATGAACTATACCACGTTCTGCTCTATTGTCAAGCAATGGGTATGCATGATCAAAAAGCGGAAGACTCCTAGGAGTCTTCCGCCTGTGCTTGGTGGCCCGTAGGGGATTCGAATCCCTGATCCCCTGGCTGTGTGCTCGCATCGGGGGCGGATACTTCCGTGCCTGGCAGCAGATGCTCTTTTTGCTCGTTGCCCGGAAGAACCAGACACCATTCCCATGTCTTGTCGGACCATTGCAGACTAGTTTCATTGGCTCTGAACCATTCAGAGTCTCTTATAGTCGTTTCCGTCCGTTTCAGAGGCTCTCGGAGTAAATCAAAACACTCTGACGAGCGTGCAAAGGCATGATAGTAGCTTTCATCATGTCCTCCTGCAAGAACTACAGGCACTATATCTGCTGCAGTCTGAAACCATTTGTAACCATACTTACCGAAATCCGCAGGGGGATGGAGAAAGAGATCCCGCAATCGTGCTTCCGATTTGTTATCCACCCCTAGATAGAGCATTGGCTGGTCAACGATTAGCAGATCTTCGATAAGTAACTGACCATCCTTATCATGGACCATCAGGTCCTTGGCGGTAAATCTCGGAAAGTATACCCCATGCGGGGCGTCGTATTCGGCCCAGACAGTCAAATGAGAGTAAACGCCAACGTGTGTAAGGACGAAACGGTTGTCAGGATAATACGCTGAAAAAGTCTTGTACTGATCATCACAGCATGGATCAAGGCTCATGTGAGCGGCACAAGGCAAAGAGGAAACCACATTGCGGAGGAACGTGATAACCGGGTCCTCCAGGGACTTCGGGTTTCTGTTCACATCGCCAATCCGAAGACCAAAGACATTCAGCGTGAACAGTTCATTCCACCGGTCTTCCTTGGTGCGTATTATGTCCATCAGATAGCCCTTCCGTATGGTCTGCAGAGCAGAATCGCTGCTTAAACATTTTCTGGTGCATGACAAGACATCTATGAACAAAAAGCGGAGCACTTTCCAAGGAAGTTACTCCGCCTTAAACTGGTAGCCCGTAGGGGATTCGAACCCCTGATCCCCTGGCTGAGAACCAGGTATCCTGGACCGCTAGACGAACGGGCCGCGCCATTCGGAAAATTCGAAATCCGAAATTCGAAACGATCGGAACTCGAAATCCGAAATTCGAAACTCCCGGATATTGAAGCTCGGTTATTATATCATTCCGCCGAGCCATTGTCAATCAATTTCAGCACACCATACCCAAGCTTGAGGGTTTATGAACCGCCCGCCTTGAGGGATACCACTTATCGGGAGGCGGTTTTGGAGAAGTGTGGAATGGGGCCGCTTGGGCCGCTGTTCACCGATCTGTATGAGCTTACGATGCTGGCCGGCTACTATGCTTGCGGAAAGCAGGATCAGCCTGCGGTGTTCGAGTACTTCTTTCGCAAGCTGCCTCAGCACACAGGGTTCGCGGTCTTTGCAGGGCTCGATGATCTTCTGGATGACCTCCAGGACTTCCGATTCTCCGAGAGCGATCTGGAGTATATTCGATCCATCAGAATCTTTCCCAAGGACTTCCCCGATCAGGTACGCAACTTCCGCTTCGCCGGTGATCTATGGGCGCCGCCGGAAGGAACGCCTGTCTTCCCATACGAGCCCGTCGTGCGAGTTCATGCCCCTCTTGCCCAGGCCCAACTCCTCGAGACCCTGCTCCTTTGCAGGCTGAACTACCAGACGCTGGTCGCCACAAAGGCCGCGAGGGTCCGATTCGCCGCTGAGGATGATCCCATCATGGAGTTCGGCCTCAGACGCGCCCAAGGGCCCGACGGCGGAATGAGCGGCACGCGGGCGGCAGTGATCGGTGGGTGCGACTCGACCTCCAATACCCTCGCGGGCAAGTGCTTCGGAGTCCCGGCGGTAGGCACTCAGGCGCATAGCTGGATCATGTCATTCCCCTCGGAGCTGGAGGCATTCCGAGCGTACGCAAGCGTCTTCGCCGATCACTTGATCCTTCTTGTGGACACGTATGACACTCTGACAAGCGGCGTTCCGAACGCGATCACGGTGTTCAAGGAGCTTCGGGCGAAGGGCTGGAAGGGCCGGCCGGGCATACGCATTGACTCGGGCGACCTGGCGAAGTTAAGCAAGGCGGCTTATCAGATGCTCGCCGAAGCCGGGTTCGAGGACACGCTGATAGTGGCATCGAGCGAGCTGGATGAGAACCTCATCGCCGAGATCAAACGTCAGGGGGCCAAAATCAACGTTTGGGGCGTAGGCACTAAGTTGATGACCGGTGGCTTGGAGCCTGCGCTCGGAGGGGTCTATAAGCTGGCCGCGATCCAGCAGGACGGCGTATGGGAGGCGAAGTTCAAGATTTCGGACAATCCTGAGAAGACGACCGACCCGGGAATCAAGATGCCGATCCGTTTCTTTGATGAAAACGGTTACATCGCTGGAGACGTGATGTTCTCGCAGGATGATGAATCATGGAAAGAAGGCGAAGTCATTTCGCACGACCGCATGGTCTTCGGGCAAGTCTATACTTTTCCTAGCCATTATGAGCGTAGGCCCTTGCTGAGATTGGTTATGCGAGGAGGCAAGCGTCTTGAGCCCAGGCGCAAGCTGACGGAGATTCGCGCCTTCGCCCAGGAGCAGGTCGCGCACGTGCCCCCCGAAACCAGGCGTCTAGTGAACCCTCAGGTTTACTGGGTCGGCCTGAGCGAGGGATTGGCGAAGCATAAGCATGAGGCAATCGAGGACTTCTGGAAAGGACGAGACGAACGTCGAACGGCTATCGTTCGTGCAGGTGCTTCACCTTGTGCCCTTCGCTCCGAAGAACATTCTTGATGCTGACCCACCAGGTGCGCAGAGGGTAGGTGTGCTCGGTGATGAGTCTCGCGTGCCGGAGGTTCTCCAGAAACTCCTGGGGGGTTCGAAAGTCGGCCATCTCGTTCGAGCAGAGCCCGATCGCATCCAGATAATGCGCATCGCTGCCGGCAGCACCGACTTTTCCACGACGCCTGGCAAACGCGGCCGCAAAAGCATTGAAGATCGGCAGATTCGCCTTTCCATTGAACACCTCGATGATGTCAACCATTGGAAGCACCTCCATGAGGGCGTGCCTCCTCAGACGGTGGAACTTGAACGGGTCGAAGGGATGAGGGATGTAGATGAGGCCGCCCTGAGCCTTGATGCACTCGCAGGTCTCGATGGGGCTCAGGCCGTGTTCGATCTCTTTATTGAGAAACAGACCGACGATCTCCCCGTTTCGGGTGCGGATCTCCTCGCCAATGATGAGGCGCAGATCGGGAGCCAGCGCCTTTAGCGCGAGCGCCCCGGCAATGGTATCGTGATCCGTGACCCCGAGGACGTCAATCCCATGCTCCCGGCAATACCCTGCGATGTCCTTCAGCCTCGTCTCGGCGCAGGCGGAGTAGAGCGTGTGGACGTGCAAAGCCACCTTTATCGAGGGACTATCAGATTCAGGCATAACACGCCTTACTTTCGCCGAATCCAGTATTCGAACCTCCCTCGGATCACCGACACATTGACGCATGGTCCCGAACCTGCCATACTTATCCAAATACTTCATTCAGGCAGGCGGAATCATGGATAGCAAGTGTACGCGCAGAGGCTTTATGGCAGGCATGGGAGCGCTCGCCCTATCGCCACGGGTTTTTGCTGAGAAGCAGAAGCCCAATGTCCTTTTCATCACCGTGGATGACATGGATTATGGTTCGCTGGGAGTCACCGGCTGCAAAGTGCCGGATATCACCCCGAACATTGATAAGCTGGCATCCGAGGGCATGAGGTTCGAGCAGGCGCACGTGACTTCGGCCATCTGCCAACCTTGCCGCTCGGTGCTCATGACCGGGAGATATCCTCATCGAAACGGCGCAATGGGCTTCGAGCCGATCAACGCCGATACCCCGACCCTGGAGGAAAGCCTGCACGCAGCCGGGTATATGAACGGCATCATGGCGAAGGTCGGCCATCTTACGCCTCAGCCGAAGTTTTGCTGGGATTGGATCGCTGATGCGAAGGAACTGCGCCAGGGGCGAGACCCCAAACTATTCTACAAGTACTCGAAGGAATTCTTCGAGAAGGTGAAGTCGGAGGGCAAGCCGTTTTTCATGATGGCGAACTCCCAGGACCCCCATCGGCCGTTTCCCGGCAGTGCCGGCGAGAAGGCAAACAAGAATAAGGACTTCCCGGAGGTCAGCCGGACCTACAAGGCCGACGAGATAACCGTGCCTCCGTTTCTGCCGGATGGGATCCCCGACATCAGAACCGAGATCGCTCAGTACTTCACGAGCGTCCACCGATGCGATGAGGCGGTTGGGCAGCTTCTCAGGTCGCTCAAGGAATCGGGCATGGAGCAGAATACCATGGTCTTATTCATCAGCGACAACGGCATCTCGATGCCTTATGCCAAGACGAACTGCTATATGTGCAGCACCAGCACTCCGCTCATCGTCCGATGGCCGGGGAGAGTTAAGCCTGAGGCACTGAACCACCATGACCTTGTCTCGGGGATAGATTTCATGCCGACGATCTTGGATGCGTGCGGGGTGGAGCAGGTCAAAGGGATGGACGGCCGCTCGTTCCTGCCGTTATTGGAGGGCGGGAGTCAGGGCGGTCGAGACAAGGTATTCACTTTCATAAGCGAGACCTCGGCGAAGAATGAGTATCCCATGCGGTGCGTCCGGACTGGGAAGTACAGCTATATTTACAATGCCTGGCCCGATGGAAAGACGGTCTTCAAGAATGAGCCTCAGAGCGGCCTAACCTTCAAAGCCATGAAGGCAGCAGGCGAGAAGGACGGCAAGATCGCCGAGCAAGTCAAGTTCTTCCTCTATCGCACGAGAGAGGAACTGTATGACATGGAAGCCGACCCGATCGAACTGCATAATCTGGCGGCCGACGAGAAGTACAAGCCGGAGATCGAGAAGATGCGGAGCGAGCTGCTGCAGATGATGGTTTCGACCAACGATCCGATTTTGCCGAAGTTCAAGGAGCAGGTGCTGCCGTGAGCTTGGCGACATTCGCCGCCAGGTGGGAATCATAGTACTTCTGAAGGGAGGCCCTGAGGCCTGGATCGGACGTGATAACGATCAGCCGCGTCACGTCCACATGCCCCAGCTCGATCTTCGCCTTGGAGCCGGTTCGGCTGAATTGGATGTCTTGCGTGCCCTTGAAGTTGACCTCGAAAGCCTGACTGTCATTCAGCCATGAGGGTAACTCGATCTCCGCGGACGCATTCTCCAGGGGATGGATGACGGTCCCGAGCCGGTCGTTCGCATAGTTGTCATTCACGCACAGGAGGATGAGGGAGTCCTGGCCCGCGAGGAGGGACCTTGCCCAAAGCAAGGGCGAAGCCTTGATCGGCAATGAGGCCGGACAACTCCGAGTGACGAGAGGCCCGATGGTCCGAAGTTCAGCGCCCAGAAGTCCGATCTCTCGCCAGAGTGCGACTGCCTCAGGCTCAGGCCCTCCGCATCCATAGCATTGGCCGGCGGGAGTATACCACCAATACGACAGCCCTTTGATGCCCGAGGCGAGGGCGTAGTAGGTCTCGATCCTCTTCTCCTCGGGGGTAGCGAACCGGAATACCCGGTCGGGCTCGGTATGCCGAACCGAGTTCAGAAGCAGGTGCATGGGCTTCGGCGAGGAGGCTTCCCTGGAGACGGTTCCGACCGCATAGATGTAAGTCGCCTTGGTATACAGGGATAGTCGCCCGGGCCGATGCCAGTAACTCTGACAAAGCCGCTCCTGGTAGTATGGATCGGCAGCGAAGATATCAGGCAGTTGGCCGTAGGTGTACCAGTTGTCGGGCTTGAAGGTCATGTCCAGATTGAGGAATTGGGGCGTCAGCGGATCGGCCTTCCTGATCTCGGCGCTCCTTTGAACGAGTCCCTGAGCCAGGCATCCGACTTGCTTGCCGGGCTCGGCGACCGGGACTCGGAAGTCGGCGGCATCAGGCTCATCGAGGAGGAAATAGGCATAGGGTGCTTTGACCTTCCCCTTCCCAGGATCGCTGACCATCCGCCGGATGCCGAGGGAATCAAGCATCTTGAGCCCTTCATCGCTTTGCATGAAACTGCTCACTGCCTTTGACGCGACCATCTCCATTTGAGTGTTGATGTTGTGATCGGCGATCTCATTGACATAACTGCGGGCGAGCGCATTATCGCCTTCATTACCGGGCTTCGAGCCCCAGATGCCGAAGCACATTTCGCCCGACCAGGCGCGAATCCCGGCAGAGGCCGTTGTTCCGCCGGCATAAACGCCCTGGAAGACGTGGAATGATGCACTCGCCAATGCAGTGTTTAGCTTGCATACGACCGGCGTGATGTCCATGTTTGGATAACTTTTAGCGGTAAACTTGATCGCACGGCCATCCATCAGCACCTTGGAGGGGGCTTTGCTGAAGTACAGGTATACTTGATCCAGGTTCGGGCCGAAGGAAATGCTCTCGACCCTGGGCTGATCCGCCTTCACGGGAACTGATACCTTGAGTGCATCCAGACCGATGGTAAGCGTCTTTCCGATTGGCGCTCGTCGGAGGCGGATCGTGACCTCGGAGACGCCATTTTGAGGAATCGGGTTCGGCTCGACTCGCCACCAGACCGGCTCACCGGCGGCGATCAGGGAATCCTTGGGCAGGCTTGAGAAGTAGATGCTCGCCGGGAAGATCAGCTTCCGGAACTTCCTGTCTTGGGAGAATGCGATTGCCTTCTTGAGGCTGATGCCTTCCAGGGTGACGTCCTTGATCTCGAGCGCCTGAGCGCCGTCATTGCGGATGAAGACGTGAATCGAGCAACCGGGCGGTCGCTGGATGGGCTTCGCGCCCCAATCGAGCTGACTGCTGTCGCTCCAAAAGGCGTCGAACTCGGGGTGCTGAACGTCAATGTGGCAGGATGTCCCCAGCACGTTCATGCCGCCATAGGCCGTCGCCGCCAACAACAATAGCACTAAAACGCAACACACGCGCATATGCCTATGTTGGCTGTGGAGGAACGAATGTCCTTCGAGCGGAAACAGTGAGTATGCAATTGGCCGTCGAGATTCGCGGAGAGTATGTCGAGCTGCCGACCTACGAAGTCGGGCCTGAGAATCCCAATCCTCTGTTCACCGAGAGGCTCGGCGCACGCCCCTATCCATACCGACTGCAAAACCGCCTCACCGGGAAGAGATCGATCCGGCGGCATGAGGCGGTCATACTCGAGAACGAGTACTTGCGACTGACTTTCCTCCCGGACTTCGGCTGCCGGCTCTTTTCGGCGTATGACAAACTCCTCGAGCGAGAGGTCTTCTATCGGAACGACTGCATCAAGCCGGCGCTGATCGCCATTCGGGGTGCATGGATCTCGGGCGGCGTCGAGTTCAACTTCCCGATCGGCCATGCGGTCTATACTCATTCGCGAATCCCTCACATGACGAGGGCCAACTTCGACGGCTCGGCTTCGATGATCTTTGGCCTCACCGAGCAGATGACCGGCATGAGCTTCACGGTGGAAGTGACGCTCGTGCCGGGGGAATACCGGTTTTCCCAGCACGTCAGGCTGCATAACGGTACGTCCGAACCTCATCGGCATTACTGGTGGACGAATGCCGCCGTCCAGGAGACCCCCGAGACGCGGATGATTTACCCCATGAGGCGGGGCTATCAGGGCGGCGAGACGGTCAACTGGCCGATCCACGAGGGCGTGGACCTGAGCCGGGTGACGAACCATCGGTCGAGCTGTGACGTATTCGCCGCCGAGACGTATGACGAGTTCTTCGGTGTCTACCACCATGACCGAGGCTGCGGGGTCGCTCACTGGGCAAGTCAGGAGGAGCTTCCCGGGCGGAAGATGTTCTTCTGGGGACAGGACGAGATGGGCAGGCTTTGGCAGCAGATGCTGACCAAGAATGCCGGCGATTACCTGGAGATTCAGGCAGGGCGCTTCGCGACACAAGGTGACTTCGACATTCTCGAGCCGAATGAACTGGTAGAGTTCACCGAGTTCTGGATTCCCGTAGCCAAGACCGAGGGCTTTGTGAAGGCACACAAGGCGGGGGTGATCAATGTCCTCGATGGCAGGGTGGCAATCCAGTTGACGACTTCAGTCGAAGGCAGGATTGTGTTTTCCGACGGACGGACGATAGATCAATCATTCGAGCCGGGGGAGGTCTACTGGTTCGAAGCGCCCACGGACAATCTGACGGTCAGGATATTCGACGGTGACGGGCTCATTCTGATCTACGATCCGGTGACTCATGAGAAGACTCAGGACATCATTCCTCGGGCGAGAGCAACCTCGCCCACTTTCGGAACACCTGAGGCACTGCCCTATCCCCCGCTTTGCATCGAGGGTTTTCAGGAGGACATGAACGAGGCTGCCAGGCATTGGGAGCTTGGGGAGATCGAGGATGCCAGGAAGATCATCGAGGCATGGCGTGAGGCCAAGCCTCCGAGAGACCCCCTCTTCGATGCCCTGGCGCAGGAGCTTGGCTGCCCAACTCCCGAGTGTCGAGCGGATGCGCCCGGCATTGTTCAATGCTTCGCTCACGGTGATGCCCTCCTGAAGCTGCTGGAGAAGCGGACCGATCCCCAATCGCAGGTCCACCTTGGGAATCTCTTGTATGCCCGAGGTCAAGCGGATGGGGCGATCGAGCGATGGCAGAAGGCCCGTAAGGCGGGGATTCGGGACCATATCCCTTACCGAAACCTGGCCCTCGCGCATTGGGAGTATGCTTCCACGGCTTACCGGTTTATGAAGGAAGCCAGTGATGTTTGCCCGACCGATGCCGATACCTTGCGGGACCTTGATATCCTGGCCGAGCGCGCGGAAGCCTACGAGGACAGGCCAGGCATCGCGGAACGGATACTCGAATATACACCCGATGATAGTCAGTGCCTCGAGCGCGCGATCCGCGTGTTCCTCGAGGTCGGCCGGCTGGATCAGGCGGTCGAGCTTCTAACCACCAAGCAGTTCTTTGTGACGGAATTGGCTTACCAGACAAGAATTCTCTACCTGCGAACGCTCCTCATGCGAGGGACAAGGCTGTTCCATGAGGGTCGCTTTGAGGAGTCAGCGGCGGATTTCCGGAAGGCGACCGAGTATCCGCCGAACCTCGGTGCGAGCCGATTCCATGACTCCAGCGACGCCCAGGCGTTCTATTTGCTTGGCCTGGCGTTGGAGAAGCTTGGCCGACTTGATGAGGCAAGGGAAGCCTGGACGAAGGCTGCCGAGGACACTCCAGTACCTGAAACCGAGCAGGCATACTACGTCGGGAAGGCTCGGGAGCGATTGGGGCGCGCAGATGCCAAGGAAGCATTCGATGTCATGAGACCTGCCGGCGATAGGCCCGATACTCCGCAAGCTCTTGCCAGATGGCATTATCTGAACGGTGATTTCGAAGAGGCGCGGCGCGTCGAGTCGGTTGACCCCGTAAAGATGCACAACTATCTGGAATCGCTCTCTCACACGAGATCTCAGGGCCGCCGAATCCCCATCGCCGTGTGGTGGACCATCGAGGCAGAGACTCCTTAGTAGCGCAGGCTCACCGGG
>Ga0307378_10008361_pt1 | contig 13773 bp, 13 predicted proteins | sample UN1MG_FD_202238 | JGI IMG/M metagenome (GOLD analysis project Ga0307378, IMG submission 202238) | Soil microbial communities from Risofladan, Vaasa, Finland - UN-1 | ecosystem: Environmental > Terrestrial > Soil > Coastal area > Acid sulfate soil | place: Finland: Risofladan, Vaasa | collected... | reverse complement strand
TTGACTAGGCCGGCTTCTCCGAGCAGCTGCTCTGTGAGGAGTTCGTCCAAGCGTGTCCGGGAGAAAACACTGATTCCGGATGTATTGACCAGTTTTGTCTCAATTCGAGCACGCACCGTCTCGGCCGCTCCTGACCAGGCAGAACTGTTGCCGAATGTCAGCACCGCCACGTCCAGCCGCTCGGTGGCGATCACTGCCCGCTGTGCGGGCTCGGGAATCATGAGAAAGAACAACGCGGCGAGGATCGCAACGCCGATGGCAACAACTATTAAGATGCCTGCAGTATCATCCATTGAATACACCTCCGCTGCAGCTGACCCTTGTCTTGGGCTACCTCTTTAGTAGATAGCACAACGGTGCAACTTAAGTCAAATATCGGCCGGGTTTGGCACGTGCGTCCGCCTGTCCCAGCCTGATGGCGCAGCGCGGTGCCGGAGATTCCCCTCAACAGATTGCGTCGATGCCTGTTGATGATAGAGGAGGGTGTCAGTTAGACTTCGGTTGCAGTGGTGAAAGCAGCGCTGTTATCGGGTTTTCACCGCGGGTAAAGAGTGAGTTAACGCAAGAGGGAACCGATGCGGAACGCTTTGAGAAACTGGCGGAAGGAGGCCGAACCCTGGTATGGGGCCATCGGCCTAGCGAACATGGTTGTGGGAACCTCTTCCGTTCTCATTCCGTTGATGCTTGCCCAAGTCCTCAATCGCTCGGTCGGGGCGCTGGGGCTCCTCTCCACTCTGGCGAGTCTGGTGGGCGTCATCGGAAGCCTTATCTGGGGAAGGTTGTCGGACGCGGCCCACCGGCGTAAGCCGTTCGTCGTCCTAAGCTTCGCCGTGGTTAGTGCTGGTTTTGCCGGAATTGCCTTTGTTCATTCTTTCAACGTGCTCCTCGTGCTGAATATGGTGCTCAGCTTTTTCTGGGTCGCCAACGCCGCCGTTACCGTTCTCCTTGTAATCGAAAACAGAGAGAAGTCCCTTTGGGAAAGGCGAATCAGCCATCTCAACCAAAGCGGCTCCCTGGGCTGGGTCGCCGGTCTTGCTTTGGGTACGGTAGGACTGGCAGCGGCACGCAACTTCATAGACGAGACGACGGCCATTCGGACTCTCTTCCTGGTTCTTGCCGTGGGTGCGGGCGTTGCCAGCCTGCTCGCTGTCCGGTTTATCCCACGCACGGTTCCGAAATTCACCCAGCGACGGTTCCGCGGGGTAATTGTCGCTTTGGGGAACTTCCTTGTCGAGAGGGCGCGGTTCGGCCCGTATCACCTTTATCACCGTTTTAACCCACGCCGCCTGCCTGCCCTACTGTGGGGAAGGGAAGGGCTGCGACGCGAGACCAAGCTGTTCTTATTGGCGAGCTTGTTTGCCTTCACGGCGTTCGGCTTTGTCTTTGTTCCATTACCCCTTTTGCTTTCCCAACGATTCGGGCTGCCTTCCTCAAGCGTCTTTCTATACTATGTTGTCCATCAGGGTGCGATTACGCTTGCCTACCCGTGGGCGTCGTGGCGGATCAAGCGCGCTGGGAACAAGGCTGTTCAAATGGCCTCACTTCTCATCCGCTTTCTTCTCTTCTCCAGTGTCGCTGTCATTCTCGCTTTCTCGCCGATGGCGCTTCCAACCTGGTTTCTGGTGCTTCTCTTTCTCGGCACTGGGGCAAGCTGGTCCTGTTTCCAGCTCTCTGGCGTAGCACTTACCTCTCGGTTAGCAAAACCGGAGTATCGAGGACAGGCCCTCGGGCTATACAATGCTGTCGCTGGGGTGGGGGCAATTCTGGCTGGAGTGTGCAGCGGATTCCTGGCCGAGTACGTCGGTTATCAGGCCACCTTTGCCGCGGCCGCGGTGCTGATTGCAGTTGCCCTTGGCGTCCTTTCCCGGCTTCCGGTCCGTGCTCCAATGGTGGAGCAGCCTGCTTCACGCACCGTGAACGGTTGAACCCGCAGCGAATCGCCCCCCTCTTGCTTATGATAACCGGCAGACATCTGGCCAGGGTTAGGAGCACGCTCTTGGCGCGTTTTCAAGCGGGTCAAGCTGCTTGCTGATGAGAAAGGAAGATGCGGGTTCTGAAATTTGGTCGGATGGCCGTGCCAAACTTGGGACAAATAGGCAAATCCTGCCTCTTGACTTCCAATAGGATTTATGATTATGCTGCGATTCTCGCTTAATGACTAGTAAGGAAGGGAGGTGCAGGCGCTATGCCGGAGAAGCCCGGTGGCAAGAAGGCGACAAAGAAGAAGGGGAAGAAGTAAGATTTTCTGTGGGGAGACGAGGTGCGCACAACGAGATGTCCCCCAGTACAAGGTGATGCTCAGCCTCATTGATATTGATGAAATCCCTCTGTATCTCCAGGAGGAAGCTTGGGGCTCAAGGAATAGGCTGGGTATCAGATTGGAAGAGGGGGAGAGCAGCATTTCGATACGATCACCAAGACACAAGGCTTGAAGGCGCTACTGATGTCTGGGGCTGTATGTCCGATATGCAGAACAAGCATTCCATTTAAGGCTAGGAGTGCTTTTGTTTTCAACCAGATACGCTGTGCTGGATGCGGCGAGCTTCTGGAGGTTCTCGATCGAACCACGTTGGAATTGGGGGAGGTCCAAGAAGACTGGGGGGACGCTGTGAGTCCCTATCGCCATGATCGCGCCGGCCGATCTGCGAAAGGCGCAAAATCGAGTTCGGGTTTGGGGAGGAGAAATGCCAAGAGCAATTTGTCCGGTGTGTAACGCGAAAGTACATGTGTCGCGAGAAGAAGCTGTTCTCTTCGAACAGGTGGAGTGCCCTGAATGTAGTGCCCAACTGGAGGTAACCGAAGAGGAGCCACTGGAACTCGGGGAGGCTTCTGAAGAGTAGTACGAAGAGAACAGCGATAAGGAAAAGTACCTCCAGTTTATAGCTCCTATCGGTGCTTTCAGTTTGGTCGATTTCGTCATACCAGGTATTCGATTGGAGTCATTACCGAGAACTACTTTCTTCCTCACCACTATCTGAAGAAAAGTGTGGCACGAGGTCGATCTGGACCCCGGGGGGCTAATAGGGAGATGTCGTGATCGAGGGTTCTTGGTTGCATTCACGCTTCCTGAAGGGCATTGGGAGCGGCTTTGGTGCACGAACAGTCTGAAGCGGTTTTGCCAGGAGTTGAAACGTCGCAGCCGCGTAGTTCGTCGACAAATGGCCTCATCTTCTCAATAAGATCCTTCCTGCAAAGGTATGCCGCGGCGTCTCCTTATTTTAAGTCCTTAAGCAAGCATGAATCTTAGCAGAATTTAATAGGCGTATCCTTCACGTTCCTATCGTTCAAGGGTCGAAAGAGTGGATACAGATCAGCTCCAATGATAAGAAGACGAAGGCCAGTCTTCCTCGGTCACTAGGTCATTCTCTACGGTGGCATCGATCATCGTGCTGCGATAAGGACAGATGATTTGATCATAGATGTTATCCATGTCGGCCCGGACTCTTAGGCTTCTCCCACAGACATTACAAGCCTGTTGAGTTGTCTCTGTTTTCGTGTTGCTGTTGTGGACTCGCATGCTCCGCCTTTGTGTTCAATCTTCATCGCTCTCATCATCGTTCTCCAGTCGTCTATCTAGGGACAAGTTGAGGTATGCAGATGAGTGGTGCAGGAGGGCATGCATCTGTAGAACTGTTTTCCCTTTGCGTGTAGCATGGCACCTTGTATGCCCAGGAAAGTGGAAGAAAACGGCAGATCACAAGACACAAACTGTGACATCGTCACGATGCCGCATACAGCGTTACTGTTCCCTTTGGTCATAATTAGCATTCTCAGGTGTGTCGCTGCTTCAGCTTTGGATCTTCCACTTCAGCTATATTTGAGGGATCTCCAGGCTCAGCCCATTATCATCAGCCTCCTTTCAACGTTGACTTGGCTTGGGATGCTTGTTGGAAGCCTCCTTTGGGGAGCTTTGGGCGATCGATTCTCAAGAAAGGGCTTGTTGTTCCTAATACTACCTGCAAGCGCGCTTACGCTCGCTTCGTTTGCTTTGCTGCTCCCTTCTTCTGGGGTGCTTGTGATCCGATTGATTAGAGCCGTTGTCATCTCTGGCTTTGCCCCCATAACCATGGCAATGGTTTCCAGCGTGAGTTCCAGGCGTGGACGCGGAAGAAACCTCTCGTACATAAGTTCGTCTCGCGCGTTGGGGTGGATGTTGGGAGGAGCCGTGTCTGGGTTTCTTCTCGAAGCGATCGGCTTTCGATGGACGGTGTCGGTGGTTGCCTTTCTCCCCCTCGTTTCCTTGGTGCCTCTTTTCTTCCTTCGGGTGCCCCAAGAAGTTGCCACACACGATAGAAGTCCGTTTTGGCGGTACCTGAGAGACAAGGGGCTGAGAGCTCTGTACCTTGGTGTCACGTTTCGTCAGATGGGAATAGCTGGAAGTTTCAGCCTGATCTTTGTCTACATGGCTTCTGTCGGAATCCCTGCCGGACTAATGGGTGTGGTAAGTAGTCTTACTGCCCTGGCACAAGTGCTCGGATTGGTCCTCTTTGGCCGCTTGGCAGATCGATTGGGAAGGAAGGCGATCTTCTTGGTAGGCTTTGGGCTGTCCGTGTTTGTTGCACCTGTCTTCGCCCTTGCCCAGGGGGTGTGGGAGATGGCTGTTGGCCATTTGCTGGTGGGAACGGCCTTTGCCGCTTTGTATATGGGCTCAACGGCCCACATTGGCGACGTCATTCCTGCCGAGCGCCATGCCGTTATGCTCGGCCTTTTTGACTCAACCCGGGCGCTTGGGGGCGTTTTCGGGCCGCTTGTTGCTGGCCTCGTAATGCCGCTATTCGGATTTAGAGGGATGTTCCTAACGATGGCGGGGATTACTGCTTTTGGCTTCTTGTTAGTACTTGCTGGCACTCGTGCGCGAACTGATGTTAGCAGTATGCCTACTTGAATGACCGCGTTGGATTGGACAAGGAACAAGAGAAGGACCCCATAAGGCAGAAGATCTGACTTACCCCAGTGAGAGCTAAGCTTCCATCTGTTGGCACTTCCATTCTCCAGCGGTTGGGACTCCCAGGAGCAAAACTTCCTTTGGAATCTAGTAGCGCCTTAAGCTTCCCTGGGGCGGTGGAAAAAGGGAGATATTGTCTCCCAGTATTCTTTGATCGTCGTGGAAACCTGGGCTTCTTGTTCACAGAATGCCCACACGGAAAACTGAAATAGGAAAGGATGCTGTGTCAATCGGACTTCGTATCCAGTCGAAGAGTCCAACAGTCTCCTTATTCGCAGTGTGAAGAATCTCCTCGCATGGAATGTTCCCTCTGCCTTTACGGGCCGCTCTACGCTGGTAGTCTTGTAGTGGTCAACAAGGTATTCTCCTAGAGTTGCAGTCCCTTTGTAGATGAAGGGAGTTGTTGCGAACACCCCAACGTCTCTATACGCCCTTTCCTGCGGTGCTCGCAGGATACGTTTGTTCTGCTTCATCGTGTACATTGGCTTTTCATCTCACGACATACTCGCGTCGGCATGGGCTCAACCACACCCCAGAGTCTCTTCACGCAGGGCCAATCCCTCGCCAACTTAGGCCGTCGTCTGTTTGCGTGGCATTCGGATCGTCAGTACTGGGCAAGAGGCGTGGCGGACAACTTTCTCTGCAACAGACCCTGTTACAAGGTGCGGCCATCCTGTTCTGCCATGGGTGGCGATGACAATGAGATCCACTTTTTCTTTCTCGGCAATTTCCAGTATCCCTTTCGCTGGGTCTCCCAGTGTTACTACGACTTCTACTCGGGCCTCGTTCGATACTGTCTTACCGATCAGATCTTTGAGCCTTCTTCTCGCATCTCGGGCGAGCGCCTTCTCATATCCGACGATGTCAAATGCATCGAGCCCTTCCCCGAAGCGGCCTAGCCCAGCACCGGGCGTTCCGCGAATGACGTGAGCGAGGTATAGCTTCGCGGCAAAATGCAGTGTGAGTTCATTAGCCGCTCGCACCGCTTCCATTGAAGGGTCGCTGAAATCCGTTGGACACAAGATCTTCTTAAAGGGTAGCATCCTTCACCTCCTTGTGGGTTCCGTTATGAAGACTGCGCTTTTGACTTCAATTGCCGCTGGAGTCTGTCTTTATCAACCAGAGTTGGTGGTCTCGTTGCTCTTTGACCGTGAATTTGTAACCAATGAGGATGTAGCCTCCATCTCGGGTCTGCTGCAGGAAACGCCCACGGTCCCAGTACGGCGTACCATACATCCTATCCCACTGCCTTTTCCCGGTAGCATCCGTTTTGATCAGCCAAAAGTCGTAGGACTGCTCGGCCGTGAAAGATGCTGTACTGCCAAGAAGAATGTATCCTCCATCTTGTGTCTGCTGCACACACCGGCTCCAGTCATTGCCGACGCCACCAAAGGTCTTCTCCCATTGCCTGACTCCATTGGCATTCGTTTTGACGAGCCAGATATCTGCTGCACCTGACCCCTTCGATTTGGTCCACCCGACTAGGATGTACCCACCGTCCTGGGTTTGCTCCACCCACCGACCAACGTCCTCCTCCTTTCCACCATAAACCTTTTCCCACAGCTTGTTTCCTGTGGCATCGATCTTGATCAGCCAAACATCCGATTTGCCTTCGCCTTTCGATTTGGTGTGCCCAACAAGGATGTAGCCCCCGTCACGGGTTTGCTGGACTGAATATCCCGCATCCCATTGGCTCCCCCCAAAGGTTTTCTCCCACTCTTTGATACCAGTGGAGTTGGTCTTGATGAGCCACGCGTCAGCACTGCCGGCACCCTTCGATTGGGTATACCCAATGAGGATGTACCCGCCGTCGGTTGTCTGCTGAACGGCATACCCTAGGTCCACTTCAGTGCCGCCAAAGACCCGCGCCCATTTCTTCGTGCCATTGGCATCGGTCTTAAGCAGCCATACGTCAGCTTTCCCCGCGCCGAAAGAGAACGTGCTCCCTATAAGGATGTAGCCACCATCCTTTGTCTGCTTGACGCCCCGGCCCCAGTCGTCCATCGTGCCACCAAAGGTTTGGTCCCACTCCCTCTCACCGGCGCTGTTCGTCTTGATCAGCCAAAAATCCGTTTGGCCCGCACCTTTCGACAGTGTGACTCCAAGAAGGATGTACCCACCGTCCACGGTCTGCTGGACGGAGTACCCCTCTTCGATGTGAGTGCCACCAAAGCTTGCTTCCCAAGATGCGGATTGCCCGTAAGCTGCGCTGACCAAGCCAACTGCCAGTGCCAACAACGAAACCACAACTGCCAGCAACCTACTGCAAACTCTCATTTTGGCCCTCCTTTCTCCGCACGGTGCGCGGTACTTTAAAATCTGCTCACTTGTTTTGTCCTATCAGACTCCTAGAGTTGCCTCGCCTTCTCCGGCAGTTCGATCGCCAGATCAGAAAGAAATGAGGCGATCTGCTGGGCGATCTCCTCCTTGCTGAGCGAATAATAACGGTTTTGCGCCTCCTGGCGCACAGTTACGAGCCCCTGCATCCGTAGCAATTGGAGATGACGAGACACGGTGGTGGAGGTCACACTGAGCTGCGAACAGAGCTCATCGACAGAGATCTCTCCCCTTTCTGCAAGCACTTGAAGGATCCGAACGCGCGATCGCGTGGACAGCATCTTGAAGAAAGCCGCATGTGTTATTGACATTTCTCCTCCTTTTCGGTTTTGAGTCAACCTCTTGACAAAGCCATCTCTGTGAGTATAATCCTGCCTGCGCAATAAGTCAAGTGCAAAGATGGAAAATTGCGCAGGGAGGCGTCCTGAGCAAACTCGGCATCGTAAAAGGGGTGAGCGTGAGCCCCGTTGACATGAAGAGGATCAGTTAAGTGCCGAGGCCGTTGGTGGATGGAGGGTGTCCGTGAATACAAAGCGACAGTGTGAGGAGAAACCGATGACAGTGATTAGGTGTCCGGCATGCGGTGCGCCTAACCGAATAGCTGAGGCAGCCGTTTGGCGCTTTAAGCGGCTGCGTTGCGACGCTTGTAGCGTGCTTATGGAGATCGTCACCGAGCACCCGCTAATGGCCGAGTGGGTTCCTGAGAACTGGTCGTACCCCGACTGGATGCTTCAGGACTGGACCTACGAGGAAGTAGTGGGCGTGTCGGCATCCCGGAGGGCGCAGAGAACAGATGAGAGCAGGCCCGCTGCGCGCCGTAGAACGAAGAAGAGCAAAAACGCAGCGAAGGAGAGGAAAAATGCCTAAGATTTGTTGCCCAGCCTGTTACAAGCGAACCACCATCAAAAATGTGGACCTCAAGCTGCTTAGTCTCATAGTCTGTCCGGCGTGCCACTCCCTACTTCAGGTTGCTGAAGAAAGGCCGTTGAAAGTGATGGTCCTCGAACAAGAGCAGGGGAATGACCAGAAAACCAAAACGGATACACGAAGTCTAGCGGATTTCTCGCGAGAGATATCCGTGAGGCTGTCGCCATTCTGGCAAAGGAGGTGGAACAGATGCGAGCTCAAACAACGAAGAAACCCGACAAGAAGACTCCAAAGAGACCGAAGAGCGGCTGTAGCAAGTAGCTAGTTTGGGAAGGCAGCCTCTGTGACCATCCAGCCCGTTGAGGACTCCCTCCACGCAGAGGCTGCCTATGTACGGACAGCAGAGACACCGACTTCCAAGCGGAGAATAGGAGGGTACTGAGAGGGTTGAAAGACGTCCTGCAATGTGGAGACGGCCTTTCCTGTTTGAGAGTGGGCTCTCTCGATTGATGGACGCTTTTTTCGGTGACTTTGCCGACCTCGGCTTCGATTTCGGTCCACGGTACGGCCGTACGGACATTTACGAAAAGAACAGAAATCTTGTTTTCGAGACCGAGCTGCCGGGAACCAAGAAGGAAGATATCGATATCAAGGTGGAGCAGGGGCGACTTGTGATCTCCGGAGAGACAAAGCGAAGTGATGAGGTCAAGGAAGAGAACTACTTCCGAGTTGGGCGGCAGTATGGGCGATTCCAGCGCTCGTTCCCACTTCCGCAGGAGAGCATCGATGCGGAAGAAATCAAGGCGGCGTTCATGAATGGCATCTTGAAGGTCACTGTGCCCCTCGAGGAGTCCATCATGGAGAAAGAAAAGCCAATCTTGAAGTAGAAATAAAGTAGCTCATGCAATAGACGTGACACTAGTGGGAAGGGTCGTTGGATCACCTGTTGCTACTCTACAAGTGGCTTTAACCACGTATGACAAGAGGTATTTCGGAGGAAACCGTGTTCATGAGAGCGTGCCTCATCTGTGGAACGCTGATTCGGGTTTTGGGAGAAGAAGAGCTTTTCAACAGCGATCTCTGTTGCAGTGAGTGTGTTGCCTTTCTAGAGGCCACTGAGGAAAGCTCCTGGGGGCAAAGAAGATCATTAACACCCCCGAGAGAGAGGACGTGGAGTGAGAAGAAAGTGCTGATCAACAAGACCGTGTCTTCCCTGTGATCGCTTGTATGTGGGAGGCAAGCACGGCTGTTCGGACGTAATAGAAGTGCGCACGAGACGTGAAACTTCGACTCTCTCGATCTGCATTCCGAAGGCGAAGATTGAGCGGTCGAGGCAAATGAGAAAAAAGGATCACTCAATCAATTGCCTAGTGGTGGAGGGGATCCTGGAGTGGTTGAAACGAGAGGAGGGGAAGTAGCAGAGCCCCCCTCTTGTTCACAGGCTCAGCTTTAAGGAGGACGCACACGGAATGAGAGAGAGTTGGGGCTTTTCTCTTTACCTGCTTCGCTCCCTTCATATATGGTATGGTAACACATCCGGGACGCGTTACAGCATATGGTCAACGTAAGAGATCGCGTGAGTGTAGGAGCCGTCTGCCCAAATACAGGCCGCTACAAGCATTCTGTCTGTCCAACTACGATCTTCACCTTTAAGGGGGAGAAAATGCCGCCCTGCTGGAGGGCTGGGTGCCGAAGCAAGAACGCAGTCTGGATTCTACAAAAGAAGGTTACGTAGCCTCTGCCTATCCCTGACCTGATGTTGTGAAAGCGCGCCTTTTTTCCTTCCAGTGGAGTACGCTGCCGGTAGGAGAAACGGTGACCGCCGTTGGTAGTAGGCGCACGATGCAGTGTATCGCGTTTGGCGTATACGAGGAATACGCTTGGGCGTGGGGCGAGGGTGCAAAGCAAGATGTTCTACGCGAGGAAAAGATTCGGCACAGGAGGGGCGTACTAGGTCTCAGGGAGGGTCAGGTTATTGCAGCATCCTCCGTCCACTTGCCGCCGAGGCCATCACTTCCAATGGACTTCACTGACGTCGGGTAGGGCCAGGAGCTTCTCGATGGTCTCGGAAGAATCGCATTTGGCTCGAGCGTGCAGATGAAATACTAGCGTGGTCCTATCTCTGTGTTTGTCTACGCGCTGCTCATCTGACAAAACGCGCAACCCTGCCTCTAGTAAAATCGCCGCCGACTCGGTAGCTAGGGTTTTTGCCTGACGGGTTTGAGCACGAATGGTAACCACGTAGTACGAAAGGGCGGAAATGTGATGTGTGAGCCAATCGAGGGGAACCAGGACAAACAGAGCCAAAGCAGTGGCAGCTGCACCTAGAACGTATTGGCCCTGACCGATGATTACACCCAATGCAGCGACAAACCAAATGCACGCCGCTGTGGTAAGCCCACGGACAATATCTCTAGCCTTGATGATTGCGCCGGCTCCCAGAAATCCTATTCCTGTAACAATGCCGGCAACGGCTCGCCCGGGATCAACCCATTCTACCATTCCTTGTACCGCGATCATGACGAGCGTGGCTCCCATACATACGAGAATATGAGTTCGTAGACCAGCTGGTCTACCATGAATCTGTCTCTCAAGGCCGATCACCGCACCAAGACCTCCTGCAACAAGCAGTCGCAAGAGTGCTTCAAGCTCAAATGGCAGCATTGCTAACGCACCTCCCTTTCTCTCATTTCGCTAGCCGAAATGCCTAGTTCCATCACTCCGTCCTTGCTGTAATCTAACGTTGTTTCACACGAGAAGCAATCCTTTGGAGCCAGATCAGACGATTCACAAAGGAGCAGCGGTGTCCCCCTGAAATTGGTCTAGTTTTCGGGGGGCAGGTCATGTCGTTGACAGACGATTCCGTCAGTAGCTAACAGTCGAGGGAAAATGTCAGTCCGATGAAAGGACTGACATTGAACCAGAAGGAGTAAGCAAGGTTGGAAACGTTGACTCTGGTGCTGGAGGGGCAGCTGCGAGTGAACGGGGCGGCGGTGGTGCTTGGGGTAAGCGAGCGTCATGCATGGCGAATCTTGGCGGGGTATCGGAGGGAAGGAGCCGCTGCCGTCGCTCATGAGAACCGACGAGATCCGTATTATGGATGCACTAACCGGCGATCTGAGCGGGGCTTATCCTCCGAGTCGTCCTACCTTTCCCACTCCACTCTTCTCATCGGTAAGGACGACAAACCTGCTTCAATGGCAACATGTCGGCAGAGGTGGCCCTCAAGCTCAACCTGAGACAACGCACATCGAACGAAGATGCCTTTCTAACTATCCAGGTCTACTAGTAGTCCTGCAACTGCAACTCCTGGGCCTTGAGCGGAAGTCAGTGTAATGCTCAAGACATAACGGCCCTTTTTCCAGACAGCAGCAGGGTTATCAGTGGTGGGAACAAGGTCAATCCTGTACACTCCGGAAGAAACTTCGGTGACATTGGTCTTTTTTGTCTCGAACCCATCTGCAGGGACGACGACGGCCTTGACAGAAAAACTTCCTGAAAGAAGGCCTTTTACCGGGCTGGCATCGGTATAGAGACCAACGACGACTGAGGCTTCTCCTTTGCCTCCTGCGTCGGCCAACCTCTCATGCGCAACGGCCTGAATGTGAAGTGTACCCCCGGCCGGAGCATAGCCAAACCCCACCAACAGACTCGCCAAAACACCGACAACCATTACCCCAATGACCAACAGCACCCACTTCTTTGTGTAGCTTCGCACCATAATACAATCGCCTCCTCACACGATCCTCGACCTTTGAAGCCTGTCAATCCTGGTTTTTCCACTCTATCACAACTGGGCCCACACAATCCAGTGACTTCAGGAAGAAGAAAAGCAACGTTACGTGTGTCTCCAGAAAAAGAGGTATCCGTTCTTCTGGGGATTGGACGTAGTGCTTTTCTTTGGGAACTCGACATTCCAGAATGAAATCAAGAGGAGATTACCACACATTCAGATATCTGAATGACACCTCTCGTGCCCCGAATGTACTCTTGCGCATTCGGGGTGCTTCTTTTGCGCCCCGTCGTCTTCCTTCTCTGCCTGCCATCAACAGAATGGGATTTGTTCGTTTCTAGGTCTCTCGTTATGCTTGGATTCGCTAGCAAATCGGAAGAGAAGGAAACGAGAAGATTTCCAGGAGGTGGATGATGAGGGCATGCATTGCAGGCTCGTTGGTGCTGCTTGCAGCAATGGGACTAGGTCTGGTTGCTGGGGGCCAATCACAGGCTCCTTCTGTGGTTTGGAACAAGATCTACGGCGGTGTCGGAGTGGAAGAGACGTACTCGGTTCGCCAGACTACAGATGGCGGCTACATCTCCCTTGGTCTTACGTACTCGTTTGGGGCGGGCGGGTCGGATTTCTGGTTGGTGAAGACGGACCACAACGGCAACAAAGAGTGGGACAAGACCTTTGGTGGTCCTCTGAGTAACGCCGGTGGAGTTTGAAGCGGCTTGGCAGGAGGCCCAAGTGGAGCGTGCGGTGTTGCTAAGAATGGCCGAAAACGTGTCCAACTTCATGGGTCCACTACAGTCATGAAAACGATGAAGACCGAGTAGGCGGCTGATTCAGGGGGATCGGGTTGGGAAGTCTCATCTAGTCCTTTAGCAAGGGAGGGTCCTTTTGATGAACTCAGAGAAGTTGGAGAACGTTGCGAGAGCTCTCGTTCAGAAAGGGAAGGGCATATTGGCTGCCGACGAAAGCATGCGTACGATCAGGGGGCGCTTTAGGGCGGTAGGGATCGATTCGACACCAGAAACGCGCCAAGCTTATCGCCAGCTGCTGCTTGCTACGCCAGGGATAGAGTCTTACATCAGCGGCGTCATCCTGTTCGATGAAACCATCCGGCAGCAAACCAAAAAAGGAACGCCTTTCCCAGAGCTGCTCGCACACAAAGGCATCCTTCCTGGCATCAAAGTGGATCGAGGGACTGTGGATCTAGCAGGGTTCCCGGGAGAGAAAGTCACCGAAGGGTTGGATGGGTTACGCGATCGACTTGCTGAGTACCACGAACTGGGAGTTCGGTTCACCAAGTGGCGTGCTGTCATCGCAATCGGCAGCGACATACCTACGGACACGTGCATTGAAGCCAATGCCAATGTCCTGGCGCGTTTTGCAGCCTTGAGTCAAGAGGTAGGTCTGGTCCCGATCGTCGAACCCGAAGTGTTAATGGACGGAGACCACGATATCCAACGGTGCGAGGAAGTGACAAAAAAGACGTTGTCGGCTGTTTTCGCCCAGCTTATTGGCCATCGTGTTCTCCTGGAAGGCATGCTACTTAAGCCGAACATGGTCCTGTCTGGAAACGAATGCCTGAGACAAGCAGGCGTGGAAGAGGTCGCCGCAGCAACTGTGCGTTGTCTTCTCAGAGTGGTCCCCACTGCTGTTCCCGGCATCGCGTTCCTCTCGGGTGGACAAAGTCCCCAACAAGCCACCCGGCATCTCAATGCTATAAATACCAAAGGCAAGTACCCGTGGGAACTTAGTTTCTCTTTCGCCCGTGCCCTGCAAGGACCGGCACTGGAAGCGTGGGCAGGTCAGGAAGCAAATGTCTCTAAGGCTCAAGAGCTTTTCTACCATCGAGTAAAATGTGCAGCAGCGGCACGCGAGGGGCGATACTCAACTGAGA
>Ga0307378_10008359_pt1 | contig 13774 bp, 8 predicted proteins | sample UN1MG_FD_202238 | JGI IMG/M metagenome (GOLD analysis project Ga0307378, IMG submission 202238) | Soil microbial communities from Risofladan, Vaasa, Finland - UN-1 | ecosystem: Environmental > Terrestrial > Soil > Coastal area > Acid sulfate soil | place: Finland: Risofladan, Vaasa | collected... | reverse complement strand
CCTCGCTTTTCACTTGGGGAGTAGTCGCTGGTCACTTTATTATTCCTATAGCTTCTGACAGAATAGGGCTTAGAAAACCATTTATTTATTTTTGCGAAGCTACATCCGCAATATTCCTCTTCTTCGCCTGGCGTCTATCTCCCACTCCTACTGCTCAGATTCTGTTCTTACTTGGTGGTTTCGTGCATGGAGGCGTGCATCCTCTACTATTCGCTTTGCCAGCAGAGCTTCCTGAGATTGGTCATGAGCATGTAGGTGGAGCATCCGGAATAGTAATGTCATTGTCAAGCATGGGAGGATTTCTTATACCATTTGTGGTGATGTCGCCATTAATAGCAGCGGGAACATTGAAAGCTTACACTACCGGTTTTTCAGTCATTCTGCTTCTCCTAGCTGCAACCTCACTAGTAGCTATATTCCTGGCGGAGACAGGAACCCGAGCAAGGTCTTGAGAGAAGCGAGCTTGTCTGGCAAAAGTTTGGAAGCAGTGAAGTTAGCTCCTGGGAGGGTGACATTTTCATAAGAACAGTTACGCACCAAAAATCGCAGAAAATCCCAACCCCAAACCACACCCTTATAGCACCCAAGAGTTCTAACGATTGCCAAACAGACATCACTGACCAGCCAATTCTTCTCTCCCCCCGATTTATATCTAGGCGTATAATGCTGCGTCCGATTGAACATGGGCAAGTGTAGAATTCAGAAGCTCAACGAAGGTAATTATCGCATCCTACCTCTAGCAAGCGATGCAACCATGCCACCGAAACAAGCCCCAGAGAAAACGACGAACGCTGCTTTTACACTGCGCAAGAAAAGCGGATAGTACTCAGGTGTAATCTGGACCCTACCCATATATGCTGTAAACATCAACATAGCGGTTACCATACTAAACATCATTCCGATCTGCCGCATCGTTGCCAGTGTTCCTGAGGCTACTCCATAACTTCTCTTGCTCACAGAACTCATAATCGCATTTTGATTGGGAGATGCAAAAAGGGCAATACCGGAACCAAGGAGCATCAAACTGGGAATGATAAACCTCAAAGTGGTTGTTTCAGTTAGCAAGCTTAAGGAGAAAAGTGCTGAGCTTGTCAATGCCAACCCCGCTGAGGAAATTATTCGCGGCTCAATTCTATCTGAAAGCCTGCCTACGAGTGGCGCAAGAATGCATTGCACAGCGGGCATGCATACTAAAATCAAGCCTGCATCCTGCGGGTTAAGTCCTTTTACATACTGCAAGTAGAGGCTTAAGAGAAAAGCGGCGGCAAACGCTCCACTATAATTGAACAGTGCTGCTAGATTGGACAGAGCGAAGAGTCTGTTATGCCTGAAGAGGCCTATATCTAGAACAGGGTATTTCACCCTCATTTCCCACTTAACAAATGCTGAAAACCCTAAGATTCCCATTGCAACTAGCAAAATGCCCCGTATCGCCGGCAGAAGAGAAAGACCGTAAATTAGCGCTACAATCGCCAACCCGTAGATTATGCCGCCATTGATATCCAATTTTTCTCCCTTTGCCTCAGCCCACTCCCCTTTCAGTTTCCAGAGTACAGCGCCAGCAACTATTAGTCCTAAAGGCACATTTACAAGGAAAATGCTCCTCCAGCCAAAGTGTTGTGTCAGGAATCCACCCACGAATGGCCCGATGGACAGTCCCAGATAAATTGCACCAATATTTATTCCCAGCACTCTGCCCCTCTCACCAGCAGGAAACACCGAGGTCAGAATTGCTACCCCGGTACCAAATATCATCGCACCACCTATTCCCAATAAGACTCGGCACGAAATAAGCACAACGCCAGAGGGTGAAATCGCTGCGAGAATATTAGCGACAATGTAAATCCATATCCCGTACGTAAATATCCTCTTCCTTCCATATATGTCAGCCAATCTCCCGAAAGGAATAAGAACCACCGCCGTTGCCAATATATACGAAGTAGTGACCCAGCTTAATAAGACAGCATCCATCGAGAATTCCTGGCCAATCGACGGAAGCGCAATATTCATTGAAGACCCCATCAATGGCGTAAGAAAGGAGCCGCCCGTGGCGACAACCAGGGCAGCCATTTTATTTGAACCGCTATCCGATTTCATGCGAACTATAAGGACTCGCTCAAAAAGCGTACTCCTGAGTTCTGGCCAACACGGATGGATGCGAACTCTAGTTGCTTCTTGGCTATGCCGGGTAGGGGCGAATCCATGATGTCTTCTTCAAATCTGCCAACTCATTGGTCTCGCCCTCTTATTACAAAACTATTTATTATAACACATGTCTTTATGCTAACAAGGGGGGCTACTCTGAGTCGAGTAGCTCACCCACCCACAGCCCCATTCAGGTTCGGAATCTGCGAAGCGGGTACTCTGTCACTCATTTAGCCCAACGTAAGTGCTGTACTAAAAGTTTTTGCTCTAATACTGCATGGACTACCACGCTGTTTCGTCTACCGCCACCCCAGCCAACCTGCCTTAATCCTCTGAGAAATCCTGCCATATTCCGTCCGAGCCGCGAATCTAGCTATAGCTCATCGTACCTGTGCAAGTAAGATTCTTGATGCTTTCTGGTTATAACCTATCGAGAACCATGGCTATCACAATCTCAAACCTTGCTATCTGTCTCTATAGCATCCTCTTGAAGGTAGCTCCTTGTGACTGCGGTACTCAGGTGGTTGCCTCCTTCCAGAACCCCTTATCTCGGCTTAAGTAGAATGTGTGGGACTGCTAAGCGGAAAGACCTATCCTTTACTGCTTAGCCAGAAGTTCAGTAAAGTGCTGAGTATCGCAGCCGTATAGGTTCACTGTGACGGTCCCTTTACTTGCCCTATCAGATTGCCATCCAGGGTATTATGGGGTTTTCTTCCTTGATTACCATGTGCTAACGCCACAGCGCCCTCCTTTCTGTGCACCGCCAAGATTATTATCTCACGGTACAGACACCTACTACCTCAAATGCTCCTTTACGGTCATCTTGCTCATCTCGGCTCGATTTAATATCAGCAGTCTCTTTTGTTCTTTCTCAATGTAACCATCTCCTTCATAGTGACATTTTCGCTGAACAATTAGATGGTGACAAAATCGTAGAACATCAACAGGGTATTGACATTTTTAGTAAATACCTTTAGCATTTTCCACTAGTATTTCCCACATACTGATCTGCTGGACATCACGTGATCAGCTATGTGAGATTCGAGTATCAGGAAGAGCAGTGTCCTATATCGGTAACATGGTAGATAAACATCGTTATCCTATATAAAAATAACAAAAAGGAGGCAAAGAATGTCAGAAGATCTAAGAAAACAAAATTTCAGGGAACCGATATCTAGAAACGAGCTTGAAAGACGCTGGCGCGCTGTTCGAGCTGCAATGGCAAAGGAGAATTTGGACTGTCTGGTGATGCAGAGCCAAGACCAGTATTTAGGTGGATATGTGCCCTACTTCACCGATCTGATTGCCGTGAATAGCTATACCGCGACAGTGATTTTTCCCCTGAATGATGAAATGACCCTAATTTCTCATGGAGCACCAGGGGTGAATGTGAATCCGCCAGCCTGGGCAGCGCCAGGAGTCAAAGAACGCATAACAAGCCCTTACTTCCACACATTCAACTTCAGTAATACCTGGGCTGCAGAAATCGCAGTGGATTCCTTCAAAAAACTCAAGATAAAGTCACTCGGCTTTGTATCACCGGCCGCAATATCTGCACCTTTCTACAATTACATAAAGGATAATCTTCCTGGAGTAGCTATGCGGGATGCGACAGATATGGTAGATGAAATAAAAGCTGTCAAGAGCGAGGAGGAGCTTCGCCTGATCAGAAATACGATCTATATGCAAGATAAGGCGTGGGGAGCTACACTGGCGCTAATTCACCCCGGAATGAGGGGTTACGAGCTACGGGGGGAGATACAGCGGTTACTGACTTACCTCGGTAGCGAGGAACAGCTGATCATGATTGGTTCCGGCCCAGCAACAACACTTGTAAGACAGAACCCATACCGGTTTCAGAACCGCAAATTCCAGGAAGGCGATGCCCTCTGCATCATGATTGAAGTCAACGGACCTGGCGGTTTTTATGGGGAGCTTGGCAGGACAGTTTGCCTGGGCGATGTGCCCAAGTCCTTACAGACTGTGTGGAACGATGCTGTTGAAGCTCAGGACTTAACAGCAGAACTCATGAAGCCAGGAGCGAAACCGGAAGAACTGCTCGACACGCACAATAGATTCCTCGCGAGCAAAGGGTATCCCCTAGAGGCTAGACTGTATGCACATGGACAAGGATATGACTTAGTGGAACGTCCTGGTATATGTGCCGGGGAGAAGATGACGATAAAGAAAAACATGAATATCACGATACATCCATTTACCGTAAGGGAAAATGCCTTTTCCTTCTGTTGCGATAACTTCTTCATAACTGACTCCGGCGCTGTGAGGATACACAAGACACCACGTGAACTCTTCGTCATCTGATTTGCCATAAGGGAAAAGAGCAGAAGGAGGTGATGCCTATTAAAATAGAAGACTCTTAGGGAAGGTAGAGGAAAAATTTAGGAAAAAGGAGGATTAAATGAAAAACAGAATAGTCATGTTAGTATTGGCAGCAGCACTTATCGTGAGTTTGGTTTTTGTTGGCTGTGCCAAGCCAACGCCAGCTCCGGGACCGACACCAACTCCGACACCAGAGGAAAAGGTATTCGAGTGGACATTCCAACAAGGTGCTGGTAGAACCGGAACTAAAAGGTGGGACACCCTCGTAGAGTTCACTGAGAAGGTCAAGAGGGCCAGCGACGGACGTTTCATAATTAACCCAGTCCTCGGAGGGGCCGTATGCCCATCCACGAAGGAGCTGGAGGCAGTTCATAACGGAGTCCTGGAGATAGGGTCTGGAAGCGCTGCGTGGTGCCTTGACCTGGTCCCGACCGGTTCTATTTTCGCTGCTCCAGTTGGCGGCATGGATGCCGCTGGTATGCGCGTATGGTACGAGTATGGTGGTGGTAAAGCGCTGTGGGATAAGGCGACCGAACGGTTCAATGTTGTCTGCCTACCAGAGAACCCAATTCAGAACTTCACCCCCGAGATATGGTGCTTCAGCACTTTCCCGATAAAAAGTATGGCTGATCTTCAAGGGAAGAAGATGCGCGCTATGGGTGACGCTGGGGCAATGCTGAATCGCCTGGGCCTATCGGTAGTTTTCCTGCCCCCGGGAGAAATCTATGAGTCCTTACAACGAGGCGTCCTCGATATGGCAGAATCTACAGGGCCAAACAGTATAGTAGAATCCGCTTACTATGAGATAGCCCAATACTACTATTTCTCATCTAGTCGAGCTTCTACTGACTGCGGTTTTGCCTGGGTTAACAAAGATGCCTGGGAGGAACTTCCACCTGACCTCCAGGAGATACTGACCAGTGAATTAAGATGGGTGGGCTGGGAGAGCTTAGACACTATGATCTATGATGACAAGATGGCCCTAGATACTTTGAGGGAATACGGCTGTATAATGGAGCCCCTTCCCGCAGATATCAACGTGGCACTACTGGCAGAGGCTGAGAAGTATTATGCAGAGATGGCTGCCAAAGATGCATTCTTCGCGGAAGTACTGCAATCTCAGACCGACTTCCGAAAATTATACGATGAACTGAGTATTCTCAATACCCCTCTAATGGAGTGATGAAGCTTGGTAGAGAGAACGAGAAGAGTATTAGGTATTATTGATTCCATCAGTGAGTGGGTTGGTTTACGAGCCTATTGGCTGCTTGCCGCTCTCGTAGCGTTGGTGCTGTTCGACGTTATTGCCAGATATGCCTTTAATTACGTGACAGCCTGGGGATATGAGATGGCAATGATGCTAGGAGTTGGACTAATCTTCATGTGGGGATACGTCCAACTCCACCAAGGAAATATCAGGATAGATGTCCTCTATGAGCGTCTATCGGCTCGAAAGCAAGCATGGATTGATACAGTGGGTGTTTTGTTAATGGCCTTTCCCTGTTTGATATTTGCCACAATAGCTGCCTATAGGAAGATGCTGGATTCTATCTTGTTTCATGAGAGAATGATGGAGAGCTATTGGCTCCCACCTGCCGCACCACTCAGAGTTGCGGTATTCATAGCTCTATGCCTTGTGACCTTTCAGTTTGTATCTACATTCATTCGTGACTTACACATGGCTGTGAAAGGTAAAACGCTATGACTATACTAGCTGATTTAGAGCCCTTAACGCTGGCTTTAATATTCTTTATAGTTCTATTTGTAGCATTCGCGACCGGTTACCATATAGCTTTTGCCATAGGTTTCTCAGGATTACTGCTCGGAATTCTCACGCTGGGACCCAATGCGACACTCACCATGATATACCACAGCGGTTTCAAGCAGATTCTAAATTATCCATTGCTGTGCCTTCCCATGTTTCTCTTTATGGGAATCATGCTGGGATATTCAGGAGTAGCTGATGCTCTATATGAAGCATTTTACGTTATACTCGGCAGGCTCAAGGGTGGCTTAGCAATGGGTACCGTGATACTTGGTGCTCTGATTGCCGCCTGTCTGGGAGTAATTGCCGCTTCTGTCGCCATGCTGACCGTCGTCAGCCTCGAGCCTATGCTTAAGAGGGGGTACAACAAATCTCTGGCAACTGGCACAATTTGCGCTTCTGGCTCTCTAGGTATCCTTATCCCGCCCAGTGTCCTTCTGGTTCTTTATGGCCCCCTAGCCAACATATCAGTAGGAAAGCTATTTATGGGCGCCTTTGGCCCTGGGTTTATGCTGGCTGGATTATATTGTATCTATATTGGAATCCGATGTCTGCTTCAACCTAAAATAGCTCCTGCGGCCCCCGCTGGAGAAATTCAGGTTCCTTGGACTAGGAAACTCACTATGCTCTTGAGCTCACTGGTACCACCGGTGGTACTTATATTCTCAGTTCTGGGAGTTATCTTCCTGGGAATAGCACCTCCCACAGAGGCGGCAGCTGTGGGTGCTACTGCCTCCATCCTTTTGGCCGTTGCCAAGCGTAAGTTTAAGTGGGCAATACTGAAAAGAGTTCTGCTTGAGGCTTCAAGAACCACCGGCTTCATATGGCTCCTAATGTTCTTCTCGGTAGGCAGCACAGCAGTATTCATGAGGCTCGGTTGTGGTGATGCGGTAGGTGCCTTCATTTTGGCTGGTCCAGGTGGAAAATGGGGCATGTTTGCTATGGTGCACCTGCTTATTTTCATACTGGGAATGTTTATGGGGTGGCTTCCTATTCTCTTTATCATTATTCCCATAATAACACCCCTCGTTGAAATTATGGGGTTTGATCCAGTGTGGTTTGCGCTGATGATATGTGTCAACTTCCAAATGGCCTTCATGACCCCCCCTATGGCCATTGCCATCTTTTCTCTCAAGGGTGCTCTCGCTTCTAGACCAGAGCTTGGGGTAAAGACTATGGACATAATCAAAGGAGTATACCCCTTCGTCGCGATCGTAGCAGTGGGCATGGCTTTGTGTATCAAGTTTCCACAAATAATAATGTGGCTTCCCAATCAAATGATACAGCCATGGTGACAATACTATCTACAAAAAAGGAGTTAAAGAATGCCAGAAGACATAATTAAATTAAGAAAAGAGAACTTCAAGGAACCGCTAGCTCTAAGTGAACTCGAAAGACGCTGGCATGCTGTGCGAGAGGCAATGGCAAAGGAGAATTTGGACTGCCTTGTGATGCAGAGCCACGACCAGCATTTAGGCGGATATGTACCCTACTTTACCGATCTGGTTACCTCGAATAGCTATACCGCAACAGTGATTTTTCCCCTAAATGACAAAATGACTATGATTTCTCATGGAGCACCAGGGGTGAATGTAAATCCACCTGCCTACGCACGTCCAGGAATCAAAGAAAACATATCAAGCCCTTACTTCCACACATTCAACTTCTCCGATACCTGGGCTGCAGAAATCGCAGTGAATACCTTCAAAAAACTTAAGATAAAGTCACTTGGCTTCGTGTCGCCGGCTGTTATGTCCGCGACTTTCTCAGATTACTTAAAGGATAATCTGCCTGGAGTGGAAATACGGAATGCAACAGACCTGGTAGATGAGATAAAGGCCGTCAAGAGTGAGGAGGAGCTTCGCCTTATCAGAGGTACGGTTGCGATGCAAGATAAGGTGTGGGGAGATACACTGGCGCTGATTCACCCTGGAATGAGGGGATACGAACTGAGGGCAGAGATACAGCGGCTGCTGACTTACCTGGGCAGCGAGGAACAACTGCTCAGTATCAACTCTGGCCCAGCAACAACAGCTGTACGCCATGCAGGCATCCGGTTTCAGAACCGTATGTTCCAAAAAGGAGATGCCGTCTTTCTCATGATCGAGGTCAACGGACCCGGCGGGCTCTATGGAGAGCTCGGCAGGACAGTAGTCATAGGCGACGATATCCCCAAGCCTTTACAGACCGTGTGGGACTATGCTGTTGAATTACAGGACAGAACAGCAGAGGCCATGAAGCCAGGATCGGACCCGAAGGAACTATTCGCCATGCATAACAAACTCCTCACCGCTAAAGGTTATCCGCCAGAGGCCAGACTATACGCACATGGGCAGGGATATGACCTGGTGGAGCGACCTGGAATAGTTGCAGAGGAAACGATGAAGATAAAGGCCAACATGAATATCACGATACATCCCTTCGTCGTGCTTCCCAATGCCTTTGCCTTCTGTTGCGACAACTTCTTCGTAACGGAATCTGGCGCGGTGAGGATACACAAGACACCACGTGAAGTGTTTGTTGTCTGATTTGTCAGCAGGACTAACATTGAGGAGTAGTAAGAGGGTGAGTAATTACTTCAGAGTTGAATAATTAGCCACCCTCTGCTTCTATTAAAAATATTAAAAAGGGAGGGAACAGAAATGGCACAGGACCCGGAAGAACTGAGGAAACAAAATTTCAAGAAACCCATATCCAGGAAGGAGCTTGAGAGGCGATGGAAGGCTGTCCGGCAAGCGATGGAGAAGGCGAAGATAGACTGTCTGGTAACGCAAAACAACAACCAGCATATGGGCGGATATGTGCCCTACTTCACCGACATCATCGCCGAGAATGGCTATCCCGTTACGGTAGTTTTCCCGCTGGATGGTGAGATGGCTTTAATTAAACACGGAGGACCACCGGCGCCACCAGGTCCACCTGCGTGGGCAGCACCAGGAGTCAAGGATATCATCAATCGCCCCTACTTCGTCACATTCAACTTCACCACTACATGGGATGCAGAGGCTGTGGTGGAAACAGCCAAGAAGCATAATGCAAAGTCTCTTGGATTTGTATCTCCGGCATCGATGTCCGCCGTCTGCTATGAGTATATAAAGGATAACCTGCCTGGAGTGAAAATGCAGGATGCCACAGACCTGGTGGATGAGATAAAGGCTGTCAAGAGCGATGAGGAGCTCGAATTTATCAGGGGTACGATTGAGATGCAGGATAAGGTGTTTGGAGCTACACTGGCGCTGATTCACCCTGGAATGAGGGGATACGAACTGAGGGCAGAGATACAGCGGCTGCTGACTTACCTGGGCAGCGAGGAGCAGCTCATCATGCTCAGCTCTGGCCCAAAGACGACGATGGTAGGCCATAAGGGCATTCGATCCCAGGACCGCGTGTTTGAGGAGGGAGATGCCATCTTCATCATGATTGAGGTCAATGGCCCTGGCGGCTTCTATGCCGAGATTGGCAGAACGATATGCATGGGCGATGTACCCAAACCCCTGCAGACCGCCTGGAACCACTCTGTTGAAGCGCAGGATATAACAGCAGAGCTCCTGAAGCCAGGGGCAAAGCCGGAAGAGTTATTCGCCAAACACAACAAGCTGCTCGCCAGCTGGGGATACCCGATGGAAGGCAGGCTGTATGCGCACGGACAGGGATATGACCTGGTGGAGCGACCTGGTATATGTGCCGGTGAGAAGATGACCATAAAGAAAAACATGAACATAACGGTACATCCGTTTTGTGTAAAGCCAAATGCCTATGCCTTCTGTTGCGACAATTTCTTCACAACTGAATCCGGCGGTGTGAGGATACACAAGACTCCACGCGAAGTGTTTGTTATCTGATTTGTCAGCAGGACTAACATTGAGGAGTAGTAAGAGGGTGAGTAATTACTTCAGAGTTGAATAATTAGCCACCCTCTGCTTCTATTAAAAATATTAAAAGGGGAGGGAACAGAAATGGCACAGGACCCGGAAGAACTGAGGAATCAAAATTTCAAGAAACCCATATCCAGGAAGGAGTTGGAGAGGCGATGGAAGGCTGTCCGGCAGGCGATGGAGAAGGCAAAGATAGACTGTCTGGTGATACAAAACAACAACCAGCACATGGGCGGATATGTGCCCTACTTCACTGATTACATTGCCGAGCATGGCTATCCCATTACGGTAGTTTTCCCGCTGGACGGTGAGATGACACTGATTACTTCAGGGGGACCACCATCGCCACTAGGCCCACCTGAGTGGGCAGTGCCCGGAGTCGGAGAGCGCCTCAATATCCCCTACTTCGTCACATTCAACTTCACCAATACCTGGGATGCAGAGGCTACAGTGAATGCGGTCAAGAAGTATGGGGCAAAGTCGGTTGGCTTTGTAGCACCAGAAGTGATGGCCGGCTTCTTCTATGCCTACTTAAGGGATAACCTGCCTGGAGTGGACAAGAAGGATGCCACAGACCTGGTGGATGAGATAAAGGCTGTCAAGAGCGATGAGGAGCTCGAATTTATCAGGGGTACGATTGAGATGCAGGATAAGGTGTTTGGAGCTACACTGGCGCTGATTCACCCTGGAATGAGGGGATATGAGCTGAGGGGGGAGGTACAGCGGATACTGACTTATCTGGGCAGCGAGGCACAGCTGATCATGATTGGTTCTGGCCCAGCAACAACATTTGTAAGGCAGAACCCACTCCGGTTCCAGAACCGCATGTTCCAAGAAGGGGACGCTATCTGCATCATGATCGAGGTCAACGGATCAGGCGGTTTTTTTGCTGAGATTGGCAGAACAATATGCCTGGGTGACGTGCCCAAGTCCTTGCAGACTGTTTGGGACCATGCAGTTACAGCACAGGACAGGACTGCAGAACTCATGAAGCCTGGGACAAAGCCGGAGGAGCTATTCGATAAACACAACAAGTTGCTCGCCAGCTGGGGATACCCACTCGAAGGCAGACTATATGCCCATGGCCAGGGATATGACCTGGTAGAACGCCCTGGTATATGTGCTGGAGAGAAGATGACGATAAAGAAAAACATGAATATCACGATACACCCATTTACCGTAAGGGAAAATGCCTTTGCCTTCTGTTGCGACAACTTCTTCGTAACGGAATCTGGCGCTGTGAGGATACACAAGACACCACGTGAACTCTTCGTCATCTGATTTGCCATTGGCTTGACCTTGTGGAAGAAAGAAGGTGGATAATTGTTACTTAATAATTTTATCCACCTTCTGACCCTAACAAGCAATTTTGTTGTAATTGGGCAGGCTTAGATAAATCAAAATAAGAGCAGTGTGCATTGGTTGATGCGTCGCATTTAAACAAATAGATTATATGGCTTCCTAGTTCAATGATACAATCATGGTAACAATAATATCTACAAAAAAGGAGGTAAAGGATGTCAGAAGACATAATTAAATTAAGAAAAGAGAACTTCAAGGAACCGCTAGCTCTAAGTGAGCTCGAAAGACGCTGGCGCGCCGTTCGAGCTGCAATGGCAAAGGAGAATTTGGACTGCCTTGTGATGCAGAGCCACGACCAGCATTTAGGCGGATATGTACCCTACTTTACCGATCTGGTTACCTCGAATAGCTATACCGCGACAGTGATCTTTCCCCTGAATGACGAAATGACTATGATTTCTCATGGAGCACCAGGGGTGAATGTAAATCCACCTGCCTACGCACGTCCAGGAATCAAAGAAAACATATCAAGCCCTTACTTCCACACATTCAACTTCTCCGATACCTGGGCTGCAGAAATCGCAGTGAATACCTTCAAAAAACTTAAGATAAAGTCACTTGGCTTCGTGTCGCCGGCTGTTATGTCCGCGACTTTCTCAGATTACTTAAAGGATAATCTGCCTGGAGTGGAAATACGGAATGCAACAGACCTGGTAGATGAGATAAAGGCCGTCAAGAGTGAGGAGGAGCTTCGCCTTATCAGAGGTACGGTTGCGATGCAAGATAAGGTGTGGGGAGATACACTGGCGCTGATTCACCCTGGAATGAGGGGATACGAACTGAGGGCAGAGATACAGCGGCTGCTGACTTACCTGGGCAGCGAGGAACAACTGCTCAGTATCAACTCTGGCCCAGCAACAACAGCTGTACGCCATGCAGGCATCCGGTTTCAGAACCGTATGTTCCAAAAAGGAGATGCCGTCTTTCTCATGATCGAGGTCAACGGACCCGGCGGGCTCTATGGAGAGCTCGGCAGGACAGTAGTCATAGGCGACGATATCCCCAAGCCTTTACAGACCGTGTGGGACTATGCTGTTGAATTACAGGACAGAACAGCAGAGGCCATGAAGCCAGGATCGGACCCGAAGGAACTATTCGCCATGCATAACAAACTCCTCACCGCTAAAGGTTATCCGCCAGAGGCCAGACTATACGCACATGGGCAGGGATATGACCTGGTGGAGCGACCTGGAATAGTTGCAGAGGAAACGATGAAGATAAAGGCCAACATGAATATCACGATACATCCCTTCGTCGTGCTTCCCAATGCCTTTGCCTTCTGTTGCGACAACTTCTTCGTAACGGAATCTGGCGCGGTGAGGATACACAAGACACCACGTGAAGTGTTTGTTGTCTGATTTGTCAGCAGGACTAACATTGAGGAGTAGTAAGAGGGTGAGTAATTACTTCAGAGTTGAATAATTAGCCACCCTCTGCTTCTATTAAAAATATTAAAAAGGGAGGGAACAGAAATGGCACAGGACCCGGAAGAACTGAGGAAACAAAATTTCAAGAAACCCATATCCAGGAAGGAGCTTGAGAGGCGATGGAAGGCTGTCCGGCAAGCGATGGAGAAGGCGAAGATAGACTGTCTGGTAACGCAAAACAACAACCAGCATATGGGCGGATATGTGCCCTACTTCACCGACATCATCGCCGAGAATGGCTATCCCGTTACGGTAGTTTTCCCGCTGGATGGTGAGATGGCTTTAATTAAACACGGAGGACCACCGGCGCCACCAGGTCCACCTGCGTGGGCAGCACCAGGAGTCAAGGATATCATCAATCGCCCCTACTTCGTCACATTCAACTTCACCACTACATGGGATGCAGAGGCTGTGGTGGAAACAGCCAAGAAGCATAATGCAAAGTCTCTTGGATTTGTATCTCCGGCATCGATGTCCGCCGTCTGCTATGAGTATATAAAGGATAACCTGCCTGGAGTGAAAATGCAGGATGCCACAGACCTGGTGGATGAGATAAAGGCTGTCAAGAGCGATGAGGAGCTCGAATTTATCAGGGGTACGATTGAGATGCAGGATAAGGTGTTTGGAGCTACACTGGCGCTGATTCACCCTGGAATGAGGGGATACGAACTGAGGGCAGAGATACAGCGGCTGCTGACTTACCTGGGCAGCGAGGAGCAGCTCATCATGCTCAGCTCTGGCCCAAAGACGACGATGGTAGGCCATAAGGGCATTCGATCCCAGGACCGCGTGTTTGAGGAGGGAGATGCCGTCTTCATCATGATTGAGGTCAATGGCCCTGGCGGCTTCTATGCCGAGAT
>Ga0307378_10008356_pt1 | contig 13778 bp, 11 predicted proteins | sample UN1MG_FD_202238 | JGI IMG/M metagenome (GOLD analysis project Ga0307378, IMG submission 202238) | Soil microbial communities from Risofladan, Vaasa, Finland - UN-1 | ecosystem: Environmental > Terrestrial > Soil > Coastal area > Acid sulfate soil | place: Finland: Risofladan, Vaasa | collected... | reverse complement strand
CTTCTCCCGCCCCGACGTCCTTGATCTCGCCGAAGTTCATGATGTTCAGGCTGACCGTCTCCGAGGCCACGGCGTAGGAGGGGAGGAGGCCGTCGCGGCGGACGCCGTAGCCGAGCGGCTTGATCCCGTAGGGATCGCGGAATGCCACCAGGCCCTGCTCGGCGATGTAGGCAACGACCGAATAACTGCCCCGGACCTTGTCGTAGACGGCCTCGACGGCCCGGTAGATGTGCTCGGGCGCCAGGTTCTTCGTCCGCTCGTGGGCCAGGGACTCGGCGAAGATGTTGAGGAGGATCTCCAGGTCGCAGTCGGAGTTGAGCAGCCGATGGTGTTCCTGGAAAAGGTCGTCGCGGAGCTCCCGGTAGTTGGCCACGTTGCCGTTATGGGCCATGATGATGCCGAAGGGCGAGTTGAGCTGGAAGGGCTGGGCGTCTTCGCCGCCGCCGCCGCCGATCGTCGGGTAGCGGGTGTGGCCGATGCCGATCGGGCCGCGCAGGTGCTGGACGGCCTCGGGGGTGAAGATGTCGTGGACGAGCCCGTTGCCTTTTTTCGTGTGGAAGCGCCCGTCGAAGGTGATGACGCCGGCCGAATCCTGTCCCCGGTGCTGGATGGCCAGGAGGCCCTGGTAGAGTTCCCTTATCACGGGGCCGTTGCCCCAGATGCCGATGACCCCGCACATGGTCAGGCCTTGACGGCCCGGCCGGGTTCGACCGAGGCCTCATCGATGATCATGACCGGAATGTCGTCCTTGATCGGATAGACACGGTGGCAGGAGACGCACTTCAGGCCTTTTCTGTCGGCCGTAAGCTTGACGTCGGCCTTGCACAAGGGACAGGCCAGAACGGCCAGGAGGGAAGCGCTGATCGGCATACTGATCTCCTTCATCAGCATACCCGGGGCCAGGCCCTTCGTCAAGTGCGGGGCCCGGCATCGATGCCGCCGTTCGATCCGTCCGTCAGCGGAGGCCGATCCTCAGGCCGAGCGACCATTCCGCCGTCGCCGCCGGCTTCGCCGAGTCCGTGTCCTTTGGGAGGAGGGAGGAGGCGAAAGACGGCCCTGTCAGGAGCAGGAACGAAATGAGAAGGGCCAGCGTGATTCCCGGGGATTTTGAAAGGGATTGAGGCATGGAAATGTCTCCTTTAATAAAATTAGACACGCGTTCGGCCCGTTGAGGAAATGCCTTGACACTGTTTCCGGCCGGGGCTAAATTGGCGCCATGGCTTCCGATGTTTGTCCCGAGCAGACGGTCGCGTTGAGGGCTCTCCCCGGCCAACGGGAGCGGAGTATCGTGCTGGCCGCGCGTCGCGGCGACGCGGACGCCTTTCGGGAACTCTATAGCGCCTATCGCGACCCGATCTGGACCCTGGTCGTTTCATTGGTCGGGGACTCTTCCCAGGCGCAGGACGTCATGCAAAACGTCTTTTTCAAAGCGTTCCGGGGCCTCGGCGGCTTCCGATTCCAGTCCGGCCTGTTCACCTGGATCTACCGGATCGCCCGCAACGAATGCCTGAACCATCTGCGCAGGCGGGAAGTCCCTTACGTTCCGCTGGAGGACGTCCTCGGCAGCGGCGACGAAATCGATCGGGCGCGCGTATCCGACCTGGAGGAAGCGCGCCAGGCCGCCCTTCGGGACGCGGTCAAGCATCTGCCCTTAAAGATGCGCGAAGTCGTCGTCCTCAAGTACGTGGAAGACCTGTCCTACACGGAGATGAGCCGGATCCTCGGATGCCCGCCGGGAACCGTGGCCTCGAGGCTGAATCGGGCCCTGGCGGAGCTCGAAACGCGGCTGCGGCCCTTCAAGGGACTTCTATTATGAAGAGACCTGAGGGCCGGGAGCTTCGGGTATGAGATATCCGTGCTTTTTCCTGCGGAAAAAATTTGTGTCCTATCTCGAGGGCGGGGTCGCGCCCGGTGAAGCGAAGCGCCTGGAGAAGCACCTCGGCGCCTGCCGGGAATGCGCTGAGCTTTTAGCCCGGCTCCGCTCCGGCCACGAGGCCGGACGGCAGTTCGGCCGGCTCGCGCCCGATGCCGGTCATCGGCCGCCGGAGTTCGAAGAGATCTGGGCGGCGATCTGCCCAACGCTCGACCGGCCCGCCCGCCCGGCGATGGCCGGAGGGAGGATCCTGCAGGCCTTGTCGACGCCGCTCGCGGTCCGTCTCCTCATCGTGCTGGTGCTGACACAAGCCATTCTCCTTGTCGTGTCGCTTCGCAAGATCCCTTCGCCGGTGGTCGCCGGCGCCGTCCGAACCGGGGATGCCCCCCTGCTCCAGGGCTATGCGCCTGTCCGCATCGCCGAGTTCTCGTCGAATTCCGAATTCCGGGTCGTCACGGAGGGGTTCGTCGAGGACGTGTACTTCGACGAGCACGAAAAAAGCCTGCACATCAAACTGGTGGAGGTCCCACAAAAGCATGAGCCGTTCGTGATCTGCGAGATCAGGGATCTCGGCGGCCTGACCATTCCCCAGCCGGGCGACCGCGTGCGCGTCTACGGAACGGCCCGTTACGATGCCCAGCCGGGCCGCGGCTGGCACGAAGTCAATCCGGTCCTGACCCTGGCCGTTCTGAAGCGCTGAATCCCTTCCCCTCCGCGGCCGTCGGGCGCGATCATGGGGGTTGCGCGGGCCGGGGCCCGGCATTATAATCGGGGCCGGGAGAAGACCCGCTCGTCGAGGAGGGCAGCTGTGCTCTATTTCGCCTACGCGTCGAACATGAACTTCATCCAGATGAAGAGATGGTGCCCGGGCAGTCGGTTCTTAAAAACGGTCTTCCTCGAACGGCACCGCTTCGTTTACGACGGATATTCCGTGGCCTGGGACGGCGCGGTCGGGAACCTGGTTGGGGCCGATAGGGAACGCGTCTGGGGCGCCCTCTTCGAGATCACCGAGAAAGACCGGATGTCCCTGGACGCGTTCGAAGGGTATCCGAGGACGTACGACCGGAAAGAGGTCGACGTCAAGGACGCGGAGGGGAAAGTCTACCAGGCCATGACCTATGCCCGGGCCGGTCGGGCCATGGGGAAGCCGCATCCCGATTACGAGAAGGTCGTCCTCGACGGCGCCAAGGACGCTGGCCTCCCGGAAGAGTATGTGGACCGCTACCTGCGGGTGGCCAGGATTTAAATTAGAACCGGTAGCGGAACCCTGCCCGTACGGCCATGCCCGATAGGTTGAGGACAGCCCGGCGGGAGTCGACGACCCCCTCTTCGGCCAGCTTGCTGTTCCCGACGAAAAGCTGGGGATAGATGCGGGAGTCGGCGCCCTCTTTCCGGAAAAAATAGAGCGTGCCCAGCTCGGTCAGGGTATCGCCGTCCGAGTTCCGGTAGACGTCCCGTCCCGAGAGTCCGCTGAAGCTGGCTATGCGGAACCCCGCTTCGGCGAAGAAGAACGTGTTTGCGCCGACCTTCCAATCCCCGCCGAACGCCGCTTCCGCGCCGAACCGATGCGCCGTGGCCGTGCCTTTCCATCCCTGCCAGATGTCTCCCTGTTCCAAGCGGTAGAGATAGCCGGCCTTGACGAAATAGACGCCGAGGCTGCCCCGGATATAAAAGCCCTTTCCCGGATAGAACCGGATGCCGAACTTGACCGGGATGGCGCTGACCGCGGGTCTGGTGTCGAGGGTCTCCGAGAAGATCCCGTCCGTGAATCCGACCCGGCTCCGGTTCGCGCCCCAGAAATAGTCGACGCCAAGTCCCAGGGAGAACCAGGGCGAAACCCGGTAGGAAAGTTCAAGGCCGACGAGCATCGCCTGGTGCAGGGCATCAACGGGTCCCGAGGCCGGAAGCCCGAGGGAAGCGCCGGTGGTGTCGGCGAAGCCCTGGGCGCCATCGTTGATGTCCCGGGGGGCGATCCAGCCGATTCCCCCGGACAGGGAAAACTCCAAGAACGAGGCGGGAGAACTCCGTCCTGTCGGCTTTCTCGTTCCCGTCACCGCGGCGGGCTGCCTCTGGGAGGTCTCTCTCTCCGGCGTTTTCCTCGTGGGCTCGGGCGCCGCCCCTTGATCGACGACCTCGACCAAGCTCTCATGGACGTAGCCGCCGATGACTCCGCCGTCCTCCAGGGTGTAGCGGACGAAGAACCATTCGCCTTCCTTCTTGTCGGCTTCTAGCACGGTGCCCTCGGGGACCTGCTGGACGATGGCGCTGCCGATGTCCGGTTTTTCCCTGAGGTTGGCCTGTTCGGCCGTGACCTTGACCTTCATCAGCCGGGCCGGCGCGTTCTGGCCCGCGGCGAGGAGCGCGGTTCCCAGGATCAAGATCACCATCAAAGGAAGGACCGATCGGTTCAAGCGCATCTTTGATCCACCTTGAGAGGATTATAGCGGACTCGCTTGGGCCACGCAAGCGGCGGCTTCGAAACGAACCGAGGCTGCGCCGCGATACGAAGGATCTGTGCACGGGAGCGCGCGCCAACGGTGACCCCGCGCGCCCGGCTTTACGGTCCGAGGGTTTCAGAGATCAGAATCTGTAGCCGAACGTGAGCCCGAGGTAGTTGTACTTCAGGAAACCCGCGCCCGACTCGGCTATGGTCAAGAGATAGCCCGTCAGCTTGAATTTGCCGAAATTGTAGCCGACGTTGAACTTCGGCATCAGCTTGCCCGCGTCCGAGTTCCCCGACTCGAGCCAGATCGGCAGGATGACACCGGCGCCGACGAAGAAGTTACCGGCCTTATAGTTGAGAATGACACCGGGGCTGAGCTCGACACCGTGAAAACTGAAATCGCTGTCGACCAGGGCCATGAGCTCGGGACTAATCTCGAAGGATCTGCCGAGAGCGAAGCCGGCGCGAAAGTCCAGGGTGAAATCGACCCAATCGAACGATGTCCCGGGGAAGAAGTTAGTCTGGGCCCCCAGGTTCAGGCTGAGATCCACGTTCCTGCCCTGACTCCAGCCTTGCTGAGCCCCCACCGCCAGCAGACCGATCAACAGAAAACAAATGCCAGCCTTTTTCATGAAGTCACTCCTTTATTGGAATGTTCGCCCGGTCCCCCGGGCCTTGTAACTATGCTACCATGATGGAGGCGAATTGTCATTGATTCGTCAATGATCGGAAATAATCTCCTCTAGGCCCCCGGCCGTCCCCCCTGTTCCGCCGACCTTACTCGTACTCGGCCCAGTGCTTGACCTTGAGGTCGGCGGGTTTCTTGGCGGCCATGGCCTGGACGAAGAGGTCGGCGGCCTGGAGGTTGGTCAGGATGGGGATCGAGAAATCGACGGCCAGGCGCCTCAGCTTGTAGGCCGAGTTGAACTCGACCCTTTTGGCCGGGTTGGGGACGGAGACGACGAGATCGATCTTGCGGCCGGCGATGTAGTCGCGGATGTTCGGCCCTCTCCGCTCGTGGACCTTGAACAGGCGCGTGTTGGGGACGCCGTTCTTCTTGAGGTAGGCCGAGGTCTTTTCGGTCGCAAAGATCCTGTAGCTCAGGCCGGCCAGGGTCTGGGCGGCGCCGAGGAAGCGGTGCTTGGATTCCTCGCCGCCGATCGTCAGGAGGATGTTTTTCTTCGGCAGGACGAACCCGGTCGAGAGGATGGCCTTGAGATAGGCCTCGTGGACGTCTTCCCCCAGGCAGGCGACCTCGCCCGTCGAGGCCATCTCGACGCCAAGGACGGGATCGGCGCCCTTGAGCCGGGAGAACGAGAATTGGGGGGCTTTGACGCCGACGTAGTTCAGGTCGAGGGTCGACTTCCGGTTGCGGACCGGCCGGCCCATGATGGCGGCCACGGCCAGCTCGACGAAATTCGTCCGGGCCACCTTGCTGACGAAGGGGAAGGAGCGCGAAGCCCGGAGGTTGCACTCGATGACCTTGATGGCGTTGTCCTTGGCGATGAACTGGATGTTGAAGGGACCGGTGATCTCCAGGGCCCGGGCGATCTCCCGGCCGATATCGCGGATGCGGCGGATCGTCTCGATGTAGAGCTTCTGGGGCGGCAGGACCATGGTCGCGTCGCCCGAATGGACGCCGGCGTTCTCGACGTGCTCGATGATGGCCGAGGCGACGACCTCGCCGCGATCGGCCACGGCGTCGAGCTCGATCTCCTTGGCGTTCATGATGAACTTGGAGATGACGACGGGATACTCGGGCGATACCCGGGAGGCCTTCTGGAGGTAGCGGTCGAGGTAGTCCTCGTTGAAGACGATGCTCATGGCCGCCCCGCTCAGAACGTAGGACGGACGGATGAGGACGGGGTAGCCGATCGTCCGGGCGAAGGCCTTGGCCTCCCGGACGCTCCGCAGCTCACGCCACTCGGGCTGGTCGACGCCGAGCTTGTCGAGGAGCTTCGAGAACTTGAAACGGTTCTCGGCCCGGTCGATGCTGGCCGGCGGCGTCCCCAGGACGCGCACTCCGGCCCGGTGGCACCTCAGGGCGATGTTGTTCGGGATCTGCCCGCCCATCGACAGGAGGACGCCGAGGGGCCGTTCCTTCTCGTAGATATCGAGGACCCGCTCGAAGCTGAGCTCGTCGAAATAAAGCCGGTCGCAGATGTCGTAGTCGGTTGACACCGTTTCCGGGTTGTAGTTGACCATGATCGTCGCGTAACCGAGTTTCTTGAGGGCCAGGGCGGCGTTGACGCAGCACCAGTCGAACTCGACCGAGGAGCCGATGCTGTAGGACCCTGAGCCGAGGACCATGACCTTGTCCGGATGGCCCCCGCCGCTGCGGAAAGAGACGTCGTCTTCGCGGCCGTTGTAGGTCACGTAGAGGTAATTCGTCTGGGCCGGGTACTCGGCGGCGAGCGTGTCGATCTGCTTCACGGCCGGGACGAGGCCCGTCTCCTTCCGCCTCTTTCTCACGCGGAGCTCTGTCGACCCGGTGAGGAGCGCGATCTGCTTGTCGGAGAAACCCTTCCTCTTGGCCTCGAGCAAAAGGTCCGCCGTCACGGCGCCGAGCCGGCGGCCCCGGAGCCGGGCCTCGCAGTCGACAACGGACTTGATCTTGTGGAGGAACCAGCGGTCGATCCGGGTGAGCTCGTGGATGCGCTCGACGGTGAAGCCCTTCTTGAGGGCCTCGGCGATGCCGAAGAGACGCTCGTCGGTCGGCTGGCGGAGCTCCTTCTCCAGGCTCCGGAAGGAGTAGTTCTCGTTGGCGACGAGGCCGTACACGCCGACCTGGAGCATCCGGGCCGCCTTCTGGATGGCCTCCTCGAAGGACCGGCCGATAGCCATGACCTCGCCGACGGATTTCATTTCCGAGCCGATCTTCTTCGAGACGCGGCCGAATTTCTTGAGGTCCCAGCGCGGGATCTTGACGACGAGGTAGTCGAGGGCCGGCTCGAAGCAGGCCGAGGTGACCTTGGTGATCGAGTTCGGCAGGTCGGGCAGGAGATGGCCGAGGGCGAGCTTGGCGGCGACGAAGGCCAGCGGGTAGCCCGTGGCCTTGCTGGCCAGGGCGGAGCTCCGCGACAGGCGGGCGTTGACCTCGATGATGCGGATGTCGCCGTCGCGGGGATTGAGGGCGTACTGGATGTTGCACTCGCCGACGATGCCCAGGTGGCGGATGGCCTTGATGGCGATGGCGCGCAGACGGTGGTACTCCTCGTTCGTCAGCGTTTGGGACGGGGCGATGACGATGCTCTCCCCCGTGTGGATGCCCATCGGGTCGAAGTTTTCCATATTGCAGACGGTGACGCAGTTGTCGGCGCGGTCGCGGATGACCTCGTACTCGATCTCCTTCCAGCCGTCGAGGTATTCCTCGATGAGGATTTGGGGGGCGGCGGTGAAGGCCTTTTCGAGCGACTCCCGGAGCTCGCGCGGCGTGTAGGCGATGCCGCTGCCCTTGCCGCCGAGGGCGTAGGCGACGCGGGCCATGACCGGGTAGCCGACGGCTTCGGCCGCCCGGAGCCCCGCCGCGACCGTTCTGACGGCGATGCCGCGCGGCACCTTGAGGCCGACCGCGGCCAGGGCCTGGTTGAAAAGCTTGCGGTCTTCCGTCTTTTCGACGGCCTCCATCGGCGTCCCGAGAACAGGCAGTCCCGCTCTTTCGAGGACCCCGCTTTTCCAGAGGGCGATGCCGCAATTGAGGGCCGTCTGGCCGCCGAAGGCGAGGAGGATGCCCTGGGGCTTTTCCCGGGCGATGACCTTCTCGACGAAATAGGGCGTGACGGGCAGGAAATAGACCCGGTCGGCCATCCCTTCGGAGGTCTGGATCGTGGCGATGTTGGGGTTGATGAGGACGATCTCGCAGGCCTCTTCTTTGAGGGCCTTGATGGCCTGGCTCCCGGAATAGTCGAACTCGCCGGCCTCGCCGATCTTGAGGGCGCCGCTCCCCAGGATGAGGACCTTCTTCGGCTTTTTCATCCGGCGGCCTCGAGGAACGTGTCGAAAAGGAATTCGGTGTCCGTCGGCCCGGGACAGGCCTCGGGGTGGAACTGGACGCCGAAGACGGGCAGGCGGCGGTGGCGGATGCCTTCGTTCGTCCCGTCGTTGGCGTTCCGGAACCAGGTCGCCCAGCCGCGGGGCAGGGTCGCGGTGTCGACGGCGAAGCCGTGATTCTGGCTGGTGATGTAACAGCGCTTCGTACCCTCTTCGAGGCAGGGCTGGTTCTGGCTCCTGTGGCCGAACTTGAGCTTGAACGTATCCCCTCCCGCGGCCAGGGCCAGGAGCTGGTTGCCCAGGCAGATGCCGAAAAGGGGAATTTTCTCCCCCAGGAGCCCGCGGACGGTGGCGATCGTGGCCGCGGCCCGTTTCGGGTCGCCCGGGCCGTTGGAGATGACGACGCCCCGCGGCGCAAAGGCCAGGATGCGGCCGGCGTCCGTGTCGGCCGGGACGCGGACGACCGAGACGCCTCGCCGGACGAGGGCCCGGATGATCCCCTGCTTGACGCCGCAGTCGATGAGGACGATGGTCTTCTGGGCCCGGGGATTGGTGATACGGATCTCCGGGGTCGTGACTTCGGCCACGAGGTCGCGGGCGTTGGGGTCGGGCGCGACGCGGGCCTCGCGGCGCAGCCGGGCGACGTTGAGCGGGCCGTCGGCGGCGGCCAGGAGCCCGGGCATGACGCCGTGGACCCGGAGCTTCTTTGTCAGGGCCCGCGTGTCGATGCCGGAGATCCCCGGAACGCCGTTCTCCCGGAGCCAGTCGTCGAGGGTTTTGATCGACGTCTCATGGGACGGATGGGCGCAGAGCTCCGAGACGACGTAGCCGGCGATCTGCGGCCTTTCCGACTCGAAGCGGGAGGGATCGACGCCATAGTTGCCGATGAGCGGGTAGGTCTGGCACAAGATCTGGCCGTGATAGGAGGGGTCGGTGATGGATTCCGGGTAGCCGACGATCCCGGTATTGAAAACGACTTCTCCCCCGATCTTGGCGCTCGCGCCGAAGCCTACGCCCTCGAGGACGGTCCCGTCCGAGAGGGCCAGAACTGCTTTGCGGATGAGGTCATCCTCCGTTCCATTTTCGGGGCAGTATAGCACAAGCCCCCGGGCGGCTCAATGAGAAGGAAAAGGGGAGGCGATATCACCCCTTGAATCATCCAGCGGGAGCATGGTATTTTCATCAGGGAAGAGGAGAATGGTCCCCTGTCTCTATCGATGAGGTGAACCTATGCCCGGTGACGACGGCGAAACGACGCTCCTGAAGACGGACGGGTCCGCTCCGGAGGCGCCGAACCATTCCGCGCCGCCCGACAAGGACGAGCTCATCCGATCCATGACCCGGGCGCTGCGCGTCGCCTTCAAGATGGCCTCGATGTACAACCCCGAACATCCGGCCTTCAAGAGCAGCGTCAACGAGCTCATGGCCAAGCTCGAGGCCATCTTCGTTTACATCAGCCCCCTGTCCATCGGCTTCACGCCCCATGCCCTTCTCATCGACAACCGGTTCTGGGAGGGCGAGCGCACCTACATCGACCTGGCCCAGCTCTTCCACTTCCGCAAGATCAAGCGGCTCGAGATCCGGCCGGGCATTCCCCACGTCGAGTTCATGCGCTTCGCCTCCAAGATCATGCTGCCCGTCAAGTCCTTCATCAAGGAGGGCGGCGCCCAGGCTATCATCAAGAGGGAAAACATCCTCCACATCTCCCTCGACGTGCTGGACTATTCCCAGGTCCTGCTCGGCGAGGGGGAAGAGATCAAGGACATCTGGCCCTACCTCCTCATGGAGGCCGTGGAGGAGGACGATGACACGAAACTCGGCCAGCTGGCCGGAAGCTTCGATAAGGTCATCGGCAAGTTCAACACCGAGGACCTCATCCAGAACGAGGAATTGCACAAGAACTTCACCAAGTTCTTCCACTACCTCAAGACGACCTCCGAGGAGAAGCACCGCACCTGCGCCAAACAGCTCCTGCGGACGGTCGTGGCCGCTCGGAAGACGCCGGCGGAGTCGAAATTCGAGAACCTCAAGCTGCTCATCTCCGACCTGAGCGAGGAGGACCTGGCCTCGACGCTCTGGGAGGAGATCATCGGGAACGACAAGTTCGACTCGCTGAGCTTCAGCATCTTCTCCCGGATCATCGACAAGGAACGGCACAAGAAGATCTCGACCTCTCTCCACGGCCTCTTCCACACCGAGAACCCCCAGAACCGGAGGCCCGAGGTCGAGTCGAAGATCCGCATCCTCCTCGCGGGGGCCTCGTCCCAGCTCCACTCCGAGATCTACCGCCAGACCCTGTCCAACCTCCTCAACGAAATATCCTTCGACAAGAAGCTCATCCTCGACCGCCCGCTCCTCCAGAGGAACTACCGCTTCCTCCTCCTCGTCCTGCTCTCCCATGAAATCAATAAAGAAACGGCGCTCGCCGAGCTCAGGAGGATCGCCGAGGAATGGGAGAGGATCGCCGACGAGAAGGATTTCATATTCCTGCTCGATTATCACGAGGTCCTCGAGATCCGGGCCGTCGACCTTGCCGGCGAGCCGGGCTACGAAGAAGCGAGGCGGACTCTCGCGGAACACGTCGAGGGCTGTATCCTGCGCGGCGAGACGAGGCCGGAGCTCGACCTCTTCGTCGAGAAACTCGGGGAGAGCGTCCACGAATGGGAGGCCTACTTCGCCACGGTCTTCAAGGACGGGATCGTGACCGATACGTTGTTGCGGGCCTGTTTCCGGTTCTTCTCCGCCCGCCTCCCGGCGTTCCACGCGGGGATCAAGAAAAGAGCCTCCGACAGCGAGCTTCTGGGGAAGATCGCCGACGGCTTGAAGTCCATCGACACGCCCGTGTCCTTCCACACGTTGAAGAAGGTCTACGAGGCCGGCGATCCGGCCGCGAAAGTCCGGGCCCTCCAAGCCATGCAGAAGCTCAAGGAATTCGACGAGGCCTTCCTCTTCCCCATCCTGGGCAAGAAGAACGAGTTCGTCCAGGCCGAGGCGCTCATCCTCCTCATGAGGAACGAGCGGACGAAACATGTCGCTTTCACCAAGCTCTTCGGGTTGCCGTCCCCTTACGGCCTCCGGAACAAGTCGCTCCTCCGTAACCTCCGGATCGTCGAGCGCTGCGACCTTCGTGAAGCCGTGCCCTATATCGAGCCTCTGTCCGAGCGTAAGGATATCTGGAACCGCAAGGTCAGGCAGGAAGCCGGACGCATTTTGGAGAAATGGCGTGAGAGATAAGATCAAGCTCTGCTTCATCTACCTGATGAACGCCATCCAGGCCGGAAAGATCTACACCGGCGACCATCCCAAGTTCAAGGAGTACCTCGACCGGCTCCACGGCGCCGTCCGGGAGCTCCTCGAAGACCGCAAGGAGCTCGTCCTCGGCATCGTCGGCGGCGAGGCGGCCTGGGAGGACGAGATCTTTTTCAATCTGCGCGGCAAGCTCGGCCTGCTTATCGATTTCCTGGAGAAGAACGAAATCGAGAGGATCATCTTCCAGCAGGGCCTGCGCTTCGAGGAGCTCCGCGAGTTCATCATCTTCCTGACCCGCGTCAAACGGCAGGAAAAGATCAGCGAGCAGGAGTACTTCAGCTTGCACGGCATCCAGAACATCCGGGCCGGCAAGCTGCGGACCATGGCCAAGGGGGAAGGGGTGGTGACGCCGGCTGAGGAGACGCGGGCGCAGTACGAGGGCTCCGTGCAGACCGTGTCCAACGCCCTCAACGTCGTCCTCGAGAAGGAGGAGGTCGACTACCTCGATCTCCGCTTCAATATCCTGGGCATCATGGAGGACTTCGTCGGCCGCCACCAGGAGCTCCTCAACCTGGTCTCGGTCAAGAGGCGCGACATGGTGACCTTCGTCCACCTCCTCAACGTCACCCTGCTCACGATGTTCTTCGCCTCGAAGCTCCAGTTCTCCAAGGACGACGTGCTCGACCTGGGCATCGCCGCGCTCTACCACGACGTCGGCAAGCTCTATATTTCGCTCAAGGTCATTCAGAAGACGGACAAGCTGTCCGAAGGGGAGTTCGGCCAGGTCCGCAACCACCCGCTCCTTGGCGCCAAGATCCTCGATAGCTACAAGGACGCCCTGGGCGTCCTGCCCATCGTCGTGTCCTACGAGCACCATCTCCGCTACGATAGGACCGGCTATCCGAAGTCGCCCTACGCCCGTAATCCCCACCCCGCTTCGATGATGGTCTCGATCTGCGATGTTTACGATGCGCTGGCCCTCAAGCGGTCCTACAAGAAGGATTATCCACCCGAGAAGATCCACGAGTTGATGATGCTCGAGAAGGGCAAGATCTTCGACCCAAGGCTCCTGGAAAAATTTTTCCAGTTCATCGGCGCCTGGCCGGTCGGGACGCTCGTATCCATGAGCGACGGACGGGTCGGCGTCGTCCGGGCCGTGAACGAACAGGACATCTTCCGTCCGTCCGTCCAGGTGTTGGCCCCGGAAAACACCGGCGAGGTCGTCGACCTCGCCAACCTGGGGGACGTCCGCATCCTGGAATCCCTGAACCCCCAGGCCGAGGGGAGCCAATATCTGCCTCTCATCGGCTGTCCGCCGCCTGTGGCGTCGGACGAGGACGACGAATTGGCGGAAGCCCTCGACGACGACTGAAGGAGAAAAACCATGTGTGGTATCATCGGCTGCGCCGGGCTCAGGGACGTCGTTCCGGACCTGGTCGAGGGGCTCCGGCGACTCGAATACCGGGGCTACGACTCGGCCGGGGTCGCCGTCCTCAGCGGTGACGGCATCGGCCGCCGGCGGGTCAAAGGGAAGATCCGGGACCTCGACGAGGACCTGCGCCGCCATCCGCTCGCGGGCGGCTGCGGCATCGCCCACACCCGCTGGGCCACCCACGGGCGCCCGAGCGAGGACAACGCCCACCCGCACGTCGACTGCAGCGGCACGATCGCCCTCGTCCACAACGGCATCGTCGAGAACTACTGGTCCCTCAAGGAGCAGTTGCGCGGCGAGGGCCACGTCTTCCGGACGGAGACGGACACCGAGGTCATCGTCCACCTCGTCGAGAAGTATTTCCAGGGGTCGCTCGAGGGCGCCGTCCGCGCGGCCGTCGCCGAGCTCGAAGGGGCTTTCGCCGTGGCCTGCGTCTCGTCGCGCGACCCGGGCCAGATCGTCGTCGCCAAGAACGGCCCGCCCGCCGTCGTCGGCTTCGGCTCCGGCGAGACCTTTATCTCCTCGGACATCACCCCGCTCCTCCACCACACCCGGCGCGTCTCCTACATGAACGACGGAGAGATCGCCGTGCTCACGCCGGCAGGCGTCCGCTTCTCGACCTTCGCCGGGGAGCCGGTCGAGAAAGCCGTGGAAACCCTGACCTGGGAACCGGCCATGATCGAGAAGCGGGGTTTCGAACACTTCATGGCCAAGGAGATCTTCGAGCAGGCCGACGTCGTCCGGGACACGCTGAAAAGCCGGGTCTCCCTCGAATCGGGGCGGGTCTTCAT
>Ga0307378_10008355_pt1 | contig 13778 bp, 10 predicted proteins | sample UN1MG_FD_202238 | JGI IMG/M metagenome (GOLD analysis project Ga0307378, IMG submission 202238) | Soil microbial communities from Risofladan, Vaasa, Finland - UN-1 | ecosystem: Environmental > Terrestrial > Soil > Coastal area > Acid sulfate soil | place: Finland: Risofladan, Vaasa | collected... | reverse complement strand
GAGGACTGCTATTGCCGCTTGAGCCAGACGTTCATCTCACCTCGTCCGCGGTGGCCCCAAGCGTAGTACGGAATCATCTTGATCTCGCTGCCATTCGGAAGTTCTCCACGGACCAGCGTAATACCGTCAAACATGTCGTCTCGGCGCTCCGCCCTGAGGGCCACATCATCCGGCAAAATCAGATCCAGAGCCTCGCCCATGTTATCCACCCATTCGGCGCAGTAGACAATCGGGCCACGCTCAATGGCCACGCGGCCGGCGTTATCTTCCACTTTCTCATGGCTGAGCACCCTGCGGATGGGCATGGGCATATCGAGCGTGATCTGGTCCCCCTTCTGCCAGGTACGACCAATGCGGAGGTATCCTTTGTCTGTCCTAATAGGGATAGGCTCGCCATTCACTTTGACCGTTACCTGCTCATCGCTGGAATTCATATAGTGGTACAGATCACTTGGCACTGGCTTATTCTGCGCCCAGCCCGGTATTCGGATGAGGATATCGAAGGCACCGCTCTTATCAGGGTCGACACCAATGCTTACTTTGCCGTCCCAAGGATATCCTGTCGCTTGGGTAATATTGACCGTCTGGTCGGTCATCTCGATCTTAGCCTTTCCGCCTATGAACAGGTTGATATAGAGGCCATCTTTGTCATGAGCGTAAATGTATCCCGGTACAGAAGGCATGAACCGCGCAATGTTCGACGGGCAACACGCAGTGGAATACCACGGTTTTCGCTCATGACGGTTATTAACGCCGTCGCTGGCCAACGGGTTGGGATAGAAGAACTCATCGCCCTTTAGTGACACCGCCGCGAGCACGCCATTATACAGACTACGTTCGAAGAGATCGAAGTATTTCGCGTCCTTGTGCAACAAGAAGAGACGATGGTTCAGGAAAGATGTGCCGATGGTGGCGCATGTTTCGTTGTAGGCTTCCTGGTTCGGCAGTTTGTAGTCGGGTCCGAATCCTTCCGCATACCCCTGCACGCCCATGCTGCCGATGAGGTAGAGCCGCTTCGAGACAATGTTCCCCCAGATTGCATCGATAGCCTTAAGATAGGCCTTGTCTCCTGTCAATGCGGCGATGTCGGCCATGCCGCAATACATGTACGCCGCACGCACGACATGGCCGTGTGGCGTTCGCTGCTCGATGACGGGGATGTCGTCTTGCGCGTAAGTCTTGCTTTCTTTGTGCATGTGGACGGTCCGCCCGTTGTAATGGCCTCTCTCGTCCATGAAATACTTCGCCATGTCGAGGTACTTCTTTTCGCCTGTAGCGCGGTAGAGCTTCACCAGGGCCAACTCTATCTCCTGGTGACCGGGCACATTATGAAGCTGGTCCTCATTGGGACCGAAGGTTCTGCAGATGAGGCCCGCACTGTTGATAGCGACATCCAGGAAATTCCGTCGCCCCGTTGCCTGGTAATGGGCCACCGCCGCCTCGATCATGTGCCCCATGCAGTACAACTCATGGCCGTGGTCCATACGCGACCAACGCTGCTTTCCGTACATATCGTACGCGTTTGGCGATTTCTTATCGGTCTTGGTGATATCTAGTTCAGGCGTGATGATTCTAGGTGTGGACAGGTAGCCGTCGTCCATCTGGGCCGCCGCGATCTTGAAGATAACACCATCTACGTAACGGTCGAGTTCCAGATTAGGTTTTAGGCTCAGTTGGTACGCCGCGCCCTGCATGACCTTATAGAGGTCCGAGTCTCCATACCGGGCACCCCGATGAATGCCTTCTATAAGTCCGCCAGCAACTGCAAAGTTGTCGATAAGACCGATCTCTTCGCACCGTTTGAAACAGGATGGCAACGTAATCTCCCTGCTCGTCTTCAGCCGCGGCGACCAGAAATTGTCCGAGACGCTCACGTCTGTGAACGGCACGGGAGTAACGGGATAATCTTGCGTCATGGCGGTGCCCATGAAAACGCTCACCAGCATTGTCAGTGCGAATCGATACATCTTTCTTGTCCCTTCAACGTGCATCTATCTGAGCCTGTTTCTTTAGATCTTTGGTGCTGGGCGCCCTTGGCGCGCTGGCCTTAGGCTGCCTGTCCACCCGAAAAACTCTGTCCTCCTTATCATTGCTGGACTTACGTGAGCTTGCCACGCGCGGTTGATTCTATTATCCTCCCGACCTGAATGCCATAAGAAGCTTGCTGATAAACGCGCATCGCCTGCTGGCCGGCGCTGGCGAAGTGGTCCGCTATGGCCTGATGTTTCTGTGGGCCATTTTCTGCCCCAAGGCCGTTTTGGCCGCCAGCATAGGGTTTTTCGGGTGGACAGGCCCCCCTTTAGGCGCTTTTTATAGCTTTACGACATGCAATTCCTGGCCCCCTTTTCGCCGGCGCTGTCCCTCTATGAGTTTTTCAAAGAGCCTTTATTGTGTATTCAACGATCCTACGACGGTCCTATCCTCCATTGACAAGCGCAATACATCCCAACATAAAAATGTAAGCCCGGGCGTTTGATACGTGTTTCAAACGCCCCGGTAAGCTCAAATGCTCCTGCAAAGGATCCCGCCCCGCGGGAATCCAAAGCAAGGGATCGGTCAATCGAGATAGATCTCTTCAGTCAGTGAATTATCCTTCAGCCAGTCTTGCTGTAATATGGCCAAATCCAGATCATCGACTCTGCAGTCACCATTGAGGTCCCCAGGAAACGGTTCGTAATCGGGCAGTGACTTGGCTGCCTCACAACCGTCGTTATACACGTTGATCGTGACCGTGTCCGAACCGGTGTATTCACCATCAAATGCCTCCAGCTGCAAGACATACTCGCCCGGGGCTGACATGGTAATACTCGTATCCTCGGCGCTCAGATCGGTAATCACGGCGTCAGGGCTGTTAGGATCATTGGGTTCACTAACCACCGTCCACTGCACCGTGTAAGCTTCGTCGTAGGTGACGGACCCATCAAGATTGCTGGTCCTGACACCGTCAACCAGCCAAGTAACTAAGTCCTTTCCTGCATCCACGTTTGGAGCTAGGTTATCTGGCAAAAAGCTAAAGATAGGACCAAAAATCGGATCATTGGGATCGCCGATATAGGTATCGACGGCCCAGTAGTACCATGTCTTTGGTCGAGCTTGCACGACAACGGAAGTCACGTTCTGCTTGCTAACTATCTGGATGGCTGCCGGGTCGGTAAACGAATACAGGGCTTCCCAGTTGTCGGTGAAGTAGACGTCAACGAGTACTGGCTGACCAGGCACACATGGATCAGGCAAAGTCCAACTTAGCTCTATAACGCCGGGTGATGCTGAACCACCATCGGCTGGATTCGGATTAAGATTGTGAATAGCCGTCAATGTGGTTTTGCCTTGATTCGTGACGTCATAATCCAATTGTAGCGTGCCGTTACCGTCATAGGCGGTAATCCAGCTGTTGTTGATATACTCCTGGATTTTCGACACTTGATCACCATTTACTATAAGCGTACCCTTTGTTATATCCATAGAACCAATTCCACCATCAAGGCCGACTTGGTGGTTTCCAATAGTAATGTTGCTGGAGAAAATCGTCCCACCAAAAAGGTCCAGATGGCCGAAACCAATTCTATCGGGATCTACACAAGTGGCGAACTGGTTCGGAATCATAAGATTGCCCGAGATGTTGATCTCACCGCCGGTGACCTTCAGATAGCCGTTGCCTCCATTTTGGTTAGCACGGCCGACGTTTAACCAGTTGCAGGTAAGCGTACCGCCGGATATTTCGACCTCGTTGGTTGCTCCGTACATGCCGAGCATAAAGCCCTTGCATAATGCGTTCATACCATCCGTGATTTCCAGTTTGGTGCTATCTATATTACACGCAGCACCATCCTCACTGGAATTTGGCGGCCCAGGGGGACGGCCTCCTACGGGTTCCCAGTTATTTGGGTTGGTCCAGAGGTGGTCGGTGCCTCCATCCGTAAATTTGTAGTCGTACGCATTGACATTGCTGACCAGGCCCAGCACTAAAACAAAAGAAACTAAACACATCAATCTTTTATACATAATAAGTTCTCCTTAAAAAAAGCGGAAATAATGATTTTTGTGCCTTGGCCACACACCAAAACACCGTTGTCTTTGACAAGCAAACGGCCCAGTAATCTGCTCATCCCAGACAACTTCCAATAAAACAACCGATTTATCTAAATCAATACAACTCTTTAGGACTTGTCTTCACCTCCTCTCTTGATAAAGATGTCAATTACAATCTGATAGAATAACTTTGATCTATCTTGAACTCCCTGCCTATATCACCTAAGGTGTATACTTTCTTTTAGGAAAGTGGCTGAACATGCTGATATCTTCAAGTGAGTTTACCCCGGAGATGCCGCTCTTTTCTACCGTTCCTGCTAAGACAAAATTACCGCATACCAAAATGGTAATTGAAATCAAAACAATCGCCTTGTTCATAATCTCACTCCTGAAAGTGGTGTAGCGAAAACCGTTTTATTACCACGTGGTTATATGCATACTCTTTTCTACGCGACGCAAAGTGCGGCCGGAAAGTTGCCAGCTAAAGAGAGTTATTCTCCTTTTCTTGCCACATGCTCAACCATGTATCTCATGTCTGCACTGCCCTCGTGGCCGCTGGGGTTTTTTACGCCGCCGGACTCGAGCCATTCTCTTGTGCGTTTATCTTTCCACTTCATCCTTATGGCATGGCCGTCGGCGAAAGCGAGGTTGCTTCCCCATGAGTGCCAGCCGGCAACGGGATCATACCAGTCCTCGCCGTAAATATCAATAACCCAAGACCCCATATTCCACCAGGACATACTAATGTTTGTGCCGCCTTCGCTCTCTTCCACTGCTATGTACTTGGAGCTGGGATTTTCGATGTCTCCCATTTTAATTGCCGTATCTTCGAATTTGAACCACTCACCGTACTCAGAGTGGATACCTACCACCATTGAATAGCTCCTAAAACCGACGCCGACTCTCGAAGCCCTTTGGTCCGCCGGACAGTGATATGCAGAAAATTCCGTGATGTAGGGCCAGAGCACGCCTTGCGCGATACCATTCTTTTCGAATTTTATATCAGCCTGGTTTCTACAAGGGTATCCGTCCTCATCCATTGGACACGCGACCCAGTCATATCCTATTCTCCCATCGCAAAACTCTTTAGGAGTGAACCATGCGTTTGACGAGGCGAGAAAACCGTCATTGTCGCTCTGGTAACAAAAGAAGGCTACGGAGATAGTACGCATATTAGCCAGACAAGGGATGGAGGTGGCAAGTTCCTTTGCTTTTCTCAGTGTCGGCACTAATATAGCCATCAACATTGCAATGATAGCTATTACCACAAGTAGCTCTATTAACGTAAAGCCCTTTCGCTTGCCCACAGTCATCGTCTTTTCTTTCCAGCAATATAATTCCAGGAAACTTTCGTACATCTTTAGCCCAAGTCGTCACAACGACTCGGCTTCGACAAGTATGCGAAGCTGATCCAGCTTCTTCGGCGCTACCTGCAAATCGAGAATCAAAGTTCGCTGATCGGCTGCGAGAATGATGTGGTCGTAGATTGTCCGTTTGTTCGACCCTTCCACGCGTGGTTCGGTACCTCGGGGAACTTCGTAGCTGACCTTCGAATTTCCGAAAATCACTTCCGATTCGTCTAACAAGTAGTTCGTTGCAATCACACCTGCGATCGGCGTGGCAAAGGTTATCTGCCCAATGGCTCGAACCATTGTTCCATTGTCTTTCCCTCTATCTCTGACGCGCAGCTGGAGTAGAAAACTGCTCAGTCTTCGGCCCGCCTTAATTGTCTCCTTTTCCTTGTTCGGGATGTATATGTATTCACCTGGGTCGGTTATATCGACATGGAGTGGTTCGGCCAGCTCCACGTCTCTGCGTTCTGGAAACACGATGATGTGTTTGTTGTCTTCCAACTGCCCTGGCAGAAAGTCCGGCCCCGGCGATACGAATCTTATTGCACCGGTTGCCTGCAGAACACCTGAGTTCACCGGCCACGTGTTTTTAAATACCGCAACGTCGTACTCCTTCCGGGTGATCACATTTGATCCCTCTGACGCACGAACCGCCTGTCCTTCCCGAACCAACGTAGGCACACTCATTGCCAGCACTTCCATTCGCAAGCGTCGAATAACGCCTTTTTTTGCTGCCGGCGTTGTTATGGCCGACTGAGAGCCGGAACAAGCAAAAACCGATGGTAGAGCGGATTCCACGGCGCGGTATTCGACAAGCAACTGCCGCACTTCGCTGCTTTGGCGAAGCCGCTGTTCCAGCTCGGCAAACTCGCCTTCGGACAAGCTCTGGGAGCAGTATCCATTGACCAGCTCAAGATCTCGCTCTTTGCTCGCCACGTTGCACCCTCCGCTTCCATCTCGCCACAATCGAGTCTTACCGGCTCTGTCTGATGTTTCTGCACTCATAGCTCTCCCTTTACCTCGATATCGCCAAGCTTCGCTCTTACGCAGGCAGCAAGTTGATCGCGAATGCGGGCCAGTGTCTTGTATAACGCGGTCGGCGTCCTGCCCAATTGGACAGCCAAATCCTTGATCACGACACCATCTTTGTAAACGGCGTTCACGAGTTCCATTTCTCTTGCTTTCAGATTCTGAACGCACCACTGTAGCGCCCGTTCACTATCGTCTTGCCGCTCGGCAACGCTTACCGCTTCAGACGCCAGCAAATCAAACACGTCATCACGAAACCGAAGTCGATCCATTGCCTGTCGCCGGCGGTACTTCAGTACCTCATACCGGGCGATCATAAATGCCCAATCGAGGAAACTGGATTCCTCGCCTTGTTGATCGAACTGGTCAAATTTCTGCCACAAAACGAGGCTCGACTCTTGCATGACCTCGTCCACACCGCCCCAAGTTGGCAGCAACGAGGCCACAAACGCTCGCAGATTACCCTCAAAGTGGACAAAAAGCCGTAAAAACGCTTCATGATGCTTGGTTTTCTTTCGTTCGCCAGTCATTGCCTAGTAGGATACTCCCTGGCCGCCGCAAATTGCCCGGCCAAAATGGACAATAACCGAAGTTTTAAAGTAGAAAATGAGTCTGTGCTAACGTTGCAGGGGCCGACTGACGGTGCGAACCACGCAAAGTCAGCCAAACGAAGGCGTCAACGCCTTTACGATGAGTCTTGGCCTCCCCAAGTGCCAGCGACGGCTTCCTGCTTGTCCTGCTGATGTCAAATCGTCATTTTCGGGGCTGCCACGGCCGTTTTTCCCGTGATCCGCCTGAGGTAACAGTTTCTGTAGAGTTAGCACAGACTCTGCAAATGATGATGAACCGATTGCCGATGCCGCCATTCCACAGGTAGCTGACCTCATCGGCCGTTAGGGCACGGTTCCAGACGGCAACCTCGTCGATCAGACCTCCAAAATGCTTCTCTAGCGTGTTGTTGTCGTCGTGCCATACGGCTCCGATATAGGCGTTATGCTCATCTGTACGGGAAAGGTCGTAGTCGGCAGCTATGGTAGCATCGCCGTGATTCGTCACCCCCGTGTCTTCGACCCCATCGACATATAAACGAAGGTGAATTCCATCTCTTCTCATCATGACGATGTGATGCCACTTACCATCAAACACTACGATGTCACCCTCAGAATCCTTCTTGCCACTGTCATCATCAAAGACACAGTCAATTACTCCACCGCTTCCGTTTTCAAACATCATCTGGTACCGTGTTCCGCCGCCGTGGTCCGCGCCATTAGCAAAGATGGTCGTATCGCTCGACTCGATTACTATGATCCAGGCGGATACGTGGCCGCTGCTGCCGGTACGTTGTTCGACGAGGCGGGATTGTTGTTCATACCTCTTTTGGCAAAACGTATGGGTGGCGGTACTGACGTGCCAGATAACCGTTCGCTTCATCGTCGTTTACGAACTTCTCAGCGTCGGGATTAAACTCTAATTTTCGCCCGGTTCGAAATGAAATGTTGGCAAGGTGACAAATCGAGGTGGACATGTGCCCTTCGAGAATATCACAGTAGAGATCCTGCCAACGACGAGAACGAACGCAATCGATAAAGTTCTCAAAATGGCTGACGGTCTGTACTTTACCTTCCCACTTCTCCATGGTCGTAATGGGCGTGTATTTTCGATCCGGAAAACTGACGTTTGACGCGTGCTGATTCACACCGTCAGCGTCCACATCCGGGGTCCGCGGGATAAACTGCCCTCTGACCGCCTCGTATCCGTTTGCCGAGCTCATATATCCCTCGCTCGTGTAGAAGAAATTGCCTGTTCCGATGATTCCGCCGATTGGGTGAGTGTACAGATTGTTGACCTCAATCTCCATGCAGGATCCATCGGCGTATTCCACAATAGCGGTTTGCACATTCGGAGTTTCCTGGTCGGAATCCCACACATAGAGCCCGCCGGCACAATGGACCTTAACCGGGTGAACGCGCTTGTTCATTCCCCATCGGGAAACATCTATCACGTGAACGCCCGTGTTTCCCATATCCGCGGTTGACGTGTCCCAGAAGAAATGCCAGCCGTAGTGGAAGCGATTCATGTTGAAAGGCCTGTATGGAGCGGGGCCGAGGAAGAGATCCCAGTGTACGCCTTCAGGAACGGGCGAGTTCTTCGTCTTGCCGATGCTGGCTCGCCCTTTATAGATAACCGCTCTGGACCTGTAAACATCGCCCAGTTTTCCCTCGTGCAAGTACTTGACGGCGCTGCGCGTGTCTGAGCTGCTTCGCATATTCAATCCCGCCTGGACCACCCGGTTGTATTTCCTGGCCGCCTGCACCATCTTCCGGCCTTCCTCTATCGTGAAAGAGATAGGCTTTTCAACGTAAACGTCTTTACCTGCCTGACAGGCCCAAATCGTCATCAATCCATGCCAGTGATCGGGGGTTGCGATGGAGATAGCATCCACATCCTTGTCTTCCAACAGCTTTCGTATGTCGTAATAAGTCTTTGGCTTGTACCCGGCGATTTTCTCGACGGCCGTCACGCCTCGTTGGAATAGTCTCTCATCAGCGTCGCACAGAGCGACTACTCTGACATCCTTCTGTCGGGCAAACTCCTTGTAGTGAGCCTGACCTCTGCCCCCGAATCCGACCACTGCAACATTGACTTGATTGCTGGGCTTGTTCCGTGCAAAACCGCTCTTCACGATCGGGGCGGCAACGACGGCCCCGACGGTCAGAGCCGATTTCTTCATAAAATCACGACGGTTCGATGATGACATAATGGCCTCCGTTAGTTCTATACTAATTTCATAGATTCAGTAGTATCGTTCAATTTACAGACATTTTCGAAAGTCCTTGCGTATTTCGCAAGGAAATTTGAAAATCAGAGCCGATTGGATAGAGCCGTAGCTGAATATCTGATGAGTAGTTCTCACATGCGCTCACCTATAATAGAGTTCAAGGTCAAGCACTAGAATCCCTGTTGGCACAAACTTTTCTTTGAGGCATCCACGTCATTACAAATCAGCCACGCTTCGGAGTTTATCACCCAAGCTGGTCCGATCTCGCCGAAACCCATTACACCCGCGGCATATTTGGTTTTGGAACAGGCCGGATAGAGCCATCCCAAGTGGCAATGTCCGGAGGCGACAGCCGAAGATCGGAGTTTAGAATCTCGTCCCATGTGATGTGCTTGCCTGTATATGCTGATTCTCGCCCCATAATAGCGGTCAAGGTCGATTCACAAAGGAAGCGGGTGTCATTAAGAATCTCGCCTCGTCGCAGTGCCGCGATGAAATCAATATGCTCCTGGTGATGGCTTTCGTGCTGTTCCGGGTATTCTCTGAAAACCCTGGCATTTTCGCCCGTAATCTCGGTTTTGCGGCCGACCAATACGCCGTAACCTTTCGTTCCGACGATCTCCTCTCCGATCTTCGTATCCGTACCCTTGATCTGGCGGCACATGCTGGTCATGCGAACGCCGTTTTCATATTCGAACTCGACTGTGAAGTGGTCATAAATATTGCCACCCCGGTCTGTGTGATACTGCCGGCCGCCCATCCCGTAGGCTTTGACTGGGTGAGCCTGCATGATCCAGTTGCAGAAGTCAAGGTTGTGGACATGCTGCTCGACGATGTGGTCGCCGCATAGCCAGTCGACGTGGAACCAGTTGTGGAAATGGTACTCAGGAAGTGTCATCGCATTTTCACGCTCGCGATACCAGATATCGCCTGTGTTAAAGTAGGCGTACAGGGACTTGACATCACCGAGCGCACCGTTATGCACGGCCTTGACAAGATCAGCGTAGTGAAATACGTGGCGGCTGTTGAAGCCGGACAACAAGCCGATCTTCTTTCGTTTCATCTCGCTCTCGAGGGCGAGTATTCGGCGTACGCCCGGTGAATCGGTGGCGCACGGCTTCTCTGCGAAGATATGCACGCCTTTCTTGACGGCGTATTCAATATGCTCCGGTCGAAAACCGGGCGGCGTACAAAGCAGAACATAGTCAATGCCAGAGTCGATAACTTTCTTGTAGGCATTCAAACCGGCGAAGCAATGGTCAGTGTTCACTTTGATGTTGCTTTGAAGCGTTTTATCGTCTGTTTTGAGCTTTGACAACTGAGCGAGGCTCCTCTCCACCTTGGCCATAAAGATGTCGCCCATCGCCACCAGTTCAATATTCGGGCCGGCCATCATCGCATCTCGGGCCGCTCCAGTGCCGCGGCCACCACAGCCTACAAGTCCGACGCGGATTCGGTCGTTGCCTGTTGCATATGCTTGCGCTGCGATAGAAAATCCTGCCAAGGCGGTGACTTTGGTGCTGGTCTTGAGAAAATGACGACGAGTCATTGTATCTTTGTCCGGTTTCATAAGTAGGTTCCTTTCTATTAGGCTGATTCTTACCTTTCGTTTGAGAATACCTGATGAGAGATATTTTACGGGCGGTACGAACATGGACCCGCTTCGATCACCTCAAGGGCGTCTTCATAACGGAAATTGTAGTAAGATGTCGGTAAGATTGCAAGAATGGGGTGGTTGACTGGGGATGAGTCAGCTGAAATCCTCATTGCCGTAGAGAACTTTCTTCAAGGCATCGATGTCACGAGGTATATGACAACTTAACCTTCTTAAAATCAATCCCCAATTCGCAGAGTGCACTTATGAAGAGCTCAAAGTCAAACACTAAAATCCCTATTGCCACAAAACTCTTCTCTGAGGCATCCACGTTACGACCTCTCCGCCACGCTACGTAGCTCTTCCGAACAGCCCTTCGACTTCACGATGCATTACCATGGACATCGTGAATCCACGGCGGCAGCAGTACCTTGTTGTCCGAGACTATAATCGACGATGGGCAATGGCACACTTATGTCGAAACGCCGATTTACATCACAGGTTTGGCTTGCTATTATGTTTTAACAGGATTGAACTGCATAGAAAGAGGCAGAATATGAGGGATTGGGTTTTTTGGTATGGAGTCAGTCATGCAGGAAAGAGTGAATAAGTTCTCAATTGTCGTGCTGGCGACTTTGCTGGGCAACGCCCTTGCAAGCGGCGGAGAAAGTAAGAATCCATTCGCCGGAGAGTCACTGCCAGAGGAATGGACATGGAAGCGGGCGAATCCGGAAGCATGGCGACTGCGAAACCAAGCACTTGAGATCAAAATCGAGCCCGGAAATATGTGGGGCGGAAAGAACGACGCTAAGAACGTGCTGTTGATCCCCGTTGCCAAAGATATGCAGGAATCGGGAACGGATGTCTGGGTGACGTTGGCGAATTCGCCCACGCGGCGGTGGGAACAGGTCGATCTTGTGTGGTACTACCGAGACAGCCATATGGTAAAGATCGGATTGGAACTCGAGCACGGGAAGAACTCGGTGGTCATGGGACGCGAAGAGGATGATCGAACGCGCACGATTCAGATAATTCCCATAGAAAGAGATGAGGTCACGGTTCGGCTCAGGGTTACAGGAGGGCAAGTGCGAGGATACTGCCGTCTCGCCCCCGAGGATCAATGGACGGACGTCGGAATCTGCACGGAACCGAGGCCGACCGGAAGCAGTGACAAACCCCAGGTGAGCATCCAGTGCTATCAGGGAGATCCGCAGAATCCACACTGGGCGCGGGTTACAGGGCTTAAGATTAATTCGGTCACTGAGACCGGGGCAGAAAGCGATGCACGCATGCAGTGGTGGCGAGAGAGCCGTTTCGGCATGTTCGTTCACTGGGGACCGGTCAGTCTCAAAGGTACCGAGATTGGATGGTCTCGAGGAAAAGAAGTGCCCATCGGAGAGTACGACCAACTCTATAACCAGTTCAATCCGACGAAGTTCGATGCCGAAGAGTGGATTAAGGTTGCCAAAGATGCCGGGATGAAGTACCTGGTCATCACCTCTAAGCACCACGACGGATTCTGCCTGTGGCCTTCGCAGTACACGGACTACCATATTGGCAACACGCCGTTCAAACGCGATGTGCTAAAGGAACTATCTGAAGCCTGTAAAGAAAACGGCGTCCAATTCTGTACGTACTACTCGATTTGCGACTGGTACCATCGGGACTACCCACTGGGTAGCCCCGGCGGCAGTACCGAGAGACCGACCCACAACATGCCTCGCTACTACCAGTATCTGAAGAACCAGACAAAGGAGATTATAGACAACTACGGTCCACTGGGGATTATGTGGTTTGATGGCGAGTGGGAAAAACCATGGACGCGCGAGTACGGAAACGAATTGTACAACTATCTCAAGAAGATCCAACCAACTCTGGTGATCAACAATCGCGTGAGCAAGGGCCGTCAGGGAATGGCCGGCACAACAAAGGAATCTGGTCTCAATTCAGGCGACTACGACACGCCTGAGCAACGAGTAGGTGGATTCAACCGTGAAAGGCCGTGGGAAACCTGCATGACGATCTGTCGGCAGTGGGCGTGGAAACCTGATGACCAGATGAAATCCGCCAAAGAATGTATCCGGACGTTACTGCGCACGGTGGGTGGGGACGGTAACCTCTTGTTCAATGTCGGCCCGATGCCGGACGGTCGAATCGAACCGCGTCAGGTAGAGAGGTTGAAAGAGATGGGTACGTGGCTTAAGAAATATGGTGATGGCGTGTACGCGACGCGCGGCGGTCCCTTCAAGCCGGGCAAGTGGGGCGCATCGACGTGCAGGGATGACAAGGTGTACCTTTTTGTAATGAACTGGCGTTCCGATGGCCAGCTAATGCTCCCCGGAATCGACCGAAAGATAACATCCTGCCGCGCGGTTGATGGTGGACAGGTTTCAGTAAAACTAAGCGAAGGTAGTATCGAAATCCGTCTTCCACCGCCCGATCGCGAAGAGATTGCCACTGTTATTGAACTGACGGTTGATGGCAAGGCGTTCGATATCAACCCGGTGGAAATAGTCGATCCCACGATCTGATCCTCCGGAATTTCAAACGGCTGGCAGCTTGAGAAAGTTGTCAGCTCTTCCTTCTTTGGGATAGTTCATTGAAGACGATGACGAACTATTTTTCACAAGGAAGATGTTTATTTTAGCGAAACACAGATATATTATCGGGCTCGCTTCGGGCAAAATCAATACGTGTGGAGTCATTTTGGTGACACGTCGTGTCAAGGAAATCTGATCTGTTGTGCGTCAAAACGTCGGGGCCATGTTAGATGATTTGTCACTCTTCCAAAGCTTCTGTTCGCGGCAGTTTTGCTTGCCACACGCTTCGTAGAATTCGATTAGGTTGTTAATAGACTCCAATGTGTGTGGGTGAGTTTCACCGAGTTTGAGGCGTTGTTGATCGCTGGCGGATGGATTATAATCACTCCTGACCGCACAGCGACCTGGACTATATGTCCTCGACAGCGGTTGCGATGGTGTGTCATCACTGTAGT
>Ga0307378_10008352_pt1 | contig 13782 bp, 11 predicted proteins | sample UN1MG_FD_202238 | JGI IMG/M metagenome (GOLD analysis project Ga0307378, IMG submission 202238) | Soil microbial communities from Risofladan, Vaasa, Finland - UN-1 | ecosystem: Environmental > Terrestrial > Soil > Coastal area > Acid sulfate soil | place: Finland: Risofladan, Vaasa | collected... | reverse complement strand
ATGTGTGTCGAAAAAAGGTTCTCGAGCACCTACAAATCCATCGAAATAGGGTAGACCTGTTTCTTCAAGGGCTTGCTCAATTAGCAAATCGTAATTTGTTGTAAAAAGTTCAATAGGGTTTTCTCCTTGCCTAGACATCCATGCGGCAAGATTATGATAAGGCGTATCGTGGTGGGGTAATTCCTGAGCCATCACTTTGCATATTTCATCACATATAGCTTTTTCTAAATTGCCCAAGTTTTGAGAAGTAAGCCCGCGCACCGCAGAAGAACCGCATACTTGCTCTAATAAGCGAATATGACTTAGTATCTGTTCGATGTTAGGAGTATCTTTTTTATCTTCCTTGAAATGAGAATATAATTTTTGAAAAATAACTTTATGTTCGTGTTTTTCAAAGCTTTCAACGACGTGCTTAGTTAAACCATCTATATTTGGAATAAGTCGTTTCGTGCCATCTGTATCAGTAGGATGAGGAATAGCTGTTGGACATCCTGCTCCTAATAAAAATGCTAAGGGTTTCTTGTTGTGGCTTAATACTTGCCGTAAATAATTTATCTGTCTTAGTGGATCATGCGTTAGCATTACTTCTCCTGTTCATATTTACATAAAACACAATAACAACAAATCTCTCGAACTAAACTTTATCAAAGAAGCCTATACGAAGCAATCTGGCTAGGAACCCAAAAGCACGAACTGAAAGTCCCTCTTTGCAACCCTCGAAATTATAACCGCTTTCCAGACAAAAATACAACTCTTTTTCCAGACATAATTTTGAGCCTGCCCCTGCAAAGCTGTAGGCAGGGGTCAATCCAAATCTATCCAATATATCCACTCGATTTACAACCCACAATTTAGGCAGCTTTCAATATAGTTGCATACGTCCGGATGCAACTGTGGACGATGGTAGGGGTTGTGGCGAAAGCTCGCTTTCAGAGCAATCCTTACAGAGTACGCCTAAGCTGACTAAACTCCATTTTTTCTTCGTGTTCTTCGTGCCCTTCGTGTTTCAAAAAGCAATCTGTTTTTTCTTTCCCACTTTCCCTAACTTGCCCATTTTAACATTTTAATCTTCCTCATTTTGAGAAGGGAATTTTCCGCCGCTCAAAGTTGCCTATTTTAACATCGAACGAGGCATTTGTATCGGGTGTGCTATTTTGTGCGCTTTTTTGCACAAAAACGGGGCATTTTTTCGCTTTTTTTGACTTTTTTCTTCAAAACCCGGTCATTTTTTGCGTTTTTTTGACGTTTTTTGACGTTTTTTAAACCCCCACCCCCATTTCTGACCCAGAATCAAAGGTGCCTTAAAGCCCCCCACACAAAACCACCCCCATTTTTAGCCCAAAAACAAGCTTTTCATTGTCACTTAATATTAGCTCTGCTTATTGTGTTTCCGGCCTTATTTATCTTCTTATTAGACCTGCTTATCCCTCTGCTGCCATTTTTTCCACGCCTCCCCGCCGCAATTTTGCTCACGATTAGAATCTCCGAAATTTATTTACAGAACGACCGTTACTGTTTATAATTACTGAACTTAATTCCTGATACTGACAAACAGGAAAGCCTTTTATTTTGAAAGGGTACAGCCATGACCCAGCAAAACAACGATTTAGACAAAATAAAACAACTTATTGACATTATGAAGCAAAACGACCTTGTTGAAATTGAAATTAAGCATGACGACGACAAAATTTTTCTAAAGCGGTCCCAGCCACAAATCACCCAGAACCACCCAGCCGCTGTTCCAATGATGCTTCCAAACGTACCAGCCGCTCCGCCAGGCACCTATGCTGCACAAACCGCAGCCCCTCAGAAAACCCCTGAAGAATTGCAAAAAAACGCTGTTTTGCTGGAAATTAAATCACCTATGGTCGGCACTTTCTATGCCGCTTCAAGCCCAGATTCCGACCCTTGTGTTGAAATTGACTCGACCATAACCCCACAGACGGTTGTTTGCATAATCGAAGCAATGAAGGTGCTGAATGAAATTAAAGCCGAAGTCAGTGGAAAAATCGCAGAAATACTTGTAACTAACGGCCAGGCCGTGGAATACGGCCAGGTCCTTTTCAAGGTCAAACCGGACTAAAAAACCTTAACAGTGAAGCAAAATTTGAGATTTTCTTCACAAAATAAAAAACACAAGAATATGTTTTCAAGAATACTAATAGCAAACCGCGGTGAAATTGCCCTGCGTATCATACAAGCATGTCATGAACTCGGTATTGAGGCGGTAGCGGTTTACTCCGAGGCTGATAAAGACGCACCATACCTTCAGTTTGCCGATGAGGCCGTTTGTATTGGCCCAGCCAACCCCGCTGAAAGCTATTTGAACATCCCGCGCATTATAAGCACTGCTGAAATCACCGATGTTGGCGCCATTCATCCGGGTTACGGCTTTTTGGCTGAAAATATAAACTTCGCCCAGATATGCCAGGATTGCGGGATAACATTTATCGGGCCGCCCGTAGAGGCAATGCGACTACTCGGAGACAAAATCCAGGCTCGCAAATTGGCGCATAAAGCTGAAGTTCTGGTGGTTCCGGGTTCTGAAGGCGCCCTCGAAGGTGAGTCAGAGGCCCTGAAGCTTGCAAACAAAATTGGCTATCCCGTGATAATAAAAGCCTCTGCCGGAGGTGGCGGTCGCGGAATGAGGGTTGCTCATAACGACATCAGCTTTCGCCAGTCTTTTAACGCCGCCAGGTCAGAAGCTGAAGTTGCTTTCGGAGACTCGACGGTTTACCTGGAAAAGTTTATAGTCGAACCCCGGCACGTGGAGGTGCAGGTGATGGCCGACAAGGCCGGAAATGCATTACACTTCTACGAAAGAGACTGCACCATTCAACGAAGGCACCAAAAGATGATTGAAGAATCTCCCTGCCCCGTCTTGAACGAACGAACCAGAGAAAAACTTTGCGATGCGGCTTTGAGGATTATAAAGCAGGCAAAGTATGTCAATGCCGCAACAGTTGAATTTCTTTTGGACAAGGACAAAAAGTTTTACTTTATCGAAGTCAATACGCGAATCCAGGTAGAGCATCCGGTTACTGAAATGGTTACAGGCTATGATTTGATAAAGATGCAGCTGAAGATAGCCGCCGGGGAAAACATTAATTTAAGCCAGAGAGATATAAAGCATACCGGCGTGGCAATTGAGTGCCGAATCAACGCCGAAGACCCGGAAAATAATTTTGCTCCTTCTCCTGGCAAAATTACCAGATATATTCCACCCGGCGGTCCGGGAATAAGAGTTGATACTCATGTTTACCAGGGCTGGACGGTTTCGCCAAATTACGATTCGATGATTGCAAAACTTATTGTCCATCAACCCTCAAGAGAAGAAGCTATCGCTACTATGAAAAGAGCATTGAGAGAATTTGTTATAGAACCGACTAAAACCACAATTCCGGCCTGTCTTGATATTTTATCACACAATCTTTTCGTTAAAAGCAAAATAGATACAAGCTTTGTTGAGCGAAACTTATAAATTGTACTGTCGATGTTGTAACATTGTAACGGAGGAAACAATGAAACGTTTATATTTGATTACCGGTTTGCTGGTGCTGTTAATACTATTTGGTACGAACGGTACGGCCAGGTCTCAGGACTCAATATCAGCGGATATAATACCTGTCTTGAGTGAGGCTGCCGAGGTTTTGCAGCCTGAGCACATCGAGCTTATGCAGACCTCTTTCAACAGCAAACCGCATAACCGGTATATGCAAAACGCCGTTACCGTAACCAAAGTTGATGAACTCGCTCTTAACCGGACAATTGTTACCGGCATCGATGACTCTTTTTCCAACAAACTTGATGACTGGTCGGCAACCAATCAAAAACGCTCGGGTCGCTGCTGGCTCTTTGCAGGGACCAACCTCTTACGTGTTGGCGCTATGAAGAAAATGAATATAAAGGACTTCGAGTTCAGCCAGAGCTATCTTTTCTTCTGGGACAAAATTGAGCGCGCCAACTATTTTCTGGAGGCAATCATCGATACCGCCGAGCGCCCCAACGGCGACCGCATCGTTGATTTTCTATTAGACAACGTCCTGGGTGACGGCGGGCAGTGGAATATGTTCGTCAGCCTTGTCAGAAAATATGGCATTGTACCCAAGAGCGTTATGCCGGAAAGCCAAAGCTCTTCTGACAGCCAAACAATGAATAACATTCTTCAAAACAAGCTGCGTGAGGGTGCCAGGCATCTGCGCGGCCTGCATACGAAAGACGCTTCGATTGAAGATTTAAGAGAAGCCAAGCATCAGGTACTTATCGTCATATATCGAATCCTTTGTATTCATATGGGCACGCCCCCTGAGCGTTTTGACTGGCAGTGGCGTGATAAGGACAATGAGTTTCATCGCGAAGGCCAATTGACTCCACAGGAGTTCGCCAAAAAGTATGTAACGCTCGACCTGGACGAATATGTTTGCCTGGTAAACGACCCGCGTCCGAGCAGTCCCTTCGGCCACACCTTCACTGTCGCTTATCTGGGCAATGTTGTCGGCGGCCAGCCAATTAGATATTTGAATGTTGATATTGAGTTGATGAAAGATATTGCTATGCACGCCCTGCTCGATGGCGAGCCGGTGTGGTTCGGTTGCGATACAGGAAAACAGAGTTCCAAAGAACTTGGGCTTTGGGACAGCCGTCTGTTCGACTATGAAGGTATCTATGGTACCCGATTCACTCTCGATAAAGCCGACAGGCTCATATATCATCAGAGCCAAATGACACACGCTATGTTGTTTACGGGCGTGGATGTGCTTGACGACCGGCCGCGTCGCTGGCGTGTGGAAAACAGTTGGGGAGATGAAGTTGGCAAAAAGGGCTTCTTTATTATGAATGACTCCTGGTTCGGTGAGTTTGTGTTCGAGATAGCCGCCCGCAAGAGTTATTTGCCTGACGAATTACAAAAAGCCCTTGAACTTGACCCGATTATCCTGCCCCCATGGGACCCGATGGGTGCACTTGCACGCTGACAATAATTACTTATGCTTTAATGATGTGTCTGAACCGGTTGCAAACGGTAAAATGCTTATGGCTTATTTTTCCGGTGCTATCAGGTCTTCGTACGTTTGGCGTTTTCTGATACAGGAGAATTTATCGCCGTCGACAAGAACTTCCGGCAGTAAACAACGGGCATTGTAATTGCTGCTCATAGTAAAGCCGTATGCACCCGCGGTAAAGATAGACAGCAAATCGCCCCTTTTTACGGGAGGCAAAGCCCTGTCCTTCGCAAAAAAATCCGCACTTTCGCAAATCGGCCCAACTACATCGACAAATTCAGTACCATTTATTTGCAGGTCTTTATCACGTCGAATGGGAACAAATTTTTCATTTACTTCTGTCGGCCAGATGAAATGGAAACCATCATACAGCGGTGGACGAATCAGGTCGTTCATCCCTGCATCAACTATAACGAAATTTTTCCTGCCCCCGGTTTTCAGATATACAACCTGCGTTACTAAAATCGCTGCGTTGGCCGCAATGCTTGCTCCCGGCTCAAGGATAAGTTTTAAATTCTTGCCCTTTAATAACGGCACAATAGCCGACGCATAATCAGCCGCTATCGGCGAAGCAGCAGTTATATAATCAGCCCCATATCCGCCGCCAATATCCACAGCTTCAATCGTGAATCCATCCTCGCGAAGTTGTCGGATTAGAACCAGTACTTTTTCAATCGCCTCAACATAAGGTTCAACGGTCTGTCCAGCAGAACCCAAATGGATATGAATTGCGCATAGCCTGACAGCTTCGTTATTACCATATTCGGCAAAAACTTTTCGCGCCCGTTCGATGTCAACGCCGAATTTGGTTTCCTTCTTTCCGGTAGTGGTATAGGTGTGTGTTTTAGGGTCAACGTCGGGATTGACACGCAGGGCTGCTTTAGGTTGTTTGCCTTGTTGTTTTGCAAGCAGAATCAGATTTTCCAACTCGGCTTCCGATTCGATATTAAAATAGCCGATACCGGCTTTTAACGCTTCGATAATTTCAGGGTCGGTTTTGCCAACGCCGGCATAAACAACCTTTGAGGCATTGCCGCCTGCCTGCAGAACGCGATATAACTCCCCGCCGCTGACAATGTCAAATCCGCTGCCCGTTTCAGCCAGGAATTTTAGGATATTTATATTACCACAAGCCTTTACGGAATAACAAATTACGGTATCAAGGTCACTATAGGCCTTTTGGACCTTTTGCAGATGGTCGGTAAAGGTGGCTTTGCTGTAGATATAGACCGGCGTACCGACTTCAGCGACTATTTCCCGAACATCGACATTTTCAGCAAACAAACGACCATTTTTGTAGTTGAAATAATCCATATTTTTCTTTTCTTTACAAACAGGCAGTTAAGATTACGAAAATTCTTCTCAATGTCAATAATTGCTTAAAGCAGTATAAAGACTTAAAGACCGATTTCAAGAATTCCATCGGTCCGGGCCGGCTGGAATAATTACAATGTCGCACGTAATATAGTAAATTCGGTTTTATGCGCACAAAAAATGGAAGGCTCCATTATATCAAAGGAGCCTTCCATTTTCGCATAACTTCTCGAATTACTTAGACTCGAGTTCGACTGTTACGCTATTTTTTCTTCTTGGCTTTTTTCTTCGTTACTTTTTTCTTGGCTTTCTTTTTAGCCATCATTTCTCCTTTCGACACTTACTTAGTTTTTTACCATAACAAAAATGTGATTAACTAACTTAACGCTTTATACATTTTTTATCGTCCAAAAGTAAAAAAATACTTCATAAAATTTCTGTTATCAGACTCTTACACACCGTTTCATAACGTTTATCATTAGACTTAATAAAATATGTTCATTTGTTTTTTCACGATTAAATTTTTTAATTCACTCTCACTTTTAAGGAAATTATTTACTCTAACAAATAAATCGGTTGTTATAGTTATTTGCATTAAAGGCGTTTTATTAAGCTTGTGAGCCATTTTCGCTGCATTTGATTGAAGAATAAAAAGTATTTTCTTTATTGTAGTATTTATCTTCAAAGTATTATTAAATATTAAAATCAAAGGGATGTTGACTTGCTTTTTGAAAGCTTTTGATGTTTATTACTTGTGTTGGAAGACGAAAAAATTTTTGATTTTTTATAATTTTTTTTCTCAACAACGCGCAATTTACTTGTTAAATGTTTTATGGCTAAAAGAAAAATAGTTTTGTTTGGTGGTACATTCGACCCGATTCATCTCGGCCATACCGTTGTTGCTGCTGTCGCTGCCGAGCACATCGGCGCGGAAAAAATTGTTTTTATCCCTGCGAAGCGCTCGCCTCTGAAAGCTTTCTTTCCTAAAGCAAGTGATGATGACCGAGCGGCTATGATAGCTCTTGCAATTACCGAGTATAAGAATTTTCAGCTAAGTGATTACGAATTGAAAAGACCACACCCAAGCTATACGTTGGAAACCGTAAGAAAATTTCAGGCCGACTACGACGCTGATACATTAATTTATTGGCTCATCGGCGCCGACAGCGTTGAGGACTTGCCGCACTGGTATAAAACTGCCGAGTTAATCGATAAGTGTAACCTGTCCGTGATGTACAGGGCCGGCTGTAAACTGCCAAATTTTACTCAATTTACAACTGTTTGGGGCTCTGGTCGTGTCGAAAAACTTCAGCGAAATATTATCCAGACTCCTTTAATTGATATTAGCAGCACTGAAATACGAGACAGACTGGCCGCTGGCCGTGACGTAACCGAAATGCTGCACCCACCCGTCGCCGAGTATATCCGCAAACACGGTCTTTACCGGTAAAAACCCCGGCCTCACCCCAAAGCTTTAACTGATTTTACAAGCCAATCGCACCAGCCGGTGAAGCCTTCGCCGGTCTTGGCTGATATTTTAAAAATCTCAATATCTTTATTTAATTTGCGGACATCGGCTTTGACCCGTTCGATATCAAAATCCACCTGCACGCCGGCCCCTAACAGGTCAATTTTGTTTACAAGGAGAACTTTTGACTTTGCAAAAATTCCGGGATACTTCGCCGGCTTATCATCTCCCTCTGCAACGGAAAGCACAACCACCTTACCATTTTCACCCAGTTCGAATGACGACGGGCAAACAAGGTTGCCCACGTTCTCTATAAAAATCAAATTCAAATCCTCGACCGGCAAACTCTCTAAAGCCCGGCTTACCTGAACCGCTGATAAATGGCAAGCTCCGTCGGTGTTTACCTGGACCGCCGGGGCCTTGGTGGCTCTAATTCTTTCAGCATCGATGTCGGTTTTGATATCGCCTTCGATAACACCGATTTTAATTTTATCTTTCAGTTCGGTTATAGTCCTTGCCAAAATTGTGGTCTTGCCCGAGCCGGGCGATGATATCATATTCAGACATAATTTTTTTTGCTCAGCTAAGAAGCTGCTGTTTTTACGGGCGTGTTCCTCGTTCGCACTGAGAATTTTCTTACCGATATTAACTTTGAACATCTTATTATTACTCCGTTTCAAATTCTATTGTCTCCAGCATCAAAGGCTCACTCGGCAGCACTTCGAAATCACCGCCGCACTGCGGACAAGTCGGAGATGAAAGCTCAAATTCAAAAGCCTCCTGACAATTTTTGCACCGCGCCCGTATCGGCTTATGCTCTATTTCCAGCTTCATACCCTCGCAGACTGTGCCTCTGCCGGCAACTTCGAAAGCAAAACAAAGCGTTTCATCATTGATAGCATCGAATGCCCCGCAGCTTATTTTGGCGCAAACAGGTGTTGCGTTCTGTTTTGCAGCTTCGGATGAAATCGCCGCCAACAGGCTTTGCGCTACCATCGTTTCGTGCATCAGCATATCCTCGGAAGTTCGCGTCCGTATGGCATCTGGACAATTCTCCTGCCGCCGATTCTGGTAATCATTTCCACCACGGGCACATCACGGGTTTCCACAATCTCTCCGATTATACTTGCTTTTTTGCCCAGTTGATTTTTCCTGCAGAGTTCTAAGCATTGTTCTGCTGATTCCGGCGAGATAACCGCTGCGAATTTGCCTTCATTTGCAATATTAAGCACGTCAAAACCGAGCATATCCGCTGCCGCCTGTACCGTCGGATTAATCGCAATATCTTCCTCACAAATTTCGACACTAAAACCTGTGCCTCTGCTGATATCGTTAAGTGTTACAGCCAATCCCCCGCGGGTGGGGTCCCGCATAAATCTTATACCTTCGGTGTTTTCCAGCAATTGGCAAATCAGCTCCGACAATGCCGAGCAGTCGCTTTTCAACTGCGATTGAAATTTAATATCTTCCCGTTGAGAGATGATAGTCATTCCATGGTCGCCGATTGTGCCGTTGATAAGGATTTTATCGCCGGCCTTGATTTCTTTTAAACCCAGCTCCACGCCTTTAAGCCGCACTCCTATCCCCGCCGTATTTATAAAAATCTTATCAGCAGCGCCGGCCTCAACTGTCTTGGTATCACCGGTAACAATATCAACGCCGCTGGCTTTGGCGGTCCGGCTGATACTATCTAATATTTTTTCCAGCAGCTCGAATTCAAAGCCGGTCTCTATTATCAGCGACAAAGACAAAGCTATGGGCTTTGCACCGGCAACGGCCAAATCATTTATCGTCCCGCAGACTGCAAGTTTTCCGATATCGCCGCCGTTAAAAAATAATGGCTTGACGACGTAACTATCCGTTGTAAAGCACAGCGAAGCAGAATCAATATCTAATCTTGCCGCATCAGCCAGTTCACTGAGGATATCATTCTTTAATCTTGGCAGAATCGTATGACGGATTAATTCGTCGCTTAATTGTCCTCCGCCGCCATGTGCCAGCAGGATTCTATCGTGTCTTTTTGCTTCCATCACCTGCGTATTTTCTCTTTTTGTCCATACTTAAACCAGGCTGCACAAGCCCCTTCGGAGCTTACCATGCAGGGTCCGACCGGCATCTGGGGGCTGCAGTTGACCCCGAACAACTCGCAATCAGCCGGCTCTATCAGGCCGCAAAGAACTTCGCCGCATCGACAGCCGCTGGTGTCCTCAACAGGCTTTTCGGTTATATCGAATCGTTTAATAGCATCGAACCGACTATATTTATCCTTGAGCTTAAGTGTGCTTTTTTCTATTTTGCCCAATCCCCGCCAGTAGCCGTCCACAGGCTCAAAGCACTCAGCAATGATTTTTTGTGCCGTTATATTGCCCTGCTCGGTCACCACGGCCGAGTATATTGATTTTATTTCAACTTTGTTCGCAGCAAGTTGCCGACATATTTCAGCCAGACCCTCAATTATCTGCATCGGTTCGAAACCGGCCACCACGCACGGCCGACCAAAATTTTCCACAATCTCGGCAAAAGCGCCAAACCCGATTATAACACTGACATGCCCCGGACAGAGAAACCCGTCTATTTTATCATTCTTCTCGCTTAAAAGAGCCCTCATCGCGGGAACAACCAGCTTGTGCCCGCTCAAAACACAGAAATTATCGATTTTCTCTGCCTCTGCCTCTTTTACCACCACCGCTGTAGCCGGAGTAGTTGTTTCAAAACCGACTGCAACAAACACAACTGTCTTATCGGGATTGTCTTTAGCTAATTGCAGCGCATCTTCACTGCTGAGAACAACCTTTATATTATCGCCCGGTTGTTTTGTTTCGAGTGACCCGCCTTTCCCCGGTACGCGAATCATATCCCCGTAAGTAGCAATCAAGCAATCGTCACGGCCGGCAAGTTCCAGAACGATATCAATGTAACTCTGGTCGGTAACGCACACCGGACAACCCGGCCCGGATAAAAGTTTTAAGCCTTTGGGAAGGGTCGGTCTTATGCCGCTGCGGAATATAGAAACCGTATGAGTTCCGCAGACCTCCATTATATTGATTTGCCGTCCCAATTGCCTGCAGGCCGAATTCATAATGGTCTGTGCTTTATAAATTCTTTCGAGCATAACAGTCCAAACCTACCCCGAAATTTTATTCGGTGTATCATTAAAAGCGTCGATTTCCGCAAGAAGCTGCCAGGTCTTCTTCGCTTCCTCCTCGTCAACAAGAGAGATGGCGAAACCGGCGTGTATCAGAACCAAATCACCGAGCTTCGCTTCCGGCAGCAGCGAGGTCTTGGTTTTCCAGCGGTTGCCCATCGCATCGACAATCGCATTATCACCCTCCAGCTCCACTATTCTTGCCGGTATCGCCAAACACATAAATCGCACCTCATCGTTCACCGGAAATAAAGCGAAAATTACAATACGCTTCACTGGTTACGATTAACTAAATTGACCGCAATTGCAGCCTGCCCTAAGGATATTCCACCGTCATTTGACGGGACATCTCGATTAAATAATACGCAAAAATCGCTTTTCTTCAAGAGTTTAATCAAACAGTTGGATAAATACCTGTTGCAAAACACCCCGCCGCTTAATGCGACTATGTTTAATTTTTTGCTTTTTCGTGCCCTTTTTGCCATCTCCAGCAGGGCAACGGCAATCGTATTATGGAACTTCGCTGAAATAATCCCACGGGTCTCGCCTTCTTGAATATCGCTGATAAGCTGTTTTACCATTTTACTCAAACCAAGTTTTACCTGCTTGCCGGCGCCGCTGACAAGCTCGAAATCATAGTGCTCCTCGATACCCTTGACAACAATTGCTTCCAGAGCCATCGGAAGCTGAGCCTCGAAATGATTGTAGCTGCCCAGCCCGACCATAGCGGCAACCGCATCGAAAACCCTCCCCATACTGGAAGTCTCGACAGTATTAATTTGTTTTTCGATTTGCTCTGATATGACCCGCGCTTTTTCATTTCCATCCGGCTCAATTCGCTCAAAAAGCCATCTGAATTTGCGAACTTCGAAATCACTCCCATAAGTTTGTTTTAACAGCCCCACAAGCGGCCTTATAGCTTCTTTACCTGCCTTGTCCGCACCCGCCAGAGAGTAATAAGCCAAATGCCCAAACCTTTCAAAATCACCTAGCGATGCTATCAGACACTCGCAGCCCCAAATCGCTCCGTCCGTGCCGTACCCGGTCCCATCGGCTGAAAGCCCGATGACAGGTCCTTCAAGTTCGTGTTCAGACAAAACAGAAGCAATATGCGCCCAGTGATGCTGAACCCGGACAATTCTTGCCTCCGGTATCGAAGATGCGTATTGCGTGGATAAATAGCCGGGATGAAGGTCGCAGACCGCAACCTTAGGCTCAATCTCAAACAGCCTCCCCAAATGCTCAATTGAACCGATATAGTGATGATAGACCTCTGCATCCTCCAAATCGCCTATGTGTTCGCTGCAGATAAGTTGATTTTGTTTTGCAAAACAAAAAGTGTTTTTCAAATCTCCGCCGGCCGCAAATATATCCTGCCCGCATTTTTTTCCAGTAACAATTGGTGTCGGTACATATCCCCTTGCCCTCCGCAGCAGTACCGGCCGCTCGTCAACAATATGCACAATTGAATCGTCAACCTGCCGGTAAATCTCCCTGTCGTGCATCAAAAAAGCATCCGCAATCAAACCCAATCTCTCCAGCGCCAACTGATTGTCGCAAATCAGCGGCTCATCTGAAATATTCCCGCTGGTCATCACCAAAACTTCAATATCTTTCCCAAACAACAGATAATGCAGCGGTGCATAACAGAGCATAAAACCGTAGGTGCTGACGCCTTCGGCAATACTCTCCGCTATAGCTGAATTTTCTTTCTTTGGCAGTAAAACAATTGGGCATTGAGGGCTTTTCAGGACCTTCTCCGCCAATTCGCTTACATCTGCATACTCTTTTATTTTTTCAATCGAACCAGCCATCATAGCAAATGGTTTATGGTCTCTTCGTTTGCGCTCTCGCAGCCTCTTTACCGCTTTATTATCGAGTGCATTGACCGCCAAATGAAAGCCGCCGATTCCTTTTATTGCCACAATTTTCCCATCTAAGAGCAGGCGCGCCGCTTCCATGATTACTTCATCGGTCTGACTTTTTATTTCTTTGCCTTTACCGTCAGTCAGCCAAACCTTCGGCCCGCACTTGCCGCAGGCGACCGGCTGGGCATGAAAACGCCTATCGGTTACATCGGTGTATTGAGCAGCGCATTTGTCGCACATCTCAAAGGGCAGCATCGTGGTATTGGGCCTGTCGTAAGGTATGTTTTTAACTATCGAATACCTTGGCCCGCAATTCGTGCAGTTTATAAATGGATAGCCATATCTGAAATCATTTTTATCACCCATCTCTGCAAGGCAGTCTGGACAAACAATCATATCAGCCGTAACCTGCGACAGCGCTGCCCCCTCCGAATCACTGGCCTTGATAATGAATTTATTTTCATTCTCGATGACTGCTATATCAACTGCTTCACAGCTTTTTATCTCCGCCATTGGCGGCTTATCATCACCTCGCAGCCGAGCTAAAAATTCTGCTATTTTTTCTTCACCCCCCTGCAGCTCTACTGTTACCCCCTTTGTATCGTTATAGACAAATCCATAAAGCCCCAATGCATGGGCTATCTTAAACACAGCCGGTCGAAACCCAACTCCCTGAACTCGCCCTGTAATCAGTATTTGCCTTCTTCGAATCAAAACTCTTAATCTCGAACTGTTAACTCTGCCGATATATATATGGTGTAGCCGGAACCCGAAAAAACATTATACCTCAATAGTAGAAAAAATTCAATTGCCGCTTAATACACGATTATGACTGCCGCTCAGAAAACAGCCTCTCGCCTTCGATGGTTTTTACTTATCCTTTGGATATTGTGCCTTCTTGCAGGTATCTTCTGGCTGATAGGTTTCTTATTTGACTATGGTACAGGCCTTATCGGCACTCCTTATATGGCCTTATTAGGGCCGTTA
>Ga0307378_10008351_pt1 | contig 13782 bp, 8 predicted proteins | sample UN1MG_FD_202238 | JGI IMG/M metagenome (GOLD analysis project Ga0307378, IMG submission 202238) | Soil microbial communities from Risofladan, Vaasa, Finland - UN-1 | ecosystem: Environmental > Terrestrial > Soil > Coastal area > Acid sulfate soil | place: Finland: Risofladan, Vaasa | collected... | reverse complement strand
TTTCGGTAATCGCCGGACAGGGATCGGAAGATGCTTTGCCGCTGGGTGCCGAATTGGAGCTGATTCCGGAGCTTGATTCCCAACACCCCAACATTTTAGTAGCCGGTGCGATTCTCGAACAAGGACAAGTGCCCGGCGATTTTGCGGCGCTAGCAGAACAATTGAAGGATACACTAGCTCCCATTTTAAGCAGATTTGACAACATTATCGTACACAACGTTTTCACCAAGCATTTCAATTTACCATTTACGGCCGCCATTTTTGATCTACTTGATATGGGTACCATACGAAATTGCATCGCCTGGCACCACGATATTACCTGGACCAGCCCCAGATCACGCTCGAAAGTCCATGCAGGCTACCCCTGGGACATATTGCGCACTTACCGGCCGGATGTGACCCATGTGACCATCTCGCAGAACCGACAAAAAGAACTCGCCGGCCTTTACCTTTGTCCCAAAGAGGAGATCCACATCATATATAATGGCGTGAACCCGGCAGAGCTGCTCGGGTTGTCGGTTGACGGCTGGGAACTTATTCAAAGATTGGATTTGCTCGCGGCCGATCTTATTATGCTTATGCCCGTGCGTGTAACACGAGTAAAAAACATCGAGTACGCTCTGAAAGTGGTCGCGGCGCTCAAGGCTGAAGGACTAAAGGTCAAAATGGTTCTCACTGGACCACCCGATCCCCATGATGAAAAGAGTATGACCTACTTCCACTCATTACAGAAGTTGCGCGACGACTTGGGGCTGAATATGGAGATGAAATTTGTTTTCGAATCTGGCCCATATCCTGAGAAATCCCATATCATCTCGCTGGATGTGGTTGCTGACCTTTATCGGGTCGCCGACTTAATGTTCATTCCTAGTCATCAGGAAGGGTTTGGTATGCCAGTCCTGGAAGCTGGTTTATTGGGGGTGCCCGTCATCGCCTCCGACGCTGTGCCGGCCGCAAAGGAGATTGGTAGTGAGGAAGTCATGCGCTTTAAGCTAGATCTGCCGCCGCAACTGCTGGCGCAGCGACTATTGACCTGGGCTGAAGCTGACAATAGGCTGCGTCTCGCGCGCCGGACGCGGCAAAACTATACCTGGCAGGCCATCTTCCGGCGCGACATCGAACCACTTTTAGGTGGAAACGATTCCTTATGATCCTTTGTACCGATGAGCGCATTCTGCACAAAATGCACCATGCTGCTGCTATATGGTTTTTTTTGGATTACGATGGGACCCTGGCCGACTTTGCCTCTACTCCTGAGGAGATCATTCCCGACCAGGAATTGATTGCGCTGATTCAACGGCTAGCTAGCCAACCGGACATCCGTGTCACAATCATCAGCGGTCGGCGCCTGGCTCATATTCAGGCCTTGCTCCCAATACCTGGTATTCTGAAGGCTGGTACCTACGGAATTGAGTTGCAAAAGATGGATGGTGAAACTGTTCACCAGATAGTATATGGCGATATCCGGCCGTTATTGGATGAACTGAACGATAGGTGGAGGCAACTCTTAAAAGGGCACAACGGTTTTTTCTTGGAGGATAAGGGCTGGACGCTCGCTATCCACGGCAAGGACACCACTGAGAAAGAAGCCAACGCGATACTACAACGCGCTCGCCAGCAAGCGCGTTTGCTGATGGAACAAGCGCCTGGCGATCTTTTCCGCTTGCAAGGGGGTCATCGCTTCCTGGAATGTGGGCCGCGGATAGCAAACAAAAAGAGAACGGTCGAATACATCTTATCCACTTATCCCTGGCTCAAAAATGCGCTGCTAGTTTACCTTGGCGATGATGACAAGGATGAAGTGGCATTTGAAGCAATTAAGGGACATGGGGGAGTCGTTGTAGCAGTTGGAGATAGGTTGCGGCAACATGCAGCCGATTGTTGGTTGCCATCACCGCAGGCAGTTCGCCTTTGGTTGTTAGCCGTGATCGAGTCTAGGGCATAAGTGCGACGCATCGTAAAACGAAAAGCGATAGGAGTACCTTAATGCATCATCAGACACGTTGGACAGCTCAACGAATTGGACGGTATTTGGATATTATCGAGCCGCTTGTTTACAGAATCCGACAGCCGCTGCCACCATTTCGACTGAAGATACTCGATGGGCCAAACGCACAACCGCTAATTGATCGTGACGTAGACGACGGCGATTGGCCTATCATCAAAAGCAATAGCTATTGGGCTGAATGGCTTACCGATTTCACACTGCGCACTTACCTTAAGATCCCGACAGGATGGGATGTTACTTTGCCTACCGCATTACATTTGCCATTGGGAACTTCCGGCGATTTCAGCCATCCCGAAGGACTAGTATACCTTGACGGCCAGCCATTCGCCGCATGTGATCGCAATCATCAGGAGATCTTGTTAGGGCCAGATAGCTGTGATAGCCATCCACATTTATTGGCCATACATGGCTGGACAGGTCGCCAAGGTTGGCAATCGAATGATCCGGGCTCGCGGCCGCTAATGGGTCAATGCAGCCTCGTCCAAATAGATGCAGCCACCCGAGACTTCATAAAAACAGCGCGCGTTGCTTTAGGGGTGGCAAATGCTATCGATAAAAATGACCCAGCCCATGGCCGTTTGCTACATGCACTCGCCACTACGTTTAATGCCCTCAACTTACAGGATCCAATGGGCGATGACTTTTACAATAGCGTGCAGGTTGCTTACCAAATTCTGCAAGAGACTATCGCTACGGCCGGATCGCCACTAGACGTCACACTTATTGCAATAGGCCATGCCCATATCGACGTTGCCTGGCTATGGACATTGGACCAGGCTCGGCGAAAAGCAGGTCGCTCGTTTTATACGGTCATTCGCTTGATGGAGCAGTTCCCCGAATACCATTTCACGCAGAGCCAGCCGCAATTATATGAATATGTGCGACAGGATTATCCCGATTTGTTCGCCTCGATCAGAGATCGAATTGCCGAAGGTCATTGGGAACCAATTGGTGGTATGTGGGTGGAAGCGGACTGCAACTTGAGCGGCGCTGAGTCGTTGGCACGGCAGTTTTTACTTGGTCGCACTTTCTTCCGCGAGCATTTTGGACCAGATGCAGAATCCCCTGTCTTGTGGTTGCCCGATGTCTTCGGTTACGCCTGGGCGCTGCCGCAGCTCATCAAGCTGGCTGGGTTGGAATATTTTTTCACCATCAAGATTGGCTGGAGCCAATACAACCGAATGCCTTATGATAGCTTCTGGTGGCAAGGTATCGACGGTACCAAAATACTTACTCATTTCGGCACAACCCCCGATACTATTGGTGGCTATGCTAGTACCTACAACGCCGATGCGACGCCATCCGGCATCATTGGCACCTGGCGCAACTTCCAGCAAAAGGATCTGCAGCATACCCTGCTCATGGCATATGGCTACGGTGATGGTGGGGGTGGTCCTACACGGGAAATGTTGGAGAATTTGCAGATAATGGATGCTTTTCCCGCCATACCCCAGGTACAACAAGGTAAAGTGATTGAGTTCTTTCGAGCCATGGAAGCAGAAGCCGGCGAGGCGCTCCCCACATGGAACGGCGAATTGTACCTGGAACTGCATCGTGGAACCTACACGACGCAGAGCCGCAATAAACGTGCCAATCGTAAGAGCGAATTTCTTTTGCATGATGCTGAATTCCTGGCCTCTTATGCAGCAGTAATCAGCGAACATTTTACAATGGATGGAAATCAGGCAATACAATATAGGTATCCGAACGAAGGGCTAAACAGCGCCTGGCAATTGATATGCCTCAATCAGTTCCACGATATCATTCCTGGCAGCAGCATCGCCGAAGTCTATGAGGATTCGCTACAACAATATAATCGGGTTATGGAAATCGGCGCGGCCGTGAAAACAAAGGCATTACACTTCATTGGACAACAGTTCGCAGAAGACTTGCTCCTAGTGAATCCAACGTCGTTTCCGCAAGATGTACTTGTTTTATGGTCCGGGCAGTTGGCGGAAGGGAAGGCCATCCTTCGCGAAGATACAGCCGTTATTACCCAGACCACCGAGGCAGGCACCCTGATAGATGCAGGTGTTTTACCACCCTATAGCGTTACGCCGCTGACCACAATCGATGCCGCACTTCCTTCTCACACAAACGAGCTTGATGTTTCCCTCACACATCTGGAAAATCGCTTCCTGTATGTCACACTCGACGAAAATAGCGATATAAATCGTATTTACGACAAAGTTAACCAGCGAGAAGTACTGCCCCCCGATACTATCGTAAACCAGCTACAAGCATTCGAAGATCGTCCCCTAGATTGGGATGCTTGGGATATCGATATTTATTATGATGACAAGATGATACTCGCGGAACCGGCGACTGTTGTTGATGTGCTCGAAGCCGGCCCTTTGCGAGTAGCCCTTCAGATCAAGCGGCGAATATTAAACAGCACAATTACTCAAACCGTCTCACTTACACATAATCAGTCGCAGCTAGATTTCGACACCTGCATCGACTGGCAAGAGCGCCACATCTTGCTCAAAGCCGCCTTCCCTGTGGACATTCTATCTCCTACAGCCACCTACGAGATTCAATGGGGCAATGTTGAACGGCCGACGCATCGTAACACAAGTTGGGATTGGGCGCGGTTTGAGACTTGTGCGCAGAAGTGGGTCGATTTGAGCGAAGGTAATTACGGTGTAAGCCTGCTTAACGATTGCAAGTATGGTCATGACATCCGCGACAATGTGATGCGCATCAGCCTGCTGCGTGGTAGTACTTTCCCTGATCCCAATTCAGACCTTGGTGAACACCAATTTGCTTACAGTTTACGGCCACACAATGGGGACTGGACCGGAGCCACAATTGCTGCCGCCTATGCCCTCAACGACCCACCATTTGTATATGCTAACGATTCACCAGCAGTAGAGCCAGCTAGTGGTTTCCCATATGCCACACCGCTTATTTTCAGTAGTCAGTCCAACGTTATCATCGAGACCATTAAGGTGGCCGAGGATGGTAGAGGTTTAATTATACGTCTATATGAAGGCCATCGTCATCGTGGTCCAGTCACCTTAACCACATCGTTTAGGCTGCAAAATGTATGGCGAACAAATTTACTGGAGGATAATCAAGAGCATATTCAACACGAGGATAACGAATTCAAACTTTATTTTAAACCATATGAAATCGCTTCGCTCAGGCTGGAGTAAGTTGAAGTTGAGAATGTCCAATCGATGAAATGACAAATACTCAAATATAAAATCGCTTTTTCGGTTTTATCAAGCTTCTATTTGGTCCGTCCTGAATATAACGACCCAGAAGATGCTAAGTCATTCAACGATTTCGTTGACACTGGACACCTATTCGCATATCCTACCCGACAGACAATAAGAAGCAGCTGATAAGATGGACAAGATCTACGGTGAGGTGTAGCAGTTAGTGTAGCAGATATGCTACAGTACAATCGACCAATTAGGGATCTTGGAAGCATTGGACACAGTTGTTACCAGAGTAAATAGCATCCCGCCCCAGCAGCTCAAAGGATAGAGCGCCGGACTTCTAATCCTCAGGTAGCTTGCGATTACATTGAGGTTCCCAAGCTCGCGTTTCCGTGGGTTCTTGCAGTGGGTGATGATGATGTCCGCTATACGTTTAACTCTGGCATACAGTGAATTGACACGTGGTTCGATGGCAGTAGAAAATCAACAGTATATATCTATTAAGCTCGGAGAGGCTGATTTACACTAGCCCAGCAAATGAGACCTCACGGTTCTTAACATAACCGCCAATTGTCAAGGGATTCTACGTCGAGTAGAATGACATTACGGATGCGTTCTCCGTTCTTCTGGTTCACATCCGCGAGATATCGTGTTAAATGTCAAGCGGAAAAGTGAAAACTGGCAGAATGATTGGGGTCAAAAGGTTTGCGGGTTTTCAAGACGCCGTAGCATAGATGGAGCAACTTACGCATACAGGCCACGATGATGGTCATCTTGCTCATGCCACGGCCTAACATGCGCTGATGCAAGCCAGCAATGATCGGGTTCCAACGATAAGCGCTTAGGGCAGGCATGTAAAAAGCGGTCCGCAACTGAGCATTGCCCCATTTAACAAGATGTGGTCGGCCATGGACGGATGACCCGGACTGACGCTGGCCAGGCGTCAAGCCGGCATAGGCGTCCAGTTGCTTGGCTTGAGAAAAGCGGGAAACATCCTGAACCTCGGCTAGAAAGACGGCGGCGGTTGTGTCGCCAATCCCAGGAATGGAGAGAAGCAACTCCTTATCCTGTTTTAGGTCGGGGTCCTGATCAATATGGTTGACAATGCGTTGCTCTAAGTCAGCAATTTGCTGATTCAAGAACTCAATCTGGGCTTCAATGGCCGTCAGAACTGTTACATTGCCCAAGCCCGATTGCTTGCGGTTGAGAGCACGAGTGCGGTCACTCTTTAGGGCCGAAACATGACGGACCATCTCGCGAAGCTCGCGATAAGCTAGTGACGGGGGTTGCCAGCGTTTAGGCCGCTGCTTGAGGCAATAATCTGCGATGGTCAACGCATCTTGGGGGTCAGTCTTGTTTCGCTGCATGATAGACTGGCTATGCCTTTTGATGAGTTTGGGATTGACGACACTAACCTCGAGCCCCTGCTTGTGTAGGAAGAGGGCCAGTGGTTCCCAATAGCGATTCGTCGCTTCCATACAGGCATGAACTCGTTTCACCTGCTGCTTTTTCAACCACCTACCCAGCCTCTCAAAGCCCTCCAAGTCGTTAATGAAGTGACCGCGATGGGGCTGCTGTCCGCCTAAAAGCGCCACTGCGAATGCCTGTTTGCTTACGTCGATGCCCAGGTAAAATTGCTTCATCTTTGGTACCTGCCTTGTACGTTGCTATCGGCCTGCTACAGCACAACCTTGCTTCATCGAGACTCACTTCTGCTTGCTTGAGAAGGGTCTAAGATATCGTCGGTACTTGGGCAGACCAAGGGAGAGCGGGAGCTATTCTCACGGAGCAGTTCTTCGACTTAAGGTCGTTGAGAGCTTCACCGCTCTCCAAGCGGATAAGACCTTCACCATCAAGGTCTATCACACTTCTATTAACATACAAGGTCGTTGGTTCGAGTCCAATCGCGCCCATTTTTTCCGCTTTTTGGATCACTTCAGCCTCAATGTTAAATGTTCCCGCCAGAGGTGGGAGGTATCAAGGCCCATAAGTCTACAGGGTCCGCATCCGTACGGTTGTTGGTTCAAGTCCAATCGCGTCCATCTTTCCCTCTTTTCCCAGTACATCAGTCTTAACGCAGATATATCCCCCAGATACAGCGAGGCATTAGGTTGTTTTCCAACAGGATTTACATCCGGCGATACGGTGGTCCTAGAAACGGGGGCAGGTCATAAGCACACTTCATGAATCACAAATTGAATACCCTTATTGTTATTACAAAGCGAAGGACAGTAAGAAGTTATTTCTCCGTCTTGTTCATCGATGTCAAACCTTGGGCGATATTCGACGTGTTCCGAACCACCGACCCCTTGATTTTTGCTCAAAACTAACAATGGGGGCAACGAGTCTCGAAGAAATTACCTAGTAAGAATGATAATTTCAATCCCAGAAATCATCAAGCGATGATGGTGTGACCTATATAATATTGCTCAAGCATAACCCGGATAAATGGGTTGGTTGCTTCCCACAACTATCGGATGTCAAATCTATTTTCAGAATCACATATTGACCTTCTGGATAACCTGTTCTAGCGTTTTCCATAGATCCATTTGTCTACCGATTGATTCGGCCTCTGAGTTTTCATCCGGATCTTTATCCATCGCTACAGCGTAGATTGGTTTCCGATAGAGGTCTTTAAACCAGCGTGAGTCACGGATAAACATCTGTTGTTCCAACATGGAGTATATCTCTAACGCAGTTTGTATATCGCCTTCTTGAGATAATAAATAGGCGTATGCTCCCAGAGAAAAATGGGAGAAATAATGGGTTTGGCCTTCATGGTGGTGCCGCAAGGCCTGTCCAATCAATTCCCAGGCTTTTTCCCGGTTGCCTATCTTGAAGGTGGCCATACTCAAACCGGCATATGCCTTACCCTGTCCCCACTTTTCACCAATTTTTATACCGCTAATGCTTTCTTGAAAAATATCCTGGCTTTCAGAGATTTTACCCTGCACTAGCAGCACTTCTCCTAAGCCACATAAACGGAAAGCATACTGGTAGGAAGTGCCATCTTTAATGTGAATCAATGCCTCCCTGAAATGTTCTTCGGCAGCAGGATAATTCCCCAAATGACAAAGCGTTTCCGCGACCTCAGCCAGGTAGATTCCGGTGGTCTGATGATCGCCTCGTTCTTGAGCATAATCGATCTTTTTCTTTCTGACCCCCAGTAGTTCATCATAGCGACCGTTTATGTTTAAAATTGGGTCTACTGCAACGAGTGACATTTCTTTGCTGAGCGGATCCCCCAACCTCTCGAAGATTTCACAGCTTTCCTGCATCAACACGGTCGCTTGAAAGGGCTGGCCAAAGTGGTAGGCCACGACCATGCAATACATATATAACAAATAAGCTGTGTTGAAGAAATCGCCAGATTTTCTTTTGAAGTGAATGGCATCGGATAGGAATTGATAGCTTTTTTCAGAAGTAACTCCCCCTATGTCGAGGGCATGCAGCATCAAATAAGAGAAACTGGAAAAATCCTGTAACTGCCAGTATATCGTAAAAGCACGATCGTAATATTCAATAGCTTTTTCCCGGTTACCAAGGTAATTTTCGATAATTGCTTTCGTCATCAACAACCGCGCCCATAAAGGGGCAAGATCATTTCGTTTTCCATACACCTCGCCCATCATTTTCAGACCGGAGTCAATTGATTCACCCGCCGTCTCATGATCATCCAGGTTCAAACAAAATATACTTTTCCAGGCCAGCAGATTCGCCTGTACTTCTGGACCGCATTCAGTCTCTGCCTCTTCCAGAGCGGCTAAACCAAGCTGGCAGGCTTCCAGCCCTTCTTGATTTCGGAGGGTTCGTAGGTAGAAATAACACAATCCTTCTAGGCCTCTTTGGATCTGCTCAATTTGCTCTTCTTGGGCTACCCAGACCCAGGTTGCCTGGAGATTATCAATTTCCCGTCGCATGACGGGCAGCAGGTCAACCTGTTCAGGACCTTTCAGGCGTTCCCCCCATAGGCTTAAGGCCGCTATGTAATAAGCCGCGTGTCGATCTCTAGTGGCCACATAATTCTCAGGGGATTGACGTAATTTCTCGAGGGCGTACTGGCGCATGAGTCCGTGAAGATAGAATCCACCTGATCCTTTCTTGCGTAAAAAGGATCGGTCCATCAATCTCTTCAGGTCCACCAGGGAAACCCTTGCAACTCTTCCAGCGGATTCGCGGTTGAATCCCCCTTGAAAAACTGACAACCTGGAGATTGCAGATTGGTCATTGCAGTTGAGACGTTTCCAGGAGTAATCCAGGACGGCGCGCATGCTTTGCTGCCGAGTGGGTGTATCCTGCATTTCGGTTTTCAGGAAATCCAGATTGGTGCGAATTTCAGCCAGGATTTCCTTTGGAGAAAGCAGATTCATCCAGGAAGCTGCCATTTCAAGCCCAAGTGGCATGCCCTCTAGCAACTGAACTATGGCCACAATTTCCCGGTAATTTCCTACATCGATCTGAAAATTGTTCAAGGTTTGGCGAGTAACATGAATGAATAACTCGACAGCAGGAAAACCAAGGATTTCATCGAATTTTCCGGGGTCCAATTCAGGGTAGTCCAACCCCTGAATTTCGAATACCCATTCCCCAGAGATCTTGAGTCGCTCTCTGGAAGTTGCCAAGAATTTGAGGTTGGTTGCTTCAGCATGTAGTTGGTGCAATATTGCAGCTTCTGAGATTAATGTTTCAAAGTTGTCAAAAATGATGAGCAGTGTTTTATCGCGTAAGAAAGAGTTTAGTTGGATCCCTGGGGAACCCTTTTGAGGGTGAAAAGAAAGCCCGAGAGTCTCTGCGATCTTGTGAACCAGGGCAGAGATGGATTTCAGCCCTTCTAATGTGACAAAATAGACTCCATCAGGGAAGGTCGCGTTGATCTCTTGGCCGACTTGATTGGCCAGGCGGGTCTTACCGATGCCACCCATGCCTATCAGGGCCAGTAACCAGCAATCCGGATTATGAAGTAACCCGGAAATCTTCCTTATTTCTGTCTCTCGGCCGAAGAAGCGCGTTGTCTGCACCGGCAAGTTGGTTTGGAAGGAAATGCGAACAGGTGAAGAGAGAATTTGTTCCAACCAGGAGTTTTGATCGCCCTCGGTTAACAGGATTTGTGTTTGACCAGTCTCCACCAGTGGGGCAGAAGAGCGCCTCTCTCGAATCTGGTTGTAAAGGTCGGTGGTTTCTATCTCGGGCGCCAGGTCGAGCTCCGTTTTTAAAACGGTCTGGCACACCTCGAACTGGCGCAAGGCAGTATGTATTTGCTCATCTTTGGCAAACAATGTCATCAACTTGCGATGGGCACGCTCATTCAGGTTGTCGATGGCTAACCAACGTTGGGCATATGGAATTGACTCACTGATCCTGCCGTGTTGTTCCAGGACATTTACTAGATCTTGGATGGTATCCTGGAACATTCGCCGGATGAGTTCGGATTGCAAGAACTGCCAGGCATCGAACTGTGGACAGGCACTCAGGCTAAACCCCGACAAGAAATCCCCCCGGTAGAGGCGAATAGCCGCCTCTAATTGGCCGATGCACTGCTCACATAGTTCTGCGATTGGATGATCATGTTCTTTTACCCCCCGAAGTAATGCCTGGAACTGAATAACATCCATCTGGAAATTTGTGGACGAGGGAATGCCGATCCATTCCCGGCTCACTTCCAACCAGCCGTCTCCGAGGACGTTTTTTATCTCCCATAAGGTGCGCCGGAGGTAAGCATAGGCACTGGATTGATCGTATTCCGGCCAGAATAACCCTGAGAGAAATTCTCTGGATTGTGACCGCCCTTCCACCGCTAGATAAACAAGCAAAGCGATGGCTTTTCGGCGTTTGATTTCGACACCCTTGCCATTCAACGATATCTGCGGGGGACCCATCCCAGAGATATATAAGGCATCCATTTCATGATTGTAGCGCAAAGGAAACGCTGGGGGAAACGTTTGGCAAACGGTCGGAAGGTAGACTTGTTGGCAAGAATATAAATTACTATCCCGGAGGTGAAGAATGAAACCAGGATATAGTATGCCCAGAGTGGCTCCCCTTTATGAAGCACCGCCTTATATTTACCAAGGTAACCAGTCTATCAACATCCTGTTCAAAACGACTCCCGAAACTCTCCAAGCATTGGTGCCAGCTCCATTGGTACCCAATCCCGATTCCGTTTTATTCATCTACATCGCCCAGTTCAACGTGGAAACTCCTACACGGTTTAGCTATTTGGAGATGGGGCTTGGCGCGCCAGCCTCGTTCTCAGAAACTGTAGGTCAATATGCTGTTTATCTCTATCTCGACAAAGTGGGTGCGATCGTTCCAGGTCGGGAAATTTATGGATGGCCGAAGAAAGATGCCGAAATCTTTTTTACAGAGCAAAACAATGTCATCTCAGCTCAAGTTGTACGAGATGATGTCGTGTTGGTCGATGCCCGACTGCATCTCCTAGAACGGGTTGATCCGATCCCCCCCCAACCTGTTGCACCCTGGTTCAACCTGAAACTTATTCCCTGCGTGAAGAATAGCGCTCCGCCGGATGTAATGCAATTGACCTCCACGTTGATCGAAAGTGATATGAAGGAGTTGATAACAGGTTCGGCAACACTGAAGCTTGGTTCCTCGGTTTCCGATCCGTTGGGTGACATTCGGATCCTGGAGATATTGGAAGGCAGGTACACGGTAGATGATATCTCCTTGGGTTATGGGGATGTCATCTACGACTATCTCACCGAAAGCGAATAATAATCTATACGATCCGGTAGATTGCTAGTGCGTTTCTCAGGTAGATGCATAGAACTATTGGAGGAATAAACTGTGAAAGAGTTCAATAATAAGATCGCTATTGTCACTGGCGCAGCCAGCGGCATCGGCCGCGCAATCGTTGAACGTTATACACAAGAGGGAATGAAGGTGGTTCTTGCCGATATCGAGGAAAAGGCCTTATCCCAGACCGAGCAAGAACTGAGAGCCACCAGCGCAAATGTATTGTCTGTACGGACGGATGTTTCCAGGGCAGAGGATGTCAATGCTTTGGCAGAGAAGGCACTTAATACCTTCGGGGCAGTGCACTTGTTGTTCAATAATGCCGGGGTAGGTGCTGGTTCGACGGCCTGGGATACATCCAATAATGATTGGACCTGGACCCTGAGCGTCAATCTCTGGGGCGTCATTCACGGCATTCAAGCATTTCTCCCCATCATGCTTGCACAGGAGGAGGAAAGCTATCTTTTCAACACATCTTCGATCGCCGGTTTGCTGCCTTTTCATGCGGTGGCCCCTTATCAAGTTTCCAAACATGCCGTTGTGGCGCTCTCGGAGAAGCTGTATTATGACTTGGGGGAAAACGAAAACAAAATCAAGGTTTCAGTGCTTTGTCCGGGATGGGTGCAAACTCGGATTTTGGATTCGGAAAGGAACCGTCCTCCTGAATATTTTAACACTTCAGATGAGATGAACATCACCCCGGAAATGGAATCCACTATGCAACTATTTCAACAGGCTGTCGAAAACGGGATGCCGCCGGCTGAAGTCGCCGATCAAGTCTTTTAAGCCATTCAGGATCATCGATTCTACATCTTGACGCATCCTGAATTTAAGTCACGTGTGAAAGCACGACTCGAAGCAATCACAACGGGGATAAATCCACCCCCTTTGGCTGAGTTGATGGCACTATCTAACGAGTAAATCAAAAAAGATCAAAGAGAGGAGCAAACCATGAAATCGAACCACAATGAAATCGAGATTCAGTCCAGTCCAGAAAGGGTTTGGGAAGTCCTGACCGATTTTGGCAAATATCCAGAATGGAATCCGCTGCTTTGCCGCGCCGAAGGAAAATTGGCGATCGGTGAAAAAGTCAACTTAACTACCAAATCAGCCTCGAACGATATGAAGCTTCTCTGTACGGTTACAACGGTAGAGCCAAATCGCCAATTCTCCTGGAAGTTTCATGTCATTCTCCCGTTTCTTTTCAGAGCCGAGCATTTTTTCACGATCGAGCCAATCAATGAACACGGGGTTCGATTCATCGACCGGGAGATTTTTAACGGTTTACTGGTCCCTTTACAAGCCAAGAATTTGGAAACGAATGCAAAAGCTGCCATGATCGCGATGGGCGAAGCCCTCAAGAAAAGAGTCGAAAACTGAGAGTCTCACCTAGGATGTACCCAAATGAATCTACCTAAATTGTTGATTAATCAAGGAGCTTGTGTTCAAGTCAACGGCTTGCATACGTATTATGAGACCTATGGCGAGGGGATTCCCGTCATTCTGCTCCATGGTGGACTGGAAACCTGCCATAAGTGGGCTCCAGCGATTCCCTTACTTTCAAAGAACTACAAGGTCTTTACACCAGACACGCGAGGGCATGGGCGGACGGATAACCCTTCAGGGAAGTTCAGTTACGCTTTGATGGCGGAAGATATCGCACTGTTCATCGATTCTTTGGATCTGCAGGATCCAGTGGTAGTCGGATATAACAATGGTGGCCAATCTGCTTTACATATGGCGATGATCTAACCAGGCCTGGTTCGAGGATATATGATTGGCGGAATTTACAATTCCATGACCGCTGAATGGCGTCAAGTGATGCGAAGTCTCCTGGGATGTGAAGGTTCTGGG
>Ga0307378_10008350_pt1 | contig 13785 bp, 17 predicted proteins | sample UN1MG_FD_202238 | JGI IMG/M metagenome (GOLD analysis project Ga0307378, IMG submission 202238) | Soil microbial communities from Risofladan, Vaasa, Finland - UN-1 | ecosystem: Environmental > Terrestrial > Soil > Coastal area > Acid sulfate soil | place: Finland: Risofladan, Vaasa | collected... | reverse complement strand
TTTTGCGAATACAGCGCCTGCGAATACCTTGTGCTTGCGGAGTACTCCGGTGAGATCTGCTTCGTGGTATGGAGTGCAGATGTAAGTCATTCTTCCGTTAGGACCGAGAAGGTTTTTGAATGGAGTCCATGAGTTGTCTATGATTGATTGCCGTTGTTTGGGTTGGGAGATGGAGTTAACGTAAGTGCATGGATCGTCAAACATGAGCCAGTCTTTTCTACCGGACGGGGCTGATGTTATTCCCATTGAGTGGATAGATGGAGATTCGTCTGTACGGTCTCGTACAACGGTAAGACGGTCGAGTTTCCAGCTCAGTTTCTTGTTTGGAGTTACGTGCGGGAAAACCGTGTGGTATCTTCCGTTCTCTTCTATTGTTTCTTTAATGGCTGAGATTGCGGAGTGGCCCATTGGCTCTGACTGTCTGACGATACCGAATCGGAGGTTTGGGTTCTTACCGAGACCGAAGGTTGGGATGCCGAGAGTTATCTGGGTTGAATTGTGAGTTATGAAATCATTTGTTATGTGATTTCTATTTTTCTCAACTGATATGAAATACGTTTCTTCAGGTGGAAGTATGTTTACAGATACTATTCTGTCCCAGAATATAGGTGCATTTAATTTTTGCAAAAGAAGATCATTTTCCTCAAGCCATGCTGCATACTTAGCAACTTTTATATCGTTACCATTGCCGGTTGTTCCAAAATGACCACTGCTTTTTTCGGAACGATCACTATACCAATCTCTTGTATGCTTTAAATAAGATCTCCATTCAGGCGGAACCACATTAATCCAGCTTCTCGAAAATTTTCTATTGTTTAGCTTGTTGCAAATATCGTCAAGGACATTGTTCTTTTCTCCCTTGAATTTTATATTCTGTCTGAATAGAAGTACCATATCTCCACGGACAGAAAGTCTCCATGAAACATGTCGCCTGCCGTTGTATGTTCCGTTTTTTAATTTCAGGACTGAAACTATATTGAAACGCAGGAGAAGGGTTGATATGTCTTCCAGTAATTTTTTACTTACCGATGAGAATGATATTTCAAGCCTGTTCTTGTCAACTGTTCCGTCACATGCAAAGTAAGCGCCTATGAACTCTGAAAGCTGATGCAGTGGAAGTCGGAATATATTTGATGGAACTGATTTTGTGTAGGAATTTTTACCGTATAGAGAAAATAGTTTTAGAATGTTTTCGGAAGGTTGACGAAGAGTGCATCTGTATATTTTTTCCTGCGTACTGTATCCTATGCCAAGGCTGTTACATATTTCCTTAAAGTGATTAATAATCGATGTGTCCTTGTTTGTAAATGAAGGCGGATGCGAGCATGAACCATCACCAATCATGTATCCGATAAAAATATGATCTGGATTAGTTGATTGCACCGGACTGAAATGAACTCCAGTTGCAACAGGAATGAAATCATTTACTGAAAGAAGTTCTGCGTTTTTCCATGATCCTGAAAAAGTATAGAACGGATGATTTGACGTACACTTAATTGTCCTTCCTGATTTTGTTGATACTTCAAATATTCTATGCAATCCGTTAGAAGAAACGCTTGAGCATATATCTGATTCAAATGAATGGGTTTTTATGTTGTATGAAATTATTGATTCCTGCTTTTTTATGCTTCTTACTTCCCTTAGTTCTCCGCTAGAAAGCTGTATTAATGTTTCTCCGACTTCGCATTTCCCGTGGAATTGGGGAGCAAGTATCATCGACCATTTCTTTGACTGTATAAAATCGTGCCACTGTCGGTGAAGATCGGCTTGCTCTATGTCGAAGACGTACTCCATGTAGTCGTTGATGTTGACTCGAGCGCGTCTTATCTTCTCTGCTTCTGATACTTTCTGAACTATGTTACCGGCATTTGCTTGTGGCATAGTTACTGTATATCGAAGATATTGACTTCTTCTTCTGCTGAGTTTTGCGGTGGAATTATCTCTTTTACTTCATTTGATTTTTCTTTTTCTTCAAGCTGACCGACAAGAGAAAACTTTCCAAGCTCTTCAGGCTTTCTTGATTTGCCGACAGAATCTTCATCTGAATCATTATTTACATCTTCAAGCTTTAAGCCCATGATTCCGAGAGACTCCTGGTATTCCTTCAATTTATCTATTAGTTTTATCACGAAGTCTGTTACTTCTTTCAGGGGAGCTGCCTTTACCTGTTCCTTGAACTCTCTTGATTTGATTAGCTTAATGAGGAAGCTGTGGCCTATTTCAAGGAATTCCTTTGACTGCTTTACTCTTACTATATCGTTGATGCGGAACGCTTCCTTCTTCATCCTCTGGATTTCTGAAATGCTTATTCCAGACTGTTCGGAAGTTTTCACCAGATCGCCTTTATTGAGATAAAGGAGAGCCAGTGTGTCTTCAATAACCTTTTTACTATACTGCATTTTAGGTGAGCTCATGGAACAAATCCCTCTGCTTTGATTATTGTCTATGCACTGTATTCTGTCAAGTAAAAAATGATGATTGAATTGACTTTAGTCAGTGTTAAGTATCTATGCATGGAGAACTTCTATATTTTTCACCACTCAGTACAAGCTTTATTGACCTGTCAAATGAACGTGCGTCATCAAACGGTTCGTTTGGTTTTCGCACTAGATCGTTAATGCATTTCGGCCAGTTTGATGGGATTGGTTCATCTGTTCTGGTTGCCCAACCGAAATCAGTGAGATTTATCTTTCCGTTTAGTATGAGTATATCGTCTGGTTTGATATCGTTGTGACAGCATTTGTATTTCTTCAGGGTAGTGAGTATGTGAGCCATCTGTATTTTCCAGTCACTCGGGATGTTGTATTGAGAGATACGCTCTCCTATGAATGTGAGAAGTACGTAGCCGTTGGCAAACGTGTCGAGGACTTTAGGAACACGATCGAAATCTTTAAGCTCCTGGAGCCAGTAGAGTTCACGGGTAAGGCAGTCGCAGCCGGGATACTTCTCGAACCGTCTTTTCTTTAATACGTACTGGTTGCTGTTTCCGATGTACGCTTCTGATGTACCCGATCTATACATGCGCATAATAGAGTTCCCTTCCGGGCCGTGAGCCTTCGCCTATTAGTTTGCAGTTTGGAAAATGATAGCTGAGTGCTTTAAGGAATTCTTCACGGGTGTACTTTTTGTCGGTGAGACGTTCGTTGTAGGTGAGGTGGCCGAATGATTTAACCGCGCTGTCGTCCGGACCTATCCATTCAATGAGTATGAATTCTCCGGTAAGGCTACGGAGGTGGTTGATCATGTTTTCAAGAGAGCTCATTACTGTAGTGCATGAATATATCCAGTGAACTATGGCGAGGGCGAGAACGATGTCGTGTCTTATTGAGTAGTTCTTTATATCTGTTACGGAACCGTTTATGTTTTTTATATTGAAGTAGTAGATGGCATCGTTCATCGTGTTTATGTGTGATGCGTCTATGTCTATGGCTGTTACGCAGTCTGCACCGTTACGTGATGCAAGGATTGACCAGAAACCTGTTCCGCACCCTATATCAAGTACTGATTTTCCTGTCAATCTTGCAGGTGTAAGATATGATTTTAGATTGTCATACTTGAAAGCGTTCTTGTTTATATTGTCGGGGATGAGGTCATCTTTTGTTATGACGTAGTTATTGTAGCCGGTTACTTTTGCAGTACCGTCTTCTATGATGGTGAAGGATGGCTTTGGACTTCTTATATTTGGAGTTTTACACAGATCCATGTCAGTATATTCCAAGGTTTGAGTTATACAGCAGCTTGAATCTTTTAGGATTGCTGTCTTTAAGTTTTTTCCACCAGCCACGCATGTTAGCTTTATCGCAGAATATGTTCCAGATTGAGCCAGCATCTATTATGGTGCATTTAGTTCCAAGAGATTTAAAGAGATCGTACACTACAACCTTTCCGGCAAGAGATGCATGAACTAATATTACAGAATCTTTAGTCGATACTTTTATGGTACGCTTTACCATATCGTCTTTCTGGGTATAGCAGTCACGTTCTATTATTGGAATGTAATGCTTTATCGGGAAGAGTGACTCTGCATTTCTTAATGACTCCGGACCTACAAATATTATTTCCCTGTTTCTTAAAGCTTTTATAAGCGGGAACAGTTGTCCTTCCATTGAAGAACTGTGCATGATGTATCCGTTATACCACTTTATCTTTACGTTATTGTCTATGCAGAACTGAGATGAGTAATGACCGCTCAATGCTATGTTGTACCATGTTCCGTAATAGTACTGTGGATCTGTGTGAGGCTTTACAATAGATTCGTAAAGATCTCTTCTTAGGCGTGGGAAGTAAAGATGGCCGCCCCCTGTCCTGTCTGGCAGGCCTCGCCTTCCGGTAATGATATTCCACTCTCCGTCAAAGTATCTGGCTAAAGAGAAATTAGTGTTTGAGTTAATGAGACGGACGTAGTGCTCTAGCGTGTATCTTTCTATGGATGGCATTGTTTTATTTCCTTATTCATTTCTGCTGCTACTATTTTTAAGGTGTTTCCGTAAACTGCTTCTCTGACTTTCTGTGATATGGTCAATGACTCATCTCTGTTTTGTATGTAATAATCTATCTTGCATATAAGCTCATCGTCATAGACGAAATTGGTTATATACTTAGATATCTCTTTTAATCCTGCGTTAAGCTCGCACATGCACAGACAGTCACTGCATGCGTATATGTCGTAGACTCTTGGTGGAACCATTCCGTACTCAAGCATGTCGGGATGGCCCGCAAAGAATGTTACCTTTCCTTTATTATAGAATTCTGAATACTGTTCGTTTGGAAAGTATGGAACGTATGTTATTCTGTCTAGTTCTTCGGTAGTTAGTTTCTTGTTCCATCCACCGCCAGCTATCATTATCTTGTACTTTTTTTTCTTTATTAATTCTTTCATAATGCTGACACGTCTTGGCTTTGAAGCATTACCCATTAGCACTATATCGTATTCCGGGTCTTTTGACGGAGGGCTGTATGTTTTTGAAGTACCGCCTATTAACAGGGAGACCGGAACGCTGAAGAATGAAGGTTCAAGAGTTAGTTTTTTTGATACTGTCCATATATGCCTGAACTGTTTCTGAAATGACATCCACTTTGGTTCTGTGAGTAGTCTTGGGTGACTGAAGAACCACATGAACTTGTATGGCGCTGAAAGGAATCTTTCGTGCGGGCTCCATGTTCCGAACAGAAACAGGTCGATGTCTCCGTTGTTACTTACTATTGTGTATCCGAGAGATGCAAATTCCCTTTCGAGATCTTTTTTTACCCAGTAGTCCTGCCATAAATTTGCGTTTGCTCCGGATGTATCGGAAGGAGATAGGATGTGAAGTTTTTTCATTAGTCTCTTCCTATTCTTATTATTGTTACTTTTTTATTGTCAGCTACGTATCCCCACGGATCTATTACTGTTGAGCCACAGGGGAATGAGAAGGAAGCGAACTCTTCGTGTTTGGTTCCTATGAAGTATACGCCTGTCTGGAAGTCTGGAAGGTCGAACTTATCTATGAGGTGGTCGTACATGATTACGTTTACGCCACGTTCTTCCAGTATGTTTTTGAGAAGGATAGATGGGCTTCCGACTGTTATGTTTGTTTCCGGCTTGAATGATTTGCCGAGGATGTATACTGTGTCGCCGGGAACATTCTTTTCCATGATGAGGTCTGCCAGGAATTCAGTCTGTTTCTCACGAGCCATCATTACACTTTCAAACCAGTCATAGCTGAGATTGAGTTCACGGGATAGCCATGACAGTGCTATGTTATCGCGTGGATGGCAGCCACCACCGTCTCCCATTCCGGCATCTAAGTAACGTGTACTTATCAGGCGATCTGTTGCTAGCTTGAGGGCTGATGTTACTTCATCTACGTTACAGCCAGGAGACTTGTGGCAGATTTCCATAAGTGTGTTTACAAATGCTATCTTCATTCCTATGTAGGTGTTGTATGCGACTTTTATGAGTTCTGCGTTCTCTATGGATGTTTTATAGAACGGTTTATCGTGAATGGTTGTGTAGAATATTTCTGCCATAGTTGCTGCTGCGTGACTCTGCACTCCGAAGAGAACGAATTCAGGATTGAGAAAGTCAGGGATGGTAGTACCCATTGCTATGAAGAACGGGTTGTAACAGAGTTTTGTATGAGAGCCTATGAGTGGAAGTATCTCACGGCGTATTGTTCCCGGAAGGACTGTTGATATTATTATTACCACTTTGTCCTTTCCGAGATTTTCTATCTGGCCTGACAGTTCCTTTATTCCGTCTTTGAGAAATCCATAGTGGAAGTCTACACGTTCTTTTGGTATGCGCGTTACTCCTTCGTAACGAGGGTCGTGCGGAGTCTGGATGGGAACGAATATTATGTCGGATGAGGAAACCAGATCAGGAACGCTTACTATTTTTATGTTTGTTTTTGACAGTAATTCCTGCGCTCCCTCTTCCTTGTATGGTAATGTTTTCGTTTCGAGCGTTTCCTTTACTTTCGGGTCCGGGTCATAACCGACAACGCTGTATCCTTTGCTTTCTATTGCGAGAGCAGATGGAAGTCCAAGTTTTCCGAGTCCCATAAATCCTATGTTCATGTTGTCCTCCATTAGTATTGAAGTACCAGGTGAGATCCCTTCCTGAATATTACTTCTTTTCCTTTGCTTATTTCATCATAGAGTTTATCGTTTATAGCTCTGATGTGATCTGGTTTTTGCTTTCGGATAGGGTGAAAGTCTATCCAGTTTACTATTATGAGCATACCTTTACTTTTCCTGAGCATGCGTTCTATTATTGGAAAGCACTTGTTGAATTCTTCTTCCTCTATGTGCTCTATTGATTCAGAAAACACTATCGTATCCCATGTTCCTGTGTACATGGTGTTAATGAGAGATTCATGTAATGTGCAGTTCTGCAGTGACAGCTTAACTTCTTTCATGTCGAAAAGCTCCCTTGTCTCTGCTACCATTTTAAATACGTCAGGTGATGGTTCTATCATTTCTGTCCGTATTCCGTAATAGCTTAGAGCTAATGACAGATCTCCCCTGCCACCACCGATGTCAATTACTGCAGTTGGAAATCTTACCTGATGCTTTCTCAATGTGTCAAGCTGATCTCTTACGGGCATTATAGGATGTACTTTTTTTCCATTTCCCTCGAAGCTGAATATATCCTTGATAGCTCTGAATGACTTTAGGCCGAAAGCATATCCGATTGCGCATACTGTGTCTCCATACTTAAGCTGACCCATGAGCCATGCTTTTGCTTCAGGTTTTCCCGGTCTGGTGAGTTCGCTGTATGTGTTGAAGTACGTAATTAGAAAGATCCTCCGAATACGCTGTTATATAATATCTTATCTTCTTTGTATGTATCTACTACCATTTCTTTTAAATCTTTATTTTCGTCAAAGAACTGTATTGCAATTTTCTTGAACTTTATGTTCTGGTTTAGATGTTTGATTGGCTCTTCTATGCCGAATGCACATGGCAGCTCATGTATGTTCTCAAGTTTAATGTATTTGTTTACCGGAATTATATCGCGGTTTTTATCGCTCAAGAGAATGACCGCTTTACAGTAATGCATGTCTAGTTTTTTTCCTGAAACCTGTATTGACGTAAGAAGATTTATCATCATCTCTCTCCTTGTAGATAAATCATCACTTCTAAATATATACCTGTACTTCTTGCTTAAGGAAAGAAATCTCTGGTATGGATCTCTCAGAACTACTGCCGTGTAGTAACTGTGCAGTTCAGGATGTGTGAGATAATCTGCAATTATAAATCCGTGCTTTCTCAGTAATTCATTTGATGACGTAGAACCTGTTTTTGGAATAGAGACGAACATTTGTTTTTTTTCGTGATTAACATAGCAATGGCCCCTTGGCCTGAATCTCATCTTGAATTCAAATTCAGCTTGCGTCATAGTCATTAATCTTTTCTCAGTATTGCCACGCAGAACTTGCATCTTGGAATTATATTCCATAATAAATCCCCTTTCTCAGTTTGTTGTGAGACATTACACAGTATTCAACGAATCCATCAAGTGGAAGCGTTCTTTCGAATGATGTCGATGCGTTCTTTGGAATATTGAGGTAGACTGCTTTGTGTGTATCGCTTACAAAGCAATCCCACCTGTCTTTTATTCTTGGATCGTACTTTAACTGGTCTATGTTCATAGCAGGCTCCAGTTGCTTATGTCTCTAGAGCAGTTCTTTGCATACTATAACTGGTCAGGCGTAATGCTGTTTGGATTTATGTACCAGTCGAGGTGTCTTGCAATGTAGGGAGCGTGTGTTCGTATGCCAAGCTGGTGACGGATAAAGTTTGAGCCAGCCCGGTACATACCGAAAGTAGTGTCTATGCGGGCATCTATGTATCTTATTTGTTTTGATACGTTTACTGTTTTCACCTTCTTGTTCCAGAACTGCATCAGATGTCTTCCCGTTACTTCTGTTTTCTTGGGGTAGTGGTCTGGGATGTCGTATATGTCAAGCATCGGACCTACTACGTTGCAGGATGGAAGCTCTTCAAGTATTTCTGAATATATTCTGAGTATGTCTTTTGGTGCTGTAATTTCTATGTCGCAGTCTGTTACGATGTAGTTTGACGGAGGTCTTTCGTTAAAGTATCTATGTATTGTTATATTTACGCTATTCAAGTCTTCCTTTCTGGTTATTTTCTGGTTGTAATATACGTGAAAGCCGGAACGTGAAAGCCGTTCAAGGTAGCAGATAGTTGGCGGGAAGGTGGAGCCGTTGTCGTGGATTATTATATCTTCTACGTGATCAAGACATGTGTATGAATCAATGACAGAGCAAAGTACGCCAAGTCTATCGCAGGTTATTATGAATATCGGAACAGGTTTCACGATATGAACCTTATCATTTCCATGTGTCTTCTTTCGAAGTCTTTTGGTTTGCCATAATTGGTTTCTATGATTGATCTTGTAGGGCTTGTCTGTACATATCTGTTCCAGTGTTTGGTAAGTATCCTTACTCCGTATTTGTCCGGGCTGTCGAATATGTCTGAGCCGGGGTATGGAGTGAAGAGTGTCACTATTACTTTATCAGGTTTTACAGTTGAGATAAAGTGTTTATTCTTTTTTATGGTATCCTCTGTTTCAAACGGCAGGCCTACCATGAAGAATGCTTTGGTCTTGAACTTGTATTTCTTTGCAAGTGCTATAGAATTTGCGTGATCGCTTGCCGTTTCTTTTTTATCAATAGCTGAAAGAACTCTGTCGTCAGCGCATTCAACGCCGAACCCTATTTCTTTACATCCGGCGTAGTCAAGCATATCGCAGAACTCTTCATCTAGAGAGTCTGACCTTACCGAGCATCTGAATTCTATACGGAGGTCGTGGAGTTCTTCAGATAGGTTTCTTAACCATTTTTTGTTGAGCAGTAGGTTGTCGTCAAGAAAGCGGAAGTGATTGCAGTTGTAGGTTTTCTGCAGCTCTTCTATTTCGGAAGCTATGTCACCGTGATCTCGAAGGAGTACTTTGCGCGGTATGTTTGCACAGAATGAGCATTTGTGTGGACAGCCACGGCTTGCTGTTATGGTAGTTGCAATAGGACCTGTTCCGTATCTGTGTCCTTCCCAGAGTAAGTTGGTTGCTATGTGTTCAGGTTTCATTAAGTGTCTGGACGGGAAGGGGATGTCATTGAGACTGGTTAGTGGCATTGACAGTATGTCAGGCTTCCTGTAAAGGATTGCGCTTAGGACTGCATATTCACCGGAACCTATTATGATTACATCGAATGTATCTGTAAGGGTTTCTGCCATGAAGCTTGCATGTGGGCCTCCTATTATGTGGAACTTGTCTTTGTATATTCTGCGGAGGTATCGTGATGTGTTTACCGTCTGGTTTATCTGGGAAGTTGTTGCGGTGAAGCAGTATATGTCGTGTTCTTTTATCCTGTGTATATCGCTGTCTTCTCTTAGGTCATAGAGTATTGCCCTGTATCCGTTTCTTTCAAGGATGGATGCTATGTAGAGCAGACCGAGCGGTGGATACACCATAGGCTCTATTGAACTGTTATCTGCAGGATTGATGAGGGCTACTGTAGTCATCTATGAACCTTAGAAGTTTTGCAACGTCTTCTGTTCGTTGCGGTGCTAATGCAGTGTACTGGGCTCTTACGTTATCGAACTTTCCTCTCTTTATTCTTTCTTTGCTGGTCTCGTCTTTGACTGCTTTCCCTTTAGCGAAATGCATGTGCTCTATGAACATGTCGATTCTTTTGTGCCGTCCTATTCTTTTAGCAACTTCGTTTAGCCAGGAATCGTTGAAGTCGCATGAGAAGTATGGCGGAGCGAGGTATCCTATTGTTTCCGGCCAGTTCCGGTGAACAAAGAAATATGCCCCGAACTCCCTGTGGTCCTGTATACCGTCTCTTCCGTAGACGAGAACTATCCTGTCATCGTATGAATTTATGGTGTCTGTTACTTTTACATCCCATCCCTTGGTACGGAACACAGCTTCGTCACAAATGAAACCGATTATTTGACCGGAAGATATACCGTAGCATTTGTTCCACATCTGGGATAGGAGTATACGAGCTCCTTTTATGTATGTTACTTTTATATCTTTCAGGTATGCACTCATTCTTCCTGCCCGGGCGAGTGATTCGTGATCATCTGTATCTATGTAGAAAATAAGCTCTATGGCTTTTGAGTTTGCTGCCGTATCTAATATTGACTGGTAAAGCCGGGTCATGTTATCAGGTCTTTTGCGGGTAGGGCATAGAATGGATATCATCTGTAGTAGTCCTGAATGAAACGGGTTAGGAGTACGGAAGCGGGAAGTTCGTCTTTTCGTGATGTTATCCTGTTGTCGTATACGTCATATTTATTAAGGGTGTAGTCTGCTCCACCTTTGAACATATCGTTTCTTTCATGGCACGTCTCGTCATTAGCGGTCTTGTCTGCGTAGTGCGTGTGTTCTATCAGGATGTCTTCCCGGTATACATCCCTTCCTATTTTCTTGGCAGTATCTGTAAGCCACCTGTCTGCTTTATAGAATATGAAATAGGGAGGCGTTACGAACCCGACTGCGTTAATCCAGTTCCTGTGGATGAAGCCCATTGTTCCTAGATCATCTTTCCGCACACCATCTTTTCCGTGAACGTAGAGTATCCTGTCTGGAACTTTACGGAATTCTTCACGTATCGTTTCATCCCATCCTTTTGTCTTAAACACTGCGTTATCGCATCCGTAGAATACTATATCTCCAGTAACTTCAGATCCGCGGTATGCGTGGTTCCACATATCGCTGCCGATGAGAAGTCTTTTGTGTACGACACCTGTTATCCTTTTGCTGTCAGGATACTTATCACGTTCCCTTGACATCATAAGGGAAAGCTTGGCTATCGATTCCCTGTCGTCTGCATCTATGAAGAATGATATCTGCAGTGAGATAGGGCTTGATGCCGTTTCATTTGCAGAATTCCAGATTCTCTGCATTATGTCTGGTCGTTTTCGTGTCGGTATGAGCAGTGTTATTATCATGTCTTCTTCTCCCGGCATCTTTACATCACTGAGCCGTATCTTGTATTCCTTGTTTGGATTTAGGGAGTTTAAGTTCATAGCCGTGGCTCGAAGAACGGGTGTTTAATGTCTATGGCTTCCTGCATGTATTCGGGATAGGAACCTTTGTATGGTTTAAGTTTTGGATTGGTGAAGTCTCGCTGTTCTGTAAGGGCATCGAGCTCTTCTTCAGACCTTACGTTCCAGCAGTTCCGGGCGTAGTTCTTGTAGAAGAATTTTGACTGTTTTCGTTTGTAGGCATCCCAGGGAAGGGCATGGCCAACGTGGAAGCACTTTACTTGTTTAAGCTCGAGGAATGTTCTGGTAGTAGCTACCGCCTGATGGTTCCCAACGTAGAGTATTGAGTTGGGCCGGGAGTCTGAGTAGTATGCGGTTGGGATGTTTCTTACTATGCGGTGATGCATGTTAACGCCAAGCTTCGGGATGTAGTTGAATACGTCACCGTAGAAGTGGATGTTTCCGGTATTGATTCCGGTTATGTCTGAGTTGGACGGATCGTTTATCGTGGACCTGATAAGTTCGAGATCTTCGAATGACCAGAACTCGTCAGCGTCAAGCTGCAGAATGAAGTCGCAGGTAACGTGTTTTAGATATTCGTTCCGCATTACGGAATTGAATGACTTGTTGTAATTGAACAGCTCGCCGTAAGTTCCTTCCCGGTATATTATCTTGGAACCATTCAGTGATGACGGGTACTTTTTTATAACCTCGCTTATTTCCTGCTTTGTGTTATCGGTAGACGGCCCGAACGGTGAGCCGTTTATTACTATGATCTGGTCGGCATGATGGATGACCTGCGGGAGTGTGAACTTGATCAGCTCCTGCTCGTTGTATACTATCATGCAGACGGCAAGGGTCTTCAAGTACTTACCTCCATGAAGAATTCAGTGAGCTTGCATTCTTTTATTATATTGCGGACGAGCATGCGCATCTCGTTTGTATTTGATATGTGGCCGTGGACGTGAACTATGTCGTTACCGTCTTTGGTGTGGCCGATGTGCTTCGATGCTATGATATAGGACTTGCGCTTCCTATCCCATGCTTTTACGTCCTGTTTGCAGAACTGACATTTCATAGTCTTTCTCTATTGGTAGGCCTGGTAGGATCTCCGTCTAATATTTCTGCATGATAATGATATGTGTACCCGCAACTATTGCATGAACACCATGTTATCCATTTATCTTTTTTTGGATAGCCTTTTGCATAAGACTTTTTCTGAGCCATTCTTCCTTCACAGGCAGGGCATTTCATTCTATATTCTCCTCCATGTCAGGGTCAAACATATTGCAGCAGAGTTTCTCGAAGCACAGCACCATGAAGCAGTTCTCGCACTGGTAGTAGGTTGCGTTATCTTCGGTGCAATGAACGTCTTGCAGGTTTACGTAATCCTCGCAGCGCGGGCAGTAAAGTACCATTATGTATCACATAGAAAAACGCCCCATCGGGTGATCAGCCCTATGAGACGCTTTTCTGAGGAAGTCGGTCTGCCTAACAGTGAGAGAGTGAGAGATGTGGTGGAGGGTATTATCTCTCTTATGTTTGCATATTAACATAGCTATGATTTTTTGTCAAGAGTTAATTTCAATATATAGTATGTCAAATAATTATGTACAAGATGTAGTGCTACTCACCATCTTCGGTATATTTCTTTCGCATCTTGTATTTCTTTTTCTCGAGAGGTTTGGTAACTTCTATCGGGCCCTCTCCCGATTCATCCGCTTCTACTTCCTTTTCTATTGTTATTTCTTTGTCTAGACTATTGTCAAAAAACGGAACCGGAGGAACCTTATCGACAGTAGTAGCGTTAGCAGGTTTTTTTATATCCGCGAAAAACGACATGAGCGCAGTAGTGTTCCTGCACTTGAGACATATAAGGACTTTGGTTTTCGGGTCTACCCGGAACGTCTGGTTCCCGCAGTGCATATCAGCTATCATGTTATTACATTCAAAGTTATCAGCCATAGTTATCACCTCGCTTTTAAAGCTTCCCTGTACAGCGATTCTTTCTTAATCGTGAGTTCTGTAATCAGGTTGTTAAGTTCTTCAATCCGTATCTTCTGAGTATCGGTACACTTCCCATCCTGGCTTATATCGATGAAGTTCTGCAGCTTCATCTTCTCAGTCCTCACCGCATCAAGCTTTATCTCTATTATCTCAATGTTGTTCCTTATATCGCCCTGAGTCATCTGGCAGATAAGATCTTCCCTGGCATGGGAGAACGACTCGGCAGTAATGAAAAAGCTCGTGGCATAGTAGAACAAAGCGCCACCTGCTACA
>Ga0307378_10008349_pt1 | contig 13786 bp, 11 predicted proteins | sample UN1MG_FD_202238 | JGI IMG/M metagenome (GOLD analysis project Ga0307378, IMG submission 202238) | Soil microbial communities from Risofladan, Vaasa, Finland - UN-1 | ecosystem: Environmental > Terrestrial > Soil > Coastal area > Acid sulfate soil | place: Finland: Risofladan, Vaasa | collected... | reverse complement strand
GCCCGGTGGCTGGAATTGATACCAGGGGATAACGAGATCAGCGAGGGGAGCAAGGGGTACGACGTCTCCGTGGAGTTCGAGATAGAGGATCTGGATTTCTTCTTCTACATACATTTCGAAGACGGAGATTTCAGCGGCGGGATAGCAGAGTTTCCAGGCGAAGCCATGGTGGAACTCTGTCTGTCCAGCGAGGTATTCGACGGCATGTTCAGCGGAGAGCTCGATGCGACGACGGCGGCGATGTCGGGGGACCTGGCCTTCGCCGGGGATGTCTCGGCGGCCATGGGCTTGCAGAGCCTCCAGGATGATTTGAACCGGCTGTATCTGGCGGCCAGGGGAGGCTCTGCGTAGGTGGACTGCGACGCGCATCTGATCAGCTGGGACGCGGGGAGCGGCAGCTGCCGCTGTCTAGTCGTGGACGGGGAGGGCCGTCAACTGGCCCTCACGCGTGATGATGTCCCTCTGGTTCGCGCCGAGGATGTGCCTGGGAGCCTGGAGTTCGATCCCCAGCAGATGTGGGACGTCTTCGTACGGCTGACGCGAGAGGCTCTTGCATCGCTGCCAGCGCGGGAGATCGCGGCTCTCAGCACGACCAGTTTCCGGGACGGCGTGGTGTTCCTCGATGGTGAGGGCGAGGTTGTGTACGCTGGCACCAACCGCGACGCCCGCTCAGCGGCCCAGGGGTTCGACATGGCCCAGGCCTACGGCGACGCCATCTACAATCGCACTGGTCGATGGCCTCTGGGGACCGATGGGGCAGCCCACTTGCTGTGGATGCGGAGATTCAGACCGGAGGTGTACCAGCGCATCGACCGCAAGCTGATGGTCAGCGACTGGTTGGTCTTTCGGCTCTGCGGCGCCCACAGCTCCGAGCCGAGTAATGCTTCGTCATGGCTCCTCTTGGATGTACGGGAGAGCAGGTGGTCTATGGAGCTTGCTCGGCTGCTGGATTTGCCTGTCAAGTTCCTTCCTCCCAAGAACTGTAGAATCTCAGTTGGTGGCTGGAAGATTACCGCATCATCATTGATGAACTTGTGCGGAGGTCATACGGTGTATGGTATGGGATCGAACACATTGAGGGTATAAGGTGAGGCTGAAGACGTACGCCGTCCAGCACGATGCGGATCTTCTCCTCAGCGCCATACTGACGTCGCGTCCTGCGGCGAATGGTTCTGACGGCATCTTCTGCAGATTCTCTCTTGCCCCTATTTGTTCCCCTATTCTATTCTACTCATCTGCCCGGAGGGCTCTGACACGCTACAGTCTGATCTTGGAAACCACAGGAGAAAAACGATGAAATCTGAATACCGTCGTTATGTTGTGACGATTCTTCTATTCGGTTTGATCGGCATAATCGTATGGCGATTGTCGGTTGCATCGCAGGGAGGTGTTCCAGCCCCCTTTGACTTGGTTTCCCAAGAAAGGCTTTTTGCCTATGTAGAGGACTTGACCACCATCCAGCCTTATTCCGGTTGGCGCAGTTCGGCCACCGAAGGCGAGGCAGAAGCATTGGATTACGTCGCCGGCACATTGGATGATTTTACTCATCTACGAAACCTGGGTTTGGAATTGGAGCGCCAACATTTCAATGTGCTCTTAACGACGGAAATGTGGGAGAACCGGCTAATTCTGACCGTAGGTGGGGAAGAAATCGAAGTTCCGGCCAGCGCCATACGTGGTCCCCACCGGTCCAATGCTGTTCAGGCACTTCGTTTCGACTCAGACGGTGTCCTCAATGATTCCGAGAGCAACCCTGTAGAAGTACAGGGAGAAGTCATCCTGATCCGCTCAATCCGTGAGGCACGATCCTTGGATGCGGATGCTGTTCAAGGTAAGATCGTGTTGTTCGATTATGAAATCATCAATCCCGCAGTGCATGAACTATCGATGGCCCAGCAGACCATGAACGATTTGATAGACAAGGACCCTGCTGGAATCCTGTTGATGACCGAATTTTCCGAATCATGGGAAAAGGCCGACGGCTATTTGCTTGGAGACCAGCAGGTGTTCGGTGGGGTGACATCGGATGCCATTGTTCCAATGCTTTACGCTCGTCTGGAAGACTTGGAACCCGCCGGTATCCACAGCTGGGAAGAGACGGCACAGATTGAGATCGCGCATCTCGTCTGGGATACCGATGTGTTTTCACCCGGTGCATCCGGCAACCTGATCGCCCGTATTCCCGGTGTTGATTCCTCCCAGGCGCTCATTGTGGGGGCACATATCGATAGCGCCAACTCCCCTGGCGCGCTGGATAATGGAAGCGGCGCAGCGGTGCTGTTGGAAGTAGCCAGGGTACTCAACGAAGCGCAGATTCAACCGGCGGTGGACGTCTATTTGGCTTGGTTCGGCAGCGAAGAAATCGGGCTGGCTGGCGCGCAATACTTCGTCAGTACCCATCAGGAGTTGTTGGATCAAGCACTGGCGTTTCTGGGCGTAGATTGCCTGTACAACTTTGGACCTGAACATACCCATTCTGTCATATTGGCCACCTGGCCTTATGAGCGATTTGGCAACAATGAACTCATCTTGCCTGACCGACTGGCACAAATCGTTGACGCCTATGGTGTACCGGCTCTTACTGTAGGTTCGGCCTGGCCGTCCACTGATGACTGCGTCTTCAGCGGTTTTGATGTGCCTCAAGCTCGGTTACTGTACCACGTGGGCGCGGGGGCAACGGCCCAAAGTCGCATACACACCCCTTATGACACGATAGAAATCGCCCGACAGGTTGGTGATGGCTTCGAGCAGATGGCGATTGTAGCGCTGTCCTTTGTCTTAGACGTAGAACAATATGCCCAGGACTTGCACGTTACCCCTGAAGCGGATCGTCGTGCCCTGGTTGTCGCCAGCCACACCGAATCCCCACTCCTGACTCCGACCTTGATGATTGAGTTTGGCATGACTCTGGCTTGGGAAGGCTTTGATGTGGATATGGTGCCTTACGGTCAACCGGTGACCGCCGCCGATCTGGAAAACACCGATCTGGTGATTGTGCCGCCGGTATACGACTATCCCATCGCAGAAACCAATCCTTCATATGATGAGGCCTGGAGGGAGGATGAGATCGAGGCGTTGGTACGCTACGTGGACGCAGGTGGAATGCTGGTGCTGACCAACAGCGCCTCGAATATCCGGTATAGCCAGAAACTCGACCCAAACGAGGATACCCTGGACATGAACGATCTGGCCCGTCATTTCGGGGTTGTGTTTGAAGCAGAGGAGTTGGCGGGTTCCACCGTTCGGGGCCAACAACATCCTTTGATGAACCAGCCGACGGTCTCATCAATCCTGGGTAACCGGGTAGCGTTCTCCCTGGAAAGCGGGCAGATACTGGCCGAGACCAGAGGCGGGCCGGTTATTGCGTTGATCGATTATGGAGACGCCGGTGGGCAGGTGTTGGTTTTGGGCGATGTGGGCATTCTTTACGATGCGGAGAATAACCTGCGCTTTTGGCGTGACCTCGCCGAATACGCACGCTAAGAACATCTTGGTTCATGTTCAACAGTAACTGAGCGAAAATTTACGCAAGTCTACCCCACAGAAGGTTTTCGCACTGTTGCTACGGAATGCCCATACTTAATGACCATACAGCCCGCTCATCCCTTTGCCTGTGCGGGTTGCTCCGCAACACAGTACGCCGGGTCCTGACCGAACTCCCGTCCAGTGCCTATGTTACCGGCGGGGCAGGGCGGTTGTTGCCGTGGGTTGGCCTGGTGGTAAACACCGTGATCGTGCTGCGGGCAGCGAGGGTATGAACAGCAGGTCACTAGCACGCTGGCTAGGGAGCTGGCTCGCATCAAGGAGGTTGTGGAAGTGTCACATGATGCTGCTGGGGCCTCCTTGGCGGAGGGCACATGAGGAGATCTGCAAGGGTTAGCAGATGAGGATCCTGGTGACGGCCACCCTCGATGAGTGGGGAGTGGATGCACTGAGTCACATTGGTGAGGTGTCCTACGAGGGCTTCAGCGACAAGAAGAGGTTGCTCGCCGGCAGGAAGCTAGTCCGTGCCCTGGAGGGGTTCGACGTCTTCGTCCAGGAGCCACCGCCGGTGGACCACCCACTGCTCCAGCTGCCCAACGTGATTGCCACTCCCCACATCGGCGGCAATACGCACGAGTTTCCAGCTCACCAATCGCGGATCGACGTCTCCGACTTGGAGCGTCTATTCCGCGGAGAGCGACTCTTGCACGTCGTCAATCCGGAGACGCTGTGTGGCTTTGGCTGGCGCAATGTTCTTAGCGGGCGACCTGAGCGCGTCGCGCGATGACCTGTGTGAGACGATGAACTGTCCAAGGAGGTTTTTCGATGGCAGGCTACTCATCTGCTGCTGAGATGGGAGAAGTCATCGCCCGCTGGCTGGGCTTGATTCCCAGGGACGAAATCATCAGCGAGGGCTGCGTGGGGTATGATGTCTCTGTGGAATTTGAGATAGAAGATCTGGACTCCTTCTTCTACATGCACTTTCAGGATAGCAGCTTCAGCGGGGGCATGGGCAAGTGTCCCGGCGAGGCGGTGGTTGAACTCTGTTTGTCCAGCGAGGTCTTCGATGGCATGTTCAGCGGGGAGCTTGATGCGACGACGGCGGCGATGTCGGGGGACCTGGCCTTCGCCGGGGATGTCTCGGCGGCTATGGGCTTGCAGAGCCTCCAGGACGACTTGAATCGACTGTATCTGGCAGCGCGTGGGGGATCCTAGTACGTGTCGTCCGACGGTTTGCTGCTTAGCTGGGATGCGGGAAGCGGTAGCTGTCGCTGCCTGGTCGTGGACGGGGAGGGCCGCCAGTTGGCCCTCGCTCGTGGGGATGTCCCCTTGGTTCGCGACGGGGACGTGCCGGGTAGCCAGGAGTTTGATCCCCAGCGGATGTGGGAGGCCTTCGTAGGGCTGACGCGAGAGGCTCTCGGATCGCTGCCAGAGGGGGAGATCGAGGCTCTTAGCGCGACCAGCTTCCGCGACGGTATGGTGTTCCTCGACGGTGAGGGCGAGGTTGTGTACGCCGGCACCAACCGCGACGCTCGCGCAGCGGCCCAGGGCTTCGAAATGGCCCAGGCCCACGGCGACGCTATCTATGCTCGCACTGGTCGATGGCCGCTGGGGACTGACGGCGCCGCTCACCTGCTGTGGATGAGGAAGTTCAGGCCACAGGCGTACCAGCGCATCCACCAGGTGCTCATGGTGAGCGACTGGCTCGCCTACCGGCTTTGTGGAGCCTACAGCTCGGAGCCCAGCAACGCTTCGTCGTCGCTGCTCTTCGACGTGTGGCAGAAGAGGTGGTCTACCAAGATCGCCGAGTTGTTGGATTTGCCCCCGGGGATCTTTCCTCCCCTGTTCTCACCCGGCGAGGTCGCAGGACGGCTCAACCACGAAACTGCTGATGTCCTGGGCTTGCGTGAGGGCACGCCAGTTGTCGTAGGGCCCGCCGACTCCCAGGCAGCGTGTCTGGCGTGTGGTGCTGTAAGTGACGGGGACACCGTGGCCGTCGCCGGTACCACGATGCCCCTACAGATGACCCTGGAGGAGCCTCTGCTGGATCAGGACCATCGTACCTGGACGGGAGCACATGCTCTCCCCGGATTGTGGAGCCTTGAATGTAGCGCAGGGCTGGCTGGCATCAGCTATCAGTGGCTGTGGCAGGCGTTCGGGGGTGACGAGCCCGTGGAGGAGGGCTACGTGAAGATGAGTGCGGAGGCAGAGGGTGAATCACCCGGGTCGGTCACGGCTTGCATGGGTCCGTGGATAGCAGATCATGGCCGCCTTCAGCTCCCGTCGCGCGTAGGGTTCCTTGCTCCTTTCCCCATGGCGCTGGATCCACCGCTGACGAGACCGAAGATGGCTCGCGCGATCCTGGAGAACATCGCCTTTGCTCTACGGGGCAACCTCGCTCAGCTCGAGGAGATCTCGGGGAGAAAGGTGGAAGAGCTCTCAGTGTGCGGAGGGCTCAGCAGGTCCGGATTCTTCAATCAGATGGTGGCCGATGTCTGCCAGATTCCGGTGAGAGTACCCGCCATCCGGGAGGCTTCCAGTTTGGGCGCGGCCATGTGTGCAGCAGCAGGGGCCGGCAAGTATGAGAGTCTTGTTGAAGCTGCGAGGCAGATGTCGGAGTGGGCGGAGGTCGTACAGCCAGATCCCGATATGCGAGGCCGGTATCGCACCGCATACAGGAGGTGGCTGAAGACGTACCGCAGCCTCCTCGGACGTTAGTTCCAGATCAACAGTGTTCCCTGGAGAATGGAGTGGAGATCCCGGTCTCCACAGAACGAGAGGTTATCCATGACAAAGGACATCAGGCATGAGATCATTTCTATCGTTGATGAACTGTATGACACGGGGCTGATTACCCCCAAGGGTGGCAACGTCAGCGCCCGCGTTCCCGACGCGGAAGAGCTGTGGATCACGCCAACGCAGCTCTACAAGGGAGGCTTGAGCGAGGAGACGCTGATCAGGGTCAATCTGAAGGGCCGGAAGCTGGAGGGACGTGACAGGCCCTCAGTGGAACTGCCCATGCACCTCCTGATCTACAAGACCAGGGAGGACGTGGGCGCCGTGATCCATGCCCATGCACCCATGGCCACGGTACTGGGCCTGTTCGATGAACCCATACCACCTATCACCATCGAGGCCATCGCCTTGGGCCAGGCGCCCGTCGTGCCCTTTCTACTCTCGGGGACCAGGGAGCAGTCTCAAGCCATAGTGGATGGCCTGGCGGATGGCGCCGCGGTGCTACTTCAAAACCATGGCTTGATGACTGTGGGCAAGGACCTGCGAGAGGCAACGAGCAGGGCTCAGATACTGGAGTTCGCTGCGCGGACTGTGGTCTTGTGCCGCCTTCTTGGAGGAGAGCCGGTGATGATACCTGAGAAGCTGGCTGAGTTCCTCAAGAAGGTTGTGGGTTAGGACGACCAGCCGGCAGAGCTGTGATAGATCAGCTGGCTGCCGGTTGGGGGAAGTGTCCTATGCGAACATGGCCTCGAGTTCTGATCCTTCGAGGGTCTCTACCTCGATGAGCTTCCGGGCCAGGCCGACGAGCTTGTCCATTTTTTCCCGGAGTATGCGCAGCGCCGTGTCGTGGGCGTCGGTGATCAGGCGGCGCACTTCCTCGTCTATGACTCGGGCGACTTCCTCGCTGTAGTTCCGCTGTTCGCCAATCTCCTTGCCCAGGAAGACCAGTTCTTGCTTGTGGCCGAAGGTCAACGGCCCGAGCTTGTCGCTCATTCCGTATTCGGTGACCATCTTCCGGGCCAGCCGCGTGGCACGTTCGAGGTCGTTGCTGGCGCCGGTGGTCACGTCCTCAAAGACGAGTTCCTCAGCGGCCCGCCCGGCCAGCAAACCGGCCAGCTTATCCGTGAATCTCGAGCGCTGCATGAGGTACCTGTCGTCCTCGGGCAAGGGCATGGTATAGCCCAGGGCCATCCCTCTGGCTACGATGGAGACCTTGTGCACAGGGTCGCAGCCTGGCAAGCTGCTCATCACCAACGCGTGGCCGGCCTCATGATGAGCGATGATTTCCTTCTCTTCGTCGCTGATGAGCCGACTCTTCCGCTCAGGACCGGCAATGACTCTCTCCACCGCTTCCTCTAGGTCCAGCATCTCGACGGCCTTCTTGTCCTGGCGTGCCGCCAGAATGGCAGCCTCATTGAGCAGACTCTCGATGTCGGCTCCCGAGAATCCCGGGGTCTGCTTGGCTATGATGGCCAGGTCCACCGCATCAGCAAGTGGCTTCCCCTTGGCGTGGATCTCCAGAATGGCCTTGCGGCCGATCATATCAGGGAGATCTAGGACCACACGGCGGTCAAAGCGCCCAGGGCGCAGCAACGCGGGGTCCAGGATGTCTGGGCGGTTGGTGGCGGCCATGACGATGACGTTCGTATCGGTGTCAAAGCCGTCCATTTCCACCAGGATCTGATTCAGCGTCTGCTCTCGCTCGTCGTGACTGCCTCCGAGCCCGGCTCCGCGATGGCGTCCCACTGCATCTATCTCATCTACGAATACAATGCAGGGGGAGTTTCGCTTGGCTTGCTCGAAGAGGTCTCTCACCCGCGAGGCACCCACACCAACGAACATCTCGACAAACTCGGAGCCGCTGATGCTGAAGAAAGGTACCTCTGCCTCACCGGCCACCGCACGGGCCATCAGGGTTTTGCCGCACCCGGGTGGTCCCACCATGAGCACACCCTTCGGGATGCGTGCTCCCAGGGCGCTGAACTTGTCTGGTTCCTGCAGGAACTCCACGACCTCCTGCAACTCCTGTTTGGCCTCCTCTACCCCAGCAACATCTTCGAAGGTTACAGTCGGCTGATCGCCGGAGAGCACGCGGGCGCGGCTCTTCCCAAAGGCCATCGCCTGGCTATTCCCCGACTGGGCCTGGCGCATCATGAATAGCAGCAGCCCACCGATCAGGAGCAGGGGTAAGAAGGATGAGAATATCGCCAGCCAGGTACCCCACTCGCTGGGACTCTGTATTTCGATGGTTACGGAGTTCAGCATTTCTTGCGTAACGCCCAGATTGGTCAGGACATCTGTGAGGTCTGCCCCGGGTTCCTTGCGCGAGATCACCTCCGCCCCGCTGGTGCGGGTGATCCTCAGTTCGTCGCCCGAAACCAGGATCTTGCTCACCCTACCATCTTTGACGTCCTGAGCTACGGTGCTGATGGGCACCGGGGCCAGGCTGGTCGAGGCGCTATAGATATTGTAAAAGAGGGCTGCCACGATCACTGTGATGATCAGGTAGATCAGCCCATTTCTCACCCATCGTGAAGTCAACATTACTCCTCCGCAGAAAAAGGCTCCAGCGCGATGTCAACAAGAAGGACCCCGCGGGGCCTCACCGTACACAATACTGCACTCATAGTATACCATAAAACGGGTCAGAATGCTACTGTCTTGGGCCGTTTCCTGTGCGACGATGCCCACAGTTCAACTTTGCGGGATGCCAGGGCAAGCAGTTCCGCCTCCGCAGACGCGCGGGGAGTGGTTCAAGCTCGCCCGGGCCGCTCATCCCGCCCTGGCAGGAGACTCCAGAAGTCATCCCAGGTATCGTAGATAGACAGCGAGCCAGAGCGGTATCAGTCCCAGCACGGCTACGAGGGCGGCCATGCCCACGACACAGCCCACCCAGTCGATTCCCAGATGGGCATTTTGCCCGGCGTGCGCTGGTTCCGCGTCTGCAACCCACTGATAGGACGTCTCCTCCCGCCATCGGTCGTGAGGTATCCCGATCTCGGCAGGTCCCTCCACCACGGTTCCTTCCAGGAATTCCTTCGTGGCGCTCTCACTTCGATAGTCACGCAGGGCTGCTGCCAGATCGCTGGCCGCCCGATAGCGATCTGGCGAGGTCTTGGCGAGAGCGGAACGAACGATGTCGCTCAAGGATGCGCAGATCTGCGGATTGGCGATGTCGACTGGTTCGGGCTCTCGTCGGATGTGCTGGTCAGCTATCTCTGTGAGGCTCTCACCGTGGAAAGGCGGCTGTCCGGTGAGCATCTCGTAGAGGATTATTCCGGTACTGTAGACATCTGAAGTCGATGTCGCTCTGCGTCCCATGGCCTGTTCGGGGGAGAGATACAGAGCGGCGTACGGTGATTGGGCAGCGCCGCCAGAAGGTGCAGCAGAGGGATGATCTGCAACGCGGAAGTCTGATACCTTCACCGCGCCGTCGGGTGCGAGCAGGATGTTGCGCGGTGTCAGGCGCCCGTGGACATAGCCTGCTTGATGAGCAGCGCCCAGGGCATCGCAAACGGGAAGAATGATGTCCAAGGCCGTTTCCGGGCCGACCACTGCGTGGGAGGCGAGGAAGGACTCCAGGCTCTCTCCCTCGACGTACTCCGTGACCACGTAGAATAGATCCCGGTCGGTCCCGACATCGTGGATGGTGACGATGTTGGGGTGAGATAACGCTGCCATGGCGCGGGCAGAACTGAGGAAGCGCTCGGCGAGACCCTGGTCGGCGGAGTAGTGTTCGCGCAGCACCTTCACCAGCACTGTGCGCTCCAGCGAGGTATCCAGCGCCTTATAGGCCACGGTGCGCTCGCCGCGCCCGATCTCGGCAAGATGACGATAGCGTCCCTTGAGCAGAGTCTCTGTCATGTCAACTTTCGGTCAGGTATCCTGTTTGGTCATCCCAAGACTCATTTTATCTCGGCCATACCTGGGTGTCAACCGTTGGCGGACTCTGGGGCGCTCTCAGCGGGGGCACGGCGTGGAACTCCGGATTCTTGGACGTTCGGTCTTGTCAATTCTGGGGGAGGTGGTATAATGCAGAGCGATGTCTGCGTCGATTTCTCACCGCTTGGATTCCTTCGTCGCCAGAGTGGAAGGGCATCTGGCGAATACTGAAGAGACCACCGCCGACCCGGTCCTCGTCATGCTCACTGGACTACCCGGTACCGGCAAGTCCCACGTCGCACGGCTCCTGGCTGAGGTGTTGCCTTTCGCGATCATCGAAAGCGATCAGGTGCGAAAGATACTGTTCCCTCAGTGTGCATACACAGCCGAGGAGAGTCGATGGGTTCACCGGACTTGCCACGCCTTGATGGAGAAGCTGTTGAGGAAGGGGGTGCGCGTCATTTATGACGCCACCAATCTCCATGAGCGACACAGAGAACTGGTGTATCGGTTGGCCGACCGGAACGAGGTCAAGTTGATCATCGTCAAAGTGGTGGCCCCAGAAAAGATCGCGTCTGATAGGCTTCAGCTCAGGCACGACAGCCCCGACGAGGACGGAGTGTCCTCTGATGCCGACTGGCAGGTCTATCGTCGCATGTCTCGCCAGGCGGATCCCATAGGCCGCAGCTACGTCACCGTGGATACCAGCCAGGACCTGCACGCGGCTGTCACCAGGCTATTGCGGTTGATGAGGTCCTAGCGTCAAACTATGAAGTACGTGACCGTACTGCTCGTCTTTGTCCCCCTCAGCATCGTTGGCTCTCTGCTGCACGTGGATGATCGGTGGGTGTTCTTCGCCTCGGCCTTGGGCATCGTGCCACTGGCCTGGATCCTGGGCAAGGCCACTGAGGAGTTGGCTGCTCACACGGGGCCGCGAGTGGGAGGGTTGCTCAATGCCACGTTGGGCAACGCCGCGGAACTGATCATCACCATCTTCGCCATCCGTGAGGGGCTCTTGGAGTTGGTCAAGGCCTCCATCACGGGATCGATTCTGGGGAACATCCTGTTGGTGTTGGGCCTCAGCGTCCTCCTGGGCGGATTGCGCAACGGGACTCAGTGCTTTAATCGCTCGGAGGCCGGGGTCCATGCCACGATGATGGTACTGGCCATTATCGCCTTGATCATCCCCTCCATCTTCGGCCACGCTATCGAGATAGAGGATCACGCAGGGGTGGAGTGGCTCAGCATGGGGGTGGCCGTGGTGATGATGGTCATCTACGTGCTCAGCCTGATCTATTCCTTCGTTTCCTCTGGAGGCGTAGCCCTCAGCCAGGGTCACGCTGAGGCTGCTTGGTCCCTTCGAAAGGCAGTCGTGATTCTGGTGGTCGCTGCCATTTTCATCGGCTGGCTGAGCGAGGTTCTGGTGTCCACGGTAGAACCGGTGGTCGAATCCCTGGGCGTCACAGAGTTCTTCCTGGGCGTGATTCTCATCCCTCTGGTAGGCAACGTGGCAGAGCATCTGGTCGCGGTGAAAGCGGCGTGGAAGAACAACATGGATCTGAGCCTGGCTGTCTCCTTCGGCTCGAGCATGCAAATCGCTCTCTTCGTGGCGCCACTTCTGGTTTTCATCAGTCTGGCCATGGGGCACCCGCTGACTCTGATCTTCAACCAGTTCGAGTTGCTCGCCCTGGGCGCAGCGGCGGGGATCGCCGCCATCATCGCCCTCGACGGGGAATCCACCTGGCTGGAGGGTGCCCAGTTGCTGGCGGTCTACGCCATTGTGGCGATGGCCTTCTTCTTCCTCCCGACGAATGGCCCCGGTTTCTAGGCGGCGAGTTCCCTGGTCGTCTCCACCCCTCCGCCTGACATGCCACCTCTTGGCGATCCTGTGATCCGAGGGCGCGTGGACCCCCGCCAGTGATCACGATCCTGGCGGTAGTTAGTGTACACACCGAGGACGCAACTGTCACTGCCGGGCTTTCTTGCTGCGGCACTCACCATGCTCCTGGCGGCACGAGGATCGCGGTCCTGATGTGGTGTCACTCTTGAGAGGCAAAAGACGAGTGGGGCACGGCATGCCGTGGCCCTAGGTTACCTCGGCCATCCAGATCCCAGACCAAGTACCCCCTCGTGTCCCTGGTCCTCACTTTGATGTGAGAGCGGTGCCGCAGGACTAACTCGATCCCAAGGTGACCTCCAGAGTGATCTCTGTTCCTTCCCTGACGGCGGTCATCTGCACGCTTTGGCCGGGATCGAAGCGCATCAGGATTGTCACCAGGTTGTTCTGTTCATCTATGGCTTGGTCATCGATGGCGGTGATGATATCATCCTGTTGCAGGCCGCCCTTGTCGGCCGGGCTACCTTGCTGGACCGCCTGTATGTAGGCCCCGAACTCCACCGGGAGGTTATATGCCGCGGCGACACGAGGGGTGATTGATACCCAGTCCACGCCCAGATACGGCCTTCGCACGTGTCCGTGCTCCACCAGCTGGGCCGTCACTTCTTTGACCACGTTGCTGGGAATGGCAAAGCCCAAACCTTCGGCTACTGGACCGCCGGCGCCGGAGCCTCTGACAATGGCCGTGTTGATGCCGATCACTTGACCCAGCGCGTTGACCAGAGGGCCGCCGCTATTGCCCTGGTTGATGGCCGCGTCTGTCTGGACGAGACCCTCCATGGCCAGTCCTCCTCCGACTTCCAGTCGGCGGTCCAGGGCGCTGACTACGCCGACGGTGACGGTGCCCTTGAAGTCCCCCAGCGGGCTGCCGATGGCGATCACCGCCTCTCCCGGTTGAAGAGCCCCCGAATCACCGAGTTCAGCTGTCGCCGGTACTTGTCCTTCCACTTTGAGGACGGCCAGGTCTGAGAAGACATCGGCGCCCACGAGTGAGGCGGGTACCTTGGTGTCGTCGGCGAATATGACCTCCAGGCTCTGACTGTTCTCCACCACGTGGTTATTGGTGACGAGGTATCCCTCCTCGCTGATGATGACCCCGGACCCAGAGGCCTGTGGTTCGAGGATCTGCCCGAAGAATCCACGCTGCGGGGGCAGGGTATTGATCACCGTCACCACTGCTGGCTTCACTACCGCCACGGCGGAGACAATGGCCGAGTCCTCGGTCAAGGTGATGCCGGTACTCAAGGGAGCCGCCGCTGGTGGGGGGGCGGTCGCTGCCGAGGGCGCTCGAAAGCCGGCCGCGGTATAGCCCGCCACTCCACCCATGAGCGCGCCCCCGAAGGTCCCGAACAGGAGGGCGAGCACGACTACTGCAAGACTCAGACTAGACCTGCAGCCGCTTCTTTCATGATTTCCGTTCACGTTCCACCTCGTTTGCCCAGGGTTCCAGTCCGTGACGTTGAAGGCCACGAACAGATGGTCGGATTGTCAGTCCCAAGAGCCCTCTGCTTGGGGCAGAGGACCTACTGCTCTGCTCATATGCTGGTACCATATACCTAGATAGGCCACCACCTTGCCCTCTTCGTCCGTGTTCCTCCCCAGTGTGATCTCCAGCTCGAACACCTGTGTATCCTCGCTACTTCGAATGAGGGTGAGGATGATCTTCTCTCCCGGATCGTGCCCGCGAATCGCTTCCGATAGATCGTGGTCTGGATCCAGTGCTATGCCATCGATGGCGATGATGACGTCTTCGACCCGCACACCAGCCCTGGCCGCTGGACCATCTGG